>Ga0208821_1000646_pt1 | contig 25163 bp, 25 predicted proteins | sample June2015DPH_20_5_FD_184720 | JGI IMG/M metagenome (GOLD analysis project Ga0208821, IMG submission 184720) | Peatland microbial communities from SPRUCE experiment site at the Marcell Experimental Forest, Minnesota, USA - June2015DPH_20_40... | ecosystem: Environmental > Terrestrial > Soil >... | reverse complement strand
CGGCGCTGGACCCGCGTCCGCCGCGGTGACCCCCACCGGCACCCAGGTCCCGTTCGAGGAATTCGTGAACGACGGAGCGGGTGGCCGTCTTTGGAACGAGTACGACCAGACCCAATACGCGAGCGGTCCTCAGATCGAAGGCCGTGCGTCACCGGTCAACTTCGGCCCGAACGAGCTCCAGGTGTTCACGCTCGGCTCCGACGACCATCTGATCGACTGGGTGAACGACGGGTTGTGGGGCCGAACCTGGAACGCCTACGACCTGTCGACCTCGGCCGGCGGGGGAGGCAGCGTCGTGGGCAGCCCGGCGGCAATCGTCGTCGGCAACGTCATCCACGTGTACGTCGAGGCCACCGGTGGCGATCTGGTCGAGTACGCGAGCGACGGCCAGGGCGGGCGCCTTTGGAACGTCCATGATCTGAGCACCTCGGCCAACGGCGGCCCGATCGACGGGGATCCGGCCGTGCTGAACCAAGCAGGTGTCCTGCGAGTGCTGGTTCGCTCAAGCAACGGGGATCTCGTCGAGTACGCGAGCAGTGGCCAATCGGGCGATCCGTGGAACCTCTACGACCTGTCGACCACCTCGAATGGCGGGCCGATCACCGGCGACCCCGCCGCCTTCGTCTATCAGGGCGGGATCGTCCACGCGTACGTGCGCTCCAGCGGCGGGGAGCTCGTGGAGTACGTGGACGACAACGCCGGCGGCAGATCGTGGAACGCCTACGACCTCACCGGTAACGCAGGCGGTGGCGTACAGATGACCGGCGATCCCGCGAGCGCGCTTCTCGGGACGGCAGTCAGCATCTACGTTCGCTCCTCGTCGGGAGACCTCGTGGAGTTCGTGAACAACGGCCAGGACGGACACCTGTGGAACACCTACGACCTCACCGGTGAAGCTGGAGGCGGCATACAGATGATCGGTTTGCCCGCGGCCGTGTTGTACGGCGCCGTGGCTCACGTCTACGTCAGATCTCTGGCCGACCACCTGGTCGAATACGTGAACGACAATCAGCGGGGCAACCCGTGGAACGCTTATAACCTGAGCCAGTACTCGGGTGGCGGGACCACGATCGGCTCTGATCCTTCCGCAATCGTCTACCAAGGCTCCGTGGTGCACGTGTACGTCGGTGGGCCTTCACCCGGGCTCCCGGACGCCATCGTCCAGCTGGCCGAGAGCCAGGACCAGTTCAACGGCGCGGTAGTGGAGGACCCTCCTGACACGAACTGCAACGGGTACACCGCGTTCTTCGGCCGGGGAACGACCACGGGATGTGCTCCCGGCACCGCTTCGGAGGAGTGGTGCTCGGACTTCGCCCAATGGGTCTGGACCCTGAACGGCGTGAACACGACCGGGATAAACGGCTACGCGTTCACCTGGGTGGGGTGGGGCCAGTCACACGGGACCTTCCTGCCCGGAGCCACCAACGATCCACGTCCCGGCGATGCGGTCGTCTGGGGCTCGATGGCCGAGGGGTACAGTCCCCACGTAGGGCTGGTGGTCGGCGTGAAAGACGGCAACATCGACATGGTCTCGGGGAATTCGGGGCCCGTCGACGCCCAGGGCGACAACATCGCGGTCTGGGAGACGGGTTACTTCGACCCCGCCACGTCCGACAACAGCGGCTACCCGATCCTCGGGTACGTGATTCCCTGAGGCGATGAGACGACTCGGGCTTCCAGAGCTGGCCGTCGCCACGATCACCCTCGCCGCGATCGCCCTCGCCGTGGCAGGTTGCTCCAGCTCTACCAAACCGACCGGCAAGGCCAGCTCACGCACCACCTCTGCCGCGACGACCTCCACCTCCGGCACCCGACAGAGCTCGGGCTCGACCACCACCGCGGCGCCGTCGACCCCGTCATGTGACCAGGCGCCGGTATCAGAGGTCGGCCAGGCGCTCGGGTTGCATCTGCAGAGCCCCTCCTCACAGGTCACCGGCACGGTCACGGTGTGCACCTACAGCGGATCCCCAGGACCTGTGACCATCAGGTTCCAAAGCGGTGAGAGCAGCTCGACGTTCGAAGCAGCCGAGCAGAGCTTCCAGCAGCACGGTGAGCCGACCACAGACGTGCCCGGACTGGGCGACGCCGCCTACTCCTCGACGGTGGGCTCGGGGCAGTTCCAGGACAACACCATCGTCGTGCTGAAGGGAAGCGTGGAGCTCCTCATAACCGCGCCTGTGGTCCTCGACGACATCAACGCCCTGGCAAGACAGATCCTGCCGTCGATCTGAACCCGACGACTTCGCGCCCGCACCTTCCGACGCGCTTCAACCCCGCTTTACGTCCAGCGCGGTGTGCACGTGCACATCGACGCCGCGCGCCCAGCGGTCGTATTCCCTCACAGCCTGCACGACGTGAGCGACCACCTTCTGGGCCTCGCCACTCGTCATGCACGGCCCGCGCCACAGCTCGATCGACAATCGCCCTGAACGCCGTCGCACCTCGACGCATGCACCCGCCGCGTCGGTGCCGGCATGCTCCAACTCGTCGCGCATGACCTTGTCCGCCACCGCCGTATGGGCACTCAGGGGCCCGCCAGCCACCGCTTCCAGCGCCGGTATCGCATCGGCCTCGGTGCTGATGGCAACGGCCAGAGGTGCCAGCGGGTCCCCGGGATCGACATCGATCAGCACCAGCGGCACCCGGCATGTGACGGCGCAGGAAGTGCCGTCACCGCGCCCTCGCAGCGCCCCCAGGCTGCCGACGCAGAGCGCGACGTCCACAGAAACGGCCTCCAAAGGGCACGGGCGCTGGGCGAGGACTGCACAGGCGCTTGCCTGACCGGGCCTCTTGCACGTCCGCACCCTGTGGCCGCGCCGGGTCAGCTCGACGGCAAGCCTGCCACCGGCGGCGACCGTGGTGTCGGGGATGAGCACGTCCATGGATTCAGGGTGTTCCTCAGCCGACACCCGAACCAGGGCCAAAGGTCACTCGCGGCAGGGACCCGCACTGGGCGGATCGATGCACCACGATGCCGAGCCAGGGTCTCCTCTCGGACTTTGACCCTGGCCGCAGTAGTCGGCCATGCTGCTTGGGTACCGGGCCTCGCGTCAACGTGGCCGGAAGAGCCAGAAAAGGCAAGGAGGACACCATGGGAATGCTCGACGGGAAGGTCGCCATCGTCACCGGTGCCGGACGAGGCATTGGGCGAGAGGAGGCCCTTCTGCTGGCAAGCGAAGGCGCCAAAGTGATCGTAAACGACGTGGGCGCGGCGCGCTCGGGTGAGGGCACGGACCGCAGCCCTGCCGAGCAGACCGTCGAGGACATCGGCAGCGCGGGAGGCGTCGCCGCCATCAACACCGACGACGTCAGCTCGTGGTCCGGTGCCCAGAGCCTCGTCAACCAGGCCGTGGAGAGCTGGGGGAAACTCGACGTCCTCGTGAACAACGCAGGGATCCTCCGGGACAAGATGAGCTTCAACATGGACGAGTCGGACTGGGACGACGTGATCCGGGTCCACATGAAGGGGCACTTCTCCATGTCGCACTTCGCGGCGGCCTATTGGCGCAACCGCTCCAAGGCCGGAGAGCAAGTCTCGGGGCGCATCATCAACACCGCCTCGGAATCCGGTCTCTTCGGCAACGTCGGCCAGGTCAACTACGGCGCGGCGAAGGCCGGAATCGCGGCGATGACGATCATCTTCGCACGGGAGCTCGAGCGCTACGGCGTGACCGTCAACGCGATCTCGCCTCGGGCCCGGACACGTATGACCGAGGACGTCTTCGGAGAGATGGGCAAGGTGGAGGAAGGCAAGTTCGATCCGTTCTCCCCCGCCAACGTCGCTCCGATGGTCACGTTCCTCGCAAGCGACGAGGCTTCGGACATCTCGGGACAGAACTTCGTCGTCTTCGGTGGCTCGGTATGGGTCTTGCAGGGCTGGGCGCCCGCCGGAGAGCTCAAGCGCGACTCCCGGTGGACACCGAAGGAGCTCGCAGACAACAAGTCCAAGCTCTTCGCCAACCGTCCTCCGGGGATTCCGCCCTTCGCCTTCCTGTGATCCTCGAGTACTGGTAGGGCCGACCAGGCCACGGCCGGTCGACAAAGAGACGGAGATCGCGAGGGCTCATGCCCTGGCGGGGAGGTGTGCCGTCGCCTTTCCGACGACCTTCACCTCACCCTCGCCGTTGACGAGGGTGCAGTCCATGTCGATCAGGTGCCTGCCGTCTTCGACGCGCTTGGCCTTCACGACGATCTGGGTCCTCAGTTCCTCGCCGGGCCAGGTCGGGCGGCCGAAGCGCGCCCGGAAACGGGTCAGGCGCCCAGGGCCGACATAGTCGGTGAGGGCCGTGCCGAGCAGGCCCATGGAGAACATGCCGTGGCCGAAGACGCTCGGCTGGCCCGCGGCCGTGGCAAACGTCTCGTCGTGGTGTATCGGGTTGTAGTCACCCGACGCTCCCGCGTAGCGCACGAAGTCCGTACGTGTGAGCACATGGGATTTGACCGGCGCCTGGTCGCCTTCGTTCACGTCCTCGATGTGCAACGTCTTCTCGAACATCTCGACCTCCAACTCAGGACCGGTGGAAGAAGTTGAAACGGGATGTCACGACCGGCTCCCCGGTGGTGTCGTCCTTCCACACTGTCTCGGTGACGACGAACGTCATCGTTCTCCCCTTCGACTCCTTGGTGTAGGTGTCGATGATGATGCTCTCGCCGGTGAGGACGTCACCCACCACCACAGGCCTGTGGTACTCGAACTCCTGTTCCCCGTGGAGGATGATGCCTCCTTCTTGCATCAATGGTCCGAGCAGTTGGTCGAGGGGGTTGCCCGAGGGGAGATCCGCAGGCTGTTGTTCGGGGAAGTGGCCCCAGTTGCTCATGGCGAAAGGAAAGGTGGGTGGCACCGGGATCGCGTCGAAACCTGCTTCCCTCGCAGCCTCGAGGTCGCGGTAGACGGGGTCGGAGTCGCACACGGCTGCGGCGAAGTTCGACACAGGTCCTCGCTCTATGACCACCTTCGACTTGGTAACCGACCTTCCGATGACGTTCGTAGCGGCTGCATCGGGCATCGTCCCTCCCCCCCTTGCCTGTCGGGCCTATCAGGCCCCACAGGCTGGGTAAATCCTGAGGCGAAACGGTAGCGTCTTTTAGGGCCTTTGGTCCCTAGCAGGCGGGGCGCACCGTGTGGCAGAAATGATCGGGGTGTCCATCTGCCGGCCCGTTCCCCCGGCAGAGAGACACAGCGACTGAGGGTCCCCCACCCACCCTCATGTCCGAACCGGGGAGCCGCCCGGTTACGCGAGTACGCGTGACCGGGCCGAGCCCCGGTCACGCTTCTCGAGAATCGATGTCCTCGAGCAGCGCGTCCACCAAGGCCCTGAAGGCTCGGCCACGCTGAGAGATCGCGTGCTTCTCCTGCGGCTGCATCTCGGCGAAGGTCCGCTCCTGGCCTGCCGGCACGAACACCGGGTCGTATCCGAAGCCGCCGACGCCCTGCCGCTCGAAGACGATCGTTCCCTCCACGAGCCCGTCAGCGAACACCTCGTGTCCGTCGGGGAAGCAGGCGACGGTGACCGTGCGAAACCGCGCGCGGCGCTCGTGCGCGGTGGTGGCGTCGGCTGCCTCCAGCTCCGCGAGCAGCTTGGTCACGTTCTCGTCGTAGCGACCCGCAATTCCCGCGTAGCGCGACGAGCGCACTCCCGGTTCTCCGCCCAGCGCGTCGACCTCCAGCCCGGTGTCGTCGGCCACAGCCGGCAGGCCGGTCAGCTCGACCAATGCCCTGGCCTTCAACCGTGCATTCTCCTCGAGCGTGTCGCCGGTCTCATCTACTTCCGCTGTCCCTTCGGGACACGCAACGAGCTCCACACTCCCACCGGCAGCGGCCCTCACTATGTCGATGATCTCCGCCGCTTTGTCGCGGTTCGCGGTGGCCAGAACGAGTCGCAGACGGGGCATCGGATCGTGACGGGACGAAGTGGAACCGCCGATGCTCACCTCGGACGTGGGGGCTCGGCGATCACGGTCCGCTGCGCGTCGAGCAGGGAGGAAATGCCCTTCTCGGCCAGCCCGAGCATCTCGTCGAGCTCGTTGTGACTGAAGGCCACCTTCTCCGCGGTGCCCTGCACCTCGATGAAACGCCCGCTGCCGGTCATCACCACGTTCATGTCCACCTCCGCCCTCGAGTCTTCGGAGTAGTCGAGGTCCAACATGCAGACTGCGTCGACGACCCCCACAGACACTGCGGCACACGCGTCCCCGAGCGGATGAATGGATATGAGACCCTTCTGCATCTGACGGGTGAAGCAGTCGTGCAACGCCACATAGGCACCACAGATGGAGGCTGTGCGCGTCCCCCCGTCGGCCTGCAGCACGTCACAATCCACGGTCACCTGCAGCTCGCCCATCGACACCAGATCGGTCACCGCGCGAAGCGACCTCCCGATCAGGCGTTGGATCTCCTGGGTCCGCCCCGACTGGCGACCCTTGGCCGCCTCGCGTCCGATGCGCTCGGCTGAGGAGCCCGGGAGCAACGAGTACTCGGCGGTGACCCAACCCCTCCCGCTGCCCCGCATCCAGGGAGGGACGCGCTCCTCTACCGAAGCGGTGCAGAGCACCATCGTCCTGCCCATGCCGACCAGGACCGAACCGGCGGCGAGCTCGGTGAAGTCGCGCGTGAACATGACCTTGCGCAGCTCGTCGAGCATCCTGCCGTCGGGTCGCAGAACCCTGGGATCCGACGCGCCTGCACTGCTCACCGGTTCGCTCACCTCGCGCTCACCCCGTTTCTGACAGCTGGGTCAACCACTAGCTCGCCTCCAGTGGATCGACCACCACCTGGATCAAAGGTCCACCACCTGGATCGATCACCGTCTCGATCAAAGCGAGTAACCACGGCCGACGGCGGCCTGCTCCACCGGACCACCAAAGGTCTCAACCGCTTCCGCGAGGACGTCCTCGGCGGCGATCGTGGGCCACCGGTGCGTGATCACGAGCCTACGAACCGACGCCGCTCTTGCCGATCTCCCCGCCTCACGTCCCGTCATGTGCCCTGCCGTCCCCTGGTAGTCACTCGTGTAGGTGGCCTCGCACAGAGCCAGGTCGAGCCCCGGGCCGAGAGCCTCGAGCGACCACCCCGGCCCGGAATCGGCAGAGTACCCCAGGGCGCCCTCGTCTCCCTCGATGCGGACCGCGTGGGTGACCGGTGGATGGTCGGTGCGCGAGAACCTGATCCTCAGGTCACCGACTCGAGCCCCCTCACCGTCGCCCACCTCACGCCAATCGAGGATCCCGTCTACCTCAGAGGCGAGCTTCGCTTCAATGCCCGGGGAGGCGAAGACCGGGATGGGATCGCGTCGAAACCCGAGCACCCACCGTCCCGCCGTCAGCAGGCTCTCGATGTCGCTGAAGTGGTCGGCGTGCTCATGGGTGAGGATGACCGCCGAAAGCGCAGCGGGTCCAAGAACCGCTGCAGGTTCGCGAACGTCCCGGGGCCCGCGTCGACCCACAGCGCGGTGCCCGAGCCCCACGAGCGCACGAGATACCCGCTTGCGGCGCCACTCGAGCCCTGCCCGCCCGCAAGTCCCGAGGGGCCCGGGTAGCTGCCGTCACAACCGAGCACAGTCAAGGTCATCACGGACGTGAAGCTCCGAGCTCTGACACCGCCTCGTTGAAAGCTGCCCCGCGCTGGACGTAGGTGCCCTCCACGCGAGGTGTCGGAGCTGCGGGCGAGAACAGCAACACCCCCTCCTCCCCGAGCAGCGTGCTCGCCTGGAGAACCGCTTCGTGCACGGTCGGCGCCCGAACGCAGGTGACCTCGGGCCCCGACGAGGCGAGCTCGACGCGCAAGCGCTCGCCGAGGTCCGGAAGGCATACGACGACAGGTCGCGGTCGCATGCCGTTGATCGCTCCCAACAGTGGGCCTAGATCGACCCCGCGGTCCTGGCCCCCGGCGATCAGGCAGACTCGTCGTCGCGCGAAAGTGCGAAGCGCCGCGATGGTGCCTGCAGGGTTGCTCGCCAGCGCGTCGTTCACGAACTCGATCCCCCCGCGGGTTCCCACCGTCTGGAGCCGGTGCGGCAGGACCGGCATTTTCTCGAACGCCTGCCCGAGCGACTCGGGGGAGGGAAGGTGGCCTTCCTCGAGCAAGCACGCGGTGAGTGCCCCGCACAGGTTCACCTGGTTGTGCTCGCCGCGAAGCCTCAGCGCCGAGGCGTGGAGGTCCAGCAGGTGCTCGCCGTCGAGCATCACCTCCCCGGAGCGGACCGTGACGCGCCCCTCACCGCCGTAAAGGACTCGTCGCGCGTATCGGGCTGTCCCGGCGATCGCGTCGGGGCTCGACGAGCTCACCGCAAGAGCGACGTCCGTGCGATGGTCGAAGAGGTTCAGCTTGTCGCGCACGTACCGGTCGTAGCTCCCGTGCCAGTCGAGATGATCGGGCGCCAGAAGGGTCAGAACACCCACCATCGGTGAGACCTTCACGTCGGCACCCTGGAAGCTCGAGATCTCCACGACGTAGACGTCGCTCGGTTCCTCGCCGTACAGCTCGGTGAGCGGCGTGCCCATGTTCCCCCCGAGCCGTACCCGAAGGCCGCATGCCTCCAGCAAGATCGCGGTCAGCCACGCCGTCGTGGTCTTCCCCTTCGTCCCCGTCACGCCGATCACGCGACTGTCCGAGAAGTCCTCCAACCACATAGCGGTCGCCGACGTCAACGTAGACCCCGCTGCGATGACCTTCTGCAGCTCGTCGCGGTAGACCGACACTCCCGGAGAGCGCACCACGCAGTCGAAGTGCTCTTCGCCCAGAACCGCCGGGTGGCGCAGAGGAACGTCCACACCGTCCACCGGGACAGACCCTGCGTTCCGAGTGGCCCCGGGCTCCCCCACCCGGTCGTCGACGAAGACGATGTCCGCCCCGCGCTCGAGCGCAGCCCTTGCCACGTCGAGCCCCTCGACCCCGGTCCCCCAGACGGCAACGTGCGACGTGCGCAGCCGTTCCATGCCGGTGGCGGACGAAGGTCTGCTCATACCACCACCATCTTCGTCGACCGGTTCACCCTGTCGCGCTCTCTCGTGTGCTCAAACGGGAGCCGCCTCGACCAAGGCGCGCCGGACCTCGGCGAAGACCTCGCCGGTCGAGACGCGAACGTGCCGACCGGGTGCCGGCAGCTCCTCGATTGCATGTCTCATCTGCTCTATCACGGCGGCGCCGGACCACGCCGGGTCTCCCAGCAGCTGGCGAAATGCCTGAGCGACCTCCTCCACGGTGCCTACGCACTCAAAAGGCTTACGTCGCGCGTCGAGCATGTCGAAGAAGCCCTCCGCCTGGGCTTCGTCGTCGAGCAGGTCCGCCCCGAAGATCGCCGTGACGTCTCGTCGCGCGAGCGCGGTGGCGAGAGCGAGGAACACGAACCGACACTTCGGACAAGCGAGACACCAGCCGTCCACTGGACCACAGACCCGAGAGGCCCGGTTGCAGCTCCTGAAAGCGGACAGGTAGGGGGTGAGCGTCGCAAACGCAGCAGTGATCTCGAGCTCGCTGAACATCCTGAGCGGCGACAGGAACCGGATCGACTCGTGGACCGACTCACGAAGGACCTGTTGCAACTGGGCCTCGAACTCCACCGACTTGCTCCACTGGTGATTGACGTCCACGCGGCTCATATCCGTCCCGTCCGACTCTTCGCCGAGCACCCTCGTGGGAGCGTCGGCCGAGCTCTCGAGCGCGATCGCAGTCGTGTCATAGCCCCAGAGGTACCCACCGGCAACGGCCAAGAGGGAGACGATCGCCGTCACCGGCACGTGCCCGTTGAGAGCGCCTCGTTCGTTCAGGTCGAACAGAAGCGGGTCGAGGGTCCGCCGGATCCTCGCCAAGTCGAGCCCGGAGATGGACGCGATCCGTTCCACGGCCGGGTTCGGGTTCACCGAGACCAGCAGTGGACGTAGGTCCTGCGGGTCTTTCGGGTCCTCCGGCTCGTCTTTCGGCCCCTTCGCCCCGTGCGGCTTTGCCCCATGCGGCTTTGGCCCGTGCGCCTTTGCCCCGCCCCGCTTGTTCAGGGCCTCGACCACGACGATCGAGTCCTTCCCACCGCCGATGGGAACGGCCACGCCCGGCTCGGGGGCCTCGGCGACGGAGACCTCCGCGTCGCCCGACGCGGAGATCTCGAGGTCGATCGGCACGGCGAGTTCGTTTCGGTAGGCGAATTCGCGCATGCCCTTGTCATAGATATCCCGACAGAGACGCATCTCGGCTCGGGTCAGCGCGCCGGTCTCCACCACTATGCGTCGCGGGGCAGCGGTCTTGTAGTAGCTGACACCAGCCACCAGATGAAGAAGGCGCGCCGCTTTTTCGAAACCGCGCTCCTTCCCCCGAGACAGAGTACGAACGGCGCCGCCGAAGTCGACGCGCTCCTCGAAGTGGTAGTCGTCGTCGAGGGCGTAACGAAGAGAGACGGTCGCGTTCGCTGGGTCGGCCTCGAAGCTGGTCATCCGGAACCGATCTACCTTGTCCGGACGAAAGGGCACTGTGTTTCGACTCATCGAGCTCAGAAGTAGATCGTTCGTCGGGCGCGCTCGGTCACCACGTCGATGTCGTCGGTCCACGCCCCGGTGGACAGATACTTCCACCCCCCGTCGGCAGAGACCACGACGATGACGCCAGACGAGATCGCCCGGGCGCACTTGGCAGCTCCCGCCATGGCCGCCCCCGACGAGAGGCCAGCGAAGATGCCTGCCTCGGCCAGCCGGCGCGTCCACTCCACAGACGCGCGCGGCCCCACGATCGTCTTACGGTCGAGCAACTCGGCACCTCCGAGGTCGCTGAAGATCGGGGGAACGTACCCCTCGTCCAGACTGCGAAGTCCGTCGACCATCTCCCCCGCCGGGGGTTCCACCGCCCAGACCTCGACACGAGGATTGCGCTCCTTCAGGAAGCGCCCGACTCCGAGCAGAGTTCCCGAGGTCCCGAGCCCGGCGACGAGATGGGTCACCTCGGGGCAGTCCCGCCATATCTCAGGCCCCGTGCCTTCGTAGTGGGCCTTCGGATTGGCGTGGTTCGCGTACTGGTTGAGGAGCACCCACTCCGGGTGCTCGTTATGGAGCCGCTCGGCCATTCGCACAGCGCCGTTCGAGCCCTCGCCACCCGGGGACTCGATGATCTCGGCCCCCCACAGCTCCAGCGCCTGGCGACGCTCGACCGACACGTTCGAAGGAAGCACGACCCTCAAGTGGTACCCCTTCAACCTCGAGACGAGAGCCAGCCCTATCCCGGTGTTCCCTGAGGTGGGCTCGAGAAGCGCCGCCCCCGCGGTGAGCACACCCTCCTTCTCGGCCTCCTCCACCATCGACAGGGCGATCCGGTCCTTGACCGAACCCCCGGGGTTGTGCCCCTCGAGTTTCACCAGGATGCGAACCTCCCGGTTCGGGCTGAGCTGGCTCACATCCACCAGCGGGGTGTTGCCGATCAGCTCCAGCACACCCCCTACTAGAGCCATGGCCCAAGTCCTCGTCGCCCGAGCGGCCAGCGCGCCGTCAGCGAGATCAACCCCCCGCCACCGCGGGAAGGATCGACACCGTGTCGCCCTCGGCGACCTTGGTGTCCAGCTTGTCCAGGTAACGGACGTCGTCGTCGTTCACGTAGACGTTCACAAAACGGTGCAAGGTCCCGTCGTCCGTGAGCAGCTGCCCGGCCATGGCGGGATAGCTGTGCGTCAAGTCGGCCAGCACCTCCCCGATCGTGGCACCCCTCGCCGAGACGATCGTCTGCCCGCCGGCGTGGGGACGAAGGACCGTTGGCAGGCGCACTTCGACTGGCACGACCTCCTCCTTCCATCCCTCTGCCACCGGCGCCTCGAGCAAGTGGGTCCTCACGGCGAACGGGACCGACGAATGTCGACGATTTCAGTCGGTATTCTACCGGGGCTCGTCGATCTCCACGACGGGCTCCTCGCTCACCTGCCCGTCCACGATGCGGTACGAGCGCAGCACGGGGCGGGGGTCGCGTAGCGAGACGAGCACGTAGTGCCACCGGGGGTCGCTCAGAGGTGTGCTCGCCCGCTCGACGTCGGTATTCGACGGGTAGGCGTCGGTGTGGGTGTGCGAATGGAAAACCCCGATGATCTCGAGCCCTAGCTTCTCGGCCTCCAGCTCGGCGTGAAGGTGCTCGCGAGGATCGACCGTGTAGAGCTTGGACGAGGCCGCCATGTTACGGGTGGGGAAGCAGCGCGAAACCTGACCTGCGGCGAAGTCCCCGGCAATGAGCCCGCACGCTTCGTCGGGTAGGCCACTCAGGCAGTGACCGAGGATCTGTGTACGGACCTGGGTGGGCAGTCTCAGCACGAACTCCCAGGGTATCGGGACGGTGCCCGCAGCTTCGACGCCTCTGCCACCCTCCCTTCGTCTCCGCTACCCTCCGCACGTGGCCGCGGCCAAAGGACCAGGACGCAGGTCCAGACGATCCAAGCGAGAGACCGAGGACGGCCGCTATCGCACGGTCGCGCGCAACCGGCGCGCCCGGCACGACTACGACATTCTCGAGACGTTCGAGTGCGGCATCGCCCTTCAGGGAAGCGAGGTCAAGTCGCTCCGCGCGGGCCGAGTCACCCTCGCCGACTCCTACGCCCGGGTCGAGCAGGGCGAGGCGTGGCTCCTTGGTGTGCACGTTCCGCCTTACGAGAACGCATCCGGCTTCGGCGCCCACGACCCTGACCGGCGGCGGAAGTTGCTGTTGCACCGGAGCCAGATCGACGAACTCCTCGGTCGCACCCAGCAGCAGTCGCTCACCCTGGTGCCGCTGTCCATCTACTTCAAGGACGGCCGCGCAAAGGTTGAGCTCGCTCTTGCACGAGGCCGGCGCCTCTACGACAAGCGCCATGCCATCGCCGCTCGCGACGCCGAGCGTGAGGCAGCACGTGAAGCCGCCCGGGCGACCGGCAGGGGCACTAGCCGTGGCAGCCGGAGGGAGCTCGAGTGATCGCCATCGCCCCCGACCGGTAGAATGGGGTGTTGCCTACAAGGGGGTGATCGGTTTCGACTCCGGTAGTCGATACGGGAGAAGCGAGCCGTGGTCCCCGGAGCCACGTTAAAGAGCCGGGACATAAAACAAACGCCGAGCCTCAGCTCGCGCTGGCTGCTTAATCAGTAGCCCGTCCGTCCGGCCCTAGTCCTAGGGGTCGGGTACGGGCGTCATCTACTGGGACTTACCCGAAGGGCGTCGTCGCCCAGCCCCCGGGGACAACGAAGGGTGACTGGGGCCCAGGACAGCCGCCGGCGGTGGTTCAGGACCCGAGACGAAACTGCCGGCTGCGCTCGGAGAAGGCCCGTTGAAACGCTGGAGGACGCGGGTTCGATTCCCGCCACCTCCACCAGAAGGTCCATGTTCGAACCCCGACTCCTCTTGAGGTAGCCGGGGTTCTTCATTTCCTGAGCCAAACGGGAGGGCAGATCCTTGTCGAGCAGGCTCTTAAAGGGCTGAGCCAGCTCCACCCGAGTTACCTCGCCGTCAACGTCGATCTTCACCCACTCAAAGACCGCTTGATTGAAGTGGCGACGCACCGTGGGCTTCGCCTTCCGGTAAGCCTCGCCGAATCGTGTCGCCAGGCCAAGGGCTGCCTTAAGGTTGGCCTCCATCGTTTCCCAATGAACCTCAGTGTTAGCCAAAGCGGCGCCTGCGTTAGCCAACTCAGCTGTAATCCGATCCTGACGCTCCTTCAGAAGATCCAGAGGTACGGCACCAGCCAGGTGCGCCTCAAGAAGCTTGCGTCGTTCCTGCTCCAAGTCAAGGATCCGTTTGCGTTCGCGCTTTGCAATGTGGTCCATCGACGCATGACGCCTGCGGGCACACTTCATCAGTGCATCGTGGATAGCGACCATCAGGTCTGGCCCGAGGACGATCGTCTCGTAGTAGGCAGCGATTGCGTCCTCGACGGCGGCAACCGAGACATGGGGCAGATCACAAGTATTGCGGTGGTTGTGGCGACCAATGCAAGTGAAGTAGTCGTAAAGGATGCCCATGTGCCCACGGTTGCGACTGAACAGCATCCGCGAGCCACAGCGCGCACAGATGACTGTTCCTTTCAGATAGTGCGGATGTTTCTGCGGCCTGTCCCCAACCTTGCGACGACTAGCCATGATGGCTTGGACGGTCGCGAACGTCTCGATGTTGACAAGCGGTTCGTGGCTGCCTTGGTATTCGACACCTCCCCAGGTGAACAAACCCAAGTAGAGGCGGCTTCTCAGGATGTTGTGGACGTGGCGCACTACTAGCGGTTGTGAGGGGTGTTTTGGTGAGCTTCTTGTGGTTAGCCCCTTCTCGCGCAAGGCTTGTGTCAACTGGTTGAGCGTGTAGTCACCGCTGGCATACGCCTCAAAGGCCCAGCGAATCAGTGGAGCTCTGTCGGGGTCGGATTCGATCCAGCGCAGCTCATTCCCGCCGGAGAGATCCTGCTTGTTCAAGTAGCCGATTGGTGCATAACCAGGATAACCGCCCTTCTCAGCTTTCTTGCGGGTGCCCTTAACGATCTCAGTTGCCAGGTTTTGGCTGTAGAACTCCGCTATTGAAGACATGATGCCGTGCAGCAACATGCCGCTTGGGGTCTCGTCAATGTTCTCAGTAACTGAGACAAGCTGAGCGCCAGAGCTCCGGATGGTCATGGTGATCGCAACATCGTCGCCGCGATTGCGAGCTAGACGATCGACCTTGTGCACGATGACGAAGTCAACGTCTCGCTTCGTGCGGAGCCGCTCGAGCATGGCCTGAAGCTGTGGTCGGTCTGCCTTGCGGGCCGACTCACCGGCATCGATGTAGATCTCAACCACTTCAGCATCAAGAGATTGTGCCTTGCGGAGACAAGCATCCCGTTGAGCGGCGATCGAGAAGCCTTCACCATCGCGGTCCGTGTTGACTTGACCTACTGATGACACACGCAGATAGAGGACCGCTCGACGTCCGTAGCTGGTTCTCCGATTGGTGGACGGTGTTTCCCCGCGCGCGACCACCTTCTTGTTCTTGGCGGTCGTTGCGTGAGGCACGTGTTCCTCTCTTCCTATCTAGGTCACAAAGCTGGCAGCCCGCTCGTAGAGTGGCCGCCCAACGATCTCGCTCAGAGCTCGTAGCGTCCAGTCCTTGTCCACTGGCAGGCAGCGGGGTGCTGGTGGGGTCAAACCAATCTGGCTCAGCCGAACAGCCATGGCTGCTTGGGAGACACCGAAGGTTCGTGCTAACTCGGATAGGTGTTGGGTACCGGAGCAGTAGATTCGCTTAACCCAGGGCCTGGGCATCAACAAACAGCCAGCGAAGTAGTCGCAGATCTGCTCGACCATGGCGTTCCGTTCACTCTCTGGGAACGCGCTGTAGATGAGACTGGTAAACCGGTGGTCCATGATGTGCTTGAGTTCATGGGCCAGGCTGAAGCGCTGCCGCCCAGCCGGCTCGGCACCGTTCAAGACGATCAACCACTGACCCTGTGCCCAGTGAGTAGCACCAGAGGTCGGAAACGGGCTTATCCGCGACACCCGAACCCGTGGAAGTTCAGTGATCACTCGTTCCGGTACTGCTGGCTCTGTTACGCCAACCATCTTGAGGAACCGCTGAGCCTGCAACTCCGACAGCCGCAAGGCCTCCGAATAGAGCAGTGGCCCGTAGGGTTCATCTACTCGATCGCGGGCTTGACCAAGCACGATGCACCCGGCCAGGCTCCCGATTGTGGCGCTCAGCTTCCTCTATCGCCTGGTCCGTCGCGTCGTCGAGTTCATTCGCATCCATCGGATGGACGCCCTCGCCAAGGACGCCGAGATCCTCCTGCTTCGCCACCAACTGGCGATCCTGCGCCGTCAGGTCGCTCGGCCACGATTCAGCTGGACCGACCGGGCGCTCGTCGCCGCTTTGGCCAGGCTCGTGCCGCGTGAGCGCTGGGCGACCTTCTTAATTACCCCCGAGACGATCCTGCGTTGGCACCGGGCGCTCGTCAGGCGGCGCTGGACCTACCCACACCGACGACCAGGACGCACACCCCTCCCGGAGACCACGGTCGAACTGATCCTCCGTCTGGCCCGGGAGAACCCCCGCTGGGGCTACCTGCGCATCGCCGGCGAGTTGAAGAAGCTCGGTGTCAGCGTCTCGAAGGGCAGCGTCGCCAACGTCCTGCGCCGCCATGGGCTTCCCCCAGCACCACGTCGAATCGGACCCAGCTGGTCCGAGTTCCTCCGCGCCCAAGCCAAGGGCATCGTGACGACCGACTTCTTCACCGTTGACACCGTGTTGCTCCGCCACTACTACGTGCTGTTCATCATCGAAGTGGAACGCCGCGTCGTGCATCTCCTCGGTGTGACCGCCAACCCTAACGGCCCCTGGGTGACCCAGGTGGCACGCAACTTCTGTGCCGAGCTCGAGGAGACCCACCGGTGGGTGCGGTTCCTCATCCGCGACCGGGATACCAAGTTCACTACCGGCTTCGACCACATCTTCGCCTCGATGGGCGCCGAAACCATCCTCACCCCCGTGCGCTCCCCGAACGCGAACGCGTTCGCCGAACGCTGGGTGCGCACCGTCCGAGAGGACTGCCTGGACCACATCCTCGCGCTCTCCAGAGGACACCTCGAGAGAGTCCTTGCCGAGTACGTCTGCCACTACAACCGGGGCAGGCCGCATCGCAGCCTTGACCTCACGCCACCACATCCGGCGCCACGAGCCGCCAACGCCGGAGCAGTCCACCGCCATGACCTCCTCGGCGGAGTCATCCACGAATACGAACTCGCGGCTTGACCATCATCGATCAACGGCGCCACAGCCCAGCAGTGACCAACCCGGCGACGGCTCCAGCGTTGGTGGCGCGGATCCCCGACCCGTCGCCACGGCTGGCCGCCTCCGCGTCCCGCCAGTTCAATGCAGCCAGCTCCCGTTCGAACCGCGACGACGCGCTGCCCCGACTGTTGGACCCTACGGGCCTTGAGTAACCGAGGATTGTCCGTGCGGCTCATCATTCACCGGTACTCGCCCATCACCTCTTCCGCGAACTCACCTACCCTTTCGTGCCCTTCGGACGGCCAGCCGCACACGAGGTAGGAGACGCCGGCTGCTGCATAGGCTTCGATCGTTTCGCGCACCTCGTCCCATCCTTCGGATATCGAAAGCGACGACGCCCGCCCGATCGATGCCGGATCCCGACCGGCCTCTGTGGCGAGGGAGTCCACGGTGGCCGAAATGCGTGCGTACTCCTGCGGGGATGCGAAGTGGTGCCACATGTCGGCATAGCGCGCTACGAGAGGTAGCGTCCGCTTCGGCCCATGGCCACCAATCCAGATGGGAGGGTGGGGCCGCTGCACTGGTAGGGGGCGGAGCGTCGCGCTCGTTAGCGCGGTCGTCTTCCCCTCGTAAGAGACGGCCTCGCCGCTCATGAGGCGGATCACGATCTCTAACGTGTCTTCCAAGAGGTCGAATCGGTCACTGGTGGCGGGGAATCCGATCCCGAGCGCCCGGTGCTCGGGTTCGAACCACGCGGCACCTACCGCGAGGTCGAGTCGGCCGTGGGAGATATGGTCGACTGTGATCGCCTGCGCACACAGAACCGAAGGATGCCGGTAGGTGACGCCAGTAACAAGCAGCCCAATTCGGATCGAAGTGGTCGACGCCGCCAGGGCCGCCAGCGTCGTCATTCCTTCGAAGCAGTTGCCGGGTCCCTCCCCATACATGGGTTGGAAATGATCGAACCCCCACGCCCCTTCGAAGCCCGACTTTTCGCCCAAGCGTGTCCGTGTGAGAAGCTCGTCCCACTCCATCCTCTGCTGAGCGACATCGATTCCGAATCGCATGTCTGACACGCTACAGAAAGACAGTCTCCGAGTGTCCTGGGTCCCCAGACCCGGCGGTCGGGGGCACTCACAGAGCAGGGGCCGGTCGGGTTATTGGGATAGTGCGTCGGTGCGCAGGATTAGGCACCTATCGGGCGCTCGTCGCACCACCGACAGTCTCTATCTGCGTAGTGTCTATCTCGTTTGAAGGTGCTTTCAAATGTGCAATTCCGGTCCACTGACAGCTCCGTGACAACAACTCCCAACGAAAGGGCTTCGCCTTGACTGCAACCAACACGACCACACCCAAGAGGGAACCCACTCATGGATGGACGGGGCGCGGCATCGCCGTCCATGGACGCGTACTCGACCACATGCCTGCGGAGAGCGCCTACCAGCGGTTCAACAAGCGGGTGGCACTGGCTCTCACGAGATACGTCGGGACAATGACATGCTTCTGGATCTTCTGTGTCCTTGCCCTCTGCTCGTTGCCCGCCGTGTTGTCAGGCTTCAGTGTATTCAACGGGTTCTTCCCCGCCGTCATCATCAAGGCCAGCATCATCGCCCTGGTGTCATGGGTTGCCCAGACCTTCCTCCAGCTGGTCCTCCTCCCATCGCTTATGGTCGGGCAGAACCTTCAGAACGAAGCCGCCGATGCGCGGTCGGCCAAGACGTTCGAGGACGTCGAGAGGCTCATGGGGCTCCTTGACCTGAAGGTCGCGGGCGGAATCACCGATCTGCGCGACGACCTCCATGCCTACATCGACAGTAAGTTCTCGTCGCCGACGTCACGATAAGAACGACATGCCCCAACATCGACCCACCGGTTCTGCTTGGCGCAGCACGAGGTGCCACCCATCTGGCGTCTCGCTGACCCAGCGTTTGGAGACACTCTCAGCCCCGGGGGACTTGGTGAGCGATATGGGACGGTTTGCGCTCTAAGGAGAGGGCCAAGCAGACGGGTCAAGTTTGGGGTTGCCAGGACGTTCGGCCACGCCAGGTAAGCTCAGATGGCTCGGGATTGCCCAGCAGTGGTGATCTCGACCGGTCGCCTCAGGTGCCAGCTTGACCGGATTCGGCATCACTTCCAGGGTGGGGCTTGCTGCGCCGCAAAATGCTTCCCGGCGAAGACTTAGAGACTATTGGCCCTAGCCAATGCCGGAGCTGGCGAGTTCGCTGTTCGAAGAGACATCTGGCACGTGAGGCGACCACGTGAGGCGACAATGCTCTTCTACGATCAGGCCAACGCCGCCATTCCGGACGGCGTCGACCGCAAGACGGCACACATCATCGGGGGTGGGATCGGTGGCCTGGCTGCGGCAGCGTTTCTGGCGACCGATGCCCACATGCCGGCCGGCAACATCACGGTCTACGAGGATCTACCGGTCCTGGGCGGGTCGATGGACGGGACCGGCGATGCGTCGACAGGCTACGTCTGCCGCGGCGAGCGGGAGCTCGAGGCGCACATGGAGTGCCTCTGGTACCTCTGTAGCAAGGTGCCGTCCCTGACGCGGCCTGGGCGCACCGTCCTGGACGAGACGCGAGAGGTCAACTGCCGCGAACCAATCTCGTCACATTGGCGGATCATCGAGAAGCAGGGACACAAGGCTGACTACGAGTCGCAACCGATGCTTCCAAAGGATTGCGCAGCGCAGCTCCTCCGCCTGCTCGTCACGCCTGAAACCGACCTGCAGGACATGTCCATCCGCGACTGGTTCCCACCGAGCTTCTTCAACTCGGTTTTCTGGCTGATGTTCTCCCGGATCCTGTCGTTCGATGACTACTACAGCGTGATGGAGATGCGGCGGTACCAGCTACGGTTCATGCACCTCGCCGAGTCGATATCACGCCTCGAAGGCATCCTGCACACCGAGTACAACGAGTTCGACTCGATCATCCGCCCGCTCATCGTCTGGCTCCAACGGTTGGGAGTCCGCTTCGCCCTGGGGACCCGGGTTGTCGACATGGCCCTCGAATCAGGGGGCGGGAAGACCACCGTCACGGACCTCACCATCCAGTCAGCGCAGGACCGTTCCAAGATCAACCTCACGGCCGATGACCTCGTGTTCTTTACCAACGGGTCGCTGACCCAGAACACCACCTACGGCGATAATGGCAATGCCGTGCCGTGGAACCTCGACCGCCACGACCGCGGCGTGTTCACCCTATGGGAGAAGCTGGCGGCGCTCGACCCGAAGTTCGGGCATCCGGAGAAGTTCACCAGCTGGCCGGAGAAGACCCGGTGGATCTCGTTCTTCGTCACCCTGGTCGATTATCCGGACTTCGTCGACTACATCGAGAAGGTCAGTGGCAACAAGCGAGGCACCGGTGGCGGCGTCACGGTGAAGGATTCCGGGTGGGATCTGGGGTTCATCATCCACTCCAAGCCTTTCTTCCCCAACCAGCCCGACAACGTGGACGTTTTCTGGGCCTACGGGCTGCGAGGGAACAACGTCGGCGACTACATCAAGAAGCCCATGGTGGAATGCACCGGGAACGAGATCCTCACCGAGTTCCTCTATCACGTCGGGTACGGGGACCGTGTCGAGGAGTTCCTGGCCCACGCCAAGGTGTCACTGGCGGGCATGCCGTACATCACGAGCCAGTTCATGCCACGGGCCATCGGCGACCGGCCGAGCGTCATCCCCGACGGTTGCCTCAACCTCGGCTTCCTCGGCCAGTTCGTCGAGGTGGACGATGACTGCGTCTTCACCGTGGAGACCTCTGTGCGAACCGCCATGGAGGCCGTCTACGGGCTCCTACGCCTCGACAAGCCGGTCATTCCGGTCTCTCCTACGAGGTTCGACATCCGCCACATCGCTGCTAATGCCAAAGCCACCCTGGAGGTAGAGAGCTTCCACCTGACGGACCTGCTGAAATTGCTCCTGCCCGCAGTCGTCCACCCCCATAAGGTGGTCGAGCTCGTCAACCAGATTCCCAAGCCGACCGACGTCCGACCTGGTACGTAGCGTGTGGGTGCCGAGAAACTCATCCAAGCCCCACACCTGGAGATTTGCGAAGGTGACGCCGTCGGAGAAGCTGGACCATGGCGCTCTCCTTCTTCTACCTAGCGTTCGTCCGAGTCCTCCAGTTACTCCGACTCTTTCGTTATGAAAGCAGTGAACTCGCCGCCGAGGTCGTCATGCTTCGCCATGAGGTGGCAGTGCTCCGTCGCCAGGTGGCGCGCCCTGCGCTGCGTTCTTCTGACCGAGCACTGCTCGCCGGGCTCACCGGCTCCTCAATCGTCGACACCTTGGACAACTGTTCGTCCAGCCCGAAACATTGTTCCGCTGGCATCGAGACCTCGTGCGGCGCCGATGGACCTATCCCCACAGCCAGGGTCGGCCGAGCCTTCCCGCGGGCACGGTCGGGATCGTCCTTCGGTTGGCGAGGGAGAACCCAACTTGGGGGTATAGGAGGATCCACGGCGAGCTGGCCACGATGGGCGTGCGTCTCGCACCCTCGAGTATCTGGACGATCCTTCGCCACCATGGGATCGAACCGTCACCGATACGGATTGGCCCGACCTGGGCCGAGTTCCTTCGAGCCCAAGCGTCATCGATGCTGGCCTGTGACTTCTTCACCGTCGACACCGTGCTGCTCCGGCGCCTCTACGTACTTTTCTTCATCGAGATCGACACCCGCCGGGTACACCTGAGCGGGATCACCGCCAGCCCGGTAGGAGTATGGGTCGTCCAACAAGCTCGCAACCTGAACTCGGCACTAGCGGAGCGAGCACGACCTATCAGGTTCCTCATTCGGGACCGCGACGCCAAGTTCACTGCCAACTTCGACGAGGTCTTTCATGCAGAAGGAATACGGATCATCCGAACGCCGGTCCGAGCTCCTCAGGCCAATGCTTTCGCCGAGCGTTTTGTGGGGACTGTCCGCCGGGAGTGTCTAGACCGGATGCTGATTTTCCACCGGCGCCAGCTCGAGGTCGTGCTCGCAACGTTCATCGACCACTACAACAGCCATAGGCCGCACCGTTCACTCGACCAGACACCTCCCCTTTCGGTAACGCCAGAATCGCCGTCGACCTCTTGTCTCGACGCGAAGCAACTGCGAAGAACAGACCGGCTCGGTGGTCTCATCCATGAGTACGAACTTGCTGCGTGAGACCTACGGGTGAGGTTTTCGGCACCCACACGCGTGAAACGTTCGTCCTGGTCTGGGACACTCCTGTAAGCGTAGGGCACCCGGATTATCAGGATGACTCCTGATCCCGCCGCATCTCACTAATGGGTAGGGAAACGGCTTCTCGGTGCCGTTGTCATCCATCCTCACCGGCATCTTGGCTGGCTTCGTCCCTTACGACTTGAGGTGAGTGTTGAAGAATGAGACGATCCGCTGACGGGCGTCTTGAGCCGAAGGCTCGTGATAGCCGCCTCCGATTATTTTCCCCATCACTGCAAAGAGGGCACTGTCGTGGTCGTTGAGGAACGAGTGCCCGGCATCGGGATATTCCTTCACGTCGTGATCCACGGCGGCTACCGTCAATGCCCGCTCCAGTCGGTCTGCTGCACCCCGTAGCGTTCGGTCCTTGGCGCCAAAGCTTCCGACGATCGGACAGGCTCCGCTTAGAAAGCTGTCAGCGTCCTTTGGAATCTGCCCATAGTTGACGCTTGACGCCGAGAACCCGTGGCCAGGCGCGAGCAACAGCGCGAACCCGCCGCCCATGCAGTAACCGATGACGCCAATCTTGTCGGTGCAGTCATCCTGCCCAGATAGCCACGTACGAACTGCCTCCACGTCGTTGAACGTTCGGCCTTGTCGAGCTCGCAGATCGCGGAAGACGGAGCGCAGACATGTCATCTTGTTGCCCCAATAGAGCAAGTCGGGCGCCACGGCCAGGTAGCCCTCGCCAGCCAGCCAGTTGGCCTGGTCCTTCAGATCGTTGCTCATGCCTAAGGCGTCGTGGATGACGACAACCCCCGGCCACGGTCCCTGGCCTGACGGCCTAGCCAAGTAGCCCGGTAGTTCGAATGGCGCTGTCGCGATCTTTACCTCGGCCATCGCGTCTCCTACCTGGCGGTGCGCCGAGCGGTTGTTCTGCGCGCAGGAGCCCGCTTGGCGGTCACCCGTTTCTCCGTGGTGCGCTTGGCAGGCTTCTTGCCCGATGCCTTCCAGGCCTCGCCGACGACAGTTATTGATCCCGCTCCCGGTATGAGAGATGACTCTTCGCCCGTCGACCACTTGATGCGGAAAAGCCCCCCATTCACGCTGGTCACGACGCCATCACGAGGAGCCTGACCCACCTTCGTGGACGCCAATCGGACTCGATCACCAATACCGGGCACCGGGACCTCCTTCGATAAGGGATTGATCTGAGCGCGCCTATCCTGTCACCGTCGATCCACGAGGCTTTGCACGGGAGCAGACAGTCCCGGGTGACCCAGTGTGACGTAAGGTACGCCGAAGGACGAACTCGCTCATCTTGAGTTCGCTGCGGTCCTTCCGGCTCGGCATTAGCCGGAGTGGGGCACGCCGAGCGAGGAGAGAACTGTGGTCTCACAAGAAGCAACGCAGGTAGGCGTTCGGCTCGATGAGCATCATTCTCCAGAGACAAACGGGCGGATGGCGGTCTGTCGGCGCTGTGGATCACAGACGGACGGCCCAGAGGGGCATCAACATATTCCGGATGAACGACAACTGGCTCGTTGCAACGAATGGCTGGACGCGCAGTCACGAATGAGGCACATTGACCGCGCGAGAGGCTTACCTCAAGAAGTGAGCCCCCCGAGCCCGGTGGTAGGGGGCATCCAGCCGGGGTATGACCGCGATCCTGAATAGCCCGGGAATCCTGGAGGCTCATTGTTTCAGCAGTTCTTGGCGCAGCCTGTCCAAGGCGGCCAGTCGCCTAGCCAGCGTGTCGGGCTTGCTCTCATCACGTCTGCGGATCCGGGCCTCCAGTTCGTCCAACCTCTCGAGCTCTCGTCGAAGCAGGGCATCCCGTTCGGCGTCCTCACGCTTCGCCAGCGCCCGCAAGAAACCTTGTCGGGCGTCGTTTACCCACTTGAAGCCCAACGATCGAGCCACCCAGGCATACGAGCAGTTCTCCTCACGCAGGGCCAGCGCCTCCTCGTCGGTGTTGCGCCTTGGCTCCCGGCGCGAAAAAGAACTCTCCCTTTGTCGTCCTTTGTCAGCGGGGTGTCTCTCCCCGGAGCGTTCTGCGCGCCTAGGCAGAACGCACCGATTGCGCCTGGGGTCCCTTCGGGCCCTGCTCGACTTCGAACTCCACGTGTTGTCCCTCGACCAGCTCCTGGGAGCCTGTTCCCTCGATGGCGCTGACGTGGACAAACACATCGTCACCGCCACTATCAGGAGCAATGAACCCGAAACCCCGTTCGGTGAAAAACTTCTTTACAGTGCCCGTCGGCATCGCATCCTCTCCCCTAATTCAGTATCCGGCATGCTCAGACCCGAGCCGACTCCAACCCGGCGATTGGCACTTCGTTACAGAAGCCAGCCCGAAGGCGACCAACACTTTAGGTGTATCAGTGGGACGAGGCGCCCAGGGCAGAGCCTCCAAGAATCCCGGGGTGGTTCACATCTGAGCGGCCGTGGCCGTTGGTCGGTTCCAATTCCTGGTCCAGGTAGTACTGAGCGATGATGTGGTCGTAAAATTGACTCATCGCGCAAAGCTATGCCGGAATAGGGGCGCGGGGAAGAACGTTTCGGTGCTCGCAGTCTGTCAGCGTCCAGGTTGCGTCGCTTACTCGCCCCCGATGACAGAGGGTCGGACGTCGTCCAAAGCCGATCCACAAGTAGCACACACATCCTCGGCGTTAAGGAGTCGTGTCCACTCGACATTGCATCGGGGACAATGCCAGATCCCAAATCGGGGCTTCCTTGGAGGACTGAAGCTGGACGGTGATATGCGCTTTGCCGACTTTGACGAGTTACCACTCGCGGTCTCTGCCGGAAACAACCGTGCGCGGGCTGCGTCATACCCGCTTATCTCAAATAGCTTGTCATCTAGCTGTTTGCCTTTGGCCGTTTCCGTCGATAGTTGCTTCATCAAAAGCGCGAAACGACGGATGCCACCGATGTCTTGCAAGACGGCGTCGGCGATGGTCCTTTGGCTCTCGGCTGCTTGATCGTCGTCCGAGATACCCGCGGCCTCAGCAATCATCAGTTCGTGGCCCATGACGGCCACAGCCGCCTGATCCGTCAGGTCGAACATTGGCTTCTGTTTCCGCAGGAATCCCACTTCATCCCTCCTCGCGACGCACGCTATTGCAAGGTTCAGCTTCTGTCGCTCAAGCACTGGAAGGACGCGCACGAGTTCTACCGATCGCTCGGATTCCAAGCACTCGTCGAGGGATTCCGCCTGGGTGACGTCCTAGCCTCCCTGTAAATCGAAGCGACCTGAACCACCATGTCGTAGCGCTAACAACGACAAGGAGGCCCAGGCCATGAGGAGAGTACCGCCGTCCGTGATC
>Ga0208821_1000639_pt1 | contig 25313 bp, 21 predicted proteins | sample June2015DPH_20_5_FD_184720 | JGI IMG/M metagenome (GOLD analysis project Ga0208821, IMG submission 184720) | Peatland microbial communities from SPRUCE experiment site at the Marcell Experimental Forest, Minnesota, USA - June2015DPH_20_40... | ecosystem: Environmental > Terrestrial > Soil >... | reverse complement strand
CCCCGATGTGATTTCCGTGCATCTTGATTCCCGCGTCTTTGGTTTCACTTTCCTCGTTGCGTTCGTCACCGGGACTCTCGCCGGGCTCATTCCCGCGCTGCATGCCACCCGCGTGAGCTTCAGCGAAATGCTCAAGGAGAGCGGTTCTGCCGTGGCGGCGTCTCACGGGCTCGCGCGCGGCCTGCTCACGGCCGGAGAGATCGCCATTGCGCTCGTAATGCTCGTCGGCGCGGGGCTTGCCACCCGGAGCCTGGTACGCTTGCTGGGCGTCCAGCTCGGTTTTGATCCACGCCAGGTGGTGGCGGGACGCGTCTCGCTGCCCGATTCGCGCTACCCGAAAGAACCGCAGCAGAAGGCCTTCTTCCGGAACCTGATCGACCGCGTTCAGGCCTTGCCGGGAGTTCTCTCCGCCGGGGCGGCCTCGGAACTGCCGCTCGAGGGGGGCAACAACGGCCCCATCGTCATTGAAGGCCAGCCGGCGCCCAAGGATATGTGGTCCAGTCCCCTGGTGGAGTCGTGTATCGTCACGCCCAACTACTTCCGGACCATGCGTATTCCGCTGCTCAGCGGACGCGACGTGGCCGAAACGGACACGCCCGAAGCGCCGCTCGTCGCCCTCATCAACGAGACCATGGCACACCGCTTCTGGTCCCATCAGGACGCCGTCGGCAAGCGGTTCAAGCACAACGACCCTGACGCCAAGTGGGTCACGGTTATTGGCGTCGTTGGCGATGTCAGGGAATTCGGCCTGGCCGAGCCAGCCATTCCCGAGGCTTATTATCCCGAGTCACAAAATACGTCCTCTGAATTGGTCCTGGTGGTGCGTACCGCCAATGACCCGCAAGCGCAGGTGCCTGCCATCCGCAACGCCCTGCATGGCCTGGATAAAGGCTTGCCGTGGTATAGCGTCCAGACCCTCTGGGAAATGGTCTCCGACTCCTCGCGCGAGAAACGCTTCGTGGCCCTGCTGCTGGCCCTGTTTGCAGCCGTGGCGCTGGCGCTCGCTTCGGTGGGCATTTACGGGGTTGTGTCTTACTCTGTCTCCCAGCGCACGCGGGAGATTGGCATCCGCATGGCCTTCGGCGCTGAGGTCCGCAACGTTCTGGGCATGGTGCTGAGGGAAGGATTGCGCCTGGTTATCGCCGGCGTGGCCGTGGGATTGTTGGGGGCCTGGGCCCTTTCCCGTTACCTCACCAGCATTCTCTACGCCGTGCGCGCCACTGATCTCGCGACTTACATTCTGGCGGCGCTCCTGATGACCGCCGTCGCGCTCGTGGCCTGCCTCGTTCCCGCCCGGCGCGCCACCAAGGTCGATCCCATGGTGGCGCTGCGCTATGAATAGGTGTCAGGTGTCGGGTGTCAGGTGTCAGTTAATCAGCCGTCAGCGGTCTGCTTGCCGCCGGTCGCCTTGGTCGTTTGCTGATAGCTGACAACTCAGTACTGACGACTGACAACTGAGAACGGACAACTCTCAAGATCATCCTTCACGTTTCGGATTGAAACTTGGGGCGGCGGCAGCTATAATGACGGTTTGTACGTTAGCACTCAAGGAGTTCCATGAAGAAGGCTATTCACCCCAATTATCACGCAGTGACCGTAGCGTGCGCGTGCGGAAACACCTTCAAGACGCGCTCCACCTATAAGAGCGACGTATTGCACCTGGAAATCTGTTCCAAGTGCCATCCGTTCTTCACCGGGAAACAGAAGATAATGGACAGCGCAGGCCGCGTTGAGCGGTTCCAACGCAAGTATGCGGACTTCAGGAAGGCCGCTGCGGTGCTCAGCGAGGGGAAATCGCCGCTGCCCAGCAAGTAGGAAACGAGGCGCCAGGCGTCAGGTTTCAGATGGCGTAACGCCTGGCTCCAGTCACCCCGAGGGATGTTTTTGGGCATCTGAAACCTGGGCAGTGGGTCAAATTGAAAACGGGCGACGTGCATCACACGGCTTCGGGGCAGCCGCTGAGCCCTCTGAAATCACGCGCATGGCGGCAAGGTAGTTCGTAGAACACTTCGATGGCGAGGATGGGATGCAGCAACTGACAGACTTCCCTCTGCCCCCTGATCTACCTCGGCCGGTCGATGATGGGGCGGCAGACCATCTCCGGCACATGCCGATGCCCCAGGTCTCCCTCCGCTCAACGGCGGGAAGGATGGTCGACCTTTCAGATCTGAGCGCGGCTAGAACTGTAATCTACTGCTATCCAATGACCGGAGTGCCAGGAAAGCCGCTGCCCGAAGGATGGGACATGATCCCCGGCGCGCGTGGCTGCACTCCCCAGACGTGTAGCTTCCGGGATCACCATCAGGAACTATTGCGGCTCAAGGCCGACCTTTTCGGCCTTAGTACTCAAACGACGGAATATCAACTTGAAATGGCCGACCGCCTCCACCTTCCATTCGAGATCCTGAGCGACGCTGAATTCAGAGTGTGCGAGGCGCTGCGCCTGCCGACATTCGAGGTGGACGGAATGCGGCTTGTGAGGCGTCTGACACTGATCGTCCGAGGCGGGCGAATAGAGCACGTCTTCTATCCAGTGTTTCCGCCCAACGAGAGTGCCGATCAAGTCGTGCGTTGGCTCCAGGATCGTCCAATTCCAAACTGACCCAATACTGAAACCTGACACCCGATGCCTGATCCTTATATCACCAAACCAAAAGTTTACGTCGTGGGCCGCCAGAGCGTGGTGGGCGAGGAGTTGGCGCGTTTTCTCCAGGACGAGGGCTTGGCGTTCACCACCGACGCGCAAGCCGCTGCCGAGGTGCTTACTGAAGTCGCCGGGCGCACCTGCTACATGTCTTTCGGCAAAGGGCGGAAATCCAACCAGGAATACCTCGAGAACATCCTGACTTCAAAACACGGCAGCGTGCTCGAGCACGCCGTCTGGTGCCTGCTGATTACCGGCGTTAGCCGCGCTCTGACCCACGAGTTGGTCCGCCACCGGGCAGGTTTCAGCTACTCACAGCTCTCACAGCGGTACGTGGACGAGAGCGACGCCCGCTACGTGGTTCCCCCGCTTTACCAGGAAAGCGAAGAGTTGCGCCAGAAATGGCAGCAGACCATCGAGACGCTCCGTAAGGCCTACCTCGAGCTAGCGGACGCTACCGCCCAATACGTTCAGCAGAAGCACCCGGGGATGGCCCCGCGCGACCGCCGCAAGTGGGCTCGTCAGGCGGCACGTTCCATCCTTCCCAACGCCTGTGAAACCAAAATCTTCGTCACCGGCAACAGCCGCTCCTGGCGGCACTTCTTGGAACTTCGTGGTAGCCCGCACGCCGACACTGAAATCCGCCTGTTGGCCGTGGAAGTTTGCCGCGTCCTCAAGCAAGAAAGTCCCAATATCTTCCACGACATTGAAGTCGTCGCTGAGTCCGACGGCATGCCCGCTGTCCGCGCCATTCACTCCAAGGTATAATCTCGGGGATTATTTCCTCCCTCTCGAAAATCACCCGATGCCGGTCATTCCCGCGTAAGCGGGAATCCACCCCTATGTGGACTGACCTGGACCCCCGCCTACGCGGGGGTGACAACATCGGCGATTTTCATCTCCTTGAGTGGCCGGCAGGCCCATGGGCACTCAGCACCTCGTCCAGCGCTTCTTCCAGAACCTGAATGGACTCTCGCAGTGCATCCTCGGGGATGGTCAACGGCGGAGCGATCTTGATGCACTCTCCGGCCGCGCCCACCGGTGCAAACATGAGCAGTCCTTTTTGCAGGCAGGCGATGTTAATCTTCAGCGCCATATCAGGGTCGGGAGTCTTCGTGCCGGGTTTGACCACCTGGATGCCTGCCACCAGCCCCTTGCCCTGCACGCACCCCAGAGCATTCAAATGCTTCTGCCGAATGCGGTGCAGTTCGGGGACGAGGACCTCACCCAAGCGCGCCGCGCGCTCCACGAGGTGTTCTTTCTGAATGATCTCGAGGCTGGCAATGGCGGCGGCCACCGGCAGGGGAGACCCGGAGTGCGTCGAAGTCATCGAGCCAGGGGGATAAAGATCCATGATGTCTTCGCGTCCGATCACGGCCGAAATGGGCAATGACGACGAGATGCCCTTGCCGCAGGCAATCAGGTCAGGGCGCACGCCATAATGTTCGTAGCCAAACATCCTGCCGGTGCGGCCGAAACCCGCCTGCACTTCGTCATAGCACATCACAATGTCGTGTTGGCGACAGAAGGCTTGCAGTTTCTGTGCGTATTCAATCGGTAGGAAATCCGGGCCGACCCCTTGATAGGTCTCCGTCATCACGCCCGCGACCTCCCGTGGTGGCACGCCTTTTTCCATGAGTGTCTTCAGGAAAAGGTCGAAAGAGGTGTCCTCATTCTTGTAGCCGTCAGGAAACGGCACCTGCACGAAACTCGCGTCGCGGTCAACCATCCACTGCTTCTGCTGCTCGACGCCCCCGGCGAGCTGGGCGCCCATCGTGCGTCCGTGGAAGGCATAATTAAAACTTACGAAATACTTCTTGTGCGGACCGTATTTTTCCCGGCCATAGGTCTTCGACAACTTGATGCAGTTCTCGGTCGCCTCGCTTCCGGTGCTCATCAGGAAGACCCGGTATTTCTGCGGATCAGGAGAAAGGTCGCGCAGCATTTGCGCCAGCCGCGCGCGCCGCTCGTGTACGAACACATAAGAAGCGAGCAGGCCGTGGTCGATTACTTCCCGTAGCGCGGCGCGGATTTCGTTGCGTCCGTGCCCAGCGTTGGCGATGAGCACCCCGGACGACCAGTCAATCCAGCGGTTACCCCAGGGGTCGCTGACGATAAAGTCTTCTGCCTTGTCCCACACGATGGGCGGCTGCCCCATCATGGAGCGCGGCTCCGATTGCCCCAGTGAATCAAAGATCGGCAAAGATTCCGGCACCGGTATTTTGGTCTTGATAGTGCGGTATTTCGTCTCCACCTTCGCGACTTCGACAGGTGTCAGATCGTAGACAGCCATTTTTCTTCCTCGCCCCTCGCTGTAGGGGCGGCCCTTGTGGCCGCCCTGGGGCAACCACAAGGGTTGCCCCTACTGGGGCACGTTTACATGTTTGAGCTCGACATGGGGGTGGTCGCCGTAAACGATGCGGACGGTGGCCGCGCCCTCGAGGACCGACATCCGCGCTGCCTCGACCACCAACTCGTTGATGGTGCTGTTGGCAGGCGTGGCAATCAGGCCTTTGGCGTCCACGTCGCCTATGAGTTGCCGGCGTCGCGCCAGGGCGGCGCCCGGGGCCAACCCTGCCGTCTCGTTTCCTATTCGATGGATGGTCTGGGTAATGCCCGCCACGGATTCGTACCCGTAACCAATCGGCTTGTAGCCTGGCCCTTCCCACGGAACAAGGCGGAAGAAATCAGGACTGACGTAATTGTATTGCGAGCCTCCCGGACCAATGCCTTCGAGGTACGAATAGGCCACGCCCCGATGGTGGTCGTCGTGGAAGATGAGCCCCGTCTGACCTTCTCCCTCACAATACATAATCAGCCCCTGATCGTTGCTCCCCGCGGCAGCATCGGGATAGCCCAAGCCATTGAGCACGGAGAGCAGGGCGCCGTTTTCCCACCGCACGCGGCCGTGCGACCACAGGTAAGCTTCGTTGCCGTTGGGAAATCTTCCTTTCACCCCGTACACGGACACTTCCACCGGTTTCAGTCCGGTAATGAAGTGCACCAAGTCAACGTAATGGCAACCGATGTAGGTAAAGGGGTCTGTGTGTTCGCACGTAAACCAGTTCTGAAAATTGGAGAAGCGGTAATAGTACGGCTCAATGAGCTTGGCCTCGCCCAGGACAAACGCACCGAACTCGCCCCGAGCATAGCCCCGCTTTGCGACCAGGGATCGGCGGTCAAAGCGTTTGTGGTACTCGATGCCCACCAAGCGGCCCTTCTCAGCCGCCAGCTTCTCAATTTCTACCGCCTCGTCGTACTTAAGGACCAGCGGTTTTACACACAGCACGTTCTGGTCGTGGCGCAAGGCGTGCATGACCGCTTCGTAGTGCAGATGATCGGGCATGGCCACCACGACCATATTGCCCGCGGCCATCGCCGCAATCACCTCTTTGTACAGCTCGGGAAACTTCTTGTCCGGCGCCGCGACCAACGATGGATGCGGGGTGAAATCCTGTCCTGGAAATGCTTCGTGCAACTCCCCACTATCCGCCAAGGCTTTCAACGGGGGACTGTCCAAGGCGCAGATGTCGATCTTGTGGATGACCCCGATCCTTTGTAGGTGGTATAAGGACGGAAGGAGCAAGTCATTCGTGATCATGCCCCCGCCCACGATCGTGACATCGAGATGTCCGGATTGTGAAGTCACTGAAGAATTCCCCTTTTGGCGGCGAGAGCCATTCTGAAAAGTGAAAAGGGATTCTATGTTCCATGCCCCCCTCTGTCAAGGCAGCCATGCCCTTTAGTCCTTTCTGCTTGACATGAAACGCATACCAGAACAGACTGGACTACCATTAACGAGGCGAATCATGAAGAGGTTAAAACCCATTCATCCCGGTGAAATCCTTCTTGAGGAGTTCATGCACCCATTCGAGCTGAGCATGAACAGGCTGGCGCTGGAGTTGCGCGTCCCCGTGACACGCGTTTCTGAGATTGTGCACGGCGAGCGCGCCATCAGCACCGACACGGCTCTCCGCTTGGCGCGCTTCTTTGGAACCACACCGCAGTTTTGGCTTAACCTTCAGCAGCTTTACGATTTGCAGGTAGCCGAGCAGGAGGGTGCGGACGCAATCGCGCGGCAAGTCCAGCCGCTCAAGGCCGTGGTCCATGGCACGTGAGCGTTCCCCCGGACCGGACGCTGGCGTCCCTTGACGCTGGTGAGCCTGAAGCAATCGTCTTGGCAGAGGAGTTGGGAGCGGGTTCAAGGTCGATTGCTGATTGTCGATTGTCAATTTATGAACTCTCGCTTGCGGAACATTACCGTTACCCTTGAGGAGAACGTCGCCCGCTGGGCACGCCTTGAGGCGGCGCGCAAGGAGATGAGCGTGTCGCGCCTCCTGGGGGGAATCCTGAAGCAGGGCATGCTGGAGAAGGACGGCTATCAGCGCGCCATGCGTCGGGCGCTGGCACGCAAACCCTTCCTGAAGACGGACGGCCGATATTTGTCACGTGAGGAGGTTCATGTCCGAAGGGACCCGGCCGCGCTCCCTCCTACATGAGACCGCAAGAACCAGCGTGCCGCACGCAGTTTCGCTTCCCAGACGCTCGCCAGCTTCTCGCCTGCCGTCCAATGCGGGTTCGCTCATCGGCAGGTATCGACACGCGACCAATTACCAAGATGCTCTTCGTTGCCGCCGGCCCATCTGCTGAAAGCAGTGACGACTGCCGGGTGACGAGCCGAGCAGCAGTCGCCAGGTGTCGCGTGCCAGGAGACATCACGAAGAAGATGGGGGTTAGCAGAAGCGGGAAGGCACATGCCCGCTCATTCTGACTCCTGACTTCTGACTCCTCCTTTGGCCCCCTCACTATATCCCTCCTTTGTCTTGAGGAACGGCGCTGGCTCGACGCTCGCGCCTTTCGGCCTTCTTTGCCGCGACCTCTCGCACTCGGTCCTCGATGGAAAGAACGCGATCCGGCCTGGCTTTCCCGAAGCGTTTCTGGTAGATCCGCTCGATGAAAATCGGAAGAGGAGCTTTCCACGGTTCCTGGTCATGGTTGGCGAGGCCACCGAGTTTGCGTGGGTTCATGCCTAACTCACGAGCCATCTGAACGTGGGCGTGGGAAAGGTGAAACCTCTTGCGGGCGTCGATCCACCTCTGAAGCTCTTGCCGCTGTGTGCCCTTAGCCATGGTTCCCTCTCTCGGCGGCAGGGTAGTGTCCTAATTTGGGGTTTCGCTGAGTGGTAAAAACAAAAAGCGCAAACCGCAGGGGTTTGCGCCTAGGAAACGCATGTGTCTACGATTTAATCTTCTCCCCCAGTCAAAGTACCCTCCTTTTTGCCACGTACGCCGTTAAGTTTCTAAAGCACGGCGGCTAAACTAAACGTGACCGAACTTGCCATCAGCATACACTAACCAGCGTAAGTCGCCAAGCGCAATATCGCCGGCCGGCCTATTCCCACTCAAGGATGTAGTGGATGTACGGCCTTGGAAACGGGATTTGCCTGCGAAACTCGCCTGAGATTGGGTCGACATCGCTGACGGGCTCCTTCACAAGCTCATTCCGTCGGCGTCCCGCGGGCTGGCGCAGAGCGCAGCTCTGCGGCCCACAGACAAGGCTGAAATCGGGCGGAGCCGATCACTCTCAAAAAGCTTGGCGCGGCAATAGGTGCTGCTGGCCAGAAGTTGCAGCCGTCCGCGCGCAAAATGGCGTTTGTGGGTGGGCATCACCAGCGCTAATATAGCACGCCGTGTGTTAGAATTGGAACTGTCGCTTGGGAGCCAAACCATGCCAAAGGGAAAGCATCAGGAAAGGGTCGCGCCGGTGGACGAAGTTCCGATTCGGTTGCGCATTGAATCGCTCGAGGAAGGTGGCTACGTGGCAACGAGCCCCGATGTGCCCGGCTTGGTCGCCGAAGGGCGCAGCGTCACGGAAGCGGTTGAGATTGCCCAGGGACTGGCGCGAAGGATTGTCGAGTCCTGCCTCGATCACGGCGACCCACTTCCTCCCGCATTCAAAAAATCACACCCGGTCCTGCGCGACTTCGTTGTGCCCGTGGGCATCAGCTAATGGGTCGCCTCGCTGGGTTCAAGTATCGCGAAGTGGCCCGCAAGCTGCGCGCCTTCGGGTTCACCTTTGACCGCCCCGGTCCGGGTAGTCATGAAATCTGGCGGCACGCTGTCACGGGCCGCAAAGTCACCCTTCCCCACCATGCGCGCGATATGGCAGAGGGCACGCTTCGCGCCGTCCTGCGCGAAGCCGGTATCGACGTTTCTGAATTCTTGAAAACATAGTAGAAACCTGCCCGTGCAGGTACCCAGCGGGCAGCCACGGTCAGCGCTCCCGTGACCGTGGGCATTTCCTTCGATGACGAACCCACGGTCAATTCCAAAGACGAATTGATCGTGGCTACCTCCGGGTCACAGAACCTCAGGCGCCGTTCGGTGCCGACCTAAAGGTCGGCGCTACGCCTGCTTGTAGCTTCCAACCGTGCGTAACTCGGTCACCAAGCGTAAGGCGTCGTTAACGGCTCTTTCACTGCGAAAGGCCTTGCGGACATCGGGGTCCAGGAGAACGAGATTTGTGCCCGCGTGGTAGCGCAGGGCCCGCTCTCCGGCCCTGCGGCTCTTCCAGCGGCGCGGGTTCTTGCCGCGCCGCTAACCAGATAATCCGAATTTCCATGGGCCGCGCCGGCGAGAACTGGGCACAGGTTGCGGGGTATAGGTAACACGAAGCCGCGCCGCCCAACCCGCGTCGCGGTGGAAGAGCCGTCCGTCGGCTGACGGACTGGAGAGCGAGCCTTGCGCTACATGTTTTCTTGCATGGTTACCTGCTCATGCAACTGAGAATGCCATCGCTGGGCGGATTACGCGACAATCCTGTCGTACTCAGCATGAGGTCCGATCCAGATCCAATAGATTCCTTCCTTGACGTCAGTTCCCAGTGCTCGGCAATGTTCGCCGATGCGCACGGACCAAAGATCGCGGGTGGCGGCGACATTGTTTTCCCATGTCGCCGCCTCGCTGGGTGCTCGGTTGCCCGAGCCCCAGGCGGTGGCGCATACATGCAGGACAATGTAAGCGCCACCCGCGGTAACGCGCTCCAGACGAGGAAATTGCCGAAGCCTCACTTCTGCGTCGGGCACCTGCGGCGGACCGGAGCGGACTCAATGTCCCTTGACACGCCTGAGAGAGTAGGCTAGAATAGTGAATCGTGGCTTGGCACGTACTCGAAGTAGGAGGGAAGTACGTTTCTTTCGATGCGACATCCGACGCCCAAATCCAGCTTCGAGAGTGCTCCGAGCAGCACAAAAAGCGGGAGAATCCCCAGGCTTCCTCTGGGTACTGGTGTCATTTGGGGCGCAGTCATTCCCGTCCCGCCACGGCGGGACGGGAATGACTGGCGTTTCGAAAGGCATCCCGTCCCAAATGACACCACCACCCAAAATGTCGGTTCCAGCGTGGAAATGAAAGAAAGAGATTCTTCAAAACTCGACGAACGACGCGGGGATGTCTATGAAAACAAAGGGTCGGCTTTCCACAGCCCGCGCCGAAGCGGGAATGTCTATGAAAACACAAGTACTTAGCCGTTAAGAGCGGGAATGTTGTTGAAAACAAAGGGGGTATGTGGTAGGTGGTATGTGGGTGGAAAGCGGGCAGGGTAGCGCCGACCTGTTTTTTAGGTCTGTCATGATGGGCCTACGGCCCACGAAAGTTCATGAAAAACGGCCACAATGACATGCTGGAGCCGATTGGCGCTATCCCCTTTCTTTTCAGCACGAGGTCATTCTTGGCAAATGGTTTTTCGACCCTGCGGCTTTTGATTCAACTGCGGACGTACAAATCAGGTCCACGCTACTGCCCCCATTCTGCAAAGGTCGAATGCGTCTATGAAAAGCGATAAGAAGTGCGCCCTGGTTGGAATTGATGTGGGAACCAGTGGAGTGCGTGGTGTTGCAGTGAGTCCCGCTGGCGAGCTTTTAGCGGAAGGGGATGAGAAGATTCGGCAGGACCACCGCGCCGCCGGGGGAATCCACGAGCAAGACCCTGGTGAATGGTGGGAAGCTCTGTGCTCCGTTGGGCAGGCGATTGTCAAAAGCCTGAAGGAGAAATCTGGGGATGTGGAGCTTCGAGGCGTGGCGGTCACGTCCACTTCGGGGTCTCTTGTGGTGGCGGATGCGGAAGGTCGCGCCTTGCGCCCGGCCATTCTTTACGACGATGGCCGGGGAGTGGAGATTGCGGAGGAACTGAACAAACAAGGCGGCGCCCACAGCATCCCTCTGGGGCCATCCTTTTCGCTTGTGAAGGCTGCCTGGGTCCGGCAGCAGGAGCCCGAGTTGTGGGAGCGCACTCGCTACATCCTGCATCCGGCGGATTGGCTGTCGGGAAAGCTTACCGGCGAGTTTGGGATTTCGGATTTCACCAACGCCTTGAAACTCGGCTACGACCCAGAGAGCCGTTCGTGGATTGGAACGGTTCGTGTCGCAGGCTTGCCCAACGACCGCCTGCCTGTAGTTCGCCGCCCCGCAGAGCAAATCGGACGGGTGAGCAGCGTGGCCGCAGCCGCGACAGGCTTGCCGGTGCGAACGCCCGTCCTGGCAGGCGCAACCGACGGGATGGCGAGTGTGATCGCGTCAGGAGCCAGCCGGCGCGGCGATGCCAACACAACCTTGGGAACCACCCTTGTCTGGAAAGTGCTCCACGACGGGAAGCCCACGGCACGCAGCGGCATTTACTTTCACCTCCATCCTGGGGGGTTGTGGGTCCCCGGAGCGGCAAGCAACACCGGGCTGGGAAGCATCAGAACGGCCGGCGGCGCAGCCTCGATTGGGGAAATGGACCGGCTGGCTGCCCACTATTTTCCAACCTCCGTGGTCTGCTACATGCTGTCGGGTCAAGGCGAGAGGTTTCCCTTTGCGAACCCGAAAGCCACCTCGTTTGTGGAAGGGAATCCGCGTGACGCCGGCGAGTCTTACGCGGCGCAATTACAGTCCATCGCTTTCGTGGAGCGCTGGGGCTACGAAATTCTCCAGGGATGCGGCGTGAACGTCGGGGACAGGGTCTTTTCAACGGGGGCTGCTGCGAAGAGTCATGTCCTTTCGCAGTTGCGCGCGAACGTTCTGGGCAGAATCGTTGTCCAGTCTCGATATCCCACCGCGGCCTTCGGGGCAGCGATTCTGGCGGCCACCGGCGCCGTATTCTCTGGGAAGATTTTCGACGCCATACAATCCATGACCAGCATCTTGGGAAGCCACGATCCGTCAGCAGACCTGGTCCCGGCCTTTGATGAAATCTACAGGTCATTTCGGGCCGCGTGCGCGCGACGAGGTTACGGCGCATGAACCCGTGGAAGGCATGCGATATTCGGGGACTATTTCCGGAGGAAATCTCACCGGAACTCTTTCGGCGCATCGGGCGTGGTGTGGCTTCAGGGATGCCCGCGGGGGCGAAGATTCTCATTGCCGGCGATTTCCGCGCCAGCACGCCAATTCTGAAGAGTGCGCTGATGGAGGGTCTCATCGGGTCGGGATCACACGTGCTCGATGCGGGGCAAATTCCCACGCCCGTAGCTTACTTCGCGCATCAGCATTTCGAAACGGACGCTGTCCTGATCGTCACTGCCTCGCACAATCCACCGACCCATAATGGACTCAAGCTGATGGTCGGCGACCTGCCCCCGGTTCCGGATGACTTTGCACAGCTTCGCAGCGGGGTCGGCAAAGGCGCATTCCGCTCCTCCCAAGGTTCAAGTGAAGAATTAGACCCGGTCCCGGCTTACCGGCAATGGATCATTGCACGCTGGAGAAATCTCGCGCAAGCTGACCCACCCAAGGTAGTTCTGGACGCCGGCAATGGAGCGTGGTCCGAGCTGGCGCCTCGAATCTTTGAAGAACTCGGCATCCAGTTTCATCGCCTTTATTGTGATCTCGATGGAACGTACCCAAACCGTTCACCGGATTGCGCGCGCCCTGCGGCGCTCGAGGCCCTGAAGTCTGAAGTCATGAAGACGCATTCGATGCTCGGTATAGCCTGGGATGGCGACGGTGACCGTGTGGCCTTTGTTGACGAGACGGGCTCCTTCGTCACCAGCGACGAAGTCTCCTCGCTCCTCATCCGGCGCCTGCTCGCCAACCAAGCCGGCGCTCGAGTCGTCTTCGACATCAAGCTGTCCAGTCTGGTCCGCCGCACCGTCCTCGGGTGCGGTGGCGTCCCCGTCATGGAACGGAGCGGCCACGCCTTCATCAAGCGCAAGATGATCGAAGAGGAATGTCTGTTTGGATGCGAGGCAAGTGGCCACTATTTCTATCAGGAACTGCGGGGAGGAGACGATGGGCTCTTTTCCGCGCTCTTGATGACTGAATTAGTGGCTAAGGCGGGTTCGCTCCGGGAGCTTCGCAACTCGCTTGCCCCATTCTTTGTGACTCCGGACTTGCGGCTGCCCTCGAGCGCCTTGCCGTATAGTGAGTTTGTAAGACGGCTGCGACAGTTGTTTCGCGGCGCCAGGGAAACGACGATTGATGGCCTCAGAATCGAAACGCCGGAAGGATCCCTGCTGGTGCGGGAGTCCGTCACCGAACCCGTTGTAACCATGCGCCTGGAAGGTTCGAGCGCCGAAGCCCTGCGCAAGCTTCTTGCCGCTTGCCATTCGACGTTTCCTGAAGTCTCGATCGAAATCGCGCGCCAGATGCGTAAAGCCGGAAGCCGCTGAGGAGGGTGTGATGATTAGTCAAGGCTGGTTTCGCATAGGGAGGCGACATGTTGTTTTAGCGCTGCTGCTGGGAGCGCTCGCCCTTGCCGCTTGTCACGGACAGGATCAAGACCAGAAAGAGGCCGGCAAGTTAGCGACACTGCTGGATTGGAAGCTGGGGAGCGTGGTTGGCGAAATCGGAGCGGGCGACGGCGGCCTGACGCTAGCTGCCGCCGAGCGCGTGGGGCCAACGGGCCGCGTTTACACGACCGAACTGGACCCCAAAAAACTGGCCAAATTGGAGTCCCTGGCGGCAGCACAGAAGGCGCATAACATCACCGTGGTGAAAGCGGGCGAAGCCGAAACAAACCTTCCGCGCGAGTGCTGTGATTCCATCTTCATGCGGCGTGTTTACCATCACTTCACACAACCGGCGCAAGAGGACGCCAGCCTTTTCCAATCCCTCAGGCCAGGCGGCCTCCTCGCCGTCATTGATTTTCCACCGGGGAAGGGGCCCGGCAAACTCGAGCCGGTAAAGGGCGTGCCGAAAAACCGGGGCGGGCACGGCATGCCAAAGCAGTTGCTGGTCGATGAGCTCAGCGCCGCGGGATTCCAGGCGCTGACGACACCCACAGACTGGCCCGGCGAGGACTACTGCCTCGTCTTCCGAAAGCCGTAAAGCAGGTGCCAGGTGTCGGGTGCCAGGTGTCAGGGGCAAGGGTGAAGGGTAAAGGCTAAAGGGTGAAGGGTAAAGGACGCCCCTGAGCCTTTTTTATCCTCTAGCCTTTAGCCTTTACCTTCCACCCTTGGGTTTTTAGCTTTTACCCTTTACCCTTTAACCTTTAAACTTTAGACACTTGGCACCTGACACCTGACACCTGGCACCTGACACCTGACACCTGGCACCTGGCACCTGACACCTGACACCTGGCACCTTTTCCTATTCCCTGTTCCCTTCCCATGCGCGCCGGAATCGTGCATAATCTGGTGCTTGCCCGCACGGATGTTTCGCTCCGCATTCCAGGGCCAAGGTAGGACCATGACAGACGCCTCAACCACCCACTCACCAGTTTCTGGCCGCATCGCCTCCATCGACGCGCTTCGCGGCTTCGACATGCTGTGGATTACCGGCGGCGAGGAAGTGATGCACAGCTTGCACAAAGTGATTCACCATCCTTTGATGGACGGGCTGGACCGGCAATTCCAACACGCGGCATGGCAGGGCTTCCGTTTCTATGATTTGATCTTCCCGCTTTTTCTCTTTATCGTCGGCCTTGTGCTTCCTTTCTCTCTCACGCGGCGTCTTGAAGCCGGCGCGAACCGGGCCGAGATCTATAAGCATCTGGTCCGCCGGCTAGTCCTGCTGTTCTTTTTGGGCCTGGTTGTTAATGGCCTCTTGGATTTCAGGTTTCACGAGCTTCGCATCCCTGGGGTTCTTCAACGTATCGCGGTGTGCTATTTCATTGCGGCGCTGGTGATGATGAACACCCGCGTGCGTGGCCAGGCCGCGGTGGCGGGCGGCCTGCTGGTGGTCTACTGGCTGGTGATGAAGTTGGTGCCGGTTCCGGGCATCGGGGCGGGCGTTCTAACCCCATCCGGCAACCTCTCGGCGTTTATCGACCAGCACCTTTTGCCACGACCCTTCTGCTGCTATGTCTTCGGTGACAACGAAGGAATTCTCTCCACGATTCCGGCTGTTTCCACATGCCTGATGGGCGCGCTGGCCGGCCACTGGTTGCGCTCCAGCCGGCCTGCAGCGCGTAAGGCGCTCGGGCTGGCCTTGGCGGGCGTTGCCAGTCTGGTCCTGGGTCTGGTCTGGGGTCATTGGTTTCCCATCATCAAGAACATCTGGACGAGCTCGTATGTCCTGTTCGCCGGCGGGTGGAGCCTGCTGCTGCTCGCCCTCTTTTACTGGATCATCGATGTTCGCGGCTACCGGCGCTGGGCTTTCTTTTTCACCGTCATTGGCCTGAACCCCATTACGATTTACGTGCTTCGCAGCCAGTTTGATTTTGGAACAGTCGCAAATATATTCGTCCGGGGCTTCATCAACTACCTCGGGCCCTACCAGCCCGTCTTCTGGGACCTCAGCGTTATGGCTGTCGGGTGGCTGCTCCTGTGGTTTCTATATCGTCAGAAGATATTCCTTAAGGTGTGACAGCGCAACCGAAGAAGGATTTCATCCCGCGCCTGCGGGACCACAAAGGTCACGGAGAAGAGGCGCACCCGCTATGCCTCTGAAGTTTCTTCGGCTCGACACGGGGGGGCAGAAGTCGGAACCGTAGCCCTCTCCCTTGGGGAGAGGGTGGCCCGCGACCGGCGTTTTCACCAGCCGGCGCGGGCCGGGTGAGGGGTTACTTCCGTCGCCAAGCGAAGGTGTTGTGCCCGGCTAAGTCTTCGCAAGACTGCTCCAATGCGCGTCGAAGACCGGATAGTCGATTCCTGCTGCTTTGAAAATCGACTGCTGATTGAACTTGATAGCGGTGTTCATTCTCAGCCGAGCCCTAATCCGTAGAGAAGGTCATGCTGAACTTACGTGTTTGCGTTTACTGCGGTTCAAGCCGCAACTGTGATCCCGTTTATCTCGAGGCTGCGGCGCGCCTGGGGTGTGAGCTGGCGAGAAACGGCGCCACCATCATCTACGGCGGTGGGGCGGTTGGGTCAATGGGTGCTCTCGCCGAAGGCGCGCTCGCCGAGGGCGGCAAAGTCATCGGCATCATTCCCGGTTTCATGCATGAACTGGATTGGGGGCACAAGGGCATTAGCGAATTGCGCGTGGTGCGCGATCTACACGAGCGCAAGCGGCTCATGCTCCAGGATGCGAATGCGGTGGTCGCCTTGCCCGGCGGCTCAGGAACTCTTGACGAGCTTTTGGAGGCCGTCTCGCTCAAGCGCCTTGCCCTTTTCCTCGGCCCTATCGTTGTTCTGAATACCCGGTCGTATTTCGAGAATCTGCTCCTGGTGCTCGAGAGGTGCATTACCGAGCGCTTCATGGACCCTCGGCACAAATCCATGTGGTCGGTGGTGAATGAGCCGACGGAGGTGCTGCCTGCCATCCACTCCGCCCCGCCCTGGGATTCCAAGAGCCTCAGCTTCGCCCAGATCTGACAGGTTGCGGTAGTGGTGTCATTTGGAATATCATCCCAAACGAAACGCCGGTCATTCCCGTCCCGCCAAGGCGGGAGGAATCCAGTCCGTGGACAGCGCATTTCCGAAGGTTTGCGGAGTGGATTCCCGCTTTCGCGGGAATGACTGCGGCCTGGAGCGCCTGTGTCTCGCAAATGACACCACTACCCAGGTTGCCGAAAACTTGACATAGCTTTGCGCGGATGGCACCATGAGTGCTTGCGGCTGGGCTGTTTTCGCCTTGTAGCACGGGCGCCTCCCACGTACGCGTCGGGGTGCTGCCCGTGAATGGGGAAGCCAAGGCGCAAGCACATGGACGGGATCCCGACGGGTGGGGGCAGGCTGTGCCTGCTGCGACCTGGAGGGGCTGGCCCGAGTAGTTCTCCTAATACCAGGCGTGCCGAAGTGGCGGAATTGGCAGACGCGCTACATTCAGGGTGTAGTGCCCGTCAGGGCGTGGAGGTTCGAGTCCTCTCTTCGGCACCAGACGATCCATCAGACTCTGGTAGGGGGTCAATTTGATGCTGTAGCGGCGAGTTTATCTCGCCAAATGGCGGCGTAAAGCCGCCTCTACATCAAATTGACCCACTACCCAGACTCTCGCAGGATTGCCATCCAGGTAGGATGAGGGGTGGTATTCGTTTCACGCGCACGGTCGGGGGAAAAGCGCGCAAATGTCTGGCAAACATAAGCAAACCAAGACGCCCCCGGCACCTGTTGGCGGCATGACGGGTGCAAGCGTGCTCACTTCGCAGGAAGAGGAAGTGCGCGCCATGCTCGCCAGGGGTAGCACGAAACCTGCCCTTGAGCTGGCAAAAAAGATCCATAAACAACTGGGTACGCAGGCGTCAGAAGCTCTGCTGTTGGATGCCTACGTGGCAAGAATTCGCTCCTTGCTCGAGCACGGGCTCACGGTTGAAGCCAAGGCCTTGCTCGAATTGGTCCGGGAACGGTACCCCTCCGTAAAGGATAAGGTCGCTGACCTCGGCGTTAAGGTTGCCGTTCGCCAGGGTAACTGGGATGAGGTTGTGGGTGCTCTGAACGCCCCGGCAATTGCGGAGGAAAAGCGTGCCGCAATCGAACGCGTGCTCAAATGCCAGGTTACGGATCTTTCTGCGTTGGCGGAGTGTGCGGCGCTCGCTCCCCAGCATCCGCTTCGCGTTGGCGCTGCGGCTCTGAGAAAAGCCATCGAAGCGGTTACCAGCGGCCCAGTCACGGACGATGCTCTCCGCCTGCCGGAAGTCTCCCATCGGGGTCCGCTGGGCCCCTGGAAGACGCTGGTTCGGGCCATTGCACACTTCTACCGGCAGGACGATGTAGCCTGCGAGCGGTGCCTCCAGAACATCGACCCGGACTCGGCTCCCGCCCGGCTTGTTCCCGCGCTGCAGGCCATGCTGGCGCGGAAACCCGGTGAGCATCGCCTGTCCACCGCTTCGGCTTCGCTCGTTGGCCAGGTTGGTGGAAGTACGGAGGGGTTGCGAAACGCGCTCAGATCGCTCGACGCCGCGTTCGCCACGGATGCAAGCAAAATCATTCCGGAAGTCCAGCGGACGATTTCCGCCTGCCGCGCCGCTTGTCCAGAACTTGTTGAGCGTTTGCAGCAGCACATCGCGATACGGGCGGTGAACTCGGAAGTGTGTCCGAGCCGGCTCCAGGCCTCGATGGGCGGCCTGGCGATCCAGAACGCCTATTTCTGGCGACTCTTTGCGCGCTCGGTCGAGGGCGCCGCAGGTTCTTTGGCGGTTGAGACATGTAGTCTGTGGGAGCAGTTTCGCCAGCACGCCCTGGCGGAGGGCTGGTTCCGAGAGGACGGCCCTGAGGCAGCAGCACTCTACCTGCACATGGCGGAACTCTTGCTCGAAATCCCTAGCGAAGAACTCATCGAGATACGGGCGGAGTTCATGAAAGGTTTCTCTGGCTACGGGCATTCTTACGAGGGCCAGCCACCTGCCGTCTGCGCGGTGCCTGCGAAACACAGAACGCCTGATTTTTATTACCTGTTTCCCGAAGGACTATTCGAGCGATCCTGCGCCATTGATCCCCATCGGGAAGCGTTCGAGCGCTGGCTAGACTGGGAGCGGCAACAATCGGATTGGAAAACCGCCGACCGAGTGGCTGAGAGCTGGCACCGGGCGCTGCCCAATGATAGCCAGCCCCTGCTGTACTTGATGGAGTCTGCGGAGGAAAGGGGCGCGCTGAACAAGGCCCTTGGATTTCTCGAGCAGGCGGAGAAACTCGACGCCCTTAAACCGGAGGTCCGCCGGGCTGCGCTTCGTCTCCTGATTGCCCAGGCCGTCCGCTACCTGCGGCAGCGCAAACCTCGCCGGGCTGAAGAGAAGCTAGTGGATCTTGAGGCATTGCCGCAAGCTCACGAAACTGATCGTCCCGCGTTTCTGGCCGCCTTGCGCTGGACCGGGTGCGTCATTCTTGGCGAGGACAAAGCTGCTTCGGGCTATTTCACCCAGGTGAGTCAATTGCTCGAGAGTCCAGCCGCGGCGGTCCTGATTTGCCGGAGCGCGGGCAACGCCTGTGGGCTCGAACCGAATGAGATGGATCGTTGCCTGCCGCGGAAAGTCCTCCTCGATCAAACGGACTCCCTCGCTGGAGCGGTGGCCCGTGCCTGCGCCCTGGGCGACGACATGAATGTAGCTTTCACGATCCCGAGGGAGTTTCAACGAGAGATCTTCAAAGAGCTGTCAGACGATCATTGCAGCCTGGAGGCACGCCAGTTGCGCGCCCTGGCAGAAGCAGCCCTGCGCCACAGCTTAGGAGAATTGGCGTATGCGGCTTCCGCCGCAGGCTTGGCGAGGGGAGGCGCCACGGAAGCGCGCTTCCTGCTGCTGCGCGCCCGGGCGCTGCCGAGTTGGGAATTCGAGCGGCGAAGTGATTGCCTCGCCGTCGCTGCGGAACTCGCACGCCGGCAGCGGGACATGGCCCTCGTTGACGAGGCGGTAGACCTGCGACGCGGCCATGGGGGGCTTGGAATAGACTTTCTCGATCCGCTCGCCACCATGGATGAGCACGCTTTCTCCAGGACCACCGAGCAGGTGAATGCGGTGCTGAAACGAGAGAAGCAGTCGCGCACGTTCCCCGTGCAGGAGCCCGAGCCGTTTTACGATCGTTTCGGGGAGGAAGATGAAGCGGACGAAAAAGACGAAGAAGATGAACTGCCCACCTTCGGCGATATTGCCCGCCTTCTGCTCGAATCGGTCAAGGCCAAGGTGAAGAAAAAACGAGGCCAGAAGCACCAGGATGAAACTTCGGGACAAAGGAGCTTGTTTTGAATAGGCACCGACAGGGCGTGATTGCTGCGCACGAGGATCCCAGGGAGATTCTGGGTGTAGCGCCGAATGCCGGGGATGAGGAGATCCGCGCCGCCTACCTGCGCAAGGTGAAGGAAAATCCGCCGGACCGCGCGCCGGCCGCCTTTGAGCGTATCCGCGATGCTTATGAGATCTTGCGCGACCCTCGACGCCGGGCTCTTCATCTGTTGCTCTCGGCGGATCCGGAGGCTCCTCTGGTTTCTTTGCTGCCCGCCCGCACCCGCGAAAGACGATTCACGGGGCCTGGCCCATGGCTGGCAGTTATGAGGGAGAAGTGAACTTGGAACGCGAAGAGATATTGCGGCGCTTTGAAGTGTGGTTGGATGGCGTGCTGGCGGCAGAAGAAGCGCCGCAGGGGATTACGGCCGAACTTCTCTCTTCCTTGGCGACCGAAACGGGCGTCAGCGCGAATGGCCGTTGCGATCTGTATTCGATATGGGCGGCGATCACGGCTCTAACCCAGGAGATAAAACTTCAGGGGCGGAGTTTCAAGCAACTGAGTGAGACACTCGCTCCCCTTGCCGATTTGGCCCCCCAACTCCCGGAAATGCAGCGCGAGGCCCAAGAACGTGCCCGCCGGGAAATGCTCGACGTGCTCCTCGAACTGCGGGACCGCCTGGGCCGTGGGCTCGAGGCAGCCCGCGTCAGCCAGGCGAAAATGCGCGAATCGCTTGAATCCGGCTGGGCGGCCCGGCTGCTAGCGCGCCACAAGGCCCTCCGCCAAGCCTTTGAGGCTGTCGCGGCGCTCCGGGAGGGCTACACATTAAGCTTGGATCGCCTCGATGAAGTCCTGGCGCAATTTGATGTGCGGGAGATCGTTTGCCAGGGTGAGCCCTTCGACGCGGGCTCGATGCACGCTGTGGATGTGGAAGAGACCGAACAGGCGGCCGAGGGGACGGTGGTGGAAGTGTATAGGGCCGGCTATGAATGGAGGGGCGAAGTCTATCGCCCGGCACAAGTAAAGGTGGCGCGCAAGCCGCCAACAACCTCCGCAGGAGACCACAAGAATGAATGACTTGGTCGCAGGTATTGATCTTGGAACCACCTATTCGGAAATCGCTGCGTTCGTCAAGGACCGGGTGCAAGTTCTAGGCCCAGAGACCAACAAGATGTTGGCGTCGTGTGTCGGCTTTTCCCCGACGGGCGAACTGCTGGTGGGCGATACGGCTCGTCATCAGCAACTGCTCTATCCGGAATTAACCGTGCGGAGCATCAAACGCAAGATGGGTTCGGCCGAGGTGGTGAAGCTTGGGGACAAGACGTTTACGCCCCCGGAAATCTCAGCGCTCATCCTTCGCGAGCTGGTGGAATGGGCGCGACGCGACCTGAACCAGCCCGTAGAAAAGGCTGTCATCACCGTGCCGGCCTATTTCTCTGACGCCCAGCGCAACGCCACGCGCGAGGCCGGAATGCTGGCCGGCTTGGAGGTGGTGCGCATCCTTAATGAGCCCACCGCCGCCAGCCTCGCCTATGGCTTCGGGGATGCCTCGCGCCACACGGCCATGGTCTACGACCTCGGCGGCGGCACCTTCGACGTCTCCATCGTCAGCGTGGAAGGCGACATCACCGAAGTGCTCGCCAGCCACGGCAATAATCAGCTCGGCGGCGATGATTTTGACGACCTTCTGTTGGAGCGCCTGGAGCGGCAATTCCAGGACCAATGCGGTATTGACCTCCGCCGCGGCCACCCCGCCGCCCATGCCCGGTTGTGGTGGGCAGCCGAAGAAGCCAAGAAGAAGCTGAGCTTCGAGCCTTACGTTCGTGTGCGGGAAGAGGCCTTGCTGATCGAAAACGGCAAGCCCCTTCACCTCGACCTGGAGATTTCCCGCGACGAGTACGAAGAGATGATCCGCCCCTTGATCGAGTCCACGTTCGACAGTGTTTCCAAGGCGTTGGGCGATGCGCGCAAGAGCCCTGGCGACCTCGACGCCATTCTTTTGGTGGGCGGCTCTACCCGAACCCCCATCGTCGCCCAGCGGTTGCGGGAACTGACCAGCCTGGAGCCGCGCCAGGACGTGCACCCTGATTTGTGCGTGGCTTTGGGGGCCGGCGTCCTGGCCTCGCGCGTTGCCGGGCACGAAGTGGAGCGGGTGCTGGTGGACGTCTCTCCTTTTTCGTTCGGCCCCTCTTACCTGGGAGAGCGCGGCGGCTTTCCCTACCCGCATTGCTACCACCCGATCATTCATCGCAACACCCCCTTGCCGGTGACCCGGACGGACAAGTACTACACAGCCTATCCGTACCAGACCGATGTCCAGGTCGAGATCTATCAGGGCGAGGACGAAGATGCAGTTAAGAACATCCTGGTGGGCGATTTTCGTATTGAAGGCTTGCGACCGATGGAGGAGCTGAACGAAGTGCTCTGCCGCATGAGCCTGGATGTGGATGGCATCCTGCATGTCACGGCCATCGAAAAAGCGACAGGCAAGTCGAAGCACATCACCATCGCTCGAGCGCTTCAGGCCAAGAGCCCTTCTGAAATCGCGGCGGGCCGCGAGCGCCTTAAGGCACTGTACTCATCGCGCGCCGAGGAGGTCGAAGAACCTTCCTCGGAAACAGCTCGGGATGACTCCGCTCCGGAAGGCGCGGAAATCACCAGCGAAGAGGGAACTGGGGAGTCCGAGGAGAAGGTTACTAGCGTCTCCCCGACTCCCTTGGAGGCTGAGCGTGAAGCGAATGATCTGGTCGAGCGCTCGCGGCAACTCCTGGATTCCATGCACCCGGAGGATAAAGAAGAAGCGATCGAGCTGCACGAACGAATCCAGGCTGCAATCTCCTCGAATGACTTTGAAGCCTTGAAAAATGCCACTGCGGCCCTGCGCGAATTGCTCTTTTTCGTGGAGGGCCATTGATCCCGGGTGCGCGGGACGAATCACCCAGGTGCCCCGTCTGCCAGGCACGCTTCCGAGGTTCGGGCACGTGTTCGCGTTGCGGCGCCGATCTTGATTCGCTGATGTTGCTGATGGCGAAAGCCTACCAACTTCGGGAAGGCGCCAAGCGAGCCTTGCAGGCGGGCGATTGTGAGCGAGCCCAGAGGCTGGCGTCGGAAGCCCAGGCAACCTGCTCCACCCAGCGGGGAGAGGATGTGCGCCTGCTCAGTTCATGGCTGCTGCGCATTGCAGGGCCGACCCTTGGGTCGGCCTTGGCCGGGGCAAGCCCCGGCCCTACATCAGATATCAAGGGCAGAGCCCTTGGCTAGTTTGCCTTTGCTGCGGATTTCCGAGATGCCTCGGAGGGCACTGATTCGGGTTTACTCGGAGAATCCTGCATTTCGCTTATGCCGATAACGCTTCGCCCTCTCGGCGCATCTATGTGATTAGTATCCCTCGCAACTGGGCATGTGTTACGCGTGTGGCACGTCGACTTCCAGAGACCCGAGTCGGCCAGGGTTTGATTGTCTAACCGCGGTACCGGTGTCATTTGAGAGGCGTGGGCGTTACAAGTCGCCGTCATTCCCGCGAAAGCGGGAATCCACTCCGAAAGCCTTTGGAAATCCGCTGTCGACGGACTGGATTCCCGCTTTCGCGGGAATGACCGGTGCTTCAAAAGAACGCCATCCCAGATGACATGAGTACCTTAACCGTCCGAGATGTCAACTTGGCCCCAAAAAAGCATGTACTCCCGGGGAAGCGTGAGATTACCCATGGGCCTCGTTGAATAGTCCGGGCGTCATCCGGGCGGCGGTGACGAGGTAGCCGCTCCTGGCGCGGGAGCGTAGATAGAAACAAGGAGGGCAAGGTGCCTGTGATGAATCGCCGAACCTTTTTTTCGAGTGGAATTTTAGGTGCTGTTGCTGTCGGGGCGTCTCCAATACACGCTTTGGGAACGAAGGAGGAGATTTCGTCATCCGCACCGCCGAAGATCCTGAACTACAACCCGGCAATGAAGTATCGCCCCATGGGCCATACAGGCGTTCTTGTGTCGGAGATCAGCTTGGGTGGACTGGTCATGGCGGAGTCGGTGCACCGCTACGCCATCGAGCATGGGGTCAACCTTGTCCATGTGGCGTGGGACTACCTCGGCGGACAGTCGATCAAGACGTTGGGCGCAGGGCTAAAGTCAGTGCGCGATAAGATTTACATTGCCTTAAAGGATGATTACCCAACCATCGACGAGGCGCTTAAAGTCCTCAACACGGACCACGTGGATTTCTTGATGTTCAACCGGCATTGGGCCTTTTCGGCTACGGATGCGAAGATTGCTGAGACCTTTGAGAAACTAAAGAATCAGGGGAAAGTCAGGTTCGCTGGTTTGACTACGCATGGAAACGTCAAGGATACGACGGCGGCGGGTATCCGTTCCGGCTTTTACGACGTCGTCATGCCGGTTCTGAACCAGCCCAACCTTGAAGCCATGGCTGAGGAGCTTCGCTTGGCGCAGCAGAGGGGAGTCGGCGTGATGGCGATGAAATCGATGAAAGGGCTTAAAGACATCGATTTGGAAGTCGCCTATTTGAAGAAAATCCTGAGCAATCCGGCAGTCACTACGGTTACCAAGGGTATCGGTTCTTTCGATATGTTCGAGGCTTACGTACAGGCGCTGAATGAGCCGCTCAGCAGCGCCGAGGATCGAGCCCTTTACCGGTACGCGCAGATGAACCGCTCCAGCAATTGCATGCTGTGCGACGACTGCAAGCAGGCCTGTCCCCTCGGGGTCGAAGTCTCCACTGTATTGCGTTGCAAGGACTACTACTACGAACAAATGAAGGATGTGCAGACCGCGCTCAGCACTTATCGCGATATTCCGCTCGAGAAGGTTGGCAGCGGAGCTTGCCGCTTCTGCAAGAAGTGCGAGTCGGCGTGCCCCAATGGGATTCCGATCGTCGAGCGGCTCATGGCCGCGCGCGAGCTGTTTGCTAATGTCAGTCGCGGTTAGTCGTTGACTGCCTCAACTCGTCGGACCCCCTCACCCCCGGCCCCTCTCCCCCAAGGGGGAGAGGGGAAGCAAGTGTAAGGGGTGATTCTCCCCTCTCCCCCTTGGGGGAGAGGGGCCGGGGGTGAGGGGGTCGTCACATTGCAGAGAATTAAGTGCGCCAAGCCACGAGAATGGTGTAGTAGGGACTGAAATGCGAAGCGTTGCTATCTATCTGCTGCTAATTCTGGCCTTGCCTGGGCTGTTAATTGGGCAGGAGGAGGGCGGGCAAGGTTCGCCGCCCGCGGTGATTCCTGCCGCGGTGAAGGAGAGGCTTGCGCGGTTGTTGCCGGAGCCTTCAGAAGCTGGGGCTGCACGGTCCGGAGAGCAGAAGTTCTTCAGCTCAGACCTTTACCAATACATCGATGGCGGGGCTGATGTTTACCTGGATTACGGCCTTGTGGCGATGGTTCACCAGGAATACAAGGCCTCGAGCACAGACATTACACTCGACATCTACAACATGGGAGCGCAGTCGAACGCCTTCGGGATTTATGCCGCGGAAAGCTCACCGGATTACCACTTCCTGCCCATCGGATCGGAAGGCTATGGCACCAACGAAATCCTGAACTTCTTCCAGGATGAGTTCTACGTGAAGTTGTCCGCCTTCAGCGATAAGGAGAAAACCGGGCCGGTGCTGGAGCGCTTTGCCCGGGCGGTATCGCGAAGGATCGGTCCATCCG
>Ga0208821_1000637_pt1 | contig 25341 bp, 24 predicted proteins | sample June2015DPH_20_5_FD_184720 | JGI IMG/M metagenome (GOLD analysis project Ga0208821, IMG submission 184720) | Peatland microbial communities from SPRUCE experiment site at the Marcell Experimental Forest, Minnesota, USA - June2015DPH_20_40... | ecosystem: Environmental > Terrestrial > Soil >... | reverse complement strand
GCCAAAAAGTGACCGGCTTGAAATCGGAATCCGCGCCCGGCTTCATCCCGGAATCGTGCCCGAGTTCATTTCGGAATGCTGCCCGGGATGATTTCGGAATCGTGCCCACCTTGCCCCGGAATCCGCACCCGGTGAATACGGCTACGGCAAAGGTTGAATGGTGGCATCGACCAGGAATGGATCATTGAATTCAGAGAAAGTGAGACAGCGCGGCCCCGTGGCCGCAACCAAAACGAGGTCCTCTGCGTCCTCCGTGCCTCTCAAGCTTTAACACGGAGCACACTGAGCCTCTCAGTGACCTCCGTGTTGAAGCTCTTCTGACCACGGAGCACACGGAGACACTACGCACAGCAGGAAAAATCTTCGCAGCACAACAACGTCCCAGGAACTAGTGCTACAGGGGATTTGTAATTATGGAGCCGGCGACCAGACTTGAACTGGTGACCCTCGGTTTACGAAACCGATGACAGCTTTTGAACGACACTCAAACCATTGAATTTACAGGACCGCCGAGCCCGACAACTAGGCGGAAAATGGTTCTTTTGGCGCTTATCTGTGACCCAAACTGTGACTCAGCGTTAGTGGGTGCCCGATGACATTATCGCGATCGTACGGGATACAGGTCATGCGGTGGCGCGCCTTCACTGAAGCCATCGGGATCGTGGTAGGTGCCTCTTCTCTTCTTGACCTAAGCCGCCGCCTCGCCCGAAAGCGTATTCCTCGAACTTTTTCATCGCCTCGACCTTATGCTCCTCCCAATCTCGGATGAAGTCCCACTTCTCCTTCAGAGGCTCCCACATCCAGAAACTCCGGAGCTCCGTCAGCTCGGCATCGGAGAGCATGTCTGACACGATCAAGAGCAGCGTGCCGCACCCTGGACAACACCGCTTTTTTCTGCGGGCGAAGTCCCACTTACAGTGCGGACAGGTGTACCGTTGAGGCCGGTATCTCAAGGGGATCCTCCCAAAATATGTAGCATACGCTCAAGCTCTCGCCCTGAAAGGGCGACCCGGGTTGATAACTTACAGAAAAATAAGGCACGGATGGCTTACGTTAACACGTTTAGGCACCCATGGGAATCGTTATCGAACCCTTATCGCACCCTTGCCGCAAGTGGGGTGACATGACAGGCCGCTACGGAAATTGAACGTTCTCCGTCGTAGACTCACCGCGTGGTGACCAGTGCTCCTACTCACGCATGTCATTGGACTTTGATCTTGCCTCGATCCAGGCCGCGAAGAGTGCCCTCGATGTCTCTCAGGGTTTCAAGCATCCCCCTAGCCTCGGCATTCCGCGATTCAAGTTCTTCAGCGAAATCAAGGTCGGAAGGATACAGGAACTCCACGTAATCCCGTTCGTCCAGTTCCAGGATGAATTGGCGAATATTGTCGAGGCTCACCTGCGTCCGGCCCTCAAGAAGCGCAATGATTTCAGCCTTCGTGTTCGTTTCGTTTTGCATGTTCACTCTACCTCGGATGCTACGCGTGCGGAATCGGCTGCTTCGCCCAGGCGGGCGGCTAAGGAACGAAGCCAAATGCGCGGATTCGATCCATGAACGACGCGCCCCAGGAATCCCAGCCGTTCCGCCACGTTGGCACGATTCTCTCGGATAGCTTCCTTCGTGGTGGCGATGTAAACACCGAGGAAGGACTCGAGGTTGTGGGGCTTGGAAAACAGGTACGTCGCGTGACCCAATTGCGGTGTCTCGACGGCGATCGCCTTCGGGAGGTCAAAAATATACTCGTCGCGGAAAAGGTAGAGCCGTCTCGCCTGTCGGCAAAGCTGCTGGTAGAAGAACGAATCGTAATCTGGTTTCCAGGAGATCTGGACGATGTCAAAGTCGCTGGGAATACCGAGATCCCAACAGAGGCTATGCAGTTGCTCCCTTTCCAAAGGCTCACGTTCGATCCGAGCACGAATTTGGCCTAGGGCGTCCGAAAACTTGCCAAACCGATGGTAGCTCCGACGGGCTGTTTCAATTTGGTCGGTGATGTTGGGCGGAATCTTCACGCGGATGCGGCTTGGCAAGGCGGTCTCCCACTTCACGAATTTCCACTGACCGTTCCGGCGCCGGTACTTGCCCGTCTGGACGAACGTTCCCTGCAGCTCAACCTTGACCCCCGACAGGTGTTTCCATCGGTTCCAGGTTGCGTCCCAAGTGATCGGCATGGCTGACTGGTCGAGTGTCACTTCGAGTTTCCGCCGAGCATCGTGGTAGATGGCACGGTCATCGTAAAAGTCAAAATTCCGCAACGGCGCGTGGAACCGGCGCTCCCGCAGTTCGGGCTGGAACGAGAGGATTTGGGTCGCAAAGAACGTCTGACCATCGCGCGAGCGGTCTCCGCCGACCAGAATCAAACCGAAGCCCCCATATGGAAAGAGTGCCGGTGCCGCGGGGTCCTTCAGCAGCGAGTCGTAACAAGCCCTCAATTCAGGTTGCGCCAGGATGTTGAAGGTCCGCTCCGATGTGGCGCTGTCACGGTTGGAAACGCCAGCAGCGCGGAGCTCCAATTGTCTGAGCCTGAAGGCCACTCGCAACTCTGCAAGCGAGGCGGTGGAAGTGATTCGCAGAACGTCATACAGACTCGTCTGGTGTGCCCATGGCTGTCGCCGTGTGGCGACGTAGAAATAATCGCGGACCACCTCGCAAGGCAGATGGATGGAGGAAATCCCCAGCCGGCCCGTGGAAACCTCCGCCCGCACGTAGAGTCGCTCTCGGTTGTCGGCTTTGGGCTGCGCCACATAACTGACTGGGGTCTGGTAGAGATCACGACCCCGCCCGCCGGACGAGGTCTTGCGGATGTAGATTTCGGTTCCTGCTCCGGCGGAATCGATCGTTAGCGGAAAAGTGATTTCGTCGCCGGAGCGAATGAAGGCGGCCAGGAAGTTGGAGAGGAGCACATTGCCACCATCGTTGAAGTGACAGACCGTCTTTTCGCCGTCCCGATTCGCCTCCGAGACCACGCGACTGAGGATCACTTCGGCGACAGCACTCGCCGCTTGTGTGTCTGTTTCCATATGGAGTGCAGGATAGCCACCCGGCTCGTTTCCGTCAAATGAGCTCTGATGCCAATCAACGACGACAAGGAGCCAACAGTTAGAGGGCGGGTTGTCTGGCTTAGCGATTGCGTTAGCCGCAAGTGGTAGTTCGATAAGGAAGGAGGACAACGCAATGTCCCAGAGTGTGAACAAAGTCATTTTGATCGGATTTCTTGGCGACGCGCCCGAAGTCCGGTTTAGCCAGCAGGGTAAACCAGTCGGCACCTTCAGTGTCGCGGTCAACGAGAACTGGAAGGACGCGCAAGGCTCGCGTCAGGAACGTGTCGAGTGGTTCCGAATCGTCTGCTTTGGTCGTCTCGCGGAGGTTTGCGGTGAGTACCTTTACAAGGGCCGCCATGTCTACATAGAAGGAAGGTTGCAGACCCGGAAATGGTCAAACCGGGAAGGCGACAAACGAACGACGGTCGAAGTTGTGGCCAACCAGATGAGGATTCTGGATCGGGCGCCCAAGGACGGCAACGGCATGAAGCCCGATGAATCACCGAAGGCTTCGGAGCTTGTCGAAGAGGGCGATAACCCATTCAACGAGCCGGACGGCGGGACAATTGAGCAGGTTCCGTTCTGAGGCAGTCCTCCGGTAATGTCCAGGATCAACCAACCTCCGTACCTCTCCGGGCCGCTCTCTAAGCGGAGCCTTCGGCTCATGACAGCCCATCTGCTACTTTCCCTTTAATATGTTGTCCACAACTTGGGCAGGGTATCCGACCGTCTGCCCGAAGAGCACACGCTGATCCTTATGCAAGTTGAGCTTAGTAGAAAGTTGCGACTTGTCGCAGTTGTGGAACCAAGCCGCCAGACCCATGGACGCGGCGAATAGATAGACGTTGGCCGCAATGAGGCCCGTGTCGACGTAATAGTAAGACCGCTGGACATCGGGATCGCGAAGGCCGGGCTCCTGATAACCGGACGTATGGACCAGCTTGTCGATGTCCGCGACGTAAATAAGGCGAACCGGGGCTTCGGCGCCGGCATCGGCTTGGCCTTGGCCGATCGCGAGACGTCGCAGGTCACCTGCAACCACCGGCACCAGTTGGTGATGGAACGGGTCATACAGGAAGGTCCCCTCCTCGCGGGCGACGTAGACGTCGATCTCCTGGGAGTTGCTCGCCGATGCCGCAGTCCTTCCGGGAATTCCGAAGGGACCCTTCCGGCGGTTCACTCCGCATGCCGCCCAGAGAAGATTGGAGAGAGTCTGCAAAGGGAGCTTCTTGGCGCTGATCTCGCGAGTGGTCCGCCTGCGCTGCAATGCCCTCGCGAGCGACCCGCTGGCCTGGAGCGCGGGTCCAGGCAGTTTGATCGGCAGGGGAGCATCCGGAACGCTTATCGATTGTCGTCTACCAGACCTCTTCTGGATCATCGCAACCTCCCGGGCGCGCTCGGCCCGAATGTCCCGTCCTGGAAGCCCTGCTCGCCTGCAGGATTCTAACACTTCCGACCTCGTCGCCGTACGCCCTCGCACTGTATTTCTTCAACTCACGACACAATTAGCACCGTTTGAACAATTGTAACAATCAATTCCTGCCACAAAGGAGGTCCTGTGTTCGTCGAACTCATGCCGCTTCTTGCCGGCCGCACTGTGCTCATCACAGTAGCCAAGGTGGATGACAAGACGCTCCGCGTCAACGTAATCCCCCATGGAAAGGCCGACGACAATCCGGCTCTCAGTACCCCACTCACCTATACCGGCTCGCCCGAGGAGCTCGATGCCGAACTCGGCAAGCATCTGGCCGGCTACGTCCAAACGCACCAGCAGACCGCCAGCACTCTGGCCGAGGCTAAAGCCACCATGGAGGCTGCTGCGAAAGCAGCTCAAGAGGAAGCGAAGCGCAAAGCTGAGGAGCACAAGAAGGCGACTCATAAGCCATCCGCAACCGCCATGCCTGCATCCTCAACTCCTGCTGAACCTGTGCCGGCTTCGGCATCGACAGGCACACTCGGGTTGTTTCCAACTACAACGCCCGAACCCGAGGCAACTCAATCCAAAGGAGGTTTGGCACTCTGATGGAAAGCCATCCACTCTCCCGCCACTTTGAGTTTAATGGGGTTCGACTTCCCGACATTGACGAGAAGCTCTCGCCAGAGGAAATACGGACCTTGTACTCCCACACGTATCCCGACATTGCAACGGCCTCGATCACCGGGCCGGAGGCAGTCGGAGACAAGCTGGTCTATCGCTTCACGCGAGCCATCGGCACAAAGGGATAACCAATGAGCCGAAACACACGTAGAAAGGAGGTAACGAAGCAGGCGGTCCTGGCGGAACTCGAAAGCCTTCGCCAGGGCCGCCACTCGCGTTACCGCACACTCGGAGGGAGATTTGCCAGATGCCGACAACTGCAAACCACGGCCGCATTATTCGCCGCCGCAGTCGACGCGAGCTCTCGCACTTACAATCGCACGCCACTCGCCGCCCCACCCGGCTGGCTACCTCCGGTCAGTTGATGCCTCAAGGCGGTAGTCTGCTGTTACCGAGGCTTGCTGCCGTCCCGCTAATCCATCGAGTGGTTGCCGACGACCGTCTGTCTGTGATGGTGGCCAAGTCTCTCGTCGCGCTGGACATTGCCGTCCCTGGAGATTGGAAAAGGGCGGAGTGCGACCCAACATCCTTCATCAGACTAACACTTGAACGCTGGATCAAAGTGCATGGGGACTCAGCCATCCGCCGCCGCTTCCTTCTGGTTGCGACCATCAGCGACACTCCCTGCGAATGGACGGACCGTGACGAAAGCAAGCCCAACCAGTTGTTCCTCATTGTTGAGCCTTCCGAGGCAAGCTGTGGCTGTGTGACCTTCGGACCAACGTTGGAATTGCTGGAAAAAGTTCATCCACATCTGCCAGCGACCTTTTTCCACCTCTTTGTCGGAGCCCTTAACAGGTGGACCCGGGTCTACGACTTTAGGGATGCCGAGGAACGCGCTGAGACGCTGCGGGAATGGGCCGCACAGGAAGCGGATGCTGACCAGTACGAGATCCCGGACGTGCAGGCGTCGATTCCACCGTGCTTGCGGCAGACGGCACTGGATGAAAACGAGCTTGCTCACCTCAAAGACAAAATCAATGACCCACTCGCAACGAAACTGGTGGAGGCCGCACTCGCTCTCGGTCGCGTGTCCGCCCAAGCGGAGCGACCCGAGCTTAGCGAAGATATCGGCCAACAGCTCTCGGACTGCAATCCGCCCCTTCCTTGCCTGCTGGCCTTGTTTGCTGAGGGTGATTCCGTAGCGGCGGCGTTCGATGAAGAGGCCCAAGGAATGTTGGAGGTAACTCCGGAGCCCAATCTCATTATTCCATTTGATCCCACCAATTCAGAGGCTATTCGTGACGCCTTCCACGTGTTCGGAGTGGCCTGCGGGACGATTGCGGCGGCAGGCCGGTTGATCGATTTGATGCCAGGTAACGACAAGTGGGTCATTTGAGGATAATAGCTATGCAAGCCTACGTCGCCATCGGAGCCAACTGCGAGTTCAAGCTCAGTGAAGCCGTGCTTATCTATCGAGCCGGAGGTGGAGGGGCCTTTGCAAGCCTCCACCGGGTCAAGCAGGCTGACGATGCAGTTCCTTATCTCGCACCCGGCGAACCCCTTACCACAGCTTTCGTGCGCACCCTTGCTCAAGGGCTTGGAGCACAAGTCAAACCGGAAATCTTTCCTGAGAACATTTTGGCGCGCACTCCCGATCTACTAGTGTGGTGGACACGATCCCAACGCAGGGTCATGTTCTTCGGCGGAACCGACCCTGAAGCACGGAAACTCAACGGTCTAGCCTTTTCGCATCCGGCGCTTGTCTTCAAAGTTCTGGGCAAGGACCTCTTTGTGCGGGCGATAGCAACAAGTTCACGGCCGACACCGGAAACGCCCCTAAAGACCGCCCCCTACTGGAACACAGACAGCCGGGGCTTGGTCTGTGCTGGCAGCATGCGCGTACCCGAGTCTTCCGAGATCGCTTCGATACCTGGTTGGGAAGACGCATATTTTCAATCTGAATTCACGCATGGCGCAGGAGCAGTCCGGCTTACTAGCCATCCTGGAGGCTTCATTGGGTTGTGGAGTTGTCTCGCCCGCAGGAAGGGGTTCCCAGTTCAATACCTGACCGATGCCGGCGAGACGGTACAGGAATTCGTCGCGCGCGGAAGCGAGCGTTAAGGAGTTGGCCATGGAGACTCACCGCATCCACTCGGAGCTGCTCGAACGGGAGGTGCGCGTGCTGGTAGTGGGTTGTGGAGGAACAGGCAGCGCGGTTGTTGCGGGATTGCCTTACCTGCATCAGTCCCTCGTGGCGCGTGGCCATCCCGGCGGGCTGCATGTAACGGTTGTTGACGGCGATACGATCTCTCCCACCAACTGCGTCCGCCAGCCTTTTGCAAGACCCGAGGTTGGCTTGAATAAGGCGATCGTTTTGGTCAACCGGCTCAACCTATTTTGGGGTCTGAAGTGGGAAGCTGTCCCGGCTCACCTAAGACCTGGAAGCCGCATCTCGCGAGGTTATTCAGGGGATGATCTCCGCGCTCACATTGTGGTTGGTTGCGTGGATACGCGGACAGTAAGGGCCACAATTCGCGATGCCATCAGCAACTGGAGCACTGTCTCGTACTGGCTCGATCTGGGAAACAACGCCGACAGCGGCCAGTTCATTCTGGGTGAGCCGCTTAACGAACGCAATCGCAGATCGAGGCTGCGTCTGCGCACAGCCACCGAGCTCTATCCTGAGATTTGCGATCACTCTCTCGATAAGGATGGGGAACCGAGCTGCAGCGCAGCCGAAGCTCTGGAGCGGCAGGAACCCTTCGTCAACTCGACCCTTGCCCAACACGCCCTAGCGTTGCTCGCCCGGCTGTTCCGCTATGGCGAAATCAGCTATCACGGCGGCTTTATCAATTTGGCAACAGGCGTGGCCTCGGTCGTCAGAATCGATCCCGAGTACTGGAAACGAAACCGCAGAGTAAACAAGCGCAGTTCGCAGTTACATCAAAGTCAGTGAAAAGGCCCGCGTGAGTGTTCACCCACTCGGCTACTTCCCAGCACAGGCTGTAAGCGTCTGCCACCCGGAGGAGCCGCGGGACCGGAAAGCTGGATCCGCGTTTCAAGCCGGCGCTCCCTGCTCTTGCCCATTGCTAGTGAAGGTAATTAGGAGTAACTTACCAGGCGATGCGGAAATGAATACGCAAAACGGAGGTACAATCGGGTCCGTGTCACTCAGCGCCGAGACAACTGAACACCTCGAGAGGGTCGAGACCGCGATCCGGCAAGCTAAGGGTTTGCTGGGTGGCCACAGCTACCCCGACGATCTCCGCACTGTTGTGGTCGCGGCGTTCATCGACCAGATGATCGAGCATCACGAAGCATTATTACTTCTGATCCGATCTGGTAAGGTCGGCTCGGCATTTGCGCTGTTCCGGAGCATTTTTGAGGGCATGTATCGCGGACTGTGGATTAACTTTTGCGCCACGGACAACGAGCTAAAGAAGTTCGAGAAGGATGATGAAATTCCGCTCACAATGGCGGAAATGTCAAAAGCGATAGACGAGAAATACCTCGCGCACGGATTCTATGCTGATTTGAAGAAGCGCGGGTGGAAAGCTCTCACAGTTACGCTCACACCGGTATGCTCCAGCTAGGTCGCCGTTTTACTGGACACGACCTAACCCCAGCGTACGGCGAAGAAGAAATTAACGAAGTAACGAGCACTGCGACCACCTGCATATTGCTAATGGTGGGCAGGTTCCTTGCTGCCCAGAACCACGTTGAAGAGTGCAGGGAGGCGGAACGGCTGACCGAAACTTACGGTTCAGTTTCTGAGCGAGCGACTGCGCTTTCAACGCATCCTGCACAACCCTTTGAACAGCCAAAGTAAGGGCGCGTCTTCCGGCCCGACGACAGGAGGAATGGGCTGGAGAGAGACTTCCCCGGATGAGACCAAGACATGTCAATTTCCGCTCGAATCAGAGGCTTGGCACCGAGCACGGCGCCTCGTCTGTAACATCAGGCGTCACGGGGCAGTGTACTTTGCCTATGGATCAACAGGCGCTCATCCGTGAATTCATGCAGGCTCTTGCAGAGGAAATTGAAGCCATAAAAAAGGGGCGCGGGGGCTCAATCATTACTGTTTACGATGGTGTATTCGTACGACGGGAGGCTGCGTTCTTTGTTTATGTCTTCACCACCGAAAGCATGCTTACCGTAATGGACGACGCTCCTGCAGAGGTGGAAGTTGGCGGGCAGAGATTTCCCGGCCAGATCATTTCCGTGCAGGGGAGCGATGTTGCCGTTGGAATTCAGAATGATTTTGGGAAGACGATCCCCCAAGCACGTCTCATCACAAATCTCTGGTATCTCCTCGAGGCGCTCCGCAAGCGCTACGAAGAGGTGTTGAATGGACAGCGCGCATTAGACACCAGCCTTGGGCACCGGGTTTTCGGTCTGGCCCCGGTTTCCACCGAAACTGATGGCGGGGAGCTGAATCTTCCGCCGTCAGCCCACCCACTGAACGAGGAGCAGACAGCGGCGATCCGCACCGCCTGTGGTAGCGATGTCCACTTTATCTGGGGCCCGCCCGGCACGGGGAAAACTCAGACGATTGGGTTTCTAGTCGCGGCTCTGATCCGCCGAAACCTCCGCGTTCTTGTTGTTTCCCACACCAACATTGCCACTGACAACGCGATTGAAAAGGCTGCCGGGCTCCTTGGGTCAGATGAGGATTTTCAAAGTGGGAAACTAGTTCGCTACGGCAACATTAGCCCAAATTCAAAACTGCCGGATATGGTCATCCCAGAGAAAATTGCCGAGTTCTTGGGGCATCATCTCAGAGATCAGCTTGCAGAGGTTCAAGGAAATCTGGAAAAGATCCGGTCCGAACTGAAGGGCCTGAGGGAAGTCGAAGCTTCCCTGGCGGCCCAGAAGGAAGGACTCCGGGTTTCGGCTGAACTCGAGACTAACCTTCAGCGGTGCTCGCAAGATCGTGAAAACGCTGTATCTCGCGCGACCAATCTCGCGGCGGTGCTGGAGGATACAAAAGCTAAATTGGCCGAGGCGGGAGCTGCGGGAAGGTTAAAGCGGTTTTTTCTTGGCCTGGACCCCGTGAGGCTACAGGTCAGGCTAGCCGAAATACACCGGGACTTAGCTATCGTCCAGGCGAGCATTGCCGCTGAAGCAGGCAAGCAGGAGGGCCTTCGCGCGGCGCTGAACCGTTCCCGCAGTGAACAAGAGAGGTGGGCGCGCGCTGCGCGCGCTAGTCTGTCTCGATATGGACTGGGCACCGACGAGGTCGCTGCACGCGTCGCCCACCTCAGCAAACAGGACAAAGACTTGGGCGCGGCGGTCGACGCGATAAACGCCGAACTTGAAGCACTGCTGATGAAAATCCTAGGGGACGCAAAGGTCGTAGCGACCAGCTTGACCAAAGCGACCATCTCGAAGGAGATGGATGACCAAAGGTTTGACGTCATCGTGGTGGACGAAGCAAGTATGGTGCCGATGCCAAGCCTCTACTTTGCGGCCGGAAAAGCGGCACACAAAGCAATTGTCGTGGGCGACTTCCGCCAATTGCCACCGATTTGTCTCGCCGATACTGAAATGGCCCAGAGATGGCTCGGTCGAGACATCTTCAACCAAGCGAGAATCCAGACGGCTGTGGACGAAAGGAAGCCGGAGCCGCGCCTGACGATGTTGCGCCGACAATATCGTATGCATCCCGACATCTCCAGAATTTCAAACTCTATCTTCTATCGGGGGCAGCTCGTTGACTGTATCGGGCAGGAGTTGCTCAATGACATTGCTGCATTTCTAACGAAGTCACCTCTGGCTGGAAGCACGCTGGTTCTTTACGATGTCTCTTCAACGAACCCTTGGAGCAGCCAGCTAAAACAGGGTGGGCGATACAATTTGTATAGTGCCGTAGTTTCCGCGCAACTCGCGAAGCTGGCTGCTCAAGCGTCGATAAAGAGCTTAGGAGTTATATCGCCGTATGCTGTCCACGCGCGTCTTATCAAAATGATGCTGGATGACTCTGGGGATGCAGAGCTTCGACGCCTCAAAGTCTCGACGGTTCATAAGTTTCAGGGCTTGGAAGAGAAGTTAATCATTTTCGACATCGCGGAGGGGCCGGGGCCGCCTTATGGGCCCTCTGGTCTTGTCGATGGGGTGGACTTGGCAAGCCAAGCCGCGAAACTAATCAACGTGTCAATTACTCGGCCTAAGGCGCAAATCGCAGTCGTCGCCAACGTAGCGTACCTATCATCGAAAATGCGTCGTGACAGCATCCTCCTTCAAGTTTTGGAGCAACTTCGCCGCCGAGGCACGGTTGTGGATTCGCGACAAATCGTTCCCGACTACTTTTGCGCAGATTTTGACCGGTGGGCGCGAATGCTCGATCCACGTGACGATGGAATTGACCCAAACGACGGCACGCTCTATACAGAACGCAATTTCTACGCAGGCTTTTTCGCTGATCTTCGCAAGTCGATACGCGAGGTCATTATCGTGTCGCCGTTCTTGGCTGCCACCAGAGCACAGCGCTTTTTTGACCTGTTCCGCTCGAAACTTGCCGACGGCTTACAGGTCAGAGTCTTTACGCGGACTTTGCGAGAGCAGCAGGGTGACATGTTCCGACAGGCTGAGATCGTATTTGAGGAACTCAAGCGTGTCGGCGTAGACGTGATCGAGAGGAGGGGATTGCACGAGAAATTTGCGTTCATTGATCGTCAGATCGCTTGGGAAGGTAGTCTGAACATCCTTTCGCAGAGCGAGGGACGCAGCACAGAGCATATGCGGCGAATCCCATCTGCCAAGACCTGTGAGGAACTAATCAAACTGCACGACCTCGGAAGCGATAAAGAGGTTGACCCCGGTTCCCGCGGACCTATTCAGACTGACCGCAAGTGCGACAGATGTGGCTCCGCCATCGTTTTGGTGCCCGGCCCACACGGGATCTTCCTCGGTTGTGTTCGTTACCCGAAGTGCGAGGGCGCAACTTCCAAGTCCATTGGATGGGGTGACCGTATCGGCGTGGACGTGAAATGCCCCGGCAAAGACGGCATGGATTGCAGCAAGCCGATGGTCGCAGTGCGGGGCCGCTACGGCGTTTATCTCAAGTGCTCCGACCCGAATTGTAGTGTTACGCGCAATATCAGACACTAGCCGAACTGGCCACGGGATGATAGGCGCGCTGCGGGGGACTTGGTCGGGTAGACTTGGTGTGTAAGTGTGCGGCTTTCCCATCCCGAAGGAGAAGCGCCACAGGGTTGAAGAACGACCCGCATTGCAAGCCCTCATTTTTGTTTTTTTCAGCAGGATTTCAGGGCGTAGAACTTCTTACCTTTGTGCTTCTCCCTTTGCCTTTTAGTTTGCGCTAACAATCAAGATTGCCGTATCACGACCAGACCGCGCACTTGGCTCGTCGCCGCCAAAGTATAGGTCACAGGGTCGGTAGCCGACTTGTGAGGGGGTGAAAGCAACCGCACCGAATGTGACTGGAACCATAACTTTGCCGTTTTGGACCCATAACATTGCCGTTTCGGTGTCACCTGAGGCATGAGTTGGCCGGAAATAAAGCATAAGTTGGCCGCGGCTCCGACATTTGGTTGCCGACTCACGGCAAACTTATGGGTCCAATCTGCACTTTCGGCAACTTTATGGTTCCAACGGACCAACTATTCCCAGACAGCGCCCTTGAAAACAAAGGGCGTCCTCACGTCCCGCGGCCAAGTTATGGTTCCAAACGCGGCAAAGTTATGGGTATAGTCACACCGAAGAGTTTTTCTGAGAAAGGAGGCCCACTTTGCGCTTTGAAGGCAAGAGTCGGCTTGGCTTTTACCCGCTGCCACTGTCCGAAGCTCAGCGGATTCGCAAATTCCTCTTGTTTCCGGACGAGCCGTCATCCGCGATCGATCCCTGCGTCGGCGATGGTGTCGCCTTCGAGGCGATCACCACCGGCGCCGATGTGCTTCGCTACGGCATCGAGCTTGATGCCTACCGTGCCGAGCAAGCCAGGCAGCGGATTCCGAACATAGTCCAAGGCAATACGCTGGAAGTGCAATGTGCAGTCGAGTGCTTTGGGCTCGTCTACTTAAATCCGCCCTACGATTGGGCCCTTGTGCCGACTGACAGTCGGCGCACAGAGCAGACGTTCCTGATCCATACATATCGTTGGCTCAAGCCAGGGGGCGTTCTCCTGTTCGTCATACCAGGCGAGAGACTGGCAGAGTGTAGTCAGACTCTTGCCACACACTTCCGCGATGTGCGGGTTTTCCGCCTAGAGGCGCCGGAGTGTGTGCGCTATAAGCAGGTGGTTGTCATTGGAGTCCGCCGGGCCCGACGCGAGAGAGAGCGCCTCACGGACGGCGATATCACTCGGGCACGGCTTTACTTTGCTGGCTTGGCAAGGAACCCGTCCCAAATCCCCGTCCTATCCTCAGAGCTCGGAGCGCGATACAACGTGCCCGTCAGCGGACCGGCACAACTGGTTTACCGTGGACTCCCTCTCGACGAAGTTGAGGATCTGCTTCCGGAGTCAGCGGCCTACAGACAGGCAGGACGCATCCTCTTCGCTGAACCTGTCGCGGCGACGGGTCGACCCCTCACACCCCTGCATGCCGGTCACGTTGGCCTCCTGGCTTGTTCAGGACTTATTAATGGTATCTTTGGAAGTAATGATCATAGACATATTGCTTTCTGGCAAGCAGTCAAGGTGGTGGACAAGATAGAGGAAGAAGAGGATAGCGTAATCACATTGAGAGAACGGGAGAGATTCTCTAACGAGTTGACCGTCGTTTACAGCACGGGCGAATTCGCAGTTCTGAAGTAATCCCGCAGCACTCCCACTTTAGTTTCCCGCCGCAGCCAAATCCCACCAATCCAAGAGGAAAAAGCCATCATGAAGAATGCCCATGAACGCTTCGGTGTGTTGGAATACACGAAGCGAATGAAGGACACCACTACGCGAATCCGGCTTCGAGTGGATCGGTTCGTTGGGGAGGTGGACACCGAGGGCACCTGTAAGGGCCACCTCATCTCCGTCTTGGGTGGGGATTCCGATGTTGGCGCCGTTTGGGCGGCCGTCGTCGAGCAAAACCACTTTACTGTAGAGGCACCGGGGGCTGATCCGCTCGTGACAACGTTGGGTGAAGGCGCGCAGTGCTTTCGCGGAACCATCAATGTTGCCGGTCGCAGACCCATCCGCCACCTGGTGGCGATCTCCGCGGAGCTGGCCAAGACACGTCCGGGTATGGACCCGGAAGGCAGGCGCACTATCTTGTGTGACAACGACCCGACGTTCGTGCTTTATCGCATCTCCCAGCGGTTTGGATTACCCGTCGTGCCAGGCTGGGCCGAGTGGCTTAGTGAAGAACTCAGGCGGCACGGGGCGATCAAGCCGCTCCTCGGGCTGGAATGCTCGCCCGTGCTCGTTAGCGGCACTAAGAAATCGTTCCTGAAGTGGATTGGAAGGGCACTCCGGCAGAAGCGCATCCAGTTTCCCGAGGACAACGGACCGGTCCGTTGGAGTCTGTCGTCCAGTTTCTTTCGAGTGAGTGAGACCAACCTGGACGACAGGGACCCTAAGGAGATAGGCGAAGAGAGTCCCGCCATCCTGTCGGAGCAGGAGGTAACGGCATAATGAAGCTTGTTTTGAAGGTCTCAAGCAACAACGAACATTGCGATGGGGGATGTGAACTCGCGCTCGTGGACCTGACACCACAACTTGGCGCGATGGCCCTCCGAAGGATCGCCGTGCTCAGAGAACAAAAGAACCTCGATGCCGACGTCGAGGAAACGTATTATTGGGCTTACGTTGTGGAGTACTTCTCCCCTTGGGTAAGCCTCGTCAGCACCGAAGAAGAGGTCGAGCCAGCCGTCAAGGTTGCGAACGTGCTGGATGAACTTGGGATCGAGGAGAACGAGGTACTTACCGTACCTGAAAGCTTCTGGGTGCCGTCGTGCCAGATTGCAGCCGTGGAGTGCGGGCAAATGCTCGTTCGTCAAGATTCGATCGCGTTCACGGCCATCCCGAGACATGCCAGCTTTCATGTCCGGACAGTAGAGATACCACTCGCCATGCTCGAAGCAGCAGCTACCGGCGCTTCGACCGCTCGCGTGTGATCCACCAAACAATCACCCACCTATTGGCGTGGATCCAGCGCCACGCGAACCGCATTTACTCGTTGCACTCAAAGCGAGAGGAGAAGACTGTGCCCATACCGGACTCGATCAGTAATTACCTCAGGATGTGCTCGTCGGAACTGGGTGAGAGGATCCTTCAGTCACACCCGCCGTTGCATTCCATCGACGACCCACCGTCACCAATCATTGGCAAGCTCCTTCGGAAACCCTACCCGGCCCAAACGCTTGCCATTATGGGCCTGGTCCGGCGCTGGCAGCAGGCTCGCGCAGGCGCAGTGATCGCCGAGTGTGGCACGGGCAAGACATTGATTTCGCTAGGTGCGGTACATACTCACGCCGAAGCCCGACCATTTACGGCGCTCGCAATGGTCCCGCCACAACTGGTCGAAAAGTGGTGTCGAGAAACGATCCTCACGTTGCCCCGGGTCCGCGTGTTCATCATCGATGGTCTGCGAACGCCAACCCACTCCAACGGCCATCACGGCGTGAACGAAGTGAAGTTACGAAACGGACGCATCGTGCGCGAGGGATTGAAGGCCAGCCTGAGTGAATTGCGCTTGCGCAAGACAGCACCCTCGGCCCGAAAGCGGTGGGATTCGATTTGTCCTTCGCCTGCAATTTTCGTGGTCGGTCGAGACCGTGCCAAGCTCGGGTACTTCTGGAGGCACGCCTACCAGGTTGCCCGCTGCGGCCGTTATCAGGGCAGCGTCATCAATCCTGACAGTGGGTCTCCGGTCTACCTCGGTACAGAGGGCGAACGCCTCCTGGCGATGGACTTCAAGAAGGTGAAGCTCAGTGAAACGCTGGGCCAGGCGGAAGAAACAAATCATGCTCGCCGGCCGCTCTACAGTGCGCTTTGGCAGGCAGATGGCCAGAAGATCCGACGCTTTGCACCTGTCGACTTCATCGGTCGGTACATGGACAACTTTTTTGACTATGCGATTGCCGATGAGGTGCACGAGTTGAAGGGAGGAGACACGGCCCAGGGCAACGCCCTTGGGACGCTCGCCTCCTGTGCCCGCCACATCGCAGTACTCACCGGCACACTGCTGGGCGGTTACGCACTGGACTTGTTCAACATCCTATTTCGTCTGGAACCTTCCAGGATGCTGGAAGAGGGTTTCGAGCATGGGGAAGCAGGTGTTCGGGCCTTCACCGAGACGTATGGCCTACTGGAGAAGATCACAGTAATCGAGCCGGCTGATAACGCCTGTTCTGAAGCTCGGGTCACAACCCGGTCCCGCCACCGGCCGGGAGCGTCACCCCTGCTGTTCGGTCGCTTCCTGATGAGTCTTGGCGCCTTCGTGTCGCTGGAAGACATCTCCGACGCTCTCCCTCCTTACCGAGAGGAAGTGGTCAGCATCGAAATGGATCAGCCGCTGAAGAAAGCGTACGAGGATCTGGAAGAGGACATCAAGAAGGCACTCCGCGAGCATCGAGGCAACCAGTCAGTGATCAGCGTGGCGTTAAATGCTCTCCTTGCTTACCCTGACCGGCCCTTCGGCTTCGGGGATTTGATTGGGCGGGAATTCAATCCTGAAACCCAACGTCGCGAACCGTTCTTGATCGCAGCGACGCACGACCTGGATCAGAACCTCGCGTATGCCAAAGAACGGCAGCTGGTGGAGGAAGTGAAGGCCTCGCTTGAACGCGGGAGGAAGGTGCAGGTCTACGCGGTCTATACCCAGAAGCGCGACGTGACGCGCCGGCTGGAGAGCATCCTGGCAAAAGAAGGGATCCGTGTGGCTGTGCTAACCACGGAGGTTGCCCCGGAGCTGCGGGAGTCCTGGTACGAGCGTCAACTGCGCGCGGGCGTCCAGGTCGTGATTGCGCACCCGCGGTTGGTTCAGACGGGACTCGACCTTTGGTCCTTCCCCGACATTTTCTTCTACGAGACCGGCTACTCGATTTACACCCTGCGGCAGGCCAGCCGACGGTCGTGGAGGATCGGACAGCGGTCGAACGTCAACGTCAAGTTCTTCTATTACGCTGGCACTATGCAGGAAGCGTGTTTGCGGCTAATGGGGAAGAAGCTCCTGGTTTCTCTGGCGATGGAGGGGAAGTTTGCCAGCGACGGCCTGCAGGCGATCGACGAAGGCGATGACATTTTGATGGCAATGGCACGTGAGCTGGTAACCGAGAAAGGGATCGGAGAATCAGCGGACGCCGTTTGGAAAAGGCTCGTAGAAAAGCAAGCGGAAGTGTTCGGAGCGCGGCCGGTGGAGGCCCGCGAGCCGGAAATCGAAGCTGAACATCCTGTTCCGGACCTACCGGAAGTCATCACTCCACCCGTAGCACCAATCCCGGCAGTAGTGACGCAACTCCTGATGTTCGGTAGTTCACTCGAAAACCTGCCCAAGCGCAAAGCTTCACGGCGCACAATGGCTGCTACCATCCCGTCGAGCCAGCTGGGACTGTTTTGAATCATCCAAAATGAGGGGTAAACATCACCGAGGAGGGCTTCCTCCTTGCCATTTTCCGCGAGAGGTCGTCACCTTCCTGGCGCAGAGAATAGAAAAGGACCTAAAGCCCACGCGGAAGAAGTATAACAACGAAACGAAGTTCGTGATCAAGCAGACCTTCTGCGAGACCACACAGCATCCCACCCTAAACAACCCATGGGGTAAGCGAAGAAATGCGGAAATCTCCGGACGCACTGGGGAACCTCTACGACCATCGCCGGGTGATTAACCATAGGAAAAACTCCGATATCGGCTCGTCTCGAGTGCTAAGGGACGGTCTCGGGAAATGGGAGGTAAGGCGTGGTCTTATCTCGGTGTCTCTTGGCCCTTATCTTTGGCGCCTTCTTCTTTCGACCCTCAGGAAGGGGATGTTTGATCTTGTTCGTGGCCCAGCGTGTGATGATTTTTGCTGCGATTTCTTGTTGGCCGGATATCCCGGCGAGTGCAGTTCCGTGGGGAAAGCGCACATACCGGTCGTCCTTTAACTTTACTTCATAGTTGCCAGCACGCTTCTTAAAAGCGACAAGCCCTGCTTGCCTCAGGAATTCAAGGGCTCGCTTCACATCCTTGGCTGTAAGGGGAACTTCGATGTCGGGAAGAGCTGGCACCTGGTCGAGGCCATGAGCCGGAATGATCAGAGAACTGCTGACCCGTCCATTCGCCGCCATTTCAGCTCGCTGGTCCTCTGAAAGATAATGCTTTGCATAAACGGTCCACCATATCACTGCTGCATAGCTGTCGACAATTTGGTCGTTAGCTTTGTGAAATCTGTCTCGAACGAACTTGAAGTTATCAGCTTTCACTGGGTAGCCGCGGACTGAATTCATCGCTCTCCCGAAGGATGAAGGAGGACACCGGCCATTGCGGTCATCAGCGACCCTAGTGAAAAACATGCGGGTGCCTTCGGGCGCTACCTCAAGGCTATAGCGGAAAACAACCAACGGGAAAGGGATCTTCTCTCTTTCCCATTCGCCGAAGAGTTTGTCGAGGTTCGCCTCTCCAGGCAGGTTCTGATACCCGAGCAACACGCAGTGCGCTCGTTCGAATTTCTTCACACTATGGTCAGCTAGAAGACACCCCTCGCTTTTCCCATATTTTGTGATCTGGTCCACGTCAGCATTGTTCCAAGAGGACTTCAATTCTAGAAGGAAGCTGAAAGACGGCCTTTGCCAGATCACGCCATCGGGTGTGTATGGATCTACGTCGGAGCCGTGAAGCGAGACCATTGGCTTGAAATCGTATGCAACGGTTTCCTCTGAGATTTCCTTGACGTATTTGAGAACGAAAGCAAGCGCCGCGAGCGCATCCAGAGTCCGGTCTTGTGCAGCATACTCCTTATGCTTCTCTTGAAATAACTTATGGATTTGATCTTCGGCGCTTTCCGTTTCGGCCATATCGCTAAACGCGCCCCTCAAGCAGGTCGCGCAAGTGGTACTCGTGGGGCGCCTCTAGGGCAACTGCTGCCTCACGGAAAACTTCGGCGAGATTAGTGTGAAGACGGAGAAAAGACGCTGCCGAGGCTTCGCTCCGTCCGTGCAAGTAAATTGTTGAAGAGTCTGTGATGAAGACATCGAACTCACCGCCATCTTCATAGTTGGTGAGTGTGGCGTGAAAATAGGGATTTGCATGAATCAGTGCCATGGTCGTCCGGGGTAAGCGATTAAGAGCTTCCAATACGCTCCTGTAACCTGCTTGCTCTGTAAAGACGGGTTCCGGGAAACGCAAGCCCACGAAGCGTCCCTTTGCCTCCTCGAATGGCTTCACCGAGGCTACCATTTCATCGCTCAACTGCCCGAGGATGAGTTCAAGAAGTGGTCCCACTTCGCCTCTGTGATAGCTGATATAACCAATGCGACTGACGGTGAACTCGCAACTGGTTTCTGTCCCCGTTGGAGCCACCATTCGTGCAAGCTTGAGTACTCTCTGCTCATCTTCCAGTTTCGCGAAGAAAATCGCGGCATTCCCTGGCCTTAAGTTGATGTCTGCGCCGCCTTCATGTGGCCGGCTGGGGTACGAAACGCCTCTTACGACATTTGTCTGCTCAAAGGGACTGTGGGGATGCAAACGAACACAGGACTTTGCCAGCCGATGTCCTATGGGAAACAAGTGGGCCCTACCGCGTGCCCTCCCAAGCAACTTGTAAATGAACCTTAGCGCTCGGCGAGGTTTCACAAGCGAGAAGAAAAGGTACAGTTGGTGCTTGTGGAACGGAAGATGCCAGAAAATAGCTTCCGATTTCTTTCCTGTCCTGCCGATGAAAGTTACTTTACCCGCCAAGTCGGCCGCAGGAACAATTTGTGAATGAACGGCCTCCAAGTTAAGAGCTGCGGCTAAGTCCGCCTCAACAAGCGGGGAAAGCACAAACCAGAATGTCCCGGCAAAATAGGGGTCGGAAATTGCCCTTTCCTGAATCCAGTCGCGAAACTGTTCCATGCCGTGGTCCATTGATTTTCTGCCGCGCTTGAGAGTATAACGGATCCACCGCCTTTGCAAGCGGAGCAGGCATGTCGCGGGGTTGATCTACATGTCAAGCATTCGGTTCCAATCGAACGGAGTCAGGCCTCGCGATTGCCACAGGCCGGCCTCGGTCCCTTGATTCTCCTCTTTACAGCCTTCGAACTTCTCCCGGGAGCATCCTACTAAACCCCGCCAACCACACGCCTGCTGATCTGCGTACCGCGTCATTACTCTCCCCCTTTCCGGCTTGACTATCCCGGCCACTCTCCCTTTCCAACGCCTCTTCTTCTCGCGGGGACCGCGAGCTGGGGGAGACGTCTACGCGCGCGACCTTCCCGGTATGTGGTTCCACCATAAACAAAGTGAAGTGTGAAGTTTTTCCGTTCCCCCTCCAGAAGCGGCCCATGGCCAAGCGAAGGGGAAGGGATGAAGTCAACCAACTTTGGAAGGAGTCCTCAAATGCAAGCCCTATTTCCCCTAGGTCAGATCGTTGCCACGCCCGGCGCTCTGGAGACCTTGGCGCGGGCAAACCAGACGCCCAATGAGTTCCTGCTCCGCCACGTCTCTGGCGACTGGGGAGAGTTAGACGCGCATGACTTGGCCGAAAACATGTACAGCCTGAAGCACGGTTTCCGAGTGATGAGCAGTTATCGAACGAAGTCTGGCGACACGCTTTGGTTGATAACTGAAGCGGACCGAGCCAGCACGACTCTCCTTCTGCCCGAGGAGTATTGAGTCCACCAATTGGGTGTGATCGAGGCCCGTTCCGTAGCGGTAAAACTTCACACATTAGAAATGCTTTTACCTGTTTTAGGAGCAACAACGGCAACCACGGCGGAAAGGAGCACCTTCATCATGGCGTTCTTGTGCGCACATCTGGGTGACATACATTTGGAAGAGGATCACTACTTCGCCGACACCGCGCAGTGTCTGGAATGGTTTGTCGCAGATGCCATCCAGGCGAGCGTTGACCTCTTTGTGATCAACGGTGACCTCACGACCTACAAGGCCACGATTAAAGAACGGAACTTCTGGGTTGACAGGCTGGTCGAAATGGCCAACCACGCGCCCGTAATACTGGTGGCGGGAAATCACGGGGCGGAGCTGGAGGGCGATTTATATGTGTTTGGTCGGGCTAAGGGGAAGCACCCGATATACCTTTGCACTGAGCCGGAGTTCATTGAGCTGGGTGATGTAGCCGTCGCGGTCTTCCCGTATCCTCGCAAAGCTGTGATGGCTCGCAACGAGCAAAGTCTGGGTGAGACCTTCGCCCGGCAACTCGATGAGTTCAGCCGGCGCTTTGAGCAGCGGCCTGGATGCTACAAGCTTTTCTTTGGGCATTTCGGGGTGGCCGGCGCCAGGGTGAGCAGTGGTCAGCCGTTGGTCGGGCGATGCGCGGAGTATCCCCTTGATCCGTTACGTAGCTTGAAGGCGCAGTATGTCGGGCTCAGCCACGTTCACCTGCGGCAGCAGCTCGCCCCGCGCATTTGGTATGCCGGGTCCCTTTCCCGGTGTGATTACAGCGAGGTCGAAGACAAAGGCTACCACATGGTGACACTTCACGCTCCCGAGCTTCGCCTGGACTTGTCGGACCTGGACGTTGAGTTTAGGATATCGCCCACCCGCCGGATGATCGAGCTTCAAGCCGTATACGAGGACGGAGAGCTACGGCTACCCGACAACTTGGATCCACTCACCTTGAAAGACTCTCGGGTGAAAGTCGTGGTGACGGTCCCCAACGGACCTGACCACTTGCTAAGCCGCGACCAGCAGGAGAATCTCCGGGAGAAGCTATTGGCTGCCAACCCCGCCGAACTGAAGGTGAAGATTGAGCACGATGCGGACACTCCGGCAGAGCCTGCTCCTATCGCTGCCGCCCGCTCAGCGGAGGAGAAGCTTCGTGCCTACTGGGACATGAAAGGCACCCCGCCAGCCGACCGCCAGGAGCGGTTGCTTACCAAGCTGGCGGAAGTGGAGAAAGCAGTTCTCTTCAGTCGGGAAAGCTGAACACAATCATTCTTATCTGCCGTCAACTCTGTGGCTCGAAGCCCCCAGCAGCCCATTAACTCGGCCCGAAAAACAGCTCTACGGAGCGATAGGGCGCGATTCCGGGCCATCCCACAAGGCAAGGCGGCAATCTTGGGGACCCTGGGCAATCTGGCGACCTGCGCCGCCATTGGCGGTACGGCGGCTTTGGCAGGCCATCAAACGATTCTTGGTTTAGTCAGCGCGTGGCCAATCCCTTGGCGAAAGACAGGAAGAGACCCTGATCGGTCTCGGGGATGCGCAACAAAAGGGGCCTCAGCTTCAAGAGGAAGCGAGCCTCTGTTCCGGCCTTGCCGCCTTCTTGAGCAAGTTTTTCCAGAGTCTCTAGAGCTTTCAACCGGCGCGTGGTCGGCCCTTGTTCGCCGGAATAAAAAAGCTCATACAAGGGGACATCCAACGCCTCAGCAAGGCGTTGCAGAGTTTCAAGCGTGGGGACGGTGTGGCCGTTTTCCACGCGGGAGATGTAGCAACGCAATAGGCCCGTCCGGTGTTCTACATCGCCCTGAGACATTCCCTTCACTTCGCGGAGTAGGCGAAGGCGAGCGGCAATAGGCAGCATGTTTGTATCCCTTCTTGGGTTATCGCTGCATGGAACTTGTAGGTTGCATCGTACGCGAAGCGCCGTCGAGTTTCAAGCGTCATCCTGGAATACCGGAGGAGCACGGACGGGGCGCTCTCCCCTCAACCAAACTGGGAAACCACTGTGGGGGCCACACAGCGCGATTGTGAGGGCCTGTAGAAGGCAAGGCGAAAACTACCCGTATTTCTGGCAACCTATTCCATTCAAACCCGCATGAATATTGATACCGACGAACATCCGAAGATTCCTAAGTGGAGTTCAAAATGCGAATGTCCACTGATATATATCCACACTAACGTTGACTACTTCTGGGAGGTCTTACGATGAGACTGCATCACCTGCGATTGCGGGGAATTACCGAGGCATTCCCAAATGAAGTCTGCGTCGACTTCGAGACTCTGGGTGAGGGGCTAATCGCCATCGTGGGTGAGAACGGCGCCGGCAAGTCCACGCTGATCGGATCGGTCTTCGCGGCTCTGTTTCGCCAACTGCCCGGCCAGAAGCGCTCGCTCTATGACTTCACCACTCATCCCCAGCCCGAAATCGACCTCACTTTCAGTGTCAATGGCGCCTGCTACCGGTCGCTACTCAAGATCGATCCCAAGTCCCGCCAGATGGAGAGCTATCTGTTCAACGGGGATGGGAAACCGCTTACCAACGGCAAGAAGGAGCCCTTTGAGGAGCTTGTCCGCAAATGTGCTGGCACCCCCGACTTCTTTCTCAGCAGCATTTTCTCCAGCCAGAAGCGCACAGGGAACTTTCTCTCGCTGGACCGGAGCGAGCGGAAAGAGCTGTTCATCCGCGAGTTGCTCGGGTTGGACCGGCTGAGACTGATTGCGGCCGCGGCCAAAGACAAGGCCGACGAAGTGGCCAGGACCACGCTTGGCCTTGAAGGGCAGGCGCGGAGCCTGAAGGAGCTGGTGGAGGCCGGGGTTGAAGAACCCGCGGGGGTCGAGGCCCAGCTTGGGGAGGTGTCATCTCGTCTTGAGACCCTGGAAGCTGAGAAGCGTGTGGCCCAGCAACGGCTGCTGGAGCTTCAGGCAGCGGATGCCAGTCGGAAGCCGCTCCTGGCCGAGGTCGAGACTCTGAAACAGCGCCTACGCAAAACCGATGCTGAGGTCACAGAGACTAAACGCCAGATAGGGAGAGATGAGAGCCTTCTGACGGGAAAGAAGGACCTCGCCGATTTGACGCAACGAGGCGCGACACTTGCTACTCGCATCGAAGAGCTCCATCGACAGATCCGTGAGGTTCAGAGTCTGGAGGCATCCAATCGGGATACCGAGCGCACGGTCCAAACTCTGGATGCCGAACTTAGAGCGAACCTGGCCGAGCTTGAGCGCGTACGGGTGGAGCGTGAGGAGCTCGCGGTAGTACCCTGCCGGGGCGAGGGGGTGTACGCCTCGTGCCCGAAGATTCGACGCGCCGTTGAGGCAGGTCAGAAGATTCCCGCATTGGAGGGAGAGGTTGCCACACTCTCAATTGAAGTCGAGGTCCAGCGCAGTTCGCTTATTCAGATTGTCACCCCATCCTTTGAACTCACCCGGACACTCGAAGGCTGCGAACAAAACCGCAAGAAAATTGATCAGGAGCGGCAACGGTACGAGGAATTGCAAGCAGTGGAGGCGCGGAGAGACGAACGGGTCAAGGCTTTGGATCGCTTGGCTCAGGCCCGTGCGGAAGTCGGCGAGGAACTATCGAGGAAGGAATCCGCACTCTCTGCATTCGCTGATCTCGACGCGCGGGTGCAGGCTTCACGGCGAGAGATTGAAGACACGGACCGGCTTCTCATCTCATGCCGCGGTCAACGGGACAGCCTTATTGCCCGCCAAGCACAAATCAAACAGCGTCAGGAGCAGATGGAGGCGGCGCGGACTCGGTTGGCTCAGGTCGAGGTCGAACTCAGCACGGTGAGAAATGAATGCGAGGACTTCAATTATCTCGCCAAGGTCTTCGGTCCGGACGAGATCCAACTCTGCGAGATCCAGGCTGCCGGACCACAGGTCTCGATCTTGGTCAACTCTTTGCTTGAGGGGTGCTTCGACAACAAGTTCGAAATCCGCTTCAGGACACAGCGGCCCAAGGCGGACGGCAAGGGTATGGTAGACGATTTTGATGTTGAGGTCCGCAACAAGAACCTGGACCGCACTTGCCTCGTGGATGAGCTTTCGGGCGGCCAATTCGTGCTGGTCAACGAAGCTGTCAACCTGGGCATCGCCATCTACAACATGCGGCAGGGCGAAGGCATTCGTCACGAAACTCTGTTCCGGGACGAAACCGTGGGAGCTCTGGACACGACTAACGCTAAGGAGTACGTGCACATGCTGCGTCGAGCCATGGACCTGGGCGGCTTTCATCAAGTATTCTTCATATGCCATACACCACTTGTCTGGGAGCTCGCGGATCGCGTCCTTTCAGTCGCTGGTGGAAGCGTGGTCATGGGTGATCAGCAAGCAGATTCTGTTGAATGAGGCTGAGAGACTGCTGAACCTCGATCAGGTGTCGGCAATCACGTAGAAACGTAGAAATTTGCACACAGGCCGGTCTTGGAGAGTGAGTCATCATCATCGCCGCAGGCGATTTTTGGCTCTGAATATCATCGCCGCAGGCGCTTTGGGAGGCAGTAG
>Ga0208821_1000634_pt1 | contig 25489 bp, 28 predicted proteins | sample June2015DPH_20_5_FD_184720 | JGI IMG/M metagenome (GOLD analysis project Ga0208821, IMG submission 184720) | Peatland microbial communities from SPRUCE experiment site at the Marcell Experimental Forest, Minnesota, USA - June2015DPH_20_40... | ecosystem: Environmental > Terrestrial > Soil >... | reverse complement strand
CTGCCAATCCAACAAACCGGTCTGCATCATCTGTTTTCCTCCTGCCTCGTTTTTGGTGACCGTAACATACTGGTTGCTAGATTGGTAGAGTGTTGATAGTAAATTTAGCTAATTTTTAGAGGAACCCTTAAGCGAATCAGCTAAAATGAGAGGCCATAGGGGGATAGGATGATACACGGAGTGAGGACCAAGGCGTTAAAGATGATTCCGGATGAGCGGGGAAGAGTCATGGAGATTCTCAGGGCCGATGACGACCTGTATCTTAAGTTCGGTCAAGTGTATTTCACCACCACCTATCCTCAGGTGGTGAAGGCCTGGCACTACCATAAAATCCAAACCGATCACATCTGCGCCATCCAGGGCATGATCAAGCTGGTCCTTTATGATCCGCGAGAGGGTTCCTGGACCAAAGGAGAGATTAACGAATTTTTTATCGGGGTTTACAACCCCCTGCTGGTACAAGTGCCCAACGGGATCTATCACGGCTGGAAATGCATCAGCGAGGGAGAGGCCATCATCCTGAACGTCCCGACGGAGGTCTACGTTCACAGCGCGCCGGATGAGTACCGTCTTCCACCTCATGGGAAGGACATCCCTTATGATTGGGGGAGGAAAGATGGTTGACAACTGCCCGCATAGGGCAGAGGGCATAGCGCAGAGCCTCCAATCTTTTTACGCCGTGCGCTTCGCGCTATGCGCCATGCAATTCGTTGATTGGAGTGAGCGATGAAGGTATTGGTGACCGGGGGTTGTGGGTTCATCGGAAGTAATTTCATCCGTTATTTTTTGAAAGCCTATCCCGATTATTCCCTGATCAATATCGATAAATTGACCTACGCCGGAAATTTGGAAAACCTCTCCGATCTCTCGCATTCTCCCCGTTACCATTTCATTCGAGGAGACATTACGGATGCCCCTCGAATAGAAGAACTGATCGGCAAAGGGGTAGAGGCCATCGTTAACTTCGCAGCGGAATCGCATGTGGACCGGTCGATCGAAGACCCCAGCGCGTTTATGAAGACCAATGTCTTCGGGACGTTCGTTCTTCTCGAAGCGGTGCGGAAGGTTTTTCCCAAACGGCGGATCCGGTTCCTGCATATCTCCACGGACGAGGTCTACGGCTCCCTCGGCAAAAGCGGGGCATTCACCGAGGCAACTCCCCTGGCACCCAATAGCCCTTATTCAGCGAGCAAGACGGCAGCGGATATGTTGGTCAGGGCTTATCATTATACTTACGGGCTTCCTGCCACGATCACCCGTTGTTCAAATAATTATGGGCCTTACCAATTCCCCGAAAAACTGATTCCATTGATGATCGCGAATGCCCTCGAAAATAAAGAGCTACCCATTTATGGCGATGGGATGAATGTGCGGGACTGGATCTATGTCGAAGACCATTGTCGTGCATTGGATGCGGTGTTGCACCGAGGCAAGGAGGGAGAAATCTACAATATAGGGGGGCGAAGCGAAAAGCCAAATTTAACTGTGGCCAAGACGATTTTGGATCTGTTGGGAAAACCTCATTCTCTGATTCGTTTCGTCACCGATCGGCCAGGCCACGATCGTCGTTATGCGATTGACTTCTCTAAAATCGAGCGAGAGCTGGGGTGGAAACCCACTGTTTCCTTTGAACAAGGAATCGGCTTGACGGTGGCATGGTACCAGGCCCATCCGGAGTGGTGGAAAAAAATAAGAACGGGGGAATATTTGGACTATTACAATAGGATGTATAGGGACCGATGATTCGGGTTGCTTGGGTTTCTTGAGTTTCTTGGGCTACCAGGGTTGACAAAATAAATTACTTCGTTGAACCCAGTAAACCCAACAAACTGAATAGATGAGAAGATGAGACGGATTTTGGTGGTCGGGGCGAAAGGGATGTTGGGAAGAGATCTGATGGAGGTTCTGCATTCCTCAATCCCGGGTGACGAAGTCGTCGGGTGGGATATAGAAGAAATCGATATTCAAAAGGAAGAGGACACGGTCACGAAGATTGAAAAACTTCGGCCAGACATCGTGATCCATATCGCCGCCTATACCGATGTGGACGGGTGTGAATTGAACAAGGAGAAGGCCTTTGCCGTAAATGCCGAAGGGACGAGGTCTGTGGCCCTTGCGGCCTCGAAATGTCATGCGAAGATGGTCTACCTGAGTACGGACTACGTCTTCGATGGGGACAAAAGAGAACCCTATTTAGAGAACGATTCTCCTCATCCCCTGAATGTGTACGGTCAATCCAAATTAAAGGGAGAGCAGTGCGTCCAGGCCCTGGTCAAAGATTTTCTGATCATTCGGACCCAGTGGCTTTATGGACTATTTGGCAAAAACTTTGTGTCCTCGATTATCCGACAGGCTAGGGAGAAAAGCACGCTTTCCATTGTGGATGACCAAACGGGGTCGCCGACGTACACCGTTGATTTGGCGAAAGCCGTTTCCGTGCTGATTCAGTTTGGTGCCCGCGGGATCTTTCACGTGGCGAACAGCGGTCTCTGCACCTGGTGTTCCTTCGGCCAGACCATTTTGGAACTTTCGGGGGTAAATCGAGTGAAGGTAATCCCCATTTCTTCGATGGAACTCGGTCGTCCGGCAACGCGACCTTTTTATTCTGTCCTGGGTTGTCAGAAGTTGAAAGAAGAGACAGGATTGACAATGCGTCCGTGGTCCGAGGCGCTGAAGGACTACTTAAGAACACTCAATTGAGAAAAAATCCGAAATTTCACCTTACCCCGTCCCTCTCCAGCCGCCCGCCTGCGTGAAGCCCCGCCTTGCGGGACGAAGGCAGGGGAGAGGGGAAGGGTGAGTGAGAAAAATGTCAGAAGAAAATTCTCAGATTTAGCCATATAGGACTCCAAGGGGGTTGGCAATGAATATCTGTATTATTGGCACAGGCTACGTGGGATTAGTGACGGGAGCGTGCTTAGCAGAGTTTGGAATGAGTCTGGTCTGTGTGGACAACGATCGCCAGAAGATCGAGCTTCTCCGGCAGGGGAAGGTGACCATCCATGAACCCGGGCTTGAAGACCTCGTGGCGAAGAACATGAGGGAAGGGAGGCTTTCGTTTTCAACGAGCATCGAGGAGGGCGTGAGATCGAGCCTGGTGATCTTCATTGCAGTTGGGACCCCTTCGGATGCCGACGGCTCTGCCGACCTTAAATTCGTCGAAGAGGTCGCGGAAGAAATCGCCCGAAACATGGATGGCTACAAGGTAGTTGTGGTGAAATCCACGGTTCCGGTGGGGACTTGTCGCCGACTGAAACAACTGATCAAAGACCGTCAAGTCCGTCCCACTCCATTCGATATCGTCTCCAATCCCGAGTTTCAGAGGGAGGGATCGGCGATTGAAGATTTCATGCGGCCGGATCGGGTCACCATCGGTGCAGAAAGTGAACAGGCCGTTGCCATCATGAAGGATATTTATAGTGCCCTTTATATTATCGAGACTCCTTTTGTGATCACCTCCTTGGAAACGGCCGAGATGATCAAATATGCGTCCAATTCCTTCCTGGCCACCAAGATAAGCTTTATCAATGAGATTGCCAACCTGTGTGAGGCCGTTGGCGCCGACGTCCATCATGTGGCAAGGGCCATGGGGCTGGATGGGAGGATCGGGAAGAAATTTCTGCATCCAGGTCCGGGCTACGGGGGTTCCTGCTTTCCAAAGGACACGCGAGCCCTTTGGAAAATGGCCCAGGAGAGCGGATATTCCTTCAAAATTCTCGACGCAGTCATCAAAGCCAATGAAGAGCAAAAAAAGAGGATGGTCGGCAAGATCATCGAAAAGGTGGGGGATCTCAAAGGAAAGACCATCGGGGTGCTGGGTCTTGCCTTCAAGCCGAACACAGACGACATCCGGGAATCCTCTTCGATTGTGATCATTCAGGGGCTTTTGGACATGGGGGCCAAAGTGAAGGCGTTTGATCCGGCAGCCATGGAGGAAGCCAAGGCCGTTCTCCCCGGGATAGAGTTCGGAAAAGATGCCTATGATGTGGTCAGGGGGGCGGATGCATTGGTCCTGGCCACAGAGTGGAATCAATTTCGGCGTTTGGATCTTACGCACATCAAAGAATTGCTGAAAGCCCCGGTCTTCATCGATCTGAGAAATGTTTACGACCCGGATCAGATGAAGCGATTGGGCTTTGATTACTGCGGCGTTGGAAGGTGAAGGTTGGTATCGGGTCGTTCTGAGAAGGATTGGATCTTTGTTTCCGATGCCCACTTTACAGGACGAGACCCTGAGTCCATGGAGGCATTTCAGGGATTTTTGGATTCAGAGAAAGGCCAGATCGGTTGTCTGGTGATCCTCGGCGACTTTTTTGAATTCTTCTTCGGTTTTAAAAAATTTTTTATAAGGGAAAAGTCTTCTGCCTTTACAGACTACCTTCCCGTGTTCAATAAGCTCCAAAGTCTGTATCGCGAAGGAACCCAAATTAAGTATTTTGAGGGGAATCACGATTTTTTTCTCCGCTCTTTTTTTTCAGAGCAATTCGGGATGGAGGTTGAAGTTTATCCCGATGGATACGAGGAGAGGTTGGAAGGCAAGAGAGTTTTCATCGCCCATGGAGATTTATCGAATCCGAAACAGTGGGCTTATCGGATCTTCCGCGGAATCCTTAAAAACTCGGTGACCTATCGTCTCATCCAGGTTGCGGGCCCTCGGATTTCGAGATGGGTTGCCCGAAAGCTAAGCGACCTGAGCTATGAGAAGTATCACAACGATGTCCAACCTGCTTCCCCTCCGGCTTTCAAGGCGTTTGCCCGTCAGAAGTTTTTGGAAGGGTTTGAGGTCGTCATCCTCGGCCATTCTCATTTTGCGGAGGAGGTGGAAGAGTGGATCGACGGAAGGAGATGCTTCTATTATAATGTGGGGGATTGGATGATTCACCGATCCTTCTTGCGTTTCACTCCACCCGATCGTTTTCAGCTGGAACGGTACCACGGAGGATGACACAGTGACGCGGAGACTCGGTGACACGGAGATTGGGTGATAACGGACACGCGAGACGGACACGGTTTTTAACTATGGCACACAGGGCAGTATTTCTTGATCGGGACGGGACCATGAATGAAGAGATGGGATATGTGAACCACATCGAGCGATTTCATCTTCTTCCCCGTGTGGGGCAGGCGATTCGATTACTGAACCAGCGTGGATGGAAGGCGGTGGTAATCACCAATCAATCCGGCGTGGCGAGGGGTTATTTCCCGGAATCGCTGATTCATGAAATTCATCAGAGGATGCAGGACCTCTTGAAGAAAGAGGGAGCTCGTCTTGACGGGATCTATTACTGTCCCCATCATCCTGATGTCGGGGTCCCTCCGTATCGGCAGAAGTGCCGATGTCGAAAGCCAGGGACAGGCCTGGTCGAAGAAGCAGTGAAGGAATTGGACCTTGACACCTCGACAAGTTACATGGTCGGCGACCGGGGGATGGACATCGAATTTGGCCGTCAAGTCGGAGCCAAGGCGATCTTGGTCCTTACCGGATATGGAAAGGGAGAATGGGAATATTTCAGGGATCAGTGGAAGGTCACACCGGATTACGTGGCACAGGATCTCTTTGAGGCCGCCCAGTGGATTGTCCAGCAGGAGTCGGGTAAGAGCAAAATCCTCCACCCCCCCTTTTAGCAAAAGGGGAGCGGGGGGGGATTCATAGTTTTGATACTCCGCGGGAGATGAATCTAACATAGAAAAAAGAAGGAGGGTGAAGATGCCCATCAGTAAAGAACTCTTGGAAATTTTGGCTTGCCCGAAATGCAAGGGAGATATTTTCTTGAATCGCAGAGGGGATGGCTTGATCTGCAAGGCCTGCCACTTGCTCTATCCCATCAAAGAGGATATCCCCGTTATGTTGATCGATGAAGCACTCCCGTATCAGGGAGAAGAGGGGTAAACCAATTCGGATCTCCGAGTGCGGATTGCGGATTTGTAGTTTCAATCTGAAATCTGAAATTTGAAATCTAAAATGACCTCTTTTCTCACCTACTTACTCCTTAGAGCATTAAGCTTTTTTGTGAATCTCCTTCCGGAGGGTTTCGCGCTTCACCTGGGGCGGCAGTTGGGAAATGTGTGGTACCATCTGGATTTCGAACATCGAAACGTAGCCATTCAAAATCTTCGTACGGCCCTTGGTCAGGAGAAATCAGCGAGCGAGATACGAGAGATTGCGCGTAGGACCTTCCAAAACCTTGGGATGATGGCTGTGGAGTTCTTTCGAATTCCGAGGATGGATGTGAAAACGTTCAAGGAAAGGGTTAAAATAGAAGGGTTGGAGGAGGCACTCAAGCTCTTTCAGAAAGGAAAAGGGATTTTCCTCCTTCTCTCCCATTTCGGGAATTGGGAGATGATGGGGGTTATGTCAAAGGTGATCGGGAGCCCGATCATGGTGATTGCCAAACCCATGAAAAAGAAGGAATGGTTGGATCAGTGGGTTGCAAAAATTAGAAGCGCCTCAGGCCTTGAAGTTATTTCCACTGTGAATGCGAGCAGAAAAGTGATAAGGGCACTTTCCCAAAATCGAGTGGTCGGAATCTTAATCGATCAGAGAGCCAAGCGAAGCGAAGGCATATGGGTTGACTTTTTCGGGAGAAAGGCGCCGACCACCCCTGGGTTGGCCGTCCTGGCGATGAAGACGGGTGCTCCTGTTTTGCCGGTTTTCATGGTTCGAGATGGGTTTCAAGGGCATCGTCTCATCATCAAGGAGCCGCTTGAATTGATCCATACCGGTGACATCAAGAGAGATGTGGAAGCCAATACTCAGCTGTTTAACCATACTCTTGAATCCATGATCCGCCAGTACCCTGATCAATGGTTCTGGGTGCATAGGAGATGGGAGAGAAAAGCGAGGGTTTATCACCGATGAGAAACCTTCCTCAGAAAAGAACGGAGATCCCTTCCGCAGAAAAGCCGAAGAGTAATAAGCGCACTTACCTTCGTGTCGGGGATAAGGTGTTTCATAAGAAGTTTAAATCCTGGGGAGGTGGGATCGTGCTCGAAACATGGTCCTCTGATTTACCCGGCGGGACGTGTTTTGTTCGAATCCTCTTCCAAGACGGAAAACAGAGAGTCTTCGATAATAATTTTGACAGCGTCTGCTGCTGTTATCATACTGGAATCACAGTCATCAACCGCGTAGAAATATAGCTCCATCTCTTTCTCGTGCGACCTCCAATTTTGTAATAGTCCCTTCCTTCTTAGCGAATCGACAATTCGAAGTCCTTGATTAGTTAATCTTGTTGAACGTTGATCTGACCCCTATGGCTTCCCCGCTCTATTCTTCTGTTTCATTTTTTACGGATATATCTCATTATTTCGTGAAAAGTTATAACGATAAAATATTACATTTCTATCCTTATCATACCCTATGTAAAATTCAGCTATTGGATACTTAGGCATGTCAAATTTTATTTTTACTACCCCCATGTCCTTTCTGTAGCTACCTGTGATAAAAGTGTTTTTAATATTGTTTAAAGCCTTCCTCGTTATTTCATCATCTGGTAAATTCTTCTTTAATTCTTCAATAATAGTATTTTTAGTAATTACATTCTCATTTACATTTAACGTCGCATAATAAATCATGCTAAATGGTACTATAAGATCGTACCTTTCGTAATTGTTTATATCTTCCACCGGTCCATAAGCAATTTCTATATAGTCCTTAATTTCTGTCTTAATGGACGCACAGACAAAATCTTTCCTTTTCGTAATAAATATCACAGAGACTTCTCTGTCAATTTCTGTTTTGCAATTTAAGATCTTTTCTATCTCTGAAAAATTGCTATGAAGTATCTTGTTGATATCCACGCCGTAAATAACAAATTCCTTATTGGGTTTAATCGTATACTCCTCGATGATCCCTTTTGGGGAGTCGTTAATACAATGAATGCTTAAAGCCATGCAAAACAACATCAGAGAAAAACAGGCTAATAAGGTCATCCGCAATTTTCATAAATAGTCTCCTCAATAACCATAAAATGGATCCGTTGGTGGAATTAGACTTGCTCGGTCTCGGCAAAGGGGTCGGGCCTCAAGGGGCTGTTGCCCAAATAACTTTTGAGAGCATTATACACACGGCATATAAGGATGGCAATACAACCAAGGGTCACCCTCTCACTCTTCCCATTCGGGTGAAACTTCGGCGAGTGGTCGACCCAGGGGTTCTTGACGAGTTCGGTCGAGCGATTAAGGTGGAAGGGAGCATTTTAACCATGTCAGCGGAAAAAGACGCTTACGCAAATACCCTTTTTCTTGTAAGAAGTTAATAGAATTGCTACAATAGGTCGGAGTGGAAACGCAAGAGATATTGGAAATAATTCAAAAAACGGAGTCCCCTTTGAAAAGGCAGCTCTTAATGGTTGCACTATTGACGAGGCTTCTCCAGATGATGAATAAACAGGCGCCTATCGTCATAGGGGGTTGTGCTTTGTCTTATTACTCGAGAGAAGTCTATTTTACTTCTGACATTGATTTGGCTTATGCAGACCGGGAAGCCCTGGATACGGTTCTTAAAAGCATTAACTTCGAAAAGAAGGGAAGGTACTGGGTGCATGAAAGGTTAAAGATGGCCATTGAAGCCCCTGCATCTTCCCTGCCGGGACAGGATTCGCCCGTTGAAGTGGTCGAGCTTGGTGAAGGCCTTCAGTGTTCTATTATCGGAATAGAGGACCTGGTGATCGATCGGCTCAATGCCTACAAACATTGGAAGTCAGAAATCGACGGAGAAATGGTTGAACTGTTGATCAGAAAATACGGAAATGATCTGGATTGGCCCTATCTTGAGAAGAAGGCTGTTCTGCCGGAGAATGATACCTTGTCAGAGATTTTGGAATTGAAGAAAAAGGGTGGGTTATGAAGCGGAGATTAAAAAAGTTTGAAGAAGGATCCCCGGTGGAGTTTCTTTTGCTAAGAGAGCAGTTAGGGATGAAAAGATATCGAAAAGGTTCAAAAAGAGACGAGGAGAAAAGAAAGATACTGTTGGAGCTCGGGTTAAAAAGGATAGAGGAAAAAGAGAAGGACGATTTTATCCTGTTGGGCTATCGGAAAAGGAAAGTTAAATTCTAAGATGACATAATCAAGTCACAATAGATAATAGCGCCCCACCCCACCCCTGAACCATGCGAGGTTCAGGGTATTGTCCTGCACCCTACATGGTGCAGGGCGCACCCTCTCCCATCAAGAGGTATGACCGGCATTTTTTTGTATGAGGGTAACGCACCCAACCGAAAGGTTCACTCCTTCCCTTCACTCAAATACTTTCCAAGGAGTTCGCGGGTGTGTTCGTCATCGTGGCAATAAACGCATAGGTTTTCCCAGTTTGATCCGTCGGGAGGGTTATTCAGGTGATTTCCGCCTTTGTGGTGGACTGTCAGGAGATGCCTCGTGTTTTCATCAAACTCTCTTCCGCATTTGGCGCAGATGAGGCCATGTATTTTGAGGGAGCGTTCCCGATAATCACTCCATGGGGGTTCGGCTTTTTTTAATTTTTTAAGGGTTTCTTCAATGGATTGATAGTCACCCGTTTTTTGAGGTGGTCGCTTATGATGAATTCGATAGGATTTGTTTTTCATAAGAGATTTCCCCCCTCACGCTGCCCCTCTCCCCTGCCTTCGTCCCGCAAGGCGGGACTTCGTGCAGGCAGGCCCGCTGGGGAGAGGGAAGGGGAATGACTCATTGTGTTTGCTCCGTGACGATATCGACCGTCATTTCGATTCGGTCCTTTGGATTATCGTTGCCGTCCCTGGGCTGGGATACGATTTTATCCACCACCTCGATCCCCTTCACTACCTCGCCAAACACCGTATATTGCCCGTCGAGAGAAGGAATATCTGCCACGCAGATGAAAAACTGCGAGCCGGCGCTATCCGGGTGAGCAGACCTGGCCATGGAAAGCGCGCCTCGCCGATGAGGTTTCTTATTAAACTCAGCTTTGATTTGATAGCCCGGGCCTCCCATACCGTGTTTTGACCGGTCCGGGTTTTTCGAGTTCGGATCCCCTCCTTGAATAACGAACCTGGGCACTACCCTGTGGAAAGTCGTTCCGTTGTAAAAGCCTTTTTTGGCAAGTTCAATAAAATTATTCACGTGGTTGGGCGCGACTTCGGGGAAAAACTTCGAGGTAATATCTCCCAGATTTGTGTGAATGATCGCTCGTTGCTCAGACATTTTCTTGACCTCCTCAGGCGAGAATTTTCTGGATCGCACTTCTTGTGAAAAGGATTCGGACGTGAAGAGACTTAGGGAAAACAGAAGAAATATCGGGACCAGCCAGATTCTTTTCATTTGATCTCCTCTCCGTTCTCTTCCTGATTCAAATTCCAGGCGCAGGGATAGTGCCTGATCTTAAAGTTCTCTCTGTTCTATTTTGAGAAAATATCCTTCTTCCCTTCGGCGAGGAATGAAAATTCACTTCTTCTCTGTCGGGTAACCGGCGTTAAGCCATTCCTTCCAACCGCCTTTAAGGGCGTAGATCTTCGTATACCCCATGTCCATCAGCTTTTGTGCCACACGGGCACTGGTGCCTTCACTGGGTCAGGCGCAGTAGAAGACAAGGGTCTTATCCTTCGGGTACTTATTCGCCCAGGACTCAGCGGCTTCGGGATCTTCGCGAACAGCCCCTTTAATTTTCAAATCACTACCTGTCCAGTCCGTACCGCGGCGGACGTCGATAATGATCAAATTAGGGCTGTCGAGATTTGCCTTGAGTTCTTCCTTCGTCATTCTGGGGGCATCCGTAGACTTTGCCAATGTCGTGCATCCCCCAATCATGAATAAAATGATCAAGGTGCCGATAAGTAGTCTCTTTTCCATTCTATTCCTCCTTCCGTGGGTAGTCCAATCCCTCCAAACGATAGAGTAGATATAAGTTTAAATTAACAAACGAGGGCCCCAAAATCAACGAAAATAATTGGGAAGGGGCTAAAAAATCGCTTGTTTAGGTATTTGAATTTTGGTATTTATAATACATTGGAAAGTGGCGAGTGGATATTCAACTTTCCACTTTCAAAATTGGAGGAGGTGGTTGGTCATGATTACTGTCCCAGCCCATAAGGTAAGACAATTTGGAGTAGAGTTCTATCAAACTTCTTTCACATCCGGAGACGTCCAGAAGCTGGTCAAATTTGAGGTGTTGAATTATCCGACCGTTGAGGAGGAAGAACGGAGGAAAGCCGGTAAGACCTCCGCCATCAACTGGGAGTTGCTGGAGAAACGGATTGGGAGGAGTGAAGCCGCCTTTCAAAGGCCGATGATTCGGAAGAAAATTCGTGAATTGGTTCAGTATTATTCGGAATGTCAAGAGGCCCGAAATCTTCCTGCTATCCCGGGGGCCGTCATTATGATTACCGAGAGGCCGCTCAAATTTTCGCCCACTGGGAAGAATTCCAACCTGGGGATGCTCCAGATTCCGGAAGAAACCGGAATCCTGAGGTGCCTGGACGGCCAGCATCGATTGTTAGCCCTGAGCGCTCAAACGGATAAAGATGTGGAGATAGATGTCCCCGCTGTTCTCTTCGACAGCCTGGATCCTCGGCAGACAGTCGAGCTTTTTGTCACGATTAATGCCAAGCACACACGACTCAACCCCTCCCATCTGATTTCACTGGCGGGCCGAAGGCTTTATACAGACCGGTACCAGGCATTGGCTCACGATATCATTCGTCAACTCAACGAAGAGGAGAGTTCTCCGATGAAGGGAGAAATCAAAATATTGGGCGTCGGGAAAGGCAGGGTTTCGCAGGCTTCGTTGGCTGATGAAATGGTAGACCTTTTCAGTAACATCGAGAAGCTTGGAGGAAAAGAAAGATTTAAGGATTTCGAGCAAAATGGAAGACGTTTTTTTCTCAACTACTTTAAGGCAATTCTTTCCGTCTTTCCTAAGGCCTGGGGAGGGCGAAAATATAGCATCAAAACCGGAGCCGCTCTTCGAGCCTTCATTCGCCTGAGCCCGGACGTCATGGCACGGTCGAAAGGGTTGAAAAACGACGCCTTCGATTATTTCGGCATACGGGAGGCGGTCAAACCCTGGGGTGACAGGATCGGGGAAAGCCGGTTCGAGACAGAGGGAGAATGGCGAAAGAAACTGGCAGGCGGGACGAGGGGGACGGTAGAACTTCTCACAAGGGAACTTCGGGACGCCTTGAAGGTCTAATAAAAAATCCACCGAGCTCGTTGGGCTCGATGGATTTTTGAGGAAAAGGGTTAATGAGGAGGAAAGAGTTTTTTGTCTGTTGTTGGTTACCACTATACACAATCAACATTAAGAGAAGATTAAAATGGGGTTAAAACTTTCTAATCTTTTGTAGCTGTCTGCGCGGGTCTTTGTTAGACTGGTAGCAGGCAGGCCCGTTTTTTAACTCTTGAAAAAGGACTGTTGGAAACGGAGGTGGCCTATGGAAGGGGAAAGGAAGCTGACAGAGGAAGAATTTGTTCTCCAGGCAATCAAAAAGTTGAGGAAGGAGCCGTATCGGGGTATTCACAGCGTCTACAGTGGTTTTAATGAGGCTTTCAGAAAATATTTCGACACAAACCCGGTGGAGGTTACTTCCAGATTGGCCGATGAGGGGAAGATCGAGACAAGGCCCTTTAAAGGAGGAATGATGCTCTTCCTTCCTGGAGAAGCTCCGAAAAGACCCTCAGCGGATGAAATCATTCAATTGATATTGGGATCCGGAAACCAGTCACTCTCTGAAGAAGAATTTGCCATCGAAGGAATCAAGAAGTTGAGAAAGGAGCCTTACAGGGGGATCCATAGCGTTTTTAGCGGGTTCAATGATGCCTACCGAAAGCATTTCAACAAAGATCCAATCGAATTCACCGGCAAGATGGTTTCGGCGGGGAAGATTGAGATCATCCCGATAAGAAGTGGTAAAGGGGTAATGCTCTATCTCCCGGGTGAGGGTCCGAAAGGGCGAAAAACCGACGAAACCCTGAAGAGGATCCTGGGGTAGGTCAGAACTCCTAAAATACAGACACCAATAATCAAAGAGGAGGATTAAAGTTTTCGGACGATACCGAAATTAGTGTTGCTTCCTTCCTTGTCAATGAAACGCCCCTCTTTCCTTCCGATGTAGATTTCAACCAGATGAACGAAACCGCTTCGCGTTAGTTTAAAACCATTAGCTCTTTGACAACTGAAAAAGTTCTGGGGAAGTGGTGTTCTTGAGAAATCCCCTTGCCCTGCTTCATGGATTCAGCAGTGCCAGCCTGCTCTCTTTTCTGGTAAAACGTGGAGGTTACTAAATCCACTATTTAAGAAAGGAGAGCGGTCATGGGAAGATTGTACGATCAGATGAAGAGGGATTTGGAGTTAAGGAATTTTAGTCCTCACACAAGGCGCATTTACTTGGCCTGTGTCAGGAGGTTTGCCCTTTACTTTCATCGATCCCCTGAGGAATTGGGAGATCCGGAGGTTCGAGAGTATCTTCATTATCTCATCAAGGAGCGAAACGTTTTTCAGGGAGCGGTCACTCAAGCCTATGGGGCGTTGAAGTTTTTTTATGAGACGACGCTCAAGAGGGATTGGGAAGGGTTCCGGATTCCCAAAGGGAAGATAGGGAGGAGGCTTCCAACCGTTCTCTCCCAACAGGAGGTGGAAGCTCTCTTTGGAGCGATCAAGAATCTCAAACATCGGGCGATCCTGATGACGATCTATTCAGCGGGTCTGCGGATCAGCGAAGCCCTTCACCTGAAGCTTTCAGATATCGACAGTCAGCGGATGACGATCCGGGTGGAATATGGGAAAGGGAACAAAGATCGGTATACGTTATTGGGCAAGCGTAATTTGGATATTCTACGGGAGTACTGGAGAAAGTACCACCCCGAGGACTGGCTGTTCTGTAATCCTTCTCGCAAGAAACCTCTTTCAACAAACGCTGTCCGAAGGGTCTTCTACAAGGCTCTTCGTCAGGCGGGGATTAAGAAACCGGCAATCGTACACACCCTACGGCACAGTTTTGCCACCCATCTGTTGGAGGCAGGGACCGACCTTTATCATATTCAGCATCTGTTGGGCCATACCAATCCTAAGACGACGGCGGTTTATCTTCATCTGAGTCGAAAAGAATTAACCAAAGTCACCAGCCCTTTAGATCTTTTGGAGGAGCCTGAGAAGCCGACCTGATGGAGAGGTTTGCTTCTCATGAAACCCTCTTTAGAAGTGGCCGATATCTTCCAGGCTTTTGGGCCAGCTTATCGACAAACTCATCAGATGCCCATTCGACATCTCCGTGTCATGCGGGCCATCGGGATTTGCCGTACCGCGGAATTGGGAGGGCATATTGATCAATGCGATCACTGTGGAACAGTTCGGATCTCTTATAATTCATGTCGAAACAGGCATTGTCCCAAGTGTCAGTGTCTGGAGAAAGAGCGGTGGCTTGAAGCAAGGGAAAAGGATTTACTCCCCACTCCCTACTTCCACGTGGTCTTTACCCTTCCCGAAGGGCTCAGACCCTTGGCCCTGAGGAATCAAAAGGTCATTTACACCCTTCTCTTCAAGGCTGTCTCCGAAACGCTCACCGAGTTGGCTCGGGATTCCAAACATCTGGGGGCAGAGATCGGGTTTATGGCGATCTTGCATACCTGGTCCCAAACCTTGATCGACCACCCTCATCTACACTGCCTGGTGAGCGGAGGAGGGTTATCTCTGGATGGAAAAAAATGGATCTGTTCAAAGAAAGACTTCTTCATCCCAGTCCATGTGCTCTCCTGCTTGTTTCGAGGCAAATTCTTGGATGGATTGAAAAAGGATTATGAGGCTGAGAGATTGAAGTTTCCTGGACAGATCGAGGAACTGAAGGAAGCGTCCGCCTTTAAAAGACTCCTCACGAATCTTTATTGTCAAGAGTGGGTAGTTTATTGTAGGCCCCCTTTGAAAAATCCTGAAAAGGTGATGGATTATCTAGGCCGCTACACTCATCGGGTGGCCCTCTCCAATGATCGGTTGGTTAAACTGGAAGACAATCAGGTGACCTTTCGATGGAGGGATTCAGCAGATAACAACAAAATCAAATTCCTAACGTTGGAGGCCTTTGAGTTTATTCGCCGTTTCCTGCTTCATGTCCTACCGAACCAGTTTGTCAAAATCAGATATTATGGGATCATGAGTCATCGGAGCCGAAAGACAAAACTCTCGCGATGCAAGAAGCTTCTGGGTGTGGCGGCGAGTGAGGAGACGAAGGAGGTTCCAAAAGAATCGTGGCAAGACCTATTGACTCGAATTACCGGAATGGATTCCACAATCTGTCCCCACTGTGGGAAGGGGAAAATGATCCAGAGGGAGATCCTCTTACCCCAGCATAACGGACGGCCCCCATGAAGAGGATTCAGGATGGTGTGAATAAACCTGCAATCATTAAATTCCATTGGGGACGATGGAGAGCCTTACCTACTTGCTCTAGAAAGAGGTGAATCTCCTGACCCCAATAGATAAGCATTACCTTATGCCTGCCAGAATTCTATTTGGTTCGCAGAGACTCATCATTCATCGTGAATCAATAAAACTCGCCGGACCAACCTCACTGCTCAATTGAATCTCCATAGCTATTGGCCCGCGGCTTCGCTCATCTTAATTGTATCCGGAATTCCGCCTTGCTTCACTCCGGATACAATCTTAACCGAAATCTTCAGTTCGGGCAATGTGCAGGTATTGGCAAGATATATGGCCATCGAGCGGGGGGAAACCCAATCAACAATGCATGTATGATGGGCTTTCTGGATAGAGAGTACTTCAAAATGGATGCAAAAGGGGGTTGACATCAATCGCTCAATCAGTACATATATTAATCGAGCACTCAAGAAACAGGGATGACAATGAAGCCTTACGATATTATCTTTATTGGTCAATTAGGTACGGGCACCATTATTCCCTTCAAAGGATCCCCTTTCATCGAACAGGCTAGTCCAGTGCTCTTCGCTGCAATAGCAGCTTCTTGCCTTCGGAAAAAAATTGCTACAGTGACGCGGGTCTCTGAAGGTGAAGAATACCTCTTGGAGCCACTAAAAACTGCTGGTGTTGATCTATTCGTGGAGCGTGGCGAGACTATGCAGTACCGTGTCGTCTTCAAAACGGCTGACATCGATCAAAGGCAGCACTTTTTGATAAAGGGCGCCAAACAGTTTGCTATTGACGACATACCTCCTTTTGAGCCATGCCTGGTGCACCTCTGCTGCATGGGTGCACCCCAGTCTCAACTGGAGCTAATGCGAGGGCTGAGGGCACGTGGCTTCCGTTTATCGGTGGATATGCAGAGCTTTGTGCTTCAACCTGATAGTGAGACGGAGGCTCTCCACCCCAAAGACGTCCACGAGAAAAAAGAAATCCTGAGCATTGCAGATTTTGTTAAACTGGATGCGCTTGAGGCGAAGGCGCTGACTGATGCCGACGTCCTGCAGGAACAGGCGAACATACTGGAAGGCTGGGGAAGTGCTGAGATTATAATAACTTCTTCACAGGGAGCACTTGCTCAGCGCGCGGGGAAAGCCACATTTGTGAAATTTACTAACGCGAGCACCAGAGGAAGGATGGGACGCGGCGATACCCTTATCGGATCATATCTGCCATACAGACTGGATTATTCGGTTGAAGACTCGCTTCAGTTTGCTGCAGCACTCACGTCGATCAAGATTGAGTCCCCCGGTCCATTCAGGGGCTCACTGCATGATGTTCTTGAGAGAATGGGTAAATCCCTTACGGATGAGATTTCGGCTGAAGATCAAAAAAGATAATCCGACGAGCCACACTGGCATATACATATCAACATACAGCTGCCCGCGCCAGTCACAAACGCAACTCTGTCTTTCAGTTTCATTTATGTTCTCCTCTTGACCAAGAAAATTATCCGGTTATTACTCGCCTCTCCTGAAAGAAGCATTCCCCTTCGAAAAGATCTCTTTTCGGTTTCTGATGATGCCGATTGCGATTATCCATGTCATTGTTGAAAACATCTGTCAACAGAAAACGAGCCGGGCCATCTCCTCGAGAAAAAAGTTTCCTTTTTGGATACATATGTCGGCGGGAAAAACTCACATCACGAGACAAAGAGATCACCGAAGGCCTCGGTCTTCTCGCGGCAAAATATTTTCAGATTGAGTCAGTTATAGTATTTTCGGTCCGCAAAAATTAGTGATTTTCAAAGGGTCTTCTTCGCAGTCCAACAAATGTTTCCATTTCGGATACGTTCACCCTTCCCGAATGTGCCTAAGTCCGAGAATAGGAAATGTTGAGAGGTCATTATTTTTTTCTTGACAAATATTTCCATTTGGGATACGGTGGCTTTCATGGATGAGGGATTGATTGCAAGAAACGTTAAGGCCCTTCGAATCAAGAAGGGGTTGTCGTTGGAAGAATTATCGAAGCTGGCGGGCATTACAAGGGGCTATTTATCCAAAATTGAAAGATCTCACAGGGCTCCTCCGTTATCCACACTGAATAAGATCGCCATCACATTGGGTGTGCAGTTAAGCTTCTTACTTCAGGAAACTACGGAGAAGATCAAGGACAATAAACTTCTCATCGTACGTAGAGACAAGGGGAAGAAGGTCATAACGAAGGGGACTTTGTACGGGTATGAATATGAGGCGATTGCGTATAACAAGCCGGGCAAAAACATGGAGCCATTTATTATCTTACCCACGATCGGCGAGGAAGGCAATTTCAAACACGAAGGTGAAGAATTCATGTATGTATTGGAAGGAACGCATGAATTCAAGTATGCGGGTAAGAAATATATTCTGAGGCGGGGGGACAGTATCTATTTTGATTCTGGGGTTCCGCATAGCGGCAGAAGTTTAGGTAAACCGAGAGCAAAGATCTTATCGGTCATCTATTCCTACAAGAGATAGCAGGAGATAGAAGGATTAAAAAAACGTACTCGAGGACTCCATACTAGTGGGAAGTTCTTTGCCATGCCTGAGACCCGACTGGTGCAGTCTGTCCAGAGTTTTTTGTCGAGGTCAATTATACAAGAGTATGAGAGCCTACCTAATAAGGAAAGGAGAAGATAAAGATGTCTTTGGACGAGGTATTGGCAGCCATTGTCGGATCCGGGTGCGTCTTTAACGACCCTTCTACGCTTGAAGCATATTCTAAAGACGAGAGCTTTGTGCACGCTATAAGGCCTCGTTGTGTCGTTAAACCAAAAAATACAGGGGAAGTGCAAGCGATCGTGAAGTGGGCGAACCAAACGCGTACACCGCTTGTGCCGATAAGTTCCGGTGCCCATCGATTCCGAGGCGATACTGTGCCCAGTGTGGGAGGAGCTATTGCCGTGGACCTGAGCCAAATGAAGAGGATCATAAAAATTGACCGTCCAAGTAGGGTCGCCATGATTGAGCCGGGGGTCACATTCGGTGAACTTATCCCTGAACTGGGAAAAGAAGGCTTATCACCTTTCATGCCCTTGGTACCCCGCAGGTCCAAATCGGTGGTCGCAAGTTGTCTCGAAAGGGAGCCTATAACGATCCCAAGGGCTCACTGGGAGACACAAGATCCATTACTCTGTACGGAAATCATTTATGGTAGCGGTGATTTGTTCCGAACCGGCTCCGCTGCCGGGCCGGGCACGATAGAAGAACAATGGGAAACTGGCCGTACCCAGGTGAGGGGGATGGGGCCGGCTCAGGTGGACTTTGCCAAATTGATTCAGGGAGCGCAAGGGACAATGGGAATTGTAACTTGGGTGACGGTGAAATGTAAGCTCTTGCCCAAAGTCAAGAAAGGTTTCTTTGTGCCATCTGAAGATCTTGACCGTCTCATCGACTTAACATACAGGCTGATGTGGAAGAAGGTTGGAGCTGAATGCCTGATATTAAATGGTCACACGCTGGCGTGCATTCTCGCCAAGGATGCCGAAAAGGCCATAGCGCTGCGTGAGGTCCTGCCCAATTGGGCTCTCTTCCTGGGAATCGAAGGCGCCGGGTTGCTGCCGAATGAAAAGGTCGCCTATGAAGAAACAGAACTTAAAGAGGTTGCTCAGCTATTCGGACTGACACCCCAAATGGTAATTCCGGGGGCGACAGCCGAGGTTGTGTCGGACGCATTATCTCAACCTTCGCCGGAACCGTACTGGAAACTCCGATACAAAGGAGGTTGTCAGGATATTTTTTTTATTACGAACCTCAACCGAACTCCGGAATTCATAAACAAGATGAATGAGTTGGCAGGCCGTTACAAATATCCAGGAATAGATATTGGGGTCTATATCCAGCCGACCGTGCAGGGTACAAATTGCCACTGTGAATTTCATTTGAGCTATTCGCCGCAGCGCTCAATAGAAGTGGATAGGATGAGAAACTTCTTTACGGCTGCCAGCAAGGCCTTGGCCGACATGGGTGCCTTCTTCTCGCGCCCTTATGGACCATGGGCTGCGATGGGTTACAGCCGTGCCGCCGATACGGTCATCGCTCTGAGAAAGGTCAAAAATATATTCGATCCGAATGGCATTATGAATCCCGGGAAATTGTGTTTCTAAGGAGGTTAAGCCAATGCCCCTTCAAGATTTCAAGATTTATATGGAAAGGTGTAGCCGGTGTTCCTATTGCAAGTGGGTGCCTCATATGAAAATGACAGAACGCAAATTCGCGACCATCTGTCCAAGTATCGCCCAATACGAATTTCACGGCTGGTCAGCCGGAGGGAGGATGGTAGCCGGACTATCATTGCTTCGTGGAAGAATCGATTACTCGGATACGTTGCTGGATATGATTTATCAGTGCCAGATGGACGGTGGCTGTGATGTCTCGTGCAAAAACCAAACGGATTTGGAACCGTTGGAGACGATGCTAGAGTTGAGAGCCAAATGCGTTCGAGATGGTCACGTCATTCGTGGCCATATGCCTGCAATCCAGAGCTTGAGGAGAGAGGACAACATGATGCAGAGTCCCAAGGCTGAGAGGGGCAAGTGGGCCGAGGGCCTCGATGTCAAGGATATTACAAAAGACAGAGTCCAGGTCCTCTATCATGCAGGCTGTAGATTAAGCTTTGATAAGGAATTGTGGAATATTGCTCGCGGAACCGTTAGTCTGCTAAGAGATGCAGGCGTTGATATCGGTATTATGGGGAAAGAAGAGGTGTGCTGCGGCGGGAGGGCTTACGAATGGGGATACCAGGAGGAGCTTGCGAGATACGCGGGGCGTAACGCGAAGGCCTGGGAGGCATCGGGTGTTAAGATGGTGGTTACTTCTTGCCCACACTGCTATCAAACCTTCAATGTTCTCTATGACAAAATTGGCATGAGAGTGAACGTGCAGGTTCTGCACATTACTCAATTCCTTGATTTTTTAATCAAGGAGAACAAGCTCCAGTTGATAAAGGAAGTTCCCATGGAGGTTACGTACCATGATCCCTGTCATCTGGGCCGGTTGGCAGAGCCATGGATACGTTGGAACGGGGTGGAAAAGAAGGTAATGGGCCAACTGATTGTTCAGGATCCGCCAAAGGAGTTCAGGCGTGGTGCGAATGGGGTGTATGATCTTCCACGGGATCTGCTGAAGAGTATCCCTGGCCTGAAGCTTGTGGAGATGCCTCGAATTAGGGAATACGCTTGGTGTTGCGGCGCAGGGGGTGGAGTGAAAGAGGCTTATCCTGAATTTGCGTTGCGAACCGGTCTGGAAAGAATGAAAGAGGCAGAAACCACAGGTGCAGAGGCAACGGTATCCGCCTGTCCTTGGTGCCAACGGAATTTGCTTGATGTCGTCAAGACGATGGATACCAGGATGAAAGTCTATGACATAGTAGAGCTAGTGCAACAAGCGCTTTGAATATAGCCGGCGGGCGAGGAGGAATCCAAAAATGGCGCTGACAAAGGAAGCTTATCGGGCATTAGAGGATATTGTGGGGGCAAGATATTTGACGGAGGAGGCCGCCGTACTCGAAGGCTACTGTTTTGTGTGGGGAAACGAGATGTTCTTTGGCGATCGGTTCTCCCCACGACCACATGCCGTTATCCTCCCCGGAAGTACGGAAGAGGTGCAGGCCATCGTGAAGTTGTGTAATCGATATGCTATCGAGTATAAAGCCCACGCCAGCGGTTTTTGCTCTGCTGCGCTCGCCGGGCCTAAGGGTTTTCTTTCAATCGAACTTAGGAGAATGAACAGGATTCTCGAGATCGATGAGAAAAATATGTTTGCAGTCATCGAACCTTGTGTTACGGCCGGTGAGTTGTTGCTCGAGGCGATGAAGAAGGGACTCCGGTCCTATTCCGGATCAAGTCCCACCAGTTCGATCGTTGCTAGTGCCACTTCTTATATAGGCCTGAGTTCGAGCCAGATCAGCGCGGGTTATGGCGGACGCAACCCTTTGGGCGTTGAATGGGTCCTTCCTGACGGAGAAATCCTGAGGTTGGGTTCACTCGGGACGGGAGCGGGTTGGTTTACCGGGGACGGCCCCGGGCCAAGCCTAAGAGGTATTATGAGAGGTCATACGGGGCCAAGCGGTGGTTTAGGGGTGATCACGAAGGCAGCAGTAAAGCTTGTTCCGTGGTACGGCCCGGCAAAGATGGAGACGAAGGGAAAGCCTCCATCCTATACAGTGGATGTGCCGGAAAATTTCAGAGTTTTCACCCTCATTTTTCCATCTCGAGAGAAGCTATACGAAGCCTTTGGATTAATCAACGAAGAAGCGATAGCCTTTGCTTGTAGCCGACGCGGGCCGTTCACAATGGTTGCAGGGATGACCGGATCGAATAAAGAGGCGTGGGAGATATGGAAAGAAGGCTACTTTCAGAAAAAATGTGCCAATTCACTGGCCCTGATCATGGATGCGAGTTCTCGTCGGGAAATGGATTATAAAGAGAAGGTGTTGGAGAAGATCTTGGAGAGAACCGAAGGGGAGATGTTCCCTGAGAACGCTCACGGACAAAGCGCTAGGTTTGTTCACGCCCTTACCGGTCAGGGAGGTGTCAAAGGGGTCTTTCGGGCCACGGGAAGCTTTTCCACCGGAGCAAATGCGGACGAGGCATTGGTGGCTATGCTCAAAGCGAATGAAATGGGATACGAAGTCAAACAAACGTTCGGTAAAAGAGGTGTTGTCTTGGATGATGATGATCCGACTTGGCTGACAGCAACCGAGGAGAACACATCCGGGGCTCATCAAGAATTTGCTGTTCGTTATGATCCCTTGGATCCCCAGTCGATCAAAGGGGCCGCTGAAATCGAAGCCATTCTAGGCAAATTGTGGTTGGAGAAAAATATCGATATTGCATCCTTTGCAGGGGCTTTTGGGCTGTTGGCGTACGGGGGCAAAATTCATGAAATGGCTGGCCCAAAATGTCTGGATTATCACATCTGGATGCGAAAGATAAAGAATGCGTTCGATCCTAACTGTGTTTCAGAATCATCCTATTACATTAAACCGGAAGAGGAGACCTCTCCTCAAAAGTGATGACCGGTAGACTGAATCGGGTATTTCACTGCGAAATTGCTAAGAACTTTATCTTCGATAGAAAGGGGGACAAAATGGAAAAAATGAAAAATTCTTTAGTGCCGGAGGTCCATAATCCTTATCAGCTTACCCAGGATGATCTGGACAGCACGTATTGGGTTTGGGATCGGCTTCATACCCCTCCTGGCAGTCCTTGGGTCCCGATGTTTGAGTGGTGGTGGGGGTACGGTGCGACCGGACCGATTGCTCAGGCCTACGAAGATATGCCTCTGCCTCTTTCCAGGGGTCCTCGTGCCAGGACATTGCGGGGCTACCATATCGTAGCGCTCTATGAGCCCCATTCAGATGAGGAAGTGAAGGAACGTGCGGGAAGGTACAGGGAAGCGATCCGTCCGTGGCTCGAGGATACTGACAAGATGATCAACCGGGCCTATTCCGAGCTGATGGAGGTGTATGAGAAGATAAAGAAGCGCGATTACCAAAATGCGACCTGGTCCCAGCTCATTGACTGGGTTGAAGAGCTAGGTCAGTTCCGCCGCAGGTGGTTTTACTGGCACTTTGTTAGCTTCGCCGCAACCGGCGTTATATTCCAAGATTGGGAAGCGCTCAGTAGCGAATTGCTCGGAATCGATTCCTACCACCCTCAATTTCAAAAATTGATGACTGGCTTTGATAATCGCAGCTTCGAGACGGACCGGCGGCAATTCAAGCTTGCGCAGCGGATTATTGAACTAGGCCTCAAAGACATAGTCGCCCGCAGCAAGGTAGAGGAGATTCTTCCAAATCTTGAGAAGAGTGACAATGGAAAAAAATTCGCCAAGGAGTTTCGTGAATTCCTTGACGAATTTGGCTGGCGGAATGCCGTCGTTTTCTCATTCGACACACCTTCCTGGCGGGAAGATCCAACGCCCGTACTGATGCGCATTCGACAATTCCTGGCAAATCCCGTTTTTGAGCTGGACAACATCATCGCCAAACAAACCCGTGACAGAAAGGAGGCCGAAGAACAGGTTCTAAACAAGCTGCCTTCGGACCAGAGGGCGTGGTACCGCATTCTTATGAAGGCGGGGCAGAAGACAGGCGTGTGGTCAGAAGAACATTCCTTCTACTTCGAGATGTATGGTTTCTCAGCAATCAGGTATTTTTGGCTTCAAATAGGGAAAAGGCTTACCCAGGCCGGGGCCTTGGAGAAACCCGATGACATCTTCTTCCTAGTCGGAGACGACGTGATTAAGTTGCTCAGCGACCCATATGTGATGAAGGGTACGGGCATTGCGAAAAGAAGAAAAGAACAATGGGAGGAAGCGAAAAACTTCCGTCCTGAGCCCTATTACGGCAACATCCCTTTTGAAGAGGCCATGCAGAGGTTCATGGCGACGAAAGATCCCCCGATGGTAATGGCAACCCAAGGAAGGCCGCCTACCCCCAGGCCAGAGCTAAAAGCAGACGTGATTGGTATCATCGGCTCGCCAGGAGTTGCGGAGGGACGGGCCCGGGTTCTCTTTTCGGTGGATCAATTGGGAGAAGTTCAGCCAGGCGAGATATTGGTTGCCTTAGCAACCGATTCAGCGTGGACTCCGGTTTTCAGTTTGATCAAGGCTGCCGTGCTCGATACCGGAGCGCCTATGTGTCATGCAGCCATTGTCGCCCGAGAATATGCGATACCCGCCATTCTCAATACAATGACGGGAACGAGCAAGATCAAGACTGGTCAAAGGATTAGGGTTGATGGGGATGTGGGTGCTGTTTACATTATAGACTGAACAGCCTAGACAGTTGATAATCTCTACAGAATAAAATACCTTAAGGTCAATTTCTGGACTGTAAAGAGAAGGGCAGGTAATGAAGAAGGACAAATTAATATTTTGGTTTGAAGAAATAGGACAAGAATATAACGATTCGCTTGGTAAAAAAGGCGCCAACTTGGGAGAAATGGTAAAGCTTGGAGTACCGGTTGCTCCAGGGTTTGTCATTTCACGGGAAACCTGCCGCCGGTTCATGGCTGAAACAGGTGCGAGCGACCAAATTTCTCAATTGATCGCAGGCTTTGGAAAAATTACGGAAATTGGACAATGTGAAAAAGCAAGCCATGAGATACGTTCGATCATCGAGGAAAAAGAAATCCCCTTGTACATCAGGAAAGAGATAAGTTCATCCTACAGTAAGCTCTGCAAGAGGGCAGGTAAGGCCGATCTGTCTGTTTCCACTCGGTCAGGTGCGCCCGCGAGCCGTCCAGGCATGTTTGATACCTACCTCAATGTGAGAGGCAAGAAGCAGGTGCTTCGGCGAGTTAAGGAAGTTTGGTCGAGCGCGTTTAGTACCCGGGCGATGTGGTATCGTCTGACTCATGATATTCCGATTGATAGCGATATCTTGGGTGTCACGGTCCAAACGTTCGTAAACGCAAGAACGGCAGGGATTGTATTCACGGCAGAACCCGTAACCGGTGACACGTCCGTAATTGTCGTCGAGGCAAACTGGGGCTTAGGAGAGGGGGTCGTAAGCGGTACGATGCGAGTGGACCGATTTGTGTTAGAAAAAGAAAGCCTCAGGATTCAAGAAACCGCCATTGCCGATAAAGGCACTCATTTTATCGCTTTCGAACAAGGAGTGGAAACGAAGGATGTGCCTTTTGAAAAAAGAAACGTCCCTTGTATCAGTGAAAAAGAGTTACGAGAGGTCGCTGGGTTTGCCAAGTTCCTCGAACAACGTTTAGGCTGCCCGCAAGATGTGGAGTGGGCTATTGATCCTGACTTACCAGCAGGGGGAAATATCTATCTTTTTCAGACCCGGCCGGTGAGGCTTGGGACGCAAAAACCCCAGAATCCGATGGATCGCTTACTGAACATCATGGTGAAGAGAAGGCTTCAGCGTTAGGAAGCGTGATCAACCGTTATCTTCAAGACCGCCCGCCCTTTTTAGAGACTCCAGGCTAAGTATGGAATAGGTTAGGGATGTTTTCAGGATGGTTATGAATAGAATGAAGAGAGCTAGTGTAGTGCGTCTAACGCTTCTTTACTTTTGGCGACTTTGGTCAAAATCTGTTCGACAGGTGCGGTCCATACAAACACCTGTGGATTCTGGTTGTGATTGTCGATATAGTCTCTGATAGCAGCG
>Ga0208821_1000630_pt1 | contig 25544 bp, 27 predicted proteins | sample June2015DPH_20_5_FD_184720 | JGI IMG/M metagenome (GOLD analysis project Ga0208821, IMG submission 184720) | Peatland microbial communities from SPRUCE experiment site at the Marcell Experimental Forest, Minnesota, USA - June2015DPH_20_40... | ecosystem: Environmental > Terrestrial > Soil >... | reverse complement strand
CTCTTCCTTGCGGCCGTGATTGTGAGTGTGGAGTTGTGCCTCTACGAGTTCTTTAAGATTTGCCAGCACGCGGGTTTCAAACCCTTGTCGGTGCTGGCGTATCTGGCCAGTGCGGCGCTTTGCGCGCTGCGAGCTGTGGATACCAGCAAACCAGAAATGTATTCGTTCGTCCTGCTTATTACTTTCGTCCTTATGACACTCAGCGTCGCGCTGGCGATAACCCGCGACCTGAAGACCTACTTGGGCGCTACCGCCACAACCATTTTCGGTGTGGCTTATATTGGATTGACACTCTCCTGCTTGCTTCCGCTGAGGTTTTCGCGGCTGGGTGCTGGTAGTCTTGGCCTCGTCGGCACGGCGGGTACCCCAGGAGGGCGGAAGCTGATGCTCCTATTGTTTCTGGTGATTTGGGCCGATGATACTTTTGCATATCTGGTAGGTCGCACGATCGGACGGAAGATGCTTTTTCCCTCCATCTCTCCCAAAAAGACCCTGGAGGGATCGGTGGCAGGATTTGTGGGGAGCCTTCTGGTCGCTTGGGGATTTGCCCGCTTGTTCTGGCAGACAGCCAGCTTGAAAACAGTTATCCTGTTAGCTGGCTTGGTAGCACTGTCTGGGCAGATCGGGGATCTGGCGGAATCCGCAATGAAGCGCGGCGCCAACTTGAAGGACTCGGGGTCCGTGTTGCCGGGCCATGGTGGTTTGCTCGACAGGGTGGATAGCCTGTTGTTTGGCGCACCCGTTCTGTGGCTCACTCTAGCGATTATGGACGTTTGGCGATGACCAAGGGTTTATGTGTTTTGGGCTCCACGGGTTCGATTGGGCGGCAATGTCTCTGTGTCGTCAAGAATGCCTCGGACCGATTTCATGTGGTCGCCCTCTGCGCCGGAAAGAACCTGGAGTTGCTCGCCCAGCAAGTCCGTGATTTCGCTCCAAAGCTGGTGGTGGTCGGAAATTCGGAGTGTATTGAGCCCCTGCGCGAGCGACTTCGAAATCTCGGAGTTTCCCCAACCGTCCAAGTCGCCTGTGGGGTGAGCGGGCAAATCGAGGCCGCAACGCAGTCTGAGGTTGATACTGTCGTGTCTGCTTCCCATGGAACGACGGGGCTGGTGGCGACCTATAAGGCGATCCAGGCTGGAAAACGAATCGGGCTGGCGAACAAGGAGGTTCTTGTCGCGGCAGGTGAGTTGGTCACACGAGCGGCGAGAGAGCGGGGAGCCGAAATCCTGCCTGTGGACAGCGAACATTGCGCCATCCATCAATGTCTTCGGGCGGGAAGCCATGCGGAAGTCCGCCGTCTCATATTGACCGCTTCCGGTGGCCCTTTTCTGAAAACCCCTCGGAAACATCTCGATCGCATAACCCCCGAAGAGGCCTTGCAGCATCCCATCTGGAAGATGGGAGGGCGCATCACCATCGACTCTGCCACCTTGATGAATAAGGGCTTAGAAATCATCGAGGCCCACTGGCTGTTTGGTTTCCCGTCGGAGAAGATCGACGTCCTTATTCATCCCGAATCAGTTGTTCATTCCATGATAGAATTTAGAGATGGATCTGTGATAGCCCAGATGTCGGTCCCTGATATGCGTTTGCCGATCCAGTATGCGCTGAATTTTCCGGACCGGCTGGCCATGAACGGTGATTCACAGGGCTTGGATCTGACTGCGCTAAGGAAATTGCGTTTTGCGGCGCCTGACACGCGGCGTTTCCCGTGTCTGGATTTGGCTCGGGAGGCTCTACGCAAGGGTGGCTCCTTGCCCTGCGCCTTGAATGCTGCCGACGAGGTAGCCGTCGAAGCCTTTCTAGCCCATCGGCTACGCTTTTCGGATATTCCTCGAGTGATCGAGGGAGTTTTGGAACAAACGACCCACGCACAATCATGTAGCTCCCTGGACGACGTTCTTGAATGTGACCGCGAAGCCCGACGTCTTGCCCTGGAGCTTGTGACAACGCCTGCACGATAGGGAGAATCAGCGGCATTATGGCTGGAAGCTTCATTACGGATGCGGTGGTGGTAGTCCTAGTCCTGGGATTCATGATCTTTGTCCATGAACTTGGCCACTTCCTGGCGGCCAAGTTCTTTGGGGTCCGGGTGTTGGTTTTTTCATTGGGCTTCGGCAAACGACTGCTGCATTTGACCCGGGGGGATACCGATTACCGGATCAGCGCCCTTCCTTTTGGTGGGTATGTGAAGATGGCAGGGGACGATCCCTCCGCGGATCGCCAGGGCGATCCCGGCGAGTTTCTGGCAAAGCCTCGTTGGCAGAGGTTCGTGATAGTTGTGATGGGACCGGTCATGAACATTCTGCTGGCCCTGCTTCTCCTCACGTGTCTTTACAAGTTCCATTTCCAGAAGCCCGCTTATCAGGAGCAGCCGGCTCGGTTGGGTGCCGTCGAGGCAGACTCTCCGGCGTCCAGAATCGGCCTGATGCCTGGCGATCTTGTGGTCCGCCTTGACAACCTTCAAAATCCCAAGTGGGAAGACGTGGATATCAAAATCCTGACCACGGTGGGCGAGGCTATGCCGCTAAAGGTCGAACGTGACGGCAAGACCTTGGACCTGACGCTCACGCCGCGCGCGGAAGGTCCGAGCCGGGTCGGGTATGCCGGCTGGTATCCGTATGCGCCCGGAGTTATCGATAAGGTCGAGCCGGGGCTTCCTGCGAGTCAGGCTGGGCTCATTACCGGTGACCAGATCGTGGGCATTGATGGGCGTAAGATGCTCTATTGGCCACGGGTCTTCTATCTGCTGCAATCCGGCAAGGGGAAACCGGTTCAACTTTCAATTCTTCGCGACGGGCGGGAATTCCAAACCACTTTGACACCGGTTCTTACGGACGTGATGGGAGAGAAACGCTGGCGGATCGGAGTCAGTTTTCACAACGACATGATCGTAAGGAAGTTGCCCTGGAGCACTGCAATTACGGCTGCCTTCCAAGATAACTTGAGGAACTGCCTGGTGACGTTTGACGTGCTCGGGAAGATTTTGACCCGCCGCATGTCCACTCGCTCTCTCGCCGGGCCTATCGGGATCGCGCAACTTTCAGGTGAAGCGTACCGGGCGGGACTTTCTGAGCTCGTGATGCTGGTCGCTTTCATCAGTCTCCAGTTGGGTATCTTCAACTTGCTCCCCATTCCGGTCTTGGATGGTGGAGTGATCCTGCTGCTGCTCATCGAGGGTCTGATTCGCCACGACCTGAGTGTGGAAGTAAAAGAGAGGTTCGTGCAGGCCGGGATCGTCTTCTTGTTGTTGCTGGCGGTGTTCGTTATGTATAACGACATCGTGAAGACCCTAAGGCCCTACTAAACGGGGCTAGGGACTGGGGACTAGGGGTTGGGGCAATTCTGAATGATGAATTGTGAATAGTGAATGGTGAATTGCCCAGTGCTTGTCACTGAGATAGGCCGCAGGTGAGGAGAAGCTCCAGCATTCTGCGGGCTGTGAACTGTCAATTGTTGCTGGAAGCTGATAGCTGAGCGCTGAAGGCTGACGGCTTGCAACGGACCACTGACCACTGACAACTGACAACTGACGACGGACCACTACGTGAATTTCAGCGATACCGAGTATTTTCCTCCGCGCCGCAAGACGCGCGCCGTCCAGGTTGGCCGGCTCACGATGGGCGGCAATGCCGCCATTGTTGTGCAGTCGATGACCAAGACGGACACGCGCGAGGTTGGGAAGACGGTCGAGCAAATCCAGCAGATGGAGGCAGCAGGCTGCGAGATGGCGCGCCTGGCTGTCCCCGACATTGAAGCTGCCAAGGCGCTGGCCGAGATTCGTAAGCGCTGCCCCGATTCGATCCTCGTCTCGGATATTCACTTTCAGCACAAGTTTGCCTTGATGGCGCTTGATGCCGGGATGGACAAGCTGCGCATCAATCCCGGAAATATCGGCGATGCTGAGAAAGTTCGCCTGGTGGTGCGCCGCGCGCAGCAGCAGAAAGTTCCCATCCGCATCGGGGTGAATGCGGGGTCGCTGGAGCGCCGGCTGCTGGAGAAGTATGGTTATCCGACGCCCGAGGCCATGGTGGAGAGTGCGCTCTATCACATTCGGATTCTTGAAGACCTGGGATTCACGGACACCGTCGTTTCCTTGAAAGCTTCCAATGTGAAGCTCTGTGTCTCAGCCTATCGCTTGCTGGCGAAACAGGTTGATTATCCCTTCCACTTGGGGATTACAGAGGCCGGCACCCAATTCACGGGGACCGTCAAGTCGTGTGTGGGTATGGGAATGCTGCTGGCCGAAGGTATAGGCGATACCATCCGCGTCTCGCTGGCTACCGATCCCGTCGAGGAAGTTCGCGTGGCCTACGAGATGCTCAAGGCACTGGAGTTGCGCAGCCGCGGGCCGGTGGTCATTGCCTGTCCCACTTGCGGGCGCCTGGAAGTGGACCTGTTCAAGATCGCGGCCGAAATTGAGAAGGCGACTGCCCACATCAAGATGCCTCTAAGCGTCGCCGTCATGGGCTGTGCCGTGAACGGTCCGGGCGAAGCGCGGGAAGCGGACCTGGGCGTGGCTGCCGGACGCGGCAACGGCATGATCTACCGAGAAGGGAAAGCTATTCGGCGGGTTAGCGAAGCGGAGATCGTTCCTGCATTGCTGGAAGAGATTGAGCGCTTCGTGGCGGATAAGACAGCGGGCATTAACACGTCCCCAAAGGAGATCCGACCCGAAACCGCGCCAACGCTGGATTCTTCCTTGCCGATCTTGAAGTAACAGGCCGTTTCGTGCCTTGCATCGACATTGCTTTCGCGCTGAACGCGCTGAGCCCATTTTCACGCACGTTTGCTTCAGTTTCGACTGCAAGAGTTTCGCCGCACGAGTTGCGCCAAGAGCTATTATGAGGTAAGTTGAGAGCATGCAGAACTTTAGTGTGGAGATCCCAACGGAGCTTGTCTTGGCGGCAGGGTTAGACACCAGCAACCTGTCGGCGGAAACGGCTCGGCTGCTGGCCCTGGAACTCTACCGTGAGGACAGGCTCTCGCTAGGGCGTGCCTGCGAACTCTGTCAGATGGCAGTCGAGCAGTTTATGGAGTTTGCCGCCCAGCACAAGGTTCCGCTTCATTATGGCGTTGAGGAACTAGAAGAAGATCGTCGGACTTTAGAACGGCTCGGCTTGTGATTGTTGTTTCCAATTCCTCGCCACTGGTAGCCCTCGCCCGGATTGGGCGGCTGACCCTTCTCGCCTCATTCTACAAACGGATTCTGATCCCCGCCGAGGTTCATTATGAGGTGACGGTGGCGGGCCGTGGTCTTTCTGGGGCCGAAGAGGTACGGAATGCCAACTGGGTCGAAGTGATATCACAGAAGTCCCCGGTGCACCCCTTATTGGCGCAGGTATGCCAGGGTCTCGGGGCGGGTGAGCGGGCTGCCATTCTCCTGGCCAAGAGCCTCCAAGCCGATCTTGTTCTCATGGACGAGTGGAAAGCCCGTCGGGTGGCGCGAGCCGATTACTCTCCCGCCGTGGGGGACTTGTGACCCCCAGGGGAGAAGGCTCTTTTGTTGCTTTCGGCCTGCCACGTCCAGTTGCAACGGCAGCCCCGTGAGAGTATAATATCTTACTTGAATCTTACTCAGCGTGGATGCGAGGCCAAGGATGGAAACGACCAAACTTTCGTCAAAGGGTCAGGTGGTCTTGCCCAAGTCGGTGCGAGATGCGCGGAGTTGGGAGCCAGGCACAGAATTTGGAGTGGAAGAAGTGCCGGAGGGGATTCTTCTGCGGCCTTTGCGGCCCTTCCCATCCACCAGCATCGCCGAGGTTTTTGGTTGCCTGAAGTACACCGGGCCCGCGAAGACTCTCCGTCAGATGGAGAAGGCCATTGCTCGAGGCGTGAGGGCGCGGCATGATCGCGGTCGATACTAACGTTCTGGTTCGGTTTCTGGTACGCGACGATGCGAGGCAGGCAGCTCGTGCTGCGGCGCTGATTCAGGCCAATGAGATTTGGGTTTGCAAGACCGTGCTCTTGGAGACCGAATGGGTTCTCCGCAGCCTCTACGGCTTCTCGCCGGAGAGTCTGGCGGGGGCTCTGAGGTCCCTGGCAGGGCTCCGAACGGTGTTCTTGGAAGATGAGCTCGCCGTAGCTAAAGCCTTGGACTGGCTCCAGGGAGGTCTTGACTTTGCCGACGCGCTGCATTTGGCGAGCGCTGGGAACGCCAGACGGTTCGCCACCTTCGACCGAAAGCTCGCCAGGCAAGCGAGCCGCACGACCACGCTTGAAACCATTTCCCTCTGATTCGAGATCACAACTCGAGCTTGCGATCTTGTTATATAACTCATTTGTTTTCAATAATATTCCCGCCTTAAACCAGCAAGTACCTTTGTTTTCTATAACATACCAGCTTAGCCCCTAAGTTTTCCACAGCGTCCTTTGTTTTCATAGACATTCCCGCGTCGTTCGTTCATTTTTGAAGAATTCTTTCTTGCTTCCGTTCAGATCGCAGACTTTGTGTCCGTCGCACGACGGGCCAATTTGGGAGCTTTTCGTAGCGCCTGGCACATTCTCGCGACTTCATGGAACAACTCATGTGTTTTAAATAACATACCCGGATTAAACCCGCAAGTACCTTTGTTTTCTATAACATAACAGCTTCGCCCCAAGTTTTCCACAGCGGTCCTTTGTTTTCATAGACATTCCCGCATCGTTCGTTCATTTTTGAAGAATTCTTTTTTGTTTCAGGTCAGATTGCAGACTGTTTGTCCCTCGCACTGCGGGCCAATTTGGGGGCTTTTCGTCCCACTTGGCACATTCTTCCGACTTCGCTGAACAACCCATGCTTTTTCAATAACATACCCGGATTAAACAAGCAAGTACCTTTTTTTCTACAACATACCAGCTTCGCCCCGAGTTTTCAACAGCGGTCCTTTGTTTTCATAGACATTCCCGCGTCGTTCGTTCATTTTTGAAGATTCCTCCCTTGCTTCCTGTCAGATGCCAGACTGTTTGTCCCTCGCGTGGCCGGCCAATTTGCGGGCTTTTCGCCCCGCTTGTCACATTCTCGGGTGTGGGTCGGGGCGGGCGGTAGCATGGCAGCATCGTGTTCCTGGGAGGCCGTGACCTCCTGCGCAGCTTCGATGTAGTATTCTAGCCTATCTTTTCCGCTTGTCAAGAGAAATCGAATCTGTTTCGGTCCGCCCCGGGACGGCACGCGCCTCCGCCGGCCCCGCGCGGGCGGGATACGCACTACGTTGATGCAGTGCGTGCGGAGCGGTCGGTTTAAACCCGAATTCGTAAGGCATTCGACACTAACGTTTTGGTTCGGTTTCCGGTGCGCAACGACGCGAAGCGGGCTACTCGTACTGCGGTGCTGATTCAGGCCAATGAGATTTGGGTCTCGAGGACGGTCCTTTGTGCAACGACTCCCGAACCCTGTCGAGTGCTGTCCCGACGGCATCGGCGGGACTTTACGGACAAGTGGCCGGCCATCTTCCCACATGAGATTACTTCCGGATGGCTGACCATACGGACGGAATTCATTTCCGACATGTGTCTCTTGCCGATAGGCTGCGAGCGGCACGGAACGGGAATCACAATTTTGGTGGAGTTTCGGAGAATCTGGCAAGAACTTTAGAGAAATAGGCAACGGCCCGAAGTGTAAGCAGACTATACTTCAGCTTTGGGGCTAGCCGGAATTTCGCAGCCTCATCTGCGGCGCCCGGAGGAGCGGCAGCGACGTGATTTTGAGGCTGACCAAAACGGTTGGTTCATCAACCGCGAAAGTACCTCGAAGGAGAAACAATGCAAAAGCGCAAACTTGGAAAAAGCAATCTGGAAGTTTCGGCCCTCGGGTTGGGCTGCATGGGAATGAGCTTTTCTTACGGCCCGCCCAAAGACAAGCAGGAGATGATCCCTTTGATCCGTTCAGCCGTTGAACGCGGCGTCACGTTCTTTGACACGGCCGAAGTCTATGGCCCGTACATCAACGAAGAACTCGTGGGCGAAGCCCTCGCTCCCTTCCGTGGGCAAGTGGTGATCGCCACCAAGTTCGGGTGGAAAATTGATCCCAAGGCGGAGCGAGGCTTGGCTGGGCTGGACAGTCGGCCGGAGCACATCAAAGAGGTGGTGGAGGGCTCGCTCAAGCGGCTCAGGGTCGATGCCATCGATCTGTTCTATCAACATCGTGTTGACCCGGACGTGCCGATCGAAGACGTGGCGGGAGCGGTGAAGGACCTGATCCAGCAAGGCAAGGTGAAGCACTTCGGCCTTTCGGAAGCAGCCGCAAAGACGATTCGTCGCGCGCACGCTGTCCAACCGGTCACCGCCCTCCAGAGCGAATACTCGCTGTGGTGGCGACGCCCCGAAGAGGAAGTGTTACCGGCGCTCGAGGAACTTGGAATCGGCTTCGTTCCATATAGCCCTCTGGGCAAGGGCTTCCTGACGGGAAAGATCAACGAAGATACTAAGTTCGACAGTTCCGACTTCCGCAACATCGTTCCTCGCTTTACGCCGGAGGCTCGGAAAGCGAATCAGGCCTTGGTTGATCTGCTTTGCCAGATCGCGGAACCGAAGAAGGCGACACCTGCCCAGATCGCGCTCGCTTGGCTGCTTGCGCAGAAGCCGTGGATCGTTCCAATCCCGGGCACCACGAAATTGAATCGCCTGGAAGAGAACATCGGAGCAGTCGCAGTCGAACTTACGCCGGACGATCTCCATGAGATTGAAAGCGCCGCCTCAAAGATCACTGTGCAAGGGGCTCGGTACCCCGAGAGCATGGAGCGAATCACCGGCCGCTGAGCGGCAAACAATGCGTCCTCTAGCGGGCAGAACGAGGTGCTGCGCGCCCGAACGCACCACTCTAGTCACAACCCCGCAAGGAGCGTCGATCATGACAAATAAAAGAGTTTCTATTCTTGTGATGACAGCACTGGTCGCGGCGCTGGCCATCTTTGTCGCCACAGCGACTGCGGACGAACACTCAGGAACATGGAAGATGAATCGGGCCAAGTCGAAGTATAGCCCAGGACCGGCGCCGAAGAATCTAACGGAGACAATTCAATTAGACGGGAACAGCTACAGGGTTGAGGGCAACGGGACGGCCGGAGATGGGAAGCCCATGCATTTAGAGTTCGACGCAAAATTCGATGGAAAGGACTACCCGATTCGCGGAGTTCCGTGGGCTGACATGCAATCGGCCAGGTGGGTCGATGCCCACACGCCGCAACTGATACAGAAGAAGCTCGGCCAAGTCATGATGACCGTAACCTGCAAGGTCTCCATGGATGGAAAGACACGCACGTGCACGATGAAGGGTAAGGATGGGCAAGGACGCAACGTGAGCAACGTCGTCTTTGACAAGCAGTAGAACAATTTTCCGCAGCACTCTTGGAATTTGAAATGAAAGCACGCGACTCTCATCGCCTAGAAGAAACTTATCGCCGGATGAGTGACGGTGAATTGCTTCAGCTGGGGGCGGATGTCGAGTCTTTGACGGACGCGGCCCGAGCAGCGCTGGACGCGGAATTGCGCGCTAGAAACCTGGAGCCAGCGTCGCGAGGTGAGATCGAAACCACGGTGCAACCGACACCGCCGGAGGAACCGGCCCCAGCAAGAAGCACTGGCAGGGGAACCGCCGCCATGACAGCGGCGGGCTTTATCCTTCTCGTATTCAGCGCTGCGCTACTGTTTATAACGGTTTCGACGCCGATCTTGCTTTGGGGGCGATTGCCGCAGAACCCGTGGCTGCTGGTCCACAAGCTCATCAATTCGGAGTGTCAGGCGGTCCTTGCCTGTTGGGGCATCGTAACCGCCATTGGAATTCTGCGGCTGCGATCGTGGGCTCGCGTTTCGGGTGTGCTGATTTGCAGCTTACTTGCCTACAACGGGTCCGGAGCGGCGGTGGGCGGTTTGGTCACGCTGCCGGCGCTAGCGCAAACTTACGGGACACCGACCACCACCATGGTAATCGGTACCGGGCTGATTTTTTTGGGCATCGGCGGCCTGGGCGCCTTGGGGGCGAGTTTCCTGAACTCCCAAAGTGCGCAGGTGCAGTTCGGCGGAGATGCGCCCATTCCGAGCGACGCGCGGCCGCTCGCCGTGACCTGCATCGGCATCTGGCTGGTGGCCGCATGGCCGCTGGCGCTCGCTCTGAACCTGCTGAACGCTCACCCGCCGCTTCTTTCTCTGCCATCGATCCCGTTTGCCTCGTTCCTCTCCGGGCGGACGGCGGTCGCTTTCCAATATGTGATCGCTGGGGTAGCCGTGGCGCTGGGCGTGGGAATTCTATGCACGAGGTCATGGGCAAGAATCGGCGTCCTGGGTCTATGCGCTGCCGCATTTCTCAGCGCATTGGGCGTACCACTGAAGCCGAATATTACTGCCGCGGGAGCGATCGTGCGGGGCATCAGTGTCACGCGCCCGGGAGTCGCAGTACTTTCTCTTTGGGACGCGTCGCCCTTCATGTTCACGGCGTGGCTGCTGATGAAGAGGTGGCGGCGACCCACTCCCGGTGGCGTCGCGCGGCCGCAGGCGCCCAGCGCAGAGCAAGCTAACGGAGAGCTAGCAGTGTAGCCGACTGAGTGGGACCGACGATCTCCGTGAAATCGATAGCGCCTCCTCAAAGATCAGGGTGCAAGGGGCTCGCTATCCCGAGAGCATAGAGCGAATGACCGGCCGCTGAGTGGCAAAAAATGTCTTCTCTGGCGGGCAGAACTAGGTGCTGCCCGCCCGAACGCACGACTCTAGTCACAACCCCACGAGGTAGCTAAATGAGCAAACGCGTGCTGATACTTTCCTCGAGTCCTAGAAGAGGTGGGAACTCGGATACATTATGCGACCGGTTCATGCAAGGCGCCAAAGAAGCCCATCATCAAGTTGAGAAAGTGGTGCTCGCAGAAAAAAAGATTAACTACTGCAGTGGTTGTTATGGCTGTGGGGGAAATGGGGAATGCGTACAGAAAGATGACATGGCGCATATCCTCGACAGCATGATGGCCGCCGACGTTATCGTATTGGCTACACCGGTTTACTTTTACACCATGTGCGCTCAAATGAAAACCGTGATTGACCGGACGGTGGCACGGTATACGAAAATCAAAAACAAAGATCTTTATTTCATCGTAACTGCCGCGGTCAGCAAGAAGGCCGCTCTGGAGCGAACCATCGAAGGCTTCCGGGGATTCACTTCCTGTCTGCCCGGGGCAAAAGAAAAAGGCATAGTTTATGGCACGGGCGCCTGGGACGTTGGGGATATCCTGGGAAGTCCTGCCATGGACCAAGCGTACGAAATGGGTAAAAGGTTGTAGACAGCCCGGAACTGGCTTACCGGGAAATTCGGCCGGGTGACGTGATTTGGATCCCGCCGGGTGAGATGCATTGGCATGGCGCCACCCGCCAACAGGCCAGAGAGACGTGTGATGGTGCCGTTTTCGACTTCAAACAGGAAATTTCGGTTTAATGCTTGTTCGGCGGCTTCGCAAGGTCAAAGGATGGTGCTATGAGACCAGTCATTGAATTTCTTGTCAGGGCTGCCCTCTTGGCGTTTATCTTGTTCGTCTTCTGGTGGGGGTCCGATGCACCACTTTCACATGTCATGAATCTGTCTATCATTGTGGGAGGGGTATTGTTGACGTTCCCCCTGGTTTGGCTCGGCAGGAAGTTACTGGACCGGCACCAAACAATAAGCGGAGCCGCCTGGACAACCACCTTTGTGCATTTTGCTTTGGGTTTCACATTTGGTGTTCCCATCGTTCGAGCATTAAGCACTCATCGAGATTGGTCTGGTTGGGTACTCCCAGTACCATCGGCAATCGGCCTGGCGCTGGTAATTATTACTGGGGTGGCTTTCTTGCTTACCGTGGTAAACCTTGCCTTGAGAGGATTCGGCGCGCCCTTTTTCATTGCCCTCAGCCGGAAATTGGCGGCAGATTGGTTGTATGCTTGGACGCGTAATCCCATGGTGCTTGCAGCTCTGGCTTTTCTCCTGTCATTGGGGATCTGGTTTCGGTCAGTGCTGTTTGTACTCTGGGTACTCATCCTGTTTGCACCGGCATTGCTTTTCTTCCTGAAGGTGTATGAAGAACGGGAATTGGAGATTCGATTTGGGGCATCGTATCTGGAGTACAAATCCAGAACACCGATGTTGTTTCCAAGAACGCCGAAAGGTTGAACGATGTGCCAGCCCGAAAACAGTGCGGAAGTCCCAATTTCTCTGTATGATCGATCGCGCAAAACAGACCAAGGAGGATGGAATGAAACCCAATTGCTCTCGTCGCGATTTTCTGGCGGCCGGCCTGGCTCTTCCCGCCGCCGGTCTTCGCCCTTCTTCCGACTCGTCTCTTCGCCTTGCCGTCGGCCAAGCCAAGCCCGAATCCGCCAAGCTGGAGTATCGCATGTTGGGCAAAACCGGCTTGAAGGTGACGTCGCTTGCTTTCGGCTGCATGACGACCTCTGACCCGTCCGTGATCGAGCGCGCCGCGGATTTCGGTATCAATCACTTCGACACGGCACGCGGTTATCAGAACGGAAACAACGAGCGGATGGTCGGCGCGGCTCTCAAGAAAGTGCGGTCGAAGGTCATCATCTCCAGCAAGAGCCCGGGTAAGACGAAACAAGAAGTTCTTGCCGACCTCGACACAAGCCTGCGCGAACTGGGAACCGACTATCTGGATATCTGGTATCTGCATATGAAAAACGAGCCGGAGCAGGTGACCGATGACCTGCTGGAGGCGCAGCGCCTTGCAAAGCAGAACGGGAAAATCCGGTTTGCCGGCGTCAGCACGCATTTCAACATGGACAGGATGCTGTCCCACTTGGCAAGACTCGGCCAGACGGATGTCGTGCTGACCACCTACAATTTCGCCATGCGGTCGGTGGATGCCGGCGCGAACACGAATCCGGACGCGCCGAAGACGGACATGACGGCAGCCATCCGGGCGGCGCGGAAGGCGGGCTTGGGGATCGTGGTCATGAAAGTCCTCGCGGGCGGTGTCGCCCGTGTGCAGCGTGGCGACCGGCTCTACGGAGCCAATCCGCAGGCTTTGAGCACGCGGCTCGGCCAGGAGGGCGTTCCGGTTGCCGCGATCAAATGGGCCCTCAAGAACGAGTCGGTCGACACCGCCATCGTCTGCATGACGAGTCACGATCAGTTCGAAGAAAACGTGCGCGCCATGGTGGAACCGTACACCGAGAAGGACGAGAAGTTGCTGACCGCGCAACTCGTCGCCATCGGCCCGAAGTACTGCCGGATGTGCGGCGCCTGCGGTGGTGTTTGCGAGAGGGGCGTCCCTGTTCCGGACGTGCTTCGATTCCTGACTTATGCCGAAGGCTACGGCCAGTTTGCCTTGGGCCGCGAGCAGTTCTTGAAGCTGGGGCCCGAAGTCGCAGCGGTGCGCTGCGCCGATTGCGAGCGCTGCACGGTCCAGTGTCCCTACGGGGTCCAAGTCGCGGCCCGACTCCGCCGCGCGCAGGAGTTGTTTGCATGAAGCGGGTAGCGCGGACCACCGCTTTTGTGGTCCGCGTCTTTTCGGCCTCGTGATGGAGCAATCAAATTCGTGCGCCCGGATCGGAGGGCATTCTCACCCGGTCGACGATCACACCGCAGCGTTCGTTTTGTTCGTGGGCGCTCATGCCGGTGTATTCGTTGTAACTCGACCACCGCCAATCTTCGGGGCGGCTGACCAAACCGGCCTACCGGGTTAGGCAAGTGGCACGGGCCACCACCCGTAGCGCAGACCGCCGGGTTTGCGGTCTGCGGCTCTTCGTTGACGACGGTTATGCGATGGCACGAGATCACCCCTGGCATGGAAGAGACGCGGACCGCAAAATCGGCGGTCCGCGCTACCTGCTTTGTTTTCATAGACATTCCCGCGTCGTTCGTTCATTTTTGAAGAATTCTTTCTTCCTTCCGGTCAGATGGCAGACTTTGTGTCCGTCGCACGGCGCGCCAATTTGCGGGCTTTTCGTCCCGCTTGGCACATTCCCGGGAGTGGGTCGGGGCGGGCGTTGGCATGGCAGCATCGTGTTGCCAGGAAGCCGTGACACACAATAGGGAACAGGGAATAGGGAGTAGGGAAGAACAGCATTGCAGCATAATGTTCCCGGCGAGGCCCCGACCTCTTGCCTAGTTTCACGGCAGAATTGTAGCCTATCCTGTTTCGTTTGTCAAGAGACAGGAAGTCTGTTTCGGTCCGCGCCGGGACGCCGCGCGCGCCCGCTGGTCCCGCGCAAGCATTCGTCCAGCAGAATCTTCACCCAATCCTCGTCAAAAGCGAGTCCTTTGCAGTCTCCAGCGCCTCGATGGCCATTTGACGGATAACGGTTGGGAATTGCTCGAGGAACTGGTCGAGGGTGTCACCCGCTTCAAGGCAATCCAGCAGATTTTGAAAGGCAACACGCGAGCCGCGAAAGCAGGGGATTCCTCCCAGAATCTCCGGATCACGCACGATGACGGTCGCGGCCATGTTTCACTCCTTGGCCTCCATTGTAGCGCAACTCGTCCCCGCTAGGAGCTAAACATCACAAGCGTCCACAACTTGATCGACATGCAGGACGAAAAGCCGCGGAGTCATCCCGCTCGGCGCGGGATAACCCCGCGCTACCCGCTGACGGGGTTCTGAAGGCCGCTGTTCACGAAGCCGGCTTGGCGATATTTTCGGTGAACCAAAACGCAGCGCCAGACGTATTAGACAGTAGTTGAGAAGGAGGCGCGATGGAGAACCTGATTCGCGACATCAAGCACGGCGTGAGGTCTTTGCTCCGGGACAAAGGGTTTGCCGCGACGGTCCTGCTGACTCTGGCCATTTGCATTGGGGCGTACACCGCCACGTTCGCGATTGTCCATTCGGTTTTATTGCGCTCACTGCCGGGTCCAAACGCCAACGCGATTGTGCTGATGTCCAACGAGTATCCGAAGGCCGGCGTCGCCGATCAGAGTGCCAGCAGCGCTGCCGATTACTACGATCGTCTTCGCGTGGTGACAACCTTGGAAGAACAAGCGATGTTCCAGCCGGTGGCCCAGGCGCTGGAGGTCAACGGCACGCCGGAGCAGGTTCCGGGCATGGCCGTGACGCCGTCCTTCTTCAAGCTCGTCGGGATTCCTCCGGCGCGCGGGCGGGCATTCACCGCAGAGGAAGGTGAGATCGGCAGCGAGCACAAGGTGGTTCTGAGCCACGCGCTGTGGCAGCAGCTTTATGGCGGCGACCTCTCCGTGATGGGACGCGAGCTGCGTCTGGGCGGCACGCCTTTCACCGTCGTGGGCGTAATGCCGCGGGACTTTGTCTTCGTGGATCCGGAGGTGCGCTTCTGGGTTCCCCTGGCGTTCACTGCCCAGCAGAAATCTCAATATCACAGCAACAACTGGAACCACATCGGGCGACTCAAGCCGGGGGCCACTTTAACCCAGGTCCAGGCGCAGATCAATGCTCTCAATGCCGCCAACCTGGAACGGTTTCCCGAGTGGAAGGACATCCTCATCAATGCGGGCTTCTACACCAGAGTCGAACCGCTTCAGCACATGCTGGTCAAAGACGTAGAAGGCGCGCTGTACCTGCTGTGGGGTGGAGCGGTGTTCGTGCTGCTCATTGGAGGATTGAATATCGCCAACCTGGCGCTGGCGCGCTGGAGTGTCCGGGGAAAGGAGATCGCCACGCGACTGGCACTGGGCGCGGGCCGAGCCCGGCTCGCGCGCCAGTTGGTGGTGGAGAACGTGCTGGTGGCAGGGGCTGGTGGCATCGCAGGCGTGCTGCTCGGTACAGCGCTCCTGCGGGCGGTGGCGGCGACGGGGCTCGATCGTTTTCCCCGGGCGCAGGAAGTACGTATCGACGGCACGGTGATTGTTGTCGCCCTCGGGCTGGCGGTCGCGCTGGGTGTGCTGGTCGGACTTGTACCGCTTGCCAGCGCTTTCAGAGTCAACCTGAGCGGCTTGCTGCGTGGCGGCGGCCGCACTGGCACGAGCGGCGCCCGGACCCACAGATTGCGCCAGGGCCTGGTAGGCGCCGAGATTGGACTGGCCTTCGTGCTTCTGGCCGGAGCGGGACTGCTGCTGGCCAGCTTTCGCCACCTGCTGGCGGTCGATCCGGGCTTCACGACTAAGGGTGTGGTAACCGCGTCCACAAACGCGCCGCAATCCCGGTACCGCGGCGACGGGGAGTTGCGGATTCTCATGAACCGGGCGCTGGATTCGATTCGGCGCTTGCCGGGCGTGGCCGCTGCCGGGGCGACCACGGCGATCCCGTTCGGCGACGACCACAGCAACAGCGTTATTCTGGCGGAGGGCCATGTCATGAAGCCGGGGGAATCCGTGATCTCCTCGCGCCGCCTAGTCGTCACCCCGGGCTACTCCGAGACGATGAACATCGCCCTGATACGCGGACGCTACTTCGAGGATCGTGACAATGAAAGCGCCGCGCCTGTTGTCATTGTCGATGAACAGTTGGCCCGCCACTTCTGGCCGGATCGCGATCCGATTGGACAGCGGATGTACAATCCACAGAATCCGAAGGACGCAACCAAGACCGACGCGAACACCCGCTGGTACCAAGTGGTTGGAGTTGTGCGCTCCGTCAGGCTGGAAGATCTCGCCGGAATCGGGAGCGGGTTCGGCGCTTACTACTTCCCATACGCGCAGAACCCATCGCGAGGTTATACGTTCGCCGTCAGGACCACTGGCGAGGCGGGCGCCGTAGCGCGCGCGGTCCGCACGGCGGTGGCCAGGATCGATCCGGAGCTTGCGCTTTTCGATGTGAAAACGATGGGCGAGCGCGCCGCGCTTTCGATGTCATCCCGCCGGACGTCGCTGATGCTGGCGTTGGCGTTTGGCGGCCTGGCGCTGTTTCTTTCGGCAATCGGGATTTACGGAGTTCTTGCGTACCTGGTGGCGCAGCGGAGGCGCGAGATTGCCATCCGGATGGCGCTCGGCAGCACGGGAGCGGGGGTAGTGAGGCTGGTGCTCAGGGAAGGCCTGGTGCTCGTAGCCATCGGGCTGGCGGCGGGATTGGCCGGCGCGGCCGGGTTGCAGAAGGCAGTCGCCAACCAGATCTACGGGGTTCGGCCGCTGGATCCGCTGGTGATCGGTGGCGTAACCGTGTTGCTGGGAGCGATCGCGCTCGCTGCCTGTTCGGTGCCCGCGTGGCGCGCCGTCCAGGTCGATCCGGTTGCGGTACTGAAGGAAGAGTGAGGCGGGTGCGTCAGTAGGCGCTGCGGCCGCAGAAGACGACGCGGACGATCTTGAGAAGGACGCGGAGGTCGATGGCGGGAGTCCAGAAGCGGATGTAGCGGGAGTCCAGCTTCCGGACACTGCGCGGGTGGCGCATACATTGCTTCTTATGTATGCGTCCAAATCCTCGCGCGCCCGGCGTTCACGGCATCCCATTCATGGCCAAGATGGAGCCATCATCTGTGAGCTTAGGCCGATCTGAGTCAAAAATGTGGGCGCGCAGACAGATGTTCGCGGTCAGGTTGTGGAGGTGATTCTCGCCCTAGAAATGCTGGAGGCGTGGCACTTGCCCACTTTACCTGGCTTGACCCGGTGGCGCATACATGAAAAGCAATGTATGCGCCACCCGCGAACTCGCAGGTCACGGGATCGACAGGTGCGTTCCAGTGCCCATAAGAATGATCTACACCGATTCGTACGAGTATTGCTGGCATGTTATTGCACGCAGGGGCAGCGACAAAGAATGCGGAATAATGGATAGTGGATGCAAGCTGGGCAACTACGAGAGTTGAGCGCTCAGGGTCCCCTTATGCTGCCTTTCGGCGAAGGCTAACCTGAACAAAGAATTAACTGCCTGAACGACTTGCTGTGCCCCGCCGGGTTCAAAGTAGACTTCGCCACAGCGAAGGCAGACCCACGCCTGGAGTCCACAGAGCTTGACCTTGACCCCTTCTTTTTCGAACTCCTGGGCGACGCTTCTTCTCCGAACCTGGCCGCCACATTCGGAGCACTTTGACTTCACGGGTTTGTTCATATGAGTCTGCCTCTCTTGCCGGGCGTCATCCACCACGGTTTCTGGGGAAGGTAAGCGGTGACCATGTCCACTACCTTCGGGTTTGAATAGTCGCATACGACGTGGAGGGGCTGGCGAACGTTTTCGCCCACCGTGAAGTAACCGAGAAGCAGGCATCGCATCTCGAGGGAATAAACTTCCAAGACGCGGCTCCCGCCACCTACCGCCTCGACCACATTTCCTTCATCGAAGCCCTCTTCAATCATATGGCGCACAGCATGGAGCCTGATCCGATATCTCCCTGTGCCCACGAGCACCCTAATCTTCTCGAGTACGCCCTGTTCGGCTTCCATGTTGAGGTAGCATAGCACATCGCACGTGGCCTCATTTCAAGATAACGCTCTCGGGCTGAAACGCCAGTGAAGCGGCCGTGCTTATGGCCGCGGTGAATCTAGCCTCAGCGGTGATGGCGGCAGCGGGGCAGAGTTAGGCGCAGTTTGCCTTACTCTGCGGTTCTTAACATGATAAACATGTTTATTAACATCCAAGGACGAAAGGCCGCGGAGTAATCCCGCTCGAAGCGGGATAACTCTGCGCTTGTGGCTTCAGCGGCACGATCTGCGCGACGCGTTCCATGACCTTCTTGTTTTGGGCCGCCTTCTTCAGGTCGTACTCTGCTTGCAGGCGCATCCAGAATTCGGGAGTGCTGCCCAGCAGGCGGGAAAGCTTCAGGCACATGATCGCAGACAAAGGCTTCCGCTCGGCTAAAATGTCATGAACCATTTGGCGCGACACGCCCAGCGCCTTCGCGGCGGCCGTGACGGACAGGCCGACCTCGGGAAGAATATCTTCCCTGAGAATCTCGCCCGGATGTACGGGTGGCAATCCGTTCTTACGATCCATCGTTTCCTCCCTAATGGTAGTCTTCAAAATCGACATCCTCCGCGTTTTCGCCTGACCAGGCGAAGGTGACGCGGTAGTTTCCCGTGACGCGCACCGACCATCTCTGCGGGGTGCCGCGCAGGCCGTGGAACCTGTACCCGGCCAGGTTCATCTCCTCCGGCTGCGCCGCCACTTCCAGCGACTGAAGAATACGCACGCACTTCCTGACATATTGGGCGCCGATCCGGCGTGTCTTGCCGGTGAGGTAGATGTCTTCCAGCCCTTTATGCCTGAAGGTGCCCACCATTTTCCCAGTATAAACCGAAAGGCTTATGGTGTCAACTATTTAGTTGACACCATCCGGTAGCGGGGCGAGCCGGGTCCGGATGGCGTGTTATTTTGTTCACGATTAAAAAGCCGCGGAGTAATCCCGCTGGAAGCGGGACGACTCCGCGCCTGCTCAGGGTTGGTTATGGGCTAGAACTACGGACCGTAACTCCAGGCGGCGGGCGTCATTCATGGCGAGCACATGCAGCAAGCAATACTCGCAACGATGGTCCGCTTGTCGCCGGACCAAGTCCCGCGTGGTGGCGTGCATGGCTAGTGTGCTGTAACATCCGATTTTTGACAATGGTCACGCGGCACTAGCGGCGATTCAAATCCAGGTGTCGCCGGGCCTTGAGCTTCAAGATGGAGATGAAGTCCCCCGTATTGATGAAGGCCTCATATTCTGCCCGTTCCTCCTCACTGAGCACGCCATTATTGGCTCGTTCGGCGAGGCTGTCGATCCGCGATTGCACCGCAGGATCAATTCGGAACTCAGTCACACGCCGGGCGCACTAGGCGCCGAGGCAGCGGCTCAACGGATCTAGGAGACCGTCCAGCGCTGTGGTCATGGCAGGATTTCCCATATCTGCAACGTTACCATGGGCAGGCACTGAGGGCCCATAACAAAGAAGCAAGAACCAACGACAACTGAGGTTGGAGGGATCGGGGCTGGGGGCTGGGAACCCGAGCCCGCGCGGGCATCTTACGGCTGGGCCTCCAGATTGTTCTTGATTTTCCGACCTGGAACTGCGAAACTATGATCAATGCGGTGTTCCGCAGGTGGACAGCCCGTAAGGGCTGGCGTGAAAGTGGCCCCCGAAAGGGGCCTTTTCATTTGTGGCCGAGCCTTGCGATGACCCTTACGCCGCCTGCGCCATTCGCTTAAGTTGGCCGCTCGGCGCTAACAGACCAAAACTGCACTGATATTCCCCCCCTCGACTTGGCCGCGCCATCTGTTTATGTTGAACTTCTCCTTGACCGCCCGGCAGACCTCCTTGCCGAACGCTTCGCCGGTATCCGTTATGAGATTCGATTCTAAAAGGCAGGCTTGCTTCACGGGATGTGCCAGGACGTCTGCAAGCTGAAGCCCGGCAATGTTGTCCACCTTGCGATGAAGGATCACGGGCTTGTCCGGGCGCGGACCGAACAGCTCGCGCTTGAATTTGTCCAGGTCGTCCGCGAACGCCACATAGTCATCGGCCTGCCGAAACCACACGCCGAGAAGCGCCAAATAACGGTGGGAAGGCTCGTCCAAGAGGTTGTAAGTGTGATCGCCGGACTCGTCGATGTATAAACGATAGCGGCTTGGCCGGGGTACAGGCAGAGGCATCGTTGATCAACCGAACAAACACACGGCTCCTCAATTACAAACCCTATACGACGGCGACGCGCTCGTCAATCTTAACTTGGGCTTCACGCAAACAGCCTTTCCTGTTGTTCAATGCGCACGCGAGTGTCGATACTCTCCAGGACATCGCGGGCGGGGATTTGGGCGAGTTCTTTCGGTTCGACTTTGTGGAGGCCACCGCCGAAGACAAAGTCCGAAGTCCGGGTCCGGCGTCCGAGGTCGGAGGGATCGGGGCTTGGGCCTGGGGCCTGGGGACTCGAGCGCGCGAGGCAAATAGTCAGGCATGGACCTCTGCTTGTGACTTCACCGGCACGATCTGCGCGACGCGTTCCATGACCTTCTTGTTTTGGGCCGCCTTCTTCAGGTCGTACTCTGCTTGCAGGCGCATCCAGAATTCGGGAGTGCTGCCCAGCAGGCGGGAAAGCTTCAGGCACATGATCGCAGAGAGAGGCTTCCGCTCGGCCAAGATGTCATGAACCATTTGGCGCGACACGCCCAGCGCCTTCGCGGCGGCCGTGACGGACAGGCCGACCTCGGGAAGAATATATTCCCTGAGAATCTCGCCCGGATGTACGGGTGGCAATCCGTTCTTACGATCCATGGTTTCCTCCCTAATGGTAGTCTCCAAAGAGGTAGATCTCTTCCAGCCCTTTATGCCTGAAGCCGCCGAGCATTTTTCCACTGTAAAGCAAAAGGCTTACAGTGTTAACTATTTAGTGGACACCATCCGCTAGCGGGGCGAGCCGGGCTAGATAGAACTTGGCGCACCCCTGGGCGCGGAAGGCTAACGCAAGATCGGGTTTCAGGCGAATCGCCTGGTCGTGGTCCTGAGTAGCGCGGTCGCATTGGCCCTTCTCGTCGTAGGCGAGGCCCTGGTTGTAGTATGTCCCACAAAACGCCGCCGACAGGCGGCAGCGTCCGGAGGACCCTCACTTTGGGAAAGCGCGCAAGCCTTCAGCCTTGGCGAGCCGGTGCTGGCGGTGGTCGAATGTCAGGAAGGCTTCGGCTCCGAGGGTGAGCGCCGCAGCCACGTGAAGGATGTCGAGAGACCGTGTGCCCCGGCGGGCGGTGTGACGGCGGGCCAGAGTCACGGCCCGCGCGAACGTGTTAACGGGAAGGGGGTGCAAGGTCCAGTGCGCCACGTCTTGCTCAAAGTCTGCCCGCGCCTTGGTGGCTTGCGTCGCGGTAATCGCCCGGCGGAAGACAGCCAACTCCACGGCGTTGCTGAATTCAAGTTCGTGGAGAGGCGTCAAAACGAGAGACGCGCGATACTCGAACATGAGCTGGTCGGCTTCGGATGAATGGGCGTCAGTCAGGTAGACCGAGACGAGGAAGCTGGTGTCGGGATAAGCCGTCACTCGTGACCCCGGTCCCAAGCCACAATCTCAGCCCCGGTGATTGGCATCTGTTTATCGCCGAAGATTTTGCGCCGGCGGGCGGCGAAATCCGGCATGTAGGGCTTCTCGGCATCGGGCCGCAACGGCACCAGCTTGGCAATCGGCCGGTTGCGCTTGCGGATTTCAATCTCTTGGCCTTGGCGAAGCCGCGCCTCGAGCTCGGAGAAGTGAAAGCGTAGGTCGCGAACCGTGGCACTCTTCATGTTTCACACTCTATGTGATCCCTGCCGTCGAGTCAAGCCCGGCGATTGTCCGGCGATTGTCCACCGGCGCTTGTCCCCCAATCCGTCCATAAGATATCAGGTGACGTAGCGCCGCCCCTGATGGTAGTGGACAAGGCCTCGGGATGGGGCGAGTTTAGGGACTTGAGAAAATTTGCAAGACTCGAAGGATTTGCACCTCCCGGGTGCGCCAGTTGGGTTACACTCGCGGCATGCGCAAACTCCACAAACCTCTTCGTTCTGGGAACATCTCCGGGGTCAATCTCGGCGGGTCAAACGCAGAATAATGCCGATGACCACGCCGGTAGGCAAGCTCAGGGCTAGGAACCATCGGGCCTCTGGAAGCGCAAGCAGAATCATGGCGAGCACTCCAAGTGTAAAGACAAGCCCCATTGGCCCCTTAACGGGAATCTTGTGCATCGTTATTCCGGGATGCACCTGCACAACTGTCCCTCCTTGCTGGAAGTATCCTACCTCCCCCCAGGGCCAGCCAAGCGAACCTCAGTCACGGTGCTGGTGCCACTTGGTATGGGATCCATTTCGAAGCACTGGTCATTCCCGCGAAAGCGGGAATCCAGTCCGTCGGCGGTGCATTTCCAATGGCTTGCCGAGTGGATTCCCGCCCTTCGGCAAGCTCAGGGCAAGCTTTTCGCGGGAATGACTGCATCTGGGAGCGCCCGTGTCTCGCAAATGACAGCAGTACCTCAGTCACTACTCAGCGGTTAAGCACTCAGGCGTGGCCTTGCCGATTTGCGGTTGTGCAAAGGCCCGGAAGAGCCGGAAAAACTTCAAGGAGCGGCGGGCATCTTCCTGGATCTGCACCTTGAGGATGGCGGGGTTCTGGAACTTGATTTCATCCCGCAGCCTGTATAAGAACTCGATTTCCATATCCGGCTGCTGGATTTCACTGCCCCGAAAGTTGAGCAGAAAGGTCTCGACGGCCAGTTTCTGATTATCACCAAAGGTGGGTTTATGGCCGACGTTGCTAACGGAGTCGTAGAGCTTCTCACCCACCTTGGTGCGAGTGACGTACACGCCGGTCTTGGGCAGTTGTTCCTCGACGGGAGCGAGATTGAGCGTGGGGACGGTGTGTTTGCGTCCCACCCCCAGGCCTGCGACAATCGGCCCATAAAGGGAGAAGGGCCTTCCCAGCAGCCGATTGGCAACATGGACGCGGCCCTCGACCAGCAATTCTCGGATGCGCGTGCTGGAAACCGTCTGGCCGCGCACTTCGAGCAGGGGCACCACTTCCACTTTGAAGCCCTCTTGCCGACCGAGCTCTTCGAGTATTTCGACGTCGCCCGCTTGCCGATATCCAAAGCGAAAGTTGGGTCCCACGAGGACGGCCAGCGTGTGCAATGGCCGGACCAGAATGTTCCGCACGAACTCCAGGGGGGAAAGGTGAGCTAGTTCGCGGTTGAAGGGAAGCACGACCAGCAGGTCAATGCCGCTGGTTTCGATGAGCCTGGCTTTCCTGGAAAAGGGTGTAAGGAGTTTTGGAGCGTGGGCAGGGGAAAGAAACTTGATGGGATGAGGCTCGAAGGTGATGGCGGTAGCTGCCGCCCCCCTGGGACGGGCGACTTCCACAACCCTTTCAAGCAGCTTTCGGTGCGCCCGGTGAACTCCATCGAAGTTGCCGATGGTTAGCACGCAGCCGGAGGGCGATGGACGCAATTCGTGAAGATTGTGAATGACACGCATAGTCAGTCGAAAAGTCGAGAGTCGAACCAAGTCGAGAGTCGAAAGTCGAGGAGTTAAGAACTTCAAGTGGGCGCTGTCATTCTGAGCGAAGCGAAGAATCTCCGCAGTGCCAGAACGAAGCAACTGCAGAGATTCTTCGCTTCGCTCAGAATGACATATTGCTTCGCTCAGAATGACATATTGCTCCAGAGTCGAAGGTCGAGAAGTTAGGGACTCTTCGACTCTCGACTCTTCGACTCTCGACTCCTCGACTTCTCTAAAACTCCAGTTGCAGTCCGTCGTAAGCCAGTCGCACGTGCGGCGGAAGCTGGGCGTTGGTTTCCTCGTGTCCCAAATCGTGAGCGATGTGCGTGCAGTAGCCTCTTGGAACCCTCAACCGCTCCATCACCCTGAGCGCTTGCTCAACGGTCAGGTGGGTGGGGTGGGGCCGGGGCCGTAAGGTATCAAGGATTAAGACCTCGAGACCTTGCAGTAAAGGATAACTCGATTCAGGAATCTCGCTCACATCGGTCAGGTAGGCCATTCCGTTGATACGGAATCCCAGGATGGGCAGATTGCCATGCACCACCGGGACGGGAATGACCTTCAGACCTTCCACCTCGAAAGGCCCGTCAATGAGGCGCGGGTCGAGCCGGGCAATCCCACCGAAGGGATAGTCGCCGTCAAAGATGTACTTAAAGGTCCGCTGGATGTCTTTCATGCACTGGGCGTCAGCATAAATCGGAATCGGCTTTTGCTGCCGGAAGTAAAAGACACGCACGTCATCAAGTCCCAGGATGTGGTCAGCGTGGGCGTGCGTAAAGAGGACGGCGTCCAGGCGGTCCAAGCCCTCACGCAGAGCTTGCGCCCGGAAATCCGGCGTCGTATCAATCACTAGGGCGCGGTCGTCAAAGCGAATCAGGAGCGAAGGCCGCGTACGCTTATCGCGGGGATCAGGAGATGTGCAAACCCTGCAATGGCAGGCGAGGGTCGGAACCCCGCTGGAAGTCCCCGTACCCAAAAAAGTCAGTCTCATTTGCTCTTGCGGGCTTGGCGCGTCTGCATGGCGACAAAGCTCATACGAAGTTCGTAGAGGACATCTTCAAGCAGTCGAGATTCGCTGGCGGTGAGATTGCCTTGCGTCTTTTCCTGCAGGACTTCCAGCAGGTCGACGGTGCGCTGGGCGTTGGGCATGTCCGCAGGGATGTGCTCTCCGGACGGCCCGGGGATTAATCCAAGCTGGAACATTGCCGTGGTGCTCAGATAAGAAACCAGCGTTTCAAACCCAGGAGATTCATCCTCGTATTGGCCGCGGGGCTGGCTTTGCGGCTCGCCTGGCGTGCTTTGATCTCGCTGGGGCGCAGCCTCCACCCTTTCTTCCTGAGCAGGGACATCTTCTTTTCGTGAGCCGTCGGCGGCAAATGGCCGACGGTCAACCACCTTGAATCCAGATGAACTGCTTTCCTCTCCGGCCACTGAACACCTCCCTGCCTCAGCTTCGCGGCCCAAAAACCTTGGCCGATTCTTGCACCTATCTCCGCAACTTCAATTTTACCAACAATCCCATGAACCAACAAGGTGACGTCGTTGCAGAACTTATGTTGCAGTTTATCCTGCCGCCCTGATAGATTAGCAGGATTCAGCGAGGGCAGGCGGTGCAGGTGGCCGCCTGCCTGGGATAGGAGTGACTCTGGCCGGCGAAAAACTCCCTAAGCTTGTTGATCTGATGGCGCATCTCCGAGGACCCGAGGGCTGCCCTTGGGACCGCGAGCAGGACTACGATACCCTCAAGGGGTTGCTGCTC
>Ga0208821_1000625_pt1 | contig 25620 bp, 20 predicted proteins | sample June2015DPH_20_5_FD_184720 | JGI IMG/M metagenome (GOLD analysis project Ga0208821, IMG submission 184720) | Peatland microbial communities from SPRUCE experiment site at the Marcell Experimental Forest, Minnesota, USA - June2015DPH_20_40... | ecosystem: Environmental > Terrestrial > Soil >... | reverse complement strand
ACCTCGGAATCTTTGGCCGCCTGCGCGAATTTTCCACCCGGGCGCTCCAGGCCAAAACCGAAATGGTCGAGGCCAACCTGCGTCTCGTCATTTCCATCGCCAAAAAATATACGAACCGCGGCCTGTCGTTTCTTGACCTGATCCAGGAGGGCAACATGGGTTTGATGAAGGCCGTCGAGAAATTTGAATATCGCCGCGGCTACAAATTTTCCACCTACGCCACGTGGTGGATCCGGCAGGCCATCACCCGCAGCATCGCCGACCAGGCGCGGACCATTCGCATCCCGGTGCACATGATCGAAATCATCAACAAGCTCATGCGCACCCAAAAACGCCTGCTGCAGGACTTTGGCCGCGAACCGACGCCCGAGGAAATCGCCGACGAGATGCAAATCCCCGTGGACCGCGTGCGCGCCGTTTTGAAAACGGCGCAACAGCCCATTTCACTGCAATCACCGGTCGGTGACACCAATGACGCCAACTTCGGCGATTTCATCGAGGACAAGGCTGCCGACAATCCCCTCGATATCACCAGTTTCAGCCTGCTCAAGGACAAGCTGGGCGACGTGTTGTGCAGCCTGACCGAGCGCGAACGGAAGGTGCTGGAACTGCGTTTTGGCCTGGGCGATGGTTGCGCGCGCACGCTCGAGGAAGTTGGCCAGCAATTCCGCGTCACCCGTGAGCGCATCCGGCAGATCGAGGCCAAGGCGCTCCGCAAAATGCGCCACCCCACGCGCATCCGCCAGTTGCACGGCTTTTTGGAACTTGAAGCCCTGGATGTGGACTGAGGCTGGCGGAATAAACCTGTCGCCGCCGCAGTCCCGGCAATTTCCGCAACCCCTTGCGGCGAACCAGGCGCCGCACCGTCTCTTCGCTAGAGCGATTTAAATAATCTCGTAGCCGCGAACGTCAGTTCGCGCCATAATTATCCTCCGTTAATCAATTTGCGCCGACTGACGTCGGCGGCTACATATTTTTTGAAAAAGCTCTAACACCCAATTCAGTTGCGCTGCTCTTCACGTCAAGGGTCTGACCTTCGGGGATGGTGGTCGCATTCATAAGCCCGAACTCCGAAATAAGAATGGTAGCGCACGCGGCCCGCGTGCCGGTTTGGGCGGCTCGCCCAAACCTTCGTCTCACCTTCTTTGTCCGATTTTGGCGCGAAAAAGTTTGTGGGACGAGATTTTCGGCGAGCCGCCGAAAACCGCACGCCAGCGGCGTGCGCTCCCTGTGCGACTGCGCCGCACTCGACTTCGACTTCAGAATTCGGCTTTAACTTTCCTGGAATTGACTTGGAATTGGAACGGCTAAAGAATGAACAAACATGAGATTGAATTTCATTTCAATTGTTTTCTGCGGAGTTCTCTTGGCCTGGGCGTCAGATGTTTCTGGCCAGGATGTGAAGGAAGTAGAGGCATTGAATAATCAGGTGCTGCAGCTTCATCAACAGGGGCAATACAAGGAGGCGTTGGCGTTGGCGGTCAAGGCATTGAAACTCTCCGAAGATACATTGGGACCGGAGGATCCAGAAACGGCCACCTGTCTGAACGATTTAGGAGGGATGTATCAAAGTTTGGGTGACTATACCAATGCAGAAACGATGTTCGAGCGCGGTCTTGCCATTCGCGAGAAAGTTCTTGGGCCGGAGCATCAATATACGGCGCGCAATCTCATGAATCTGGGATCGGTTTATATGCAGATGGGCAAATATACCAATGCCGAACCATTGCTGCTGCGCGCACTGACCATCAACCAAAAAGTTCTTGGATCAGAAACCATGGCCACCGCCACCAGCTTGGCGCATCTGGGAGTTCTATACCAAGACATGGGGGATTACGCCAAAGCGGAATCTTACGACGAACAAGCCTTGGCCATCAATCAGAAGGTGCTCGGGCCGGAGCATCCGAACACAGCCTCAGCCTTGATCAATCTGGCCGCCATGCTCATCAACATGGGCGAATACGCAAAAGCCGAGCCGCTGCTTCAACAAGCGCTGGCCATTCGTGAAAAAGTGCTGGGGTTGGAACATCCCTCTACCGGCCAATCCTTGCAAGCGTTGGGGAGTCTTTACTCTCAGATGGGAGATTATGCCAAATCCGAGTCCTTTTACCAACGCGCGCTAGCAGTTCAGGAGAAAAATCCCGGCCCGGAGCATCCCGACACGGCCATTACCCTGGGCAACCTGGGAATGCTCTACATGAATATGGGTGATTACGACAAGGCGTTGCCGCTGTATCTGCGCGCGCTGAAAATACAGGAAAAAGTTTTCGGCCCGGAACATCCGGCCCTGGCCAACACTTTAGCCAAGCTCGCAGAGCTTTATGAAAAAACCGGTAATTTCGCACAGGCGGATTTAATGGATCAGCGTGCCCTGGGGATTGACGAAAAAACCCTTGGGCCGGACCATCCCGAAACGGCGATAGCCATGCTGAATCTGGGCGCGCTGTATGGACGCATGGGTAATCTACCCAAGGCGGAATCGTTGAGCAAACGAGCACTGGAGATAGAGGAAAAAGTCCTCGGGCCGGAACATACTTACGTGAAGTCCTGCTTGAACAATCTTGCAGCAGTCTATGGCAAAATGGGAGAATACACCAATGCCGAACCCCTCTACTTGCGTGCCTTAGACATTGAGGACCGGTTGCTGACCCCTGAAGATCCGGATAGGGCAAATCTGTTGGCGAATCTTGCGACCCTTTATTTCGATCTCCAGAAGACGAATGAGTCGCTGGAATTTGCGGACAAGGCGGAGCAGGTCCGCTTGGGAATGCTGGACAACATCCTTTCGTTTACTTCTGAACAAGAGCGGCTGAATTATGAGACGCAAATTGATCCTTACATTCTGTTTGCGAGCCTGAACGACGCGCCCCGGGTCGCCTTGGCCATACTCCGGCATAAAGGCGTCGTGTTGGACTCGCTGTTGGAAGACCGGATTGTCGCCGAGGCAAGCCAGAACCCGGAAGATCGCGCGCTCATCGAACAATTGGGGCCGGCCAAACAACAACTGACCCAATTGTTGATGACCGTGCCGAAAGACTTGAAACCGGAAACCCTGAAAAGTCGTGCTGAAATGCGTGACAAACTTTTGCGCCAGGTCGAACAACTGGAAGGCGCACTGGCCCAAAAGGTGGCCGGATTTGGACACGCTCGCCGTGCCCTGACCGTGACGGTGGAAGAAGTCCAGAAAGCGATTCCCCCGCAAACGGCCTTGGTTGAATTCATCCGCTATCATCATTATCTCGGACGACAACAATGGGAAGACCGCTATGGCGCGGCCATTCTGGCTTCCAATGGAGAACCAAAATGGGTTTGTCTCGGCGCCGCTGCGGCCATCGAAAAGAATGTGATCATCTGCCAGCATTCGGTTCGGGAAAAAGAAGGAAAGGACGAGGCATTGCTCTCCACCGCACTCCACGGGTTGTATAAACAGGTCTGGGAACCGCTCGCATCGGTTTTACCAGCGGCTGGGAAAACCATCGTCATCAGCCCGGATGCCAGTTTAAACTTTATTTCCTTCGCCACCCTTTTGACGCTGGACAATAAGTTTCTGGCAGAGAAGTCTTCCATCCGATACATTGCCAGCGGCCGTGATTTATTGCGTGAACCCGTCCAGTCATCGAGCCAGGACATGGTCGTGTTTGCCGCACCCGATTATGTTGCAGGCGGTGAAATCAACTGGCCGCAGAGCGGAGTGCAATTACTGCCCCTTCCCTACTTCGCGAAGAATGCGGCTGCATTGGAAGCTGAAGTCAAAAAGTGGAACTGGCCGATTCAGATATATTCAGGAGCCGAAGCCAGCGAAGTCCAACTGCGAGCCATTCACTCTCCCCGCATCCTGCATTTTTCGACACACGGGTTCTTTTTGCCGGAAACCATGGGTGGTCCGGCACGTTTTTCATTTCTGGGTTTGGTGATTGATTCAAAAGGATCACAGCAGCAGGTCATCTTGAAAAATCCGATGTATCGCAGTGGCATTGCGCTTGCCGGAGCGCAGGTGACCTTGGATGCATGGAAACGCGGCGAGACTCCACCGACCGATAGCGATGGCATCCTCACCGCGGAGGAAGTCGGCGATTTGGACCTGCACGGCACCTGGCTGGTGGTTCTTTCGGCTTGTGACACAGGAATCGGCACCCCGAGATCCGGGGAAGGCGTCATGGGATTGCGCCGGGGATTTGTTCAGGCCGGTGCCCAAAACTTGTTGATGACGCTTTGGCCGGTGTTTGACGTGCCCAGCGGTGAACTAATGTTGGACTTTTATTCAGCCCTGCATCAAAACAACAATCCATCCGAAGCCCTGGCAAAAGTTCAAAGAGATTGGCTGGTAAAACTTCGTTCAAAATACGGACTGCTGCCTGCCGTTGTCATGGCTGGTGCGTTCATCGTCAATTCACAGGGGCCAATCCAGTAATTGAATTATCGTTCATGTAAAATTGTGCCCCAAGCGATTTAACAGGCGGTCGGAAAGCGTCGTCTTCCCATGATCAATATGGGCGATGATGCTGAAATTGCGAATATGCGCTGCGTCCATTCTTTTAAAGACCGGTGATGGGTGACACGTGACACGTGACAAGATGTTGCTGGCGTGTGATTCATTTCACCTGCCACCTGTCACTTGCCACCTTTGACGGAACTTCAAAGCAGGATAACCGGAAAGCGGGTGAAGAAAAGGAAATTCCCCTGACCTCTCCCCCGGGGAGAGGATTTAATCTGTTAGCTTTCTGGTTGCTTGGCAGCCCGTCCGGCAAATCCAGTCGCGCGGATTTTCAATGGGACGGCTAATGATTCTCCTACTTCGTGGTGATGACTGCCAATAACTTAAAACTACTGGCTTAAGCGGTAAAACATCTGCATGCTGGAAATGGCATTGGTCACAGCGTTCTGGCCGTTAACAATGGACGGTGCCGGAGAATTGGCACTCCAGACCGCCTGTGAAACAAAGTTCGTGGTGGATTGCAACGTGATTCCAGGGGCATAAGTCGGCCACGTCAAAATCACATTTGTTCCGGTATAAATTATTGTCAACTGCGGCGGCGGCAACGAAATACTGAATACCGTGCCATTGCCCGAACTGCCGCCACCACTCGCCGTCCCATAAAGGATGTTACCAGATAAAATCACGTCGTTCGGATCAACTCCATCGCTGCCACCAGTGAAACCATGCAGGACTCTAAAACCCGTGCCATCAGTGTTGACGGCGAACACAGAGCCAGCCGTCCCGTACAGGGTATTGTCAGATATAATTAATCCGGCATACGGATAAGATCCGTCGTTGACGCTGCTAAAATTATACAGGTTTGTAAAACCCGTACCATTTGTGTTGACGGCGAATACCGTGCCAAAGCCGAAACTGCCACCACTACTCGCCGTCCCATACAGGGTGTTACCAGATAAAATCAATCCGGCTTTTGGTTGAACACCGTCGCTGTTGGTATAGACACCTACAGAATTTGTTTTGCATGCCGTGAAGCTATGCAGGGTCATAAAACCAGTGCCATTGGTATTGACGGCGAATACTGTGCCATTGCCAGAACTGCCGCCTAAAACCGCCGTTCCATACAGGATGTTGCTCGATAAAATCAAGCCATTCGGACCAACTCCATCGCTGTTGATCCAACTAGTTTGAGGGGTTGCCGTAAAACTATGCAGGGTGGCAAAACCCGTTCCATTGGTGTTGAGCTTGAATATCGTGCCGCTGGCTGAATTTCCGCCATACTGCGCAGTGCCATACAGCGTTGTGCCGGATATAATCAATTCTGTCCTCGGACTAATTCCGTCGCTGTTTGTAGGATTACCTAAAGAATTAATGTTCCATGCCGTAAAACTATGCAGGTTTGTAAAACCCGTGCCATTGGTATTGACGGCGAATACAGTGCCATTGCCCGAACTGCCACCATTTTCCGCCGTCCCATACAGGGTATTGCACAACATAATCAATTCGGAATGGGGGTTAGCTCCATCGCTATTAGTGCCACTGGCATTATAGCCGGCATTCCCAATGGTTGCTGTGAAACTATGCAGGTTCGTAAAACCAGTGCCGTTGGTATTGACGGCGAAAAGTATGCCTCTACCGGAACTGCCGCCGTAATACGCCGTCCCATACAGGGTGTTGCTCGATAATATCAAACCGGCATAAGGTTCAGTTCCGTCATTGTTGGTAGAATGTGAGAGAGCTGTAAAACTATGCAGGTTCGTGAAGGTTTGCGCTAACACCCGACCAACCGGTATCATACCGAGAGCAACGATCAGCGTAGGCAGAAGGAATAGATTTTTAATGTATGCTCTCAATGGTTAGCTCCGTATTTTCTTCCAAAGACATATTCTAGCCAACGGGGGCCAATGCCGATATTGATACTTTGTACCCGGAATCGTCACTAATTACTAAAATATTCGATTCGCGATCGAAGTGCATTGCTTGATATTTCGGTTCTAATTTTAGGTGAAACTTGTCGGATGGGCATTGTTCATTTTCTTCGAGAATCTCCACCGCCAATCTGATTGTACCCGTTATTCATCGGCGATAAGCCGCGCGGGCAGGCGGCGATCTCCAGCTTCTTTTGTTCAACGATGGTGTCGAGGATGTTCATCTTTAGAGCGTGATGCTCTTGCCGCTAAACCTTTCCCAAAAGCAGCGCGGATCCAATGCAGTAGTTTGATTTGTTGTCTATTGGACATTCATCCCAACAAGGGGCAATCAAAGCGACTGCGTCCGCAGCCTTACTGATCTTTTGTATCCATAGCTCTCGAGCCGTTTCAAAATCTGGTTTGTCAGTTTGTTTCCAGAGAGGAGCGATGAAAGCAGCAGCGATCTTCTTGCCGAGAAGTTCATCGATCAAATTATTCGCCGAGTCTTTGGCTGCTTTAAAGTATTTCTTAATATCCTCATCAATGCGGTTTCCGCCTTCGTCAATACGACACCAATCTTGCTTGGCCTCAATAAAAAATTGCGTTTGTCCCCGACCAATCCATAAGTCATTGCGACCGGACGAATTTTTCTTTTTCGTCCCCCATTCTTGGAGTACTGCCCAGCCATTCAGCCAAGCCGCAATTGCAAAGAACCCTACCTGTGGCCGTTCGTCGTGAAACGAGAAATAATCCGGATTGCCATCTTTATCCTTCGGGGCGCGATAAGTGTATTCTCTTACAACGTGCAGCCATGAGACCAAGGTCGGTTCCAAAGGTGCAAAAATATCGTTGTCATTATTAATGTATACTTTTAAGTGTGTCATATATTCATTCTCTTCGTCCTTCAAGCCTTGCATTCGTTTCAACTGGGATTTCCCATTTGGTTTCTTGCCCACGACAAGCGTGGGGCTTTTTCGTGATATTCTTCCTCTTCCAAAGGTTTGCAAGTCCATTTTCCAGTCCGCTCTCGGTTTTTCTCCGGCACAGGGGCGCCCAGAGCTGCTCAAGATGCTCGACATATGCAGCTTTCAAAGGTGGAAAAAATTCCATGCGGCGTTTCGCCATTTCAAGAACAAGTGTTCGTGCATCGCTTGAAAGCCTTGCCCACGTAAAAGAAAATGGTGTAATATTGCCATGTACCGATAATAATAGTTTTCAACCGGCTGGCAAATTCGCGTCGCTGCCGGTTGCATTTCCTGCCGCCGCTGGTTTAACGTTGAATCATGGAAAGGAGCATCCTTGTCGCCACGCCGCCAGCCACGCCGTTGCTCGTTTTTGACGGCGACTGCAATTTCTGCACGTTGTGGGTCCGCCGCTGGCAGCAAATGACCGGCGACAGCGTGGACTACCTGCCCGCCCAGGACCCGCACATCGCCGCGCAATTTCCCGAAATTCCCAGCCGGCAATTTGACACGGCCGTCGTGCTCATCGAAACCGATGGCCTGGTTTATTCCGGTGCGGAGGCCATTTTCCGCACGTGGGCGCACAATCCCAAACGGCAATGGCCGCTGCGTGGTTATGAAAAATCGCCGCCGCTGGCACGCCTTACGGAATTGGCCTACCGCCTAGTCTCTGAAAATCGGCCCTTGTTCTCCCGGCTGACGCACTGGTTCTGTAAACATAAGTCCTAAATATCGACACAAGTTTGTTTGTTCAGGTGGTAAAGCCGCAATTTTTTCGCTCACCCCGCCGAAGTTTTCACCCGGAGCCGCGCAGGGTCAGGCCGGCGGTTTGTCATCTTGCTTTGCATCCAAGTCTTCATAACCAACATCTCCGGCCAAACCTTCGACGATGGAAAAGCGATGTGCCACACACGCTAAGATGACGCCGACTGGAATGCTCAGAACTAAAAAGCCCAGAGACAGGATATGTCGCCACGAACCTGATGGCTGACCCAACCAATTCAAACCAAGAAGCGCGAGAACCACCGCGCCAAACATACCGCAAGTAAGCCGGTGTAACCAACGCGGCAAATAGCGATTGCGAATCATAAAACGTGTCCGTCCGCTTGACTTGTCATTGACCGCAAAACTGTGGTTTTGTTTCCACAACAACGACCCTATTCACCGGTTTCACCCATGTCCACCAGAATTTGGCCGGCTCGGGATCATTCAATCCCTCATCCCCGTGGCCATGTAGCGCAGACATTCCTGTCTGCGGGTTCGGGCGACATTCTTGTCGCCAGTCTGCGAACACGGGACTGGAAAGTCCCGTGAACCAGCAGACAGGAATGTCTGCTTTACAAAAACATTTCATCAACTCCCCTGCCCTGCCAAGACTTTCTTTCGAGCCTTTTGTTTTTAACTTCAACAATGATATAATGGCCGCGCAATGAATAGTAACCTGAGTGCTCCGCCCCATCTCTTTCAACCGCTCACCATCAAATCGGTCACGTTGCGCAATCGCATCGGCGTGTCGCCCATGTGCCAGTATTCTTCGGATGACGGCGTGGCCACCGACTGGCATCTGGTGCATCTGGGTTCGCGCGCGGTCGGTGGCGCGGGACTGGTCATCGCCGAGGCCACGGCGGTTTCGCCCGAAGGCCGCATCACGCCGGGTGACGCGGGCATCTGGGCGGACAAGCACGTTGAACCGATTGCGCGCATCAACCGTTTCGTCAAAGCGCACGGCGCGGTACCGGGAATCCAGATTGCGCATGCGGGTCGCAAGGCTTCCGCCGCGCGCCCGTGGGAAGGCGGCGCGCACCTGGCCGACAATGCGGGCGGCTGGCCAACGCTGGCGCCCAGTCCCCTGCCCTTCGGCGACGATTTGAACAAAGTTCCGCGCGCCATGAGCGAGGCGGACATCGTCCGCGTGCAAAATGACTTTGTCGCGGCGGCCAAACGCGCGCTCGCAACCGGTTGCGAATGGCTGGAATTGCATTCGGCACATGGTTACTTGAGCCATGAATTTCTTTCGCCGCTCTCCAACCAGCGCGCGGACAAATATGGCGGCAGTTTTGAGAATCGCATCCGGTTTCTTTTGGAGACGACGCGCGCTGTCCGGGCGGCATGGCCGGAGCGGCTACCGCTGACGGTGCGGATTTCCTGCACCGACTGGGTGGACGGCGGTTGGGACATCGAACAAAGCATCGAACTGGCGCGGCGATTGAAGGCGGAGGGCGTGGATTTGATTGATTGCAGTTCCGGCGGAACGGTGCCGGACGCGAAAATTCCCGTGGGCGCGGGTTATCAGGTGCCGTTTGCCGAACGCATCCGGCGGGAAGCGGGCATGGCGACGGCGGCGGTCGGCAGCATCACCGAGCCGACCCATGCCGATGAGATCATCCGCAATGGCCGGGCGGATGTGGTGCTGCTGGCGCGGGAATTTTTGCGGGAATCGTATTGGCCGCTCAAGGCAGCGCGTGCCCTGGGGCGGAAAGATTCACTGACAACGCCGGTTCAGTACGGCCGGGCGTGGTGATTTTCCGGCGTGAACTATGCTGAAACCAGGATCGCCTTGTTCTTTTTCAGATATTTCTCAACGGTCGCTATGCCACTGCAAGAGTTGGAGCTTCTGACGGCGTCGGGTTTGGCGAGTTTGTAATGCACCAACAATTTGCCAACCATTCCTACACGGAGATTCAATTCTGCCATTCGCCAGATTTGACCGGTTTCCAGTGGTTGCAGGCGAATGCGGCGCGTCGGCTTATTATTCTTCATAACGGAGTTTGTACCGGAACTTTCAATTAAACCAGTTAAATCGAAAGATAATTGATGGCGAATTCACACACTGCTCCGGAGCGCGGCTTGTCCCAAGCCGCAGCACAGCAAAGGTAAGAGCCGGTTGGAAAATATTTATGAACCGGTCTCCGCGAATCGAACTGCTGCGAGTTGAGACAACTCGCGCTCCGGTGGTCGTACAAATGCGTCGTTCCTTTGCCTGCAAGCTGTTTTTAGGTCGCAAGCGCTTTGCCCCTCAAAGGCACACCAAGGGCGCTGATCGCGGCAGCCGGACCACAACTGTCCCGGCGATTTTGTCATGCCAACCCTGCTTCTCCCTGTCCCAACCGATCCAAAAGAAACCGAGAAAAAGCACGACGGCGGAAAATGCCGCGGCCAGTCCGCGCACGAGTGCCACGAGAAAAGTAAGCGGCCCGCCATCCTGGCGCACCACCTGCAGCTTGAGCACAATTCCCCCGATCGTGGTTCCCTTCCATGCCCACAGGCCGGCGAAGTAAGCCAGGGCAACAATAAAAAAGATCGGCGGGCCGTTCAGAAACGCCAGCAAAAATCCGAGTGGCCGGTGCGCAATCCCGGTGATAAAACCCACAACCACCATATCCAGAAACGCCGCTCCCATGCGCTCCCAAAAGCTTGCCTTCGGATACGACAACGCGGGAAAAACAAACGGCGGCGCGGCGGGCGATGCGCCGGCGATTGTTTGAGTTTGGGGCGTGGCGGGCGGTGGATTGCCCGGAGCCGAAGCGCCCGGTGATTCCGTCGCGCCTGCCGCCGACCCGATTGGAACAATGGCCGGAGGGATGCCTGGCGCACTGGCGGTTGACGCCGGGGCCGCTGCAGCCATTGCCGCCATGACGGGTGGTGATCCCGAAGCCGGTGGCGGAGCCGTTGGTTTCTCCGGCATTTCGCGGCGCATGCTGCTGAAGGCGGCTGTGACCGCGCAACCCAAACCCCAAACACTGAAAATCGTATAGGTCAGCAGCCCCAAAATGGGGACCAGGTAAAGCAAAGTCAGGAGGATCGTGCCAATCAGAAATGCCACCAACGGCTTTTGAAACCCGGTTCCAAAGCGCCGTCCGATTTGCAATCCGAGCCATTCCAAAATCGCGACCTTGCCCACGACCGCGCCAAAGAATAAAGCGGCCATCAAAAACGGCACGACGATCAAGCCAATTCCCGTGACGGCCAGGATTAAAACCACCACCGGCACGAGTATTTTTGTCAGCAGTCCCATCAGGAACGTGGTGGCCGGCCGCTGGGTCAAACCATCAACACAGACTTGAACCGGCCGTGGAAATACCGCCGCGACGAACAGGTAAAGCAGAAAGAACACGCCTGCGATGATCCACACAAAACCGACCTGGGGAGCCAGCGGTCGAAACTCAAACACGCAATACTTCAACCATTTGCCCAGCCATTCAATGTTCGAGAATGGCATTGGCAATCCCACGTTCACCTTCTGACCATGGATCTTTGCCCCGTCCGCGATGTTGAACTTGCCGCCGACCGACACCGCGTCACCAGCTATCTTAACTCCCGAATCCACCGTGAGCGTGCCCATGACCGCCACGGCATCCTTGTTAATTTTAGCCCCCGGTTTTAAGTGAACGTTGCCCATGACCGCAACCACGGCGTCGCCCACCTCGCCATCCACCTCCGAGCTGCCGCCAATCGTGACGACCGCTTGCCGGACTTTCCCGTGGACTTTTGCCGAACCACCGATGACCACTATTACGTCAGCCGAATCTCCGGCTTTTAATTCCACATTCTGGCCGAACATCACAATTGGCTGCGGCTCGCCTCCGTTCTCGTCTTCATGATTCGCCACCGCCTCGTTGGTTGCAGAGGCGGCTGGCGCGTTGGAAACGGCAGGAGTTTGCCCGTTGTCAGGGCTGTTCGTCAGCACGTACATTTGTGCATTCGCGGCGGCATCCGTTTCCTGGGCCGTTACCAGTGGGGCCAGCAACAGGCCGCAAGTGACCGTCAATAGAACGAACCATGTTTGTTTGGTAGTTTTCATAATTTGGATTCCTAACGTTTTGCGAAGGCGAGACGGAAATACACGGTGCCAAGGCCAACGCACATGGCATAGCCGATCCCCGCTGCGACCAGGCACGTGGCGATGACACCCGTGCCGAGTTTTTTCACCACAAGGACTGCCGCACTCACCAGCACGTTGAATGTATTTCCAATCATGCTGAGTCCGGAAAACCATTCCCCCACCCGGTGCAGCGCCAGCGTGGCGGTTCCGGTCTGCGACAACTGCCAGCCGCCAAGGCAAAGTCCGCCAAACAGCGCCAGCAACACAACGAGCGACGCTGCCTGCATGGCCACCGGCCACGTCTGCCACGAACGGCGATACCAGGGAACCCGGGCGCGTTGCTCGAGTGTTGCCATTACGCGATTCGCCAGCACAGCCGGCGCCGTCAATTCCGGCAGCGCTTTCAGTTCGCGGCTGATCGCCGCTTCCAATTGCTTGTTGTAATCCGGATTCATGCGTTTCCAGTCAGGTTGTTTTCCAGTTCCAATGTGAGGCGAAGCTTTTTGCGCAACGCCTCGCGGCCGCGGGAAATGTCCGTCTTCACTTTGCCCAGCGACACGCCAAGTTTCCCGGCGATTTCCTCGTAGCGCAATCCTTCGAGGTGATAGAGCACCAGCGGCACCCGTTGCGCCGTGGGCAGCTTTTGCAGGGCCTGCTCGACCACCGCGTGCCGGTCCCTGGCTTCCAGTTCCTCGCCCGCATTGCTTTCGTCGGCGAATTCCATTTCCGGCTCACCGTCCGCGTCGGGGTCGCCGGTGAAAATCTCGGAAAAGAAAGTCCAGCGCGAACGGTAGCGGGAAAGGTGATTCAAACTGAGATTGGTGGCGACGGTCTTGAGCCAGCCGCCGACGGTCGGACTGCCCTGCAACTCGCCGAAACGCTCGTACGCGCGCAGGAACACTTCCTGGGTGACATCCTCGGCTTCAGATTGATTGGTGAGCAAACGCATAGCCGTGCTAAATACCATGTTCTGGTAATTCCGCATGAACACCTCGAATTGTTTCGCATCTGTCATGGCCGGGCCGCAATTGTTGGCGGCTCATCCTATCCTCGAAACGTTGTGGAACGCAAAACTCTTGCATAATCGTTTGAAATGATGCTGTGTCATTGGCTGCTCAAGCGATCACCGAAACAATGCCTGGGACAGCCCCGGCGCATTTCCCGGCTGCGCTGCCGCGTGCAGGATGACGGTGCTGAGAAGGCTTTGCCCGGAATCGGGCCGGGGCTTTGTCGCCGCCCGAAATATCAACCAGTCGGCGCATCCCAGGTGCAGCCAATTCCTGCCCCCAGCGGTTGGATGGCCGGGCAGCCTTGGCAGGGGCTGGGCCATTTTGAAGGCCGGATTCACATTTGCTCTCGCAGAAAAACTTTTCATGTTCAATTCCATAACCCGGCCGGCGCACGGATTGTTTCAAAAAAGTTCCGCCCATGGAAGTCGGGCCGCGTTTCCGCCCGCCAAGTTGCAGCGAAGACGGATGCGCCAGACTTGCCAGCAAGCTGCAACCAACTAATCTCGCGGCATGACAAAGAAAGTCATTTCGTTACAAAATGATAGAAAGGCATGAAATGACCAAGACAACCTGGTTGCTCCGAATGGGATTGGTGGTTTTCTTTTGCCCAAGCCTCACAGGATTTCCCCAAACGACAAACACGACGGAAACGAGCGCCGCCCCACCGCGCGTCGCAGTGTTTGTTGAAGAAGGTTTTCCCACCGACGGTGGCACTCCATCGCTGCCACCTTTCAAAATGGTTGAAGTGCTTGCACAGCATGGCATCGAAGCACAAACCCTTTCAACCGCACAACTGTCGGATCCGGTGATTTTGAATGCGCAGCGTATTACGGTGCTGGTGATGCCGTATGGCAACGCCTTCCCCAGGATCGCTTTCAATAACCTGCGCAAATTTCACGCGGCGGGCGGATGCCTCGTTATGAATGGCGTTCCCTTTTGTCATCCGTGCGTCAAGGTCAACGGCGAATGGAAAGACCTCGGTCACATTGCTTATTTTGGTCACGATGCCAACGGCATTGACACGGGTGATTTTGGCGGTCCGATGGAGAAAGAGAAAAAGCCTCGTGCTTCCATCCCGGGACATCCGCTCAGTCTCAAAGAAGACATGTTGCCAGACGACGAAGGCAACCTTCAGTGGCTTGACCCGCAAAGTTTCGATTCCGGGGATCAGGTTCTCCCACTGGTTAACTTTGGTGTCGGTGATGAGCAGCATCCGGCGGCGGCACTCATCCGCCATCTCGACGCGAGTTTTCACGGCGCGCGTGATGTGTGGATGGGACAAGTTGCCGCGGGCGCTGATGAATCGGATCGTTATTTTGCCGGGCAATTGTTGATCCGCGGCATTCTTTGGTGTGAGTTGGAAAAAGGAAAATTAACCATCGACAGTTTCAGCGTCAGGCTCGCGGAGTTGGACCAGATTCAGAAACCGGAACCATTGCCGGGAAATCTCCCGTTCGTCGTCACACCCCGGCCTTGGGGAGACACTTACCTGCCCAAATCAAAGCCGCCGGCGCGCCATCTGTTGGTTGTGAATGTAGAACGGTTGAGCAGCGAGGAACGGGTCGCCATCGGCTGCCTGCAAGGATTGACGAGCCGCGACCAGCCGCGAATCTGGATTCAGCGCAATCAGGAGGATCGAAACTGGCTCGACTGGCTTAAAGAAAAGGGGCACATAGACGGTTACACAGTGGTGACGAATTGGCCGGACCTTTTCAAACAATTTTCCAACGCCTACAAAGGCGCAATTATTCCAGACCCAAAACTCTATCGCGGCGATTTGCTGGCGGTAAATGTCGCGGGTTGCGAGGACTTGATTGTTGCCACGCCGGAACTGGCAGACAAGCTCGGGTTGCCGGTCCAGCAGGATTTGCGCGGCCGTTTCAAAACGTATGTCGAGGGCATGCAATGGGTGTGGGCGAACTACAAGAACAAATTGAGTCATCATTTGTGCAACTTCCTGCACCCGCCCCGGCTCAGTAACTGCGCATTTGCTTACGACCTGCAGTGGCGTGGCGTAATGTTCTGGGTGGTTGGGCCGGTGGACGAAACCAAGCCGGGTTCTGATCGCTTTGCCGAACGCCGATTAATGGCGGAGATTTTTTCCGAGATGGATCCGAATGTCGCGGTGCTCGGATATCCTTGGGCGGGCGAAGGTGTCGGGATGGGTGAAGGGGACGGCGTCGCTTTTGCAAGTCGTTATGCCAAGGGACTCGTTTGCAGTGACTTTTTGGGCAATGCCTGTGTGATGAGCGGCGTGCATATTGACCGGATGATGCAGCCGAAACAGCCAACCCCCCCGCCACTGGACAAAAACTCGATTTACATCGCCCTAGTCATGTCCGATGGCGACAACGAACAAACCTGGCTGGGTCTTTTTATGAATTATTTCAATCATCCCGCCTTCGGCAAATTCCCGTTCGCGTTCGGCATGGGGCCGGTAATTCGGGAACTGATGCCCGCCATGGCGCAGTGGTATTATGAACATGCTTCGCCGCAGACGGAATTCATCGCGGATGTTTCCGGCGTCGCTTACATTCAACCGGAAAACTATGGTCTCGCCTATGCCGATCGTAACCGTGTGCTCGAAGGTTTTCTGGACTGGACGGCGCGGACAATGCAAGCGATGGGGATGCGGACGGTCCGCACGGCGGGTGGTGATGACGACATCGTCGCCCGCTATGCAAAGGCGCTTCCGTTCTGCCACTCCATTTTTGCGGACATGGGCCGCTATTCAGGCCTTGAGGGCATCGACAAACTGACCTACTCGTTGCCTGATGGCATGCCGGTTTTTCACGCGGTGACGAGCTGGCGATACGGCAATCATGGTTTCCTTCGTGAAGTTCATGAGCAGGTTGGCTCGCGCCGTCCGGCGTTTGTGAACGGTTTCGTTCACTGCTGGACCTTCGGTCCGGATGACCTTGCCCGCATCTACGAACAGCGGGAAACGAACATGGTCTTCGTTACCCCGACACAACTCGCTGCTTTGTACCGTCAGGCCAAGGACAAGGGCTGGGTTAAATGATCTCTGCGATTGGCAAACAAGCATTGGACAACTGGCAAAGCTGCAATTTTGTCCACCGGAAATTTTGCCGGCGAAACGGCAAGCCGGCCTTGCAGGTTATTCTTGAATCAAAACCGCCTTGTTCTTTTTCAAATATTTCTCCACGACCCGCTTGCCGCTGACCGAAGTCTGGATCCGGACGGCATCGGGCTTGGCGAGTTTGTAATGCACCAGCAATTTGCCAACAAGTCCCACCTTGAGATTTAACTCCGCCATCCGCCAGATTTGACCGGTTTCCAGTGGTTGAAGGCTGATCCGGCGCGTTGGCTTGTGATTCTTCATAACGGAGTTTGTACCGGAACGTTTAATTTAACCAGATAAAAATTGTAACGCGCGCAAAGCCATTCGCCGGACACGGGCAACGATTCCTGCCCTTTTGGCAGGAACCATCGAGAGCGCATCACGAAAGTCTTCTGGCTGCGGAACAAGGATTTCCGGTTCGTAAGTTAAAGGGTGGCAACGCCCCAATTTGATGCATGTATGACAAAAAGTGGACACTTGAAGAGTGGTTAGGGAGGTTGTTTTTGCCCGAAATGAAGCTCAACTCAGGGTAATTGAAGGATAAAAAACAGTCATAATCTACATGAATCAGTTGGGGTGTTGGCGACACAGGCGGATTAATATCTTATTTTTGCTCCCTCCATTGGCATTGTTATCGCTGATAAAAACAGGCTGGGCGGACTGTTCATTATCCACACAGTCGTCGCGCCAGTACTTGGTTTGTTAGGTTCAATTCCCCGCAGCAATGCGGGGAATTTTAATTGTGATAAAAAATCCCCGGTGCTTGAGCGGCCTTGCCTCAATCCGGCGCTGAATTTGCCGGCGAGTTTTGTTTTGGCAGGCGCGCCGCGTTATTGGGAAGAATCCCGGTAAGCCAGTTTGACAATCCAGTCGGCAAGGAAGAAACAAACGGCCCCCAGCACCAGCGATGGGACACCAAACGCGAAATAAGCAAGAGACGAAGGCTGGTCGGCATCGCCGCTTTGATTCATGGGCAGGATGTTTTCAAAGAAGTTTTCAAAGCCCGCCCACACGTTCCACAGGCCGTAGAGGATGACCAGAAAACCGATCGTCCGGACGACCACGCCAAAAAGTTCAGAAGGTTTCATTTTGTCAAAATGCCGAATAGTTCATGGCTGTCTGCCGGCATCGGGATTCATTTCAGCTTTCTGGTTTGTTTGGTTTGAGCAACATTGATTTTCGCCAATGATCATCCAACCAGCGGTCCAACGGCAATAACACGACCAGGACGATGACCAAACTGCCGACGGCCGCCATCACCCGGGAGTGGGTCCAGCGGACGATCAAGAACGTTGCCGGTCCAGCAATGATCAACGCAATCAGCACAGTGATGGCAAGATACAACCATGAGTATGACAGTTTGAACCGGCATTTGCAGGCAACACAGCTATGGCGACCCCAGATTTCTAGAAAATACTCCTTCCAGGTCAAAGCGAACGTATGATTGCAATGCGGACATTTCATCGTTTGTCGTCACACCTGACAGCCACAGGTTCAACCACCGCCATCGAAAGTCAAGCTCCGCGAAATTTTCAGGCGGTGGCCGGCAAGTTTTGCTTTGGCAAGCGCGCCATTCACGGATTAACTAGACGCCATGCAAGCCGTGCTCGATTACTTGAAACGCAACCAGGCCCGCTTCGTGGCCGAATTGTGCGATTACCTCCGCTTCCCCAGCGTCTCCGCCCAGCCACAGCATAAAAAGGACATGCGCGCCTGCGCCGCCTGGCTCGTTCACCACGCCCGGCAAATCGGCCTTGAGGCGCGCGTGTACCCAACCGCCGGCCATCCCATCGTCGTCGCCAAAACGCCCGTCTCCGCTGCGCTTCGGCGCGGCAAGCCGCGCCCGCACTTCATGATTTACGGCCATTACGACGTGCAGCCGCCGGAGCCGCTTGATTTGTGGAAGTCGCCGCCGTTCGCGCCGCGCATCCAAGGCCGCTCGATTTACGCCCGCGGCAGCATGGACAACAAAGGCCAGAACTTCGTGCATTTCAAGGCTGTCGAGGCCTATCTCAAAACCGGCACTCCCCTGCCCTGCAACCTCACGTTCGTCATCGAAGGCGAGGAGGAAGTCGGCAGCGCGAACCTCGCAAAATTTCTCAAGGCGCACCGCGCGGAGTTGCGCTGCGACGCCGTGGTCATCTCCGACACCGACATCCCCAGCCCCAAACATCCCGCCCTGGCTTATTCGCTGCGTGGCATCATCGCGTTTGAAATCATGGTGCGCGGCCCGTCGCGCGATTTGCACTCCGGTGTTTTCGGCGGCGCGGTGGAAAATCCGGCGATGGCCCTCGCCCGGTTGCTCGCGCAACTCCGCGATGCCAGCGGCCGCGTGACCATTCCGGGTTTCTACGACGACGTCGCGCCGCTTTCGGCATACGAACGGAAACAATTCGCCCGGCTGCCCATCAAGGACCGCGACCTCCAGAAATTGCTCGGCGTAAAAAAGTTATTTGGCGAACGCGGCTTCACGCCCGCCGAACAGCGCAGCGCGCGCCCGACATTCGAGATCAACGGCCTGACGAGCGGCTACCAGGGGGAAGGCAGCAAGACGATTGTGCCGGCGTGGGCGCGGGCGAAAATCACCTGCCGCCTCGTGCCAAACCAAAAACCGGCGAAAATTCGCGAACTCGTCTGCCGGCACATCGAAAAAATCTGTCCGCCGACGGTGCGGCTCGAAATCGAGTCCGGTCATGGCGCGGAGGCGTATCTGGTTTCGCCCAAGAGCGTGCGGGCGCGGGCGGCGTTGCGCGCGCTCCAAGCCGCATTCGGCTGCCAGCCGGTATTGATGCGTGAGGGCGGCTCGATTCCCATCGTCAACGATTTCAAAAAAATTCTCGGCGCAGATTCGCTGCTGCTGGGTTTGGGCCTGCCGGACGACAACGCGCATTCGCCGAACGAAAAGTTCAATCTCGATTGCTTCGCCAAAGGCCAGGCCATGAGCGCGCATCTGTGGCAGGAACTGAGCCGGGCTTGAATCCGGTCACCGGCTTCATAGCAGGTCCAGTTAACATTGGCACAGTTTGACATGCTTCTGGCAAAAGCGGCGGAGGGTCGCCGCCCGTCCTCCGTAGCAGTACTGCGGAGGGTGGACACTCCAAGACGCTGCGCGCGGCACGATGATTCTGCTAATACGCGAAGCGTCTTGGAGTGCGCCAGTCCCCTGGCGCTTTGTGAGCAGACGAAATGTCCGCAAGATCTCCACATGAACTTTTGTGCGCCAATAACAATATGAACTGCAATAGCGTCTTTATCAGAACGGCCTGCTCCCCTCCATAGCAGGCAAAAAGTCACAAAAGAATGAACCTTTTGGCGTGCTCACGTTATCAATGGGCAGATGCAACATCGAAAAACTATTATGAAAATCACAAAATTCACCTGCCTTGCTTTGCTGATTTTAACCCTGCCTGCCGCGCGCGGCGAACCGTTCCGCACGGACATCAATCCGGCGCTGCTCTATTATCAGGCGTTTCTGTTGGCGCCGGAGTTGTCGCAGACTGACCGTGACTATCTGTTCGAAACCAATTGGCATGGCCAAAAACTCCCGGAACGGTTCGGCGAACTTATAGCCAGGTATGACAGTGAGTTCAAGTTGGTGCGACAAGCGGCACAACAAAAAGTGCCCTGTGACTGGGGCATTAATATGAGTCCCGGCCCAGCCACGCAACTTCCTCATTTGGCCCCCACCAAGAAGGTGGCCCAAGCGTCGCAGTTGCGCGCGATGTGGGATTTGCAACATGGCAATCAAGCCGCCGCGTGCGATGATTTGCTCGCGGCGTTCGTGCTGGGCAGAAATGTCTCCCGTGACGGCACTTTGTTTGGCACGCTGGTTCAACAGGCCGTTGAAGCCCTCGAGTATGCCACAGTGGCGGGAAATTTCGGCCAGTTCTCACCGGAGACCCTGAAGCAGTTGATGGATGGATTCGATGCGGCTCCGGCCCGGGGCACGGTGGCCACTGCCATGATGTCAGAAAAATTGCTTGGTCCTGATTGGCTGGCAACCAAGATTCAGAAGTTGCAGCAGGAGAATCCAGGAAACGACATGAAGGCAATGGAAGACATTCACACAGATTTCGATCGTTGCGGTTTTGATTTCGTGTTTCATGGGGAACGCGGAGAAAAACAGGACACCAATGTCTGGCAGCGCATTTTTGTCGCATCAGGCGGAACAAGTGATGGAGTTCTCAAACTGATCCGTGACATGGAACCGCTCTATCCGCGTCTCGCCAGCATCATGGCGTTGCCGCAGCCAGAGTTTGAAGCACAGATGCAAAAGTTCGACACGGAAATTCAGAAATCTCAAAACCCCTTGGTTCCTGTCATTCTCCCCAATCCATTGCTTGCGGTAGGAGGGCCGCGTCGGCGGGAATTCAGAGCACAAGCGGAACTGGCAATGGTTCATGCGGGGGTGGAATACAAACTGCACGGCGAAGCGGGATTCAAGACTGTGATGGATCCTTTTGGAAACGGCCCTTTTGCCTTCCAACGTTTTGTGTTCGAGGGGGTGGACCGTGGATTTAAACTCGAATCCGCCTATTCTCTCGGCAAAGTTTCCTGCGGGATCATCTTTGTCGAGAAAGAGGGACCTCCATTTTCCGTTTCTTCACCAAATATTGGCAAAGCGGTAAAACCATGATTCATTAAACAAAAAAACGGGCGGACAGTTCCACGATGGAACTGTCCCGGTTTTTCGGCTATAATCGAAATGTGTTCAGCCTGAGTCCAACGTTCGTGGAAACCGAAATCTCAGACCCGCGAAGTCTTCTCGACCAGGCCCGGGCCGGCGACGCCGAGGCGTTTGGTGAGATTTGCCGCGTCCATGGAACCCGGCTGTTGCGACAGGCCGCCGCGTTGTGTGGCAACCTTACGCTGGCTGAAGAACTGGCGCAGGACACGCTGGTGGAAGCGTGGAAGTGTTTGCACCGCTACAACGGGCGCTGCCAGTTTTTCACCTGGCTTTGCGCGATTCTGTTGAATCGTTACCGCAATGTCCTCCGGAGAAATCGTCTCCGGCCGGCTGCCACGTCCGGTGCGCGGGATCAAGATGAATTTGAGAAACAAACCAATCTGCCCGACCACGCCGCCCTGCCGGACCAGGCCGTCGAACTGCGTGAGCAGGCGGTGCTCGTGCGGCAATGCGTCCAGGCATTGCCGGCCAAACACCAGCAGGTCATCTTTCTGCGTTTTTACGTGGATGATTCATTGGAGGGCATTGCCGCCGCCCTGGGTTGCTCGGTGGGGACGGTCAAATCCCGTTTGTTTCATGCCTTGGACAAGCTTCGGAAAATGAATGCCTTCAGCGCCCAACGGTCCGATTTCAAAACGAAAGGCGGTGTGTTATGAAACCTTGTGCTCAAAACCGGAAACTCATTGCCTGGCTGGCATCGAACGCTCTGGATGCGCGGCAGACGCGGCAGCTTCAAGCGCATCTGGAAACCTGTGAAGGCTGTCGCCGCTATCTGGCGGAAATTTCAAACGTGACTGAAATGCTGGTGGCAACAGAGTCAAATCCGGATGTTCAGGCGTCCGAAAGTTTTCACCGAAAATTGGCCGGTAAATTGCGGGCGGCAAAACCGGATTCCCTTGGGGAAATCCTGGCGGCGTATTTTCATGGAACCCTGTCGAACTGGCGCATGTCTTTGCCGGCCATCGCGGTATTGGTGGTGATCGGCGTTACCGTCGCCATCTGGCGGCAACCACCGGAGGTTACTCCACCCCCACAAACCGGCACCCAAACCGTGTTGGTATCGGAAGCGGACAATGATCTGGCGCCGACCATTGCCAACTACCAGAGGGTTGCCAATCAGTCCTTGGATAAACTGGATGCCTTGCTGACCCGGCAAGGCAACCGGGCGTTGCCGTCCATGCCCATCTATACCGCCTCGACGCCTGGCCTTGCGCAAGAGTCGTTTTGAAAACGGCTGGTGGATGAGCACGTTGCGGTGGCAGGAATTGAGTCGGTTGTTGCCTAGTTACGACAAACGTTAAGGATGTGCTAGACGGAAGAATAAATTGTCTGTCGGGGATGAATTGGTCACGCTTCTGATCGCACCGTCGTCGCCGATCGTATCGCTGAAGTTCATCCAATTAGTTGTGTTCAGGTTGGTATTCTGCTGCAACATCCAACCGGCCCAACCAGTCCAAGGCGAAGGCCACGACACGATCACACTGTTGCCCGAATATTTGATAGTCAATCTCGGCAAGAACGTAGAAGAGTTGGTGACCACCGTAAGCGTGCTTGCTAACCGGTTTGCGCTGATCAAATCCAGCCTACCGTCCCCGTTGACATCTGCTGCCGTCACACCGAAAGGGCCATTGCCTACAGGCACCGTAGTGGCAAGCACGAACCCACCACTGCCGTTGTTGGTCAGAACTGTCAATGAATTGCTCTGGGTGTTTGCGCTAATCAAGTCGACTTTCCCATCGCCATTGACATCAGCCGCGACGAGGAAAGAAGGTCCGTTGCCTACAATATAAGTTGCATTCGATCCAAAACCACCACTGCCATTGTTGGTTAACACCGTCAATGTGTTGCCGGAACCACCATTACCCCAGTTTGCGCTAATCAAATCAACCTTGCCATCACCATTGACATCTGCTGCAACAACCGCATTGGGTCCATTGCCCACATTGTAAGTGGCATTGGAGCCAAAACCACCGCTACCATTGTTGGTCAACACAGTCAGATTGTTGCCGTTAAGCGAAGTGCTACCGAAATTCGCCGTGATCAAATCCAGTTTACCGTCGCCGTTAACGTCGGCTGCTACGACTGAAACCGGATCGAAGCCTACAGTGTAAGTGGCGTTTGATCCAAAACTTCCGTTGCCATTGTTGGTCAGAACTATCAAAGTGTTGTCTACGCCGTTTGCAGTAATTAAGTCCAGCTTTCCTTGACCTTTGGTGTCAGATGCAATAACCGACGTTGGACGGTTGCCTACACTGAGTGTCGCAGAAAGTGAAAAACCTCCGTTTCCATCGTTGGTCAGAATCGTGAGGGTGTTGCCATAGGTGTTCGCACTTATCAGGTCTATTTTGCCATCACCATTGATATCCACTGCAACAACACAACTAGGATCATTGCCCACACCTTGTGTTGAGGCGAGTAAAAAACCACCTTTACCGTCATTGGTCAGTACTGTCAGAGTGTGAGTTCCAAAATTAGCGCTAATTAAGTCTACTTTGCCATCTCCGTTAATATCTGCCGCAACCACCATGTTGGGAGCAGTTCCAGTCGTAGGCGAGGAAGAGAGCACGAAGCTTTGGGCAGTGGCGTCATACGCACAAGTAAGCAACGCCAGTGTCATTATAAGGATGACGTTAAGTTTCATCGGTTGGCTAGAAGTTGACGATGATTTTTAATTCTAGTTCATGCACAATTTAATTGCAATTCAAATCCGGTTGTCCATGGTGGGGGTCACTACAATTGTAGTCTGGCAATTTCCGCGCGCAATCGTTCCAATGGCAAACCAACCACATTGCTGTAAGAGCCGGAGATTTCCGCGATAATTTTTTCGCCGTGCTCTTGGATGGCATAAGCGCCCGCCTTGTCCAGCGGATTCACCTTCGCCAGATAGTCGCGGATTTGTCCGGCATCGAGCGGATGAAATATCACGTCCGTGCTCACCGCAAAAATCCGTTCCCGGTGTGCGCGCAAATGAATCAGGCTGATGCCGGTGACGACTTGATGCGTCCGGCCTTGCAGCCGCGTCAGCATCCGTTCCGCGTCGGCGGGGCTTATGGGCTTGCCCATGATTTCGCCGCCGAGAAATACCAGCGTGTCCGCCCCGAGCACGAGCGAGTCGGGGTTTTTCTTTGCCACCGCGCGCGCCTTGCGATGGGCGTTGGTCTGGCAAAGTTCGAGCGGCGACAGTTGTTCGTACAGAATTTCGGCTGCGTCGCTGGAAACAACCTGAAATTTCAGTTTCAATTGCCGCAACAATTCCGCGCGGCGCGGCGAGGCCGAAGCAAGAATGAGCGGCGGCAAATTCACGCGGCAAATTTAAGCAATGTCGGTTGAAGTGTCGAGGGTGCGCAACCCCGCGCCTCATTGTTTGGTGTCCAGCCTTCAGGCTGTTCCCCTGGCGTTGCCGCCTGTCCGGACCGCGTAAACGCGGGACTCCAAACTGTCGCGTGAGGACACGCGACGCTACACTTACAATTTGAAGCGTGCGTTGGGGCGGAAATTACGTTAATCCGTTCTGCAAACAAAAGAAACCCTGCCATGACTGACCGACAATGGAACGATCTGCTCGCCGTATTGCGTGGTGAAATACTGAACCCGCTACCCGTGGGTTTCATTGTTGACTGCCCGTGGCTGCCCGGCTGGCAGGGGCTGGACATTGCCGATTATCTGTCGAGCGAGACGCTCTGGTTCGAGACGAACCGCAAGGCCATCGAAACGTTTCCCGATGTCTGGTTCCTGCCGGGGTTCTGGTCCGAGTTCGGCATGTGCACCGAACCGTCCGCGTTTGGCAGCCGCTGCGTTTTTCCGCGCAATGAATTCCCCTTCGCCGACAAAATCATCACCGACGCCGGATCGATCGCCGCTCTCAAAGTTCCCGATCCAGCCGCGGACGGTTTCCTGCCGTTCATGCTCAATCGCCTGCGCTGGGCGCGCCCGCGCATCGAAGCCCTCGGCCACAAAATCCGCTTCTCCGTCTCGCGCGGCCCGCTGAACGTGGCGACGTTCCTCATGGGCACGACCGAATTCCTGATGGCGATCAAGACCGACCCCGAACCGGTGCACCGGTTGTTGCGGGTCATCACGGATTTCCTGAAGCAATGGCACGCGCTCCAGCGTGAGACGTTCCCCACGATTGACGGCATGATGATGCTCGACGACATCGTGGGCTTCATGGGCGAACCGGATTTCGTCGAGTTCGGCCTGCCTTATCTTCGTGAATTGTATGACGTAAAGGTCACGGTGAAATTTTTCCACAACGACGCGCCGTGCGCCAAATCCATCAAGTATTATCCGGACTTCGGCATCAATCTCTACAACCCCGGCATCCAGACTTCGCTCACCGAAATGCGGCGGCTTTCCGGCAACAAACTCACCATCCTCGGCAACATCCCGCCGCGCGACGTGCTGGCGCAGGGCACGCCCGACGACGTGCGCGCCGCCGTGAAAAAACTGCTGGCGGAGGCGAAGGACCCGTCGCGACTCATTCTCTCGTGCGGCGGCGGTGTGCCGCCCGGCGTGACCACCGCCAATCTCCAAGCCTTCCTCCAGGCGGCGCGCGGATAACCTTGGGCGGTTTTATCTTGGAGTGCCGGCGCTTCCCGCACTGTGAAACTTAATCCCCAGGAAATCCTCCGGCTCTGCCGGAGGACCACCGAAGTTTGACGGTTCCGGGAATATACCGTCTGGATGCGATCCCAGCTGGACGATCGATGATC
>Ga0208821_1000623_pt1 | contig 25681 bp, 21 predicted proteins | sample June2015DPH_20_5_FD_184720 | JGI IMG/M metagenome (GOLD analysis project Ga0208821, IMG submission 184720) | Peatland microbial communities from SPRUCE experiment site at the Marcell Experimental Forest, Minnesota, USA - June2015DPH_20_40... | ecosystem: Environmental > Terrestrial > Soil >... | reverse complement strand
GACGTGCTGCTGGAGCATCAACTGGTAATTCATCTTGTAAACGTGGTCGCCGTAAAGGATCAGAACATACTTGCAGGGCTCGCTCCCGAGCGAGTAGAGGTTCTGGTAGGTGGCGTCGGCAGTTCCCTGGTACCAATGTTCTCCCACCCGCCTCATGGGGGGCAGAACCTGTAAGAAGTCACCCAGTCCCTCCGAGAAGATACTCCAACCCTCGCGCAAGTGCCGATTAAGGGAGAGGGCCTTGTACTGGGTAACGACGAAAATCCTGCGAAGACCGGAGTTGATGCAGTTCGAGAGGGTAATGTCCACAATCCGATACATCCCGCCAAACGGGACGGCGGGCTTGGCGCGATCGCGGGTCAGCGGGTAGAGGCGCTCCCCCGCTCCACCCGCAAGAAGGCACACCAGTGTGTCTGGAACCACGAGTTGCTATCCCTCCCTTCTAAGTGTCGCTGCCTACAAGTGCCGGCGGGATTTTTCAACCCCGCCGCCCAACTTCTCCTCAGACTGGCATTATATCAAACAAACGACCCATGGCATCATGCCTGTCAGTAGTCCCGCCAAAGAATGGGGCTAGGGGCTGGGGGCTGGGGCAATTCTCAATGCTGAATTGCCCGGCTGCTTTTGCCCCCTGCCTCCGGCTCTTGAAAAGCCGCAGGTCCAGAGGGCGGGAGCTACGCTACGCCAGGTGGAGGCTGGTGCCTTTCCCCACATACTACCTAGCCAAAAATATTTGAAATTCATCAAGTCGACAGTCGACAGTTAACAGTCGACAGTGGGCAGTCGAAATTGATTCCATCGGTCATCTGTCCGATCATCTTGTTTTCCCAAATCAAGCGAGCGGAGGGAGACGACCGATGGAAACTCTTGGCAAACTCTTCGGCTCTCTTCTGGTCTTTTTCTATCACTGTTTCGACCGCCTTGTCATCCACGGCTATCTGCGGGGATTACCTCGCCCCGGCAATGTGGTCTTTTACTTTCGGGATGTGCTCGGTCTCTCCCCCATCACCCCGGAGGTTTTGGCCCGCCCCACCCGCCAATATCAAGCCTGGGTAGAGGCCTCTGCCCGCCAGCACCGTCTCCCTTTTCAATGGGCCCCGAAGGGGGTGCGCAAGGAAGACTTCGTCCGCCCTTGGCGGCTTCCCGTGGGTTTCACCCACGGGAAGCGTCGTCCGTGGATGTTCGACCCCTACGGGGTCGAATATCTCTTGGCTCCTTGTTCGTAGGTTTCATCCCGCGACTGCGGGACTAATGATCTTGTTCCCCTTCGGGGAACTTCGCGGACTTTGACGCGGCCCTGGCCTCAGAGCGCTTACCGGCGTGGAGAAAGAGAGTCTAACCTTGGTAAAGGGTGGAACCTTTGCCCGGCGGCATGCGTAAACTCAAGTGGAGAAGTGCCTCCAGGCGGCAAGCGAGGGGAATCCATGATATGCCGGTCGATCCATGTCAAGCCAGGCAAACCAAGGAGTCTCAACTCCACAGCGCGGCACGGCCGCAACCAAAGACCTGGTTTTCATTGCCCCGCCGCGGCGGGCTGATTGCCGATTGACGATTGCCAATTGTCGATTGTGGATTGCAGAAGTGGTGTGGCAACTCCTTCCAATGTCCATCAGCAATCGAAAATCGGCAATTCCAGTTTGAGGAGGAAACATGCCGAGGAAAATCGTGGGAGGTTTTGTTTTGTTGCTGGCGATATTTGCCATGCCCGTCTGGGCCGAGGAGTGGTCTAAGACGTTCGAGTTGAACGGCAAGGCGGACCTGCGCGTCGAGGCGAACGACGCCAAGGTGCAGGTGGAGGCCTGGGAGCGAAAAGAAATCCAGGCGCGTGTCGTTTCGGAGGGCGTGCGCATCGGCTTATGGGGCAGTTCGGACACTCAGCAAGTGCGCGTGCGGGACTTTCAATCAGGAAATCGCGTCGAATTGGAGGTCCGTATCCCGAGCACGAATTGGGTGATTGGCGTCAATACCCGGTCCACAAGAATCGAGTTGAAAGTTCCTCGGGAGGCCAGCCTGGATATCCATTCCGGCGACGGCAATTTATCTGTCCGCGGCATCAAGGGTGAAATCAATCTTTCCACTCAAGATGGCGAAATCGAGGCGGATTCACTCGAAGGGGCGTTGCATGCCGCCACCGGCGACGGCAACATGCGCGTCCAGGGGCGCTTCGATTCCCTGAACCTGAGGACGGGCGACGGAAGGATTTACGCCCAGATCAGTCAAGGTTCACAGATGGTCTCAGGCTGGAGCATGCGCAGCGGCGACGGCAACGTGGAACTAAGCCTCCCCGAGGGCTTTTCCGCGGACCTCGAGGTCCACACCGGCGACGGCCGGATAACCTCCGATCTGCCCATCACGGTCTCGGGCTCGCTGGACCACTCGTCACTGCGCGGCAAGCTGAATGGGGGCGGCCCAACCCTTAGCGTCCACACCGGCGACGGCTCAGTCCACCTGAAGCGCCTGTAGCAGCGGAGTTCCCTCGCTCCGGCGGCGTGACCTGCCCGGTAGTTTGGGGAACTCGGCGTCATACAAGAAACCTGAGTTGGATTTGGGATTAGGCCCCGTTCGTCCCCGTGATGGTTTGGCAGGAAACGTTCAACGCCTGCGACACTTTACGTTTCCAAGTCGCCCTCCTGGGTGACGATGTGGACGTCCACAGCGGGGGCGCGGCGAAGGAAGCGGTTAAGCACCGAAAGGTAGAAATACCTGCGCCAGCCGCGGGCGGCGGAATGTCCAAAAACCACCTGGGTAATCCTTCTTTCCTTAACAAACTCTGCCACCGCTTCACCCACGCTATCTCCCCGCAGGCGCTCGACCTTGGCTTCCAGTTCTTCAGCGAAGCGAATATTGGCCGCCAGCGAGCGCCGTTTTCCCTCGCTCGCGTCCGCCGACGTCTCGACGTAAACCACGTAGAGTTCCGCGCCGACGGCGCGAGCTAAGCGCGCCCCGCGGGCGATCAGGTACTGCGAGCTGGGATGCGCGCTGATGGAGACAGCGATGCGCTCTCGCACTCCCCAGTTCCGGCTAATTTCCTTGGTGACGAGGTAGGAGCCAAGGTCGCGGTCTACCGCGTCCGCCACCTGGCGAAGCGCCAGCTCGCGCAGGGCAATCAAGTTCCCAGGCCTGAAAAAGTTACCCAGTGCCCTCTCGATGGTTTCGAGCGGGTAGATGTCGCCCCGCCGCATGCGGTTCTGCAGCGCCTCGGGGGTCAGGTCAATCATCACCACTTCGCCCGCGCGCTTCAGCACCCAATCCGGCACGGTTTCGCGCACCGGAATTCCAGTGATGGATTGGACCAGCGGCGCCAGGCTGTCCACGTGCTGAATGTTCATGGTGGAGAGCACATCAATATTTGCCGCCAGGAGTTCCATCACGTCTTCGTAACGCTTCCGGTGCTTACTCCCCTCGATGTTGGTGTGGGCCAGCTCATCGATGAGCGCGACTCCAGGCCGCCGGGCAAGAATCGCATCGACATCCATTTCCTCGAACGCGATCCCTTTATAGTTGAGCTGGCGCTTGGGAATTTGTTCGAGTGTGGAAGCCAGGTCCTCGATGGGTTTCCGCCCATGTGTTTCCACCATTCCGACAACCACGTCTTGCCCGCGGCGGCGGCGTCTATTCGCCTCGCTGAGCATAGTGTAAGTCTTCCCGACACCCGGCGCGTAGCCGAGGAACACTTTAAGCATGCCCTCCTTTTTTTCGGGAGGCGAAGCCTTCTCAAGCCATTGTTCGGGACTTCTGCTCATTTGCCCATCCGCCCTTCATGGCGAAAACGCGGGTGACATCCGCTATAATACCATCGGTGTTGAAACTCTCTCGATGGCAAATCCTGCGCTTCGCTGCCGCTGCCGGCATGGTTCTGGCCATAGTTCTCATCTTCCGCTACGTGGTGCCGGCCAACGCCACCAGCGTGGCGCTTATCTTTCTGCTGGCGATTCTCTATGTTTCCGCCTTCTGGGGCCTCAGGGTTTCCATTTTCATGTCGCTGCTGGCCACCCTGGCCTTCAATTATTACTTTCTTCCCCCCCTCGGCGCCTTGACCATCGCCAACCCTCAGAACTGGATCGCGCTCACCGCCTTCCTGATTACGGCAATCACCGCCAGCCGCCTTTCCGAACAAGCGGGCCAGCGGGTCCGTGACGCCAACCGTCGCCGGCAGGAAATTGAACGTCTGTATGCCTTCACGCAACAAATGCTAGTGGCGGGAGGCGTGGTGGAATTGCTGAACGCCATCCCAAGGCACATCGTGGAATCGTTCGAAGTTCAGGACGCGGCTTTGTACCTGGCCAGCAGGGAGGCCATCTACCGCTCGGGAAGGGATTTTCGGGAGTTGGATGGCGATCAGCTCAAGGCCGTCATGGCGCGCGGAGAACCGGTAGTAGAGGGGGATCGGCAACTTTGTTATGTGCCGGTGCGGATGGGCGTACGACCGGTAGGGAGTCTGGGCATTTCGGGCCTCGTTCTGGCGCGCGAGACGCTTGAAGCCCTCGGGACGCTCATCGCCATTGCCGTCGAGCGAGTCAGCGCCATCGAGGCGCTGGGCAAGGCCGAGGCTGCCCGGCAGGAGGAACGCCTCCGCTCAGCCCTTCTGGATTCGGTTACGCACGAACTTCGAACCCCGCTCACGGCGATCAAGGCTTCAGTCACCAGTCTTCTGACGCAACCCGAACTGAGTGATGCCCAGCGGCGGGAGCTCTTCTCCATCATCAACGAGGAGAGTGACCACTTGAATCACCTGATCGAGGAAGCGCTGGAGATGGCCCGCCTCGACGCCGGTGAGATCGAGCTCGAGATCGAACCCCACGCCCTCCGCGAGGTGATCGATGCGGCGCTCGAGACCTCGAAAAACATCTTGGCGAATCATACCGTCGATGTTCGCCTGCCAGAGAGCCTGCCCCCGGTGCCGATGGATCCGGCCCGCATCCGGGAAGTTCTGACGCAGCTCTTCGATAATGCGGTGAAGTATTCCCCGCCCGGAACTCCTATCGTCATCAGCAGCGAAGTATCCGGCCGCTTTCTCGTCACCAGCGTGGCCGATCGCGGCGCGGGGATTGACAGCTTCGAACAGGCCCTTGTCTTCGACAAGTTCTACCGAGGCAGGGATCAGCGTTACGGCGTGCAGGGTACCGGCATGGGACTGGCCATCTGCAAGGCGATTGTCGAGGCCCACGGCGGGACCGTGGGAGTCACTAGCCAGGTGGGAAGCGGGTCGGTGTTCCACTTCAACCTGCCGCTGTCGGCGGAAAGGGGCAGAGTCTGATGAGCTCGGGCAGGGTCTTGATCCTCGATGATGAGGCGCAAATCCGCCGCGTGCTGCGGACTACCCTGGTGGCCAGCGGCTTCGTGGTGCGCGAGGCGCGTAGCGGTGAAGAAGCCCTCGAGATGGTCAGGGAAGAGATGCCGGACCTGCTGATAATTGACATCAACCTGCCGGGCATGAGTGGGTTCGAGGTGTGCCGCGAAATACGCGAATCCTGCGACGTCCCCATCATCATGCTCTCGGTGCGGAACAACGAACGCGACAAGGTGCGGGCGCTTGACGCCGGCGCCGACGATTATGTGGTCAAACCTTTCGGGATCCAGGAACTCCTCGCCCGCATTCGCGCTAATTTGCGCCGCCGCGCCCCCAGCGCCGATGAGCTGCCACTGACTTTTGAGTCGCAGGATCTCACCATCGATTTTGCCCAGCGAACGGTGGTGGCGCGTGGCCGTCAGGCGCGACTGACGCCCAAGGAATTCGACCTCCTCCATTACCTGGTTACCCACCGCAACAAGGCCCTCCCACACCGCGAATTGCTGCAAGCCGTCTGGGGTCCCGACTACGGAGATCAGGTGGAATACCTGCGCGTGTTCATCAATCAGTTGCGCAAGAAGATCGAGCCCCAGCCTTCCAAGCCCCGTTACCTGTTGACCGAACCCTGGGTCGGCTACCGCTTCGCGGTGCCCGAAGAAGACTAGCCTGATACGCAATGTCTGTCATTCTGAGCGAAGCGAAGAATCCCGGCATTTCTTTCGCACTGATTGAGCTTTCAAATGCAGGGATTCTTCGCTTCGCTCAGAATGACAGGCGGTGGCCTTTTCTTCTACGAATGACGAACAACCCGTATGAGAAGTCGACAATGAGAAGTCGAAGCTTGCTCGTAAGGCGGGGTCACGTAATAATTGTTCCATTCTCGATCGGAAGAGGGCGATTGCAGAGGCCCGCGTTATGTTATAGTCCCTTGTTTAGGAACTCTCCCCCATCGAGGAATTGATGCGCCGCCACGGAAACAACCACTTGGCCAGCTACGCCATGCGAGTGGAGGAGTCGCAAGGCCGGCGTTATCCCGAGCCTCCGCATCCCTTCCGCAACGATTACGAGCGAGACCGCGACCGCATCATCCACTCCCGCGCCTTCCGGCGTCTTGAGAATAAGACCCAGGTTTTTACGCGCCGTTACTCGGACCATTTTCGCACCCGGCTCACTCACACGTTGGAAGTGGCGCAGATCAGCCGCACGGTGGCGAAGGCGCTGAGATTGAACAACGATCTCGTGGAAGCTCTTGCGCTGGTGCATGATGTAGGGCACCCGCCCTTCGGCCACGCCGGGGAATCCGAGCTCAACCGGCAAATGGCGCATTTCAAAGATAGTTTTGACCACAACCTGCACGCCTTGCGAACCGTTGAACATTTGGAGCAGAAATACGCGGAGTTTCCGGGCTTGAACCTTACCTTCGAAGTCCGCGAAGGAATCATCAAGCACTCGCGGGACTACGATCCCGCGCTTTACCCCGAACTCGCCGCCTACGGGTTGGACGAGCAGCCCCCGCTCGAAGCCCAGTTGATCGACATCAGCGATGAAATCGCCTACAACTGCGCCGACCTTGACGATGGCTATGAAGCGAAACTCCTCACCCTTCCCCTGATTCGCCAGGGTCTCCGCTTGTTTGATTCACTCTATGGCACCATTGACCGGAAATACCCTACGGCTCGGGAGAAACTGAAATTCAACGAAGCCCTCAAGGAGATGCTGAACATTCTCGTGACGGACCTCGTCGACTCGACGCGCCGGGGCCTTGCCGAGGCCCGCGTCAGGTCGGTGGCGGACGTGCGCGCTCAGTCAAGACGCCTGGTGAGTTTAGGTCCCAGGCGAGCCCGCGAAAACAAGGAGCTGAAAGAATTCCTGAATGTGAACCTATACTCTCACCGTCAACTGGCGGCGGAGCGGAAAGTAATCGTGCGGTGTGTGAGACGTCTCTTTAGTTACTACCTCGAGCATCCTCGCGGTCTCCCTCCCTCCTACGTCGCCCAGAGCCAAAAGGAACCCCTGCATCGCGTGGTGTGTGACTACATTGCCGGCATGACGAACAACTACCTCCTGAAGCAGTACCGCAAGCACCTGGGGCCAGAGGCTAGGGGCTAGGGACTAGGGAGGCATAAAGGTTAAAGTCTAAAGTGTAAAGGTGTCAGCGTAACCCTAACTCGAAAATCCGGAGAAAAAGGTTCGGTCCATTACCCTTTACCCTTTACCCTTCACCAGCCCCCAGCCTCACGCCTCGAGTCTTACAAAATGCTTGAGCCGTGGCAGCAGGTGGCGGTGCATGGCTTCGGGTCCGTAAAACAGGGCATGGATGTAGGTCAACAGGGCGGGCTGAGAAAAGCGTTCTGGCGGTTTCCGGAAATTGATATAGCAGAGGCGGCCAGGCACCACTTGGTTGGGATGCTGATACGAAGCTAGCGGCCACATCGTCTTGAAAAAGCGGAAGCCCACCTTGGCCAGGAGTCTGTGCCACCAATCACCTGAAGATGTGGTGACTTCACCGTAAAGCCTCCAATTCCAGCCATGAGGTCCCTTCCTCTCCTGGCGGAGCACCTCGCGCAGAATCCTCACGCCCAGGCCCCGCCCGCGAAGTGCAGCGTCGACGAAGATGTAACTTCCGAATACGACCTGAAACATGGGGAGAACCAGCGTGCAGGCGCCGCCCACCAACCGCTTGTCCAAGTAAGCGGCAAAGAGGTGCACGGGGTTGACTCGGGCCGGTGAGGGCTGGATGACCCAGCGCAGAACCTGCGGGCTGACCCGCTCATCCGGGTTGAAACTGCGGCTGTAAAGGCGCAAGTAGCGGTCAAGCTCGGCTCGACACGTGTGTTTCAATAGTCGGACTTCCAATTTCCCCATGGGTGTCTCCACGTCGATTCAGTTTGAGCCATCATGGCACTTTCCTGGATCTTGTACCATAGGCGCGTTCGAGCGGCCGCAGCAAGTGCAACCTGTGCGGCGCGGATAGATGGCTTGCGTCGGGTAGTGGGGTCTTTTGGCTTGAAGGACTCTCTTGCTGAAGTCGGTGTCAGCCGATAATATTACTGATGCTGGAGCAAATAGAGTTAGAATTATCGCCAGTGACCGACTCGATGGCAACCGTACCCATTCCGCGCAAGACGACAGCCCCGACTGGCATCGTATTGAACTCCGCACACGAAGCGATTTTGAAAGATCTTCCTAGGTCGTTTGCAACGATCCTGATTGACCCGCCTTGGAGATTTGCCAATCGCACCGGCAAGATCGCCCCTGAGCATAAACGGCTTCACCGTTATCCTACAATGTCCTTTGAGGAAATTGCGGAGTTGCCGGTCAGCAAGCTTGCGTTGCCGAATAGCCATCTTTACCTGTGGTCCCCAAACGCTCTCTTGCTGGAAGCCCTAACAATTATGAAGGAGTGGGGATTTACGTACAAGACAAACATCGTCTGGTACAAGGTGCGGAAGGATGGTGGTCCTGACGGGCGCGGCGTTGGTTTCTACTTCCGAAACGTGACCGAATTGCTCCTCTTTGGGGTCAAAGGCCACCTGCGAACGCTAAAGCCGGGAAGGACTCAGGTAAACGTGATGATAAGCCGGAAACAGGAGCATTCCCACAAGCCTGAAATTTCCTACAACATCATCCAGCAATGCAGCCCTGGCCCGTACCTGGAATTATTCGCTCGTGAGCGCGTGAGCGGCTGGACGCAATGGGGAGATCAGGTAGACAGCTACGAAAAGACGCGCCCCCAATACGCGATGTATAACGGTTGGGCCTCTCAGCCTGGCGCCAAATCATCTTTGTAGCATTCCCTTGTAATTCCGACCAACAGCAATGGGCAAGTTCCGGCGCCGCCGGCTTTAAGCTTCGGAATCAGCTTACTCCAATGCGTTGTGGATGCCCCGTATTTTTTCCCCACACCCAGGGAATTAAACAGTTCCTGTAAATCATCCATTCTCGTGAGAATCACGGCCGCAGAAATAACATCCAGTTCGTGAAGGAGGCGGAATGAATTGAGGTCTCGCGAAAACACCGAGTCCTTACTGTTCCATTCCATTTCGATAGCCACGCGGCTCTTGCAAAAATCAACCTTGTGGGTTTCTGCCTCAGTCGTCAATTCTCCGACCGTTCGGGCTACTTTGATGCTGCGCACCTCCCATCCGCGAGCCTCAAGAAATCTATCTACCCGTGCCGTGATTTTGGTTTTCCTGCCTCCCCCCTCTTCCACCTCACTCCGAAGCAGGATAAATTGGCGTAGGCAGTCCAGGATGTCAGTAAGCTCTCCCCCGCAATCAACGGAGAGCACGGCACAAGCGTGCCACCGTTCCTCGACATGGTATCTGTCACGAACATCCCGAGGAATGAGTTCGAGGCCCATAAGCAGCGCATATTATCACCGAATTGAAAAGGTTTGAATACCAAAACCTGCGAGGTGCAACCTGAGCAGCTCGGATAGATGGCTTGCGTCGCCTCAGCTTTTCTTTCTTGAACGACTGCGCTATCTTGTGACAGCCGACGCGTGTCCAGCGGCGACCGTCCCGTCGGCGCGCGGATCCCCTGACTTGGAGGTGTTTCGTCGATGCCTACATTATCTGCTTTTTGTGTTCAACTCAAGCGGTGGAAGCCGTTCGTGCTCTTACCAACCATCCTTATCGGAACGTTGCTTTTCGGCCCCTTCGAACTCCAGGCAGTTGATTGGTCAACGCTCTTCACGGCCCAGGATGTGCGCGACCATCTCGCCACAGAAAAGGGCCGCGGGGAAGCCCTGGAGTTCTGCCGCAAGATGGGAATCAGCAAAGTCTACGTGGAGACGTTCCGCGACGGGTATCAGGCTGATGCGCAGACGCTCGAGACCGCGCGTGACTTCTTCCGGCAAGGCGGGTTGCGCGTTTCAGGTTGTGTTACGACCACGCGGATCGGCAAGCCTTCCACCGGCTGGGATGTGGCGGTGTGCTATACGAACCACAAGAACCAGGAGCGACTGGAATCCATCTTCCGGTTCGCTGCCGGGATTTTCGATGAAATCATGATTGATGATTTCTTCTTTACGGATTGCCAGTGTTCCGAGTGTGCCGCCGCGAAAGGGTCAATGAGTTGGCCGCAGTACCGGGAAAAGCTGATGCTCCAGATGGCCAGAGATCGTGTACTGGGTCCCGCGAGGCAGGTCAATCCCAAGGTGAAGGTCATCCTGAAATACCCACAATGGTACGACAGCTTCCAGGACCGTGGTTACAGCGTTGACAGGGAGACTGCACTCTTCGACCGTGTCTGGGTGGGCACCGAGTTGCGGGACCCCAGCTCAGACAAGTGGGGTCACAAGCAGCAATACGAAGGCTACTTCATCTACCGGTGGTTGACGGACGTTGCCGGTGAAAAGACAGGCGGTGGCTGGTTTGATCCTTTCGGGACCGATGCAGCAATCTATCTGGACCAAGCGCTGGTCACGGTCCTTGCCGGCGCTCCGGAAGTGTTCCTCTTTCATTACGGCTCTTTGATGTCGTCTCAATACAAGGAGCAGACCGAGGCTTTGGCGGCGCGTCGAAAGGAATTCGAGGATCTGAGCAAGCTGGTGGGAAACTGGGCGGGAATTCCGGCGTATAAACCTGTCTCAAGCGAGCCTGGTGACGACCAGTTCGTCTTCGACCAGATTGGCATGCTGGCGATTCCCCTCGCTCCCACGGCACACTTTCCCGATAAGGCCCGGGCCGCGCTATTCACTCTTCATTCACTCAAGGATGTGGAGTTCGTGGCGAAGCTCGCGCGTTTCCTGAATTCGGGTGGGACGGCACTGGTAAGTGAAGGCCTGGCACATGCTCTGAACGGCGATCCCCGCCTTCCCTCGGCTGACCCGGTCAACCTCCCTAAGGACAAATACCTGTTCAAGGTGCAAGAAGGCAACGGCAATCTGGTGGTCTTCTCGAGTTCGCTGCCCCGGCTTACCTATGTGGATTCGAGCAACCGGGTTGCCCAATTGGCTGCCGCGCAGCGGGATGCGCTGGCGGAGTTGCGCAAGATCGTGGAAGAATTCACGGTGACCTCGGCGGATGCGCCTCCTCGCGTGACCGTTTTCCCCCTGGGAGCACGCGTCGGCGTGGTGAATTTCACGGAGCTTCCCGTTGCCTGCAGAATTGTGGGTCTGGGTGGAATGGTGAGCAAGCTCCGGAAGGTCTTCGCCACGTCTGGAGCCTCTCTGGCCTCTGACGGCGCCACACTGCGCCTGCCCCCTCATGCGCTGATCGTGGTCGAACAGTGAGAGCCGGACTCTCGTTCAAGGTGCGATGAGCGGCGCCGTCAAAGCACCGATGCGCCACAGGAACGCTGCTGTGGGAATGACGGGTGTGCTGCCCGACGATGCGCCGCCACGGGAACAGCCCAGAACGATCACTGTATGAGACACGATTCGCTCAGAATGGCATGCCCACTGTTTTTTGGCAGCCGACCGTGGGTTCCCAACAACTGACCACGGAAACGGACCACTGACGACTGACCACTTCGCTCCGAGTGGCGCCCTTACCGCCATCCCGTTTACTGGTTTTGCGGTGGCTGCCCTGCCTGTCCACTTCCCTTTTGGCGAACCCCCCGCCGCATTGCCTTTCGCTTTTCTTTCTGTTCCGGCGTCAGGATCTGATCGATTTGCTGGCGGGCGGACTTGTGGATCGCGGTGGCTTTCGTGCGCGCCTCGCCTTGCGGGAGCGAAGAATTCGCTCGCAGATCTTTAAGCTGTTTGTTCCGGATCTGGAGGATGGGTCGGATTCTTGCCACCTGGTCGTCCGTCAGGTTTAGAGTCTGGCTCATCCTTTGAAGCTCGCGCTCCACCTGGTTGCCGTGGGGACGCGCTCGCCGTGCCGTTGGTGGCGCTCCGCCAGCCTCTTGGCCTGCGAATATGTTTTGCCCGACTCCAACCAGCCCGCCCAACAAACAGGCTACCATCGTAACACTCCACATTCTTCGCATTTTTTCCCCTCCCAGGACTTACGGTCTCGAACCGACTATCTTTTCTTCGGTCATGGTACTGATTCCAAGAGTCCTGTTGACTTCTGTGCTCCTGTCCATTATATCCTAATGAACACGCTTTCCGGCTGAAAGTTGCGCTTGGGCGAGAGCAGGCCCGGGTGAGTCTTGTTTTTCATGACCATGCGAGCCGCGCTGATTGTTTATCAGGATACTGAAAAAAGGCATTGGGCCGTCATCCCGAGCGAAGGAGTCAGGCTGGGGGCTAGGGAAAAACAGAAGGCAGTAAGCAGTAGGCAGCGAGCGGTCGGCACAACGGGGAGGGCAATCCAAAGTCTAAAATCCAAAATCGCCCCAGCCCCCAGCCCCCGTTCTGGCGGTAGGCAGCGGGCGGGGTCAATCCAAAATCCAAAATCTAAAATTGCCCTAGCCCCCAGTCCCGTAAGTTTCACTGGTTATCACGCCTCTGGCCCGGACCCCGCAATTGGCCGGTAACGACACGTGTTGCCAGGAACTGTCCTTGGGTTTCTTTTCCGAGGGCAAAGATGCGGTCGCCAACTTTGAGGTCCTTGAGAGCGATGGGCTGGCCGTCCTTCATGAATTGCGTCTGCTCATTGACCAGCAGGATTCTTTCACCCTGGCGGGGGTTACTGAGCTTGAGTTGATTCTTGTCGATAGAGACGATGGCGCCGAAAACTCGCTCGCCGGCGTTCTGAAAACGCTGCATTTCATCGGCAGTGGCGCGTCGAACGGCCTCGGCCACGAACTCCTTGTTGGAGTTGGCTTGACCCCGAACAGAGACCTGGTCTCCCGGCTTCAAATCCTCGAGTTGGATATCCTGTTGTCCCTGGCGGTAGCGAGTGTGTTCATCCACCATCACGGTTTGCGTTGAGCCATCCGTCTTCTTGATTTCGAAGCGGTCAACACCCACGGAGGTGATGGTTCCGAAAACCGCTGGCCCGGCGAACTCGCGCTGCGTCTTCTCCGGCGGCGCTTTCGCATCCTCCTTCTGTATTGCATAGGCACAACTTATGAGAGCAATAAGCATCAGCCCAAGGGCCAAAGCGAACTGTTTGCGCATAAAACTCCTCCTGAGGTTTCGACGTCTAAGAAATGTGCCCGGTTACGGTGTAACCGGGCGCCCCGCCAGTTCGTAATGATGGGTGAGGGGCGGCACGCGACATGAACTGCCCTGTGTAACCATGCGCGGGGCTAGTTCGTTATTGATGGATGAGGGTCAGGGCGCGATATGAGTTCTACTGTTCTTGGAAGCCTTCCATTGAGGCGCGGTCGTAGTAGTATCTGGTTGGCGCCACTCTTGGCGCTGCTGGCGGGCCTTTCTCCTGCGAAACTACACGCTCAAGTCGCCAGCCCAGGGACACTTACCGGCCACGTGCGCGGGCCTGGCGGGGTTTCTGTCCCCGGCGCCACGGTGGTCCTGACCAATCCCCAGTCAGGTGAAAGAAAGGCGACCTGGACGGACGAAGCCGGGAATTACGTCTTCAACGGACTTACGCCTGGCAACTACAAGCTGGAAGCCTCGCTAGTGGGATTCCGCAACGACGTCCGGGAACCCGTCCCCGTGACCGAAGGAAAGACTCTAAAGGTGAACATCGCGTTGATGATAAGTACGCCGGAATCAGCGAACGTTTCCGGCGCAACCACCCCACCATCGGGGACACGGCCGCCGGGGAACCTCCAGGCCTTGCCGGCACAAATGCAGGCTTCCATGGGAGCTCAGGGGATGGAACCGGCGGTGATGGCCGCAGCGAACGGCAACGGGAACGGAGGCGGCGTTCGGTTCTCCGCTGAGCAATCGGCTGGGGGCAGCACTCAGACCGAGAATCCCGTAGATGCCGATTCGTCAGCCAGTGCCTCAAACTCATTCCTGCTTGCCGGAGGCGAGGGCATCTCCGCTTCGACTCCCGGAGGTGTTGGGGGTCGGGGGCAGAGGTTCGAGCAAATGGGCGACCTCATGCCGCCAGGGCCGGGCGGTCCAGGATTTGGGGGTGGCGGACCGGGTGGAGGACCGGGAGGCGGACCCGGCGGTGGCGGAGGATTCGGTGGCGGTGGAGGAGGATTTGGAGGTGGGCCGCCGGGAGGAATGGTTGGCATGGCGGGAGGTGGCCCAGGAAACTGGGCGCGAGGCCGGGCGCGTGTGAATCGCCTGCGGGGCAACATCTCTGAGCAGTACACCAATTCGGTCCTGGATGCTCATCCTTACCCGCTGAATGTGGCCGAGTCGCCCCAGATTCCATCCTACTCCGAGCAGTTGGGCGCCACCGTTGGTGGCCCTCTCGTGATTCCGAAAATATATAACGGCGGCAATAAAACGAGTTTCTTTGTCAATTACAGCCTCACGCGAGGCAAGAGCCCGTTTGACAGTTTTGCCACTGTGCCCACGCCAGCCGAGCGCATGGGAGATTTTTCTCAGGCTCAAACTACGGCCGGGATTGTCCCGAAAATTTACAATCCATTTTCCTGCTCGGGAACCCCGTTCTGCGACAACCCAACCCAGTTCTCCTACAACGGCATCCCTAACATCATTCCGCCGGCAAGCATGGACAAGGCTGCCCTAGGCTTGCTGAATTACATCCCCTCGCCAAACCTTCCGGGTTCGATTCAGAACTTTCACCTCCAGGAATCTTTGCCCACCTCCAACGACCGGATAATGGGCCGCATAGGGCAGCAGATTTCGGCCAAAGACAGCCTCAACGCCGTGTACTACTTCAATTCCGCACGGAGCCAATCGGTATCGACTTTCCCCGCCTTGACCTCGACCAGTTCGGTCCGGGGCCAGAACTTGAGCCTTACGGAAACTCACACCCTCGGCCCGCGCACGATCAACACCCTTACCGCAAATTTCAATCGCCAGAGGACTTCCCTTCTTGATCCCTTTGCATACAAGCAAAACATCGCCGGTGACTTCGGAATTGGGGGTATTGCGACAGATCCCCTGGACTGGGGCTTGCCAGCCCTTCAGTTTACGAACTTCGGATCACTGAATTTGGCCATACCCTCCCTCACGCGTAATCAGACCTTCAGGACTATGGATATTTTTCTTCGCAACGTGGGCAAGCACAACATCCGAATGGGGGGCGAGCTGCGGCGGGTCCAACAGAACACTCTGACGAACCCCAATGCGCGCGGGACTTTCACTTTCAGCGGCTATACGACCAGCGATTTCACTTCCAACGGTCTTCCCGTTGCTAACACGGGGTTCGACTTTGCGGATTTTCTGCTTGGTCTCCCGCAGACCACCTCAGTCCAATTCGGAGACCCCAGCAACTACTTCCGGTCGTGGGTGTATTCGGGTTTCGTTCAGGACGACTGGAGAGCCACTGCGCACCTGACGATCCTCTACGGCCTGCGTTATGAACACTTCGATCCCTTCACGGAGAAGTACGGCCACCTTTCGGACTTGACGTTCAGCCCGGGCTTTTCATCGCCGGCGGTCGTTACTGGTCAAAACCCAGGCAATCTGCCGGGCTCATTGCTGCGTGGGGACGATCACAACTTCGCACCGCGTTTCGGCCTGGCCTATCGTCCCTGGTCTAAACACTCTTTGGTGCTGCGCGCCGGTTACGGGCTTTTTTACGACGGCAGCATCTATTCACGGATTTATACGAACATGGCCAGCCAGCCGCCCTTCGCCCAGGCTTCCACCTTGGTTACGACTCCGAAGGAAGTGCTGACGCTTGAAAACGGCTTCCCGCAATTAGGGCCGAATATTCTGAGCAATAACTACGCCCTGGACCCGAATTTCCGCACCCCTTACGCGCAGACCTGGAACTTTTCGATCGAAGATGAATTCGTCCGGAACGTCATTCTTTCCCTCGGGTATGTGGGCACAAAAGGGACCAAGCTAGATCTGCTGCTGGCGCCGAACCAGTCCGCGCCCGGAGCGCCGATCTCGACCGGAGCCCCCACCGCACTCCAGAATACCCTGGCCTTCACCTACGAGACCTCCGGCGCGGCATCTATCTATCATGGCTTGCAAGTGGGGCTTCGCCGCCAGTTCCATGGCGGCTTCTCGATGAGCGGTACTTACACGTTTTCAAAGTCCATTGACGATGCGGCGAGCGTCGGCGGCGCGGGAAGGACCGTCGCGCAGAACTACCTCGACTTGCAAGCCGAGCGCGGACTTTCGAGTTTCGACGTGCGAAATAAGCTGCTCATCAATCACACCTATCAACTCCCCTTCGGCGAGCAGCGCCGCTGGCTCAATAAGGGTGGAACGATGGGCCGGGTGTTCGGGAACTGGCAGATCAGCGGCATAACGACTATCCAATCCGGCACTCCTTCGACGGCCCAGATACTAGGCAACCTCAGCAACCGGGCGGGGACGGCAGCGATTTCCAACCTGCGCGCGGACGCCACGGGTCTCCCTGTCAAGCTCCCTCGTTCGCAGCGGACCGCTGAAGATTTCTTCAATACCGCCGCGTTCTCGCTCCCGGCGGCGGGCGAATTCGGCGACGCGGGGCGCGACACCATTCCCGGGCCGGGAACGGTGAACTTTAATATGTCGCTCGACAAGTTGGTGACTTTCTCCCGCGAGCGGGGGATTCGCGGCGACTTCCGCATCGCATCGAACAATATCTTTAATTCGCCAAAGTTCGGTGGTCTGTCCACGGTAGTCAACGGGGAGGGCTTCGGGCGCGTTACAAGCGTGGGCGCAATGCGCAGCGTAATCTTTTCGCTTCGCCTGAGATTCTAAGGGCAGTCGGAAGGGCAGTCGAGAAGTCGAGAGTCGAAAGTCAAAAGTACAAATGCAAGTGCCTTTTTCGACTCTCGACTTCTCGACTTCTCGACTGCCTTTCCGACTCCTGGACTCGAAGGACATTAAGATGCAGCGAAGCGTACGAATTCTCCTAAGTAAGTTCTCAATTGCCGGGCTGGTATTTGGCCTGTCTGTGGCGCCTTTGGCGCTGGAGGGGCAGAGCACAGACGCCGGAGCGCAACAAGTCGGCACACCCCGCCAAGGGTTTCTTTTACGCAGCCAGACCAATGTGGTGCTCGTGGACGTTCGGGTAACGGCGAAGGGAAAGTTGGTGACCGACCTGACGGCGAAAGACTTCCGGGTTTTCGAAGACGGGGCGCCGCAAACCATCACGTCCTTCAGCGTGGAGAACATCGAGAAGCTGGCGCAAGCAGACACCACAAACGCCCCCCCGCCCACCATTGACCTGGATAAACTCCCGCCCAATGTTCCGCCGGCGACCGTCTTGCAAGATCACCGGCTTACGCTGCTGTTTTTCGATGTGTCCTCGATGCAGCCGGACGACCTGATGCGCGCCACGAAAGCCGCCGCCACGTTCGTGCAGAAGAGGCTGACGCCGGCGGATCTTGTGGCTGTTGTCACTTACACCTCGAGCCTGCGGGTGGTCCAGAACTTCACCAACAACCGCGATGCTCTGACCAAAGCCGTGAATGGCGTCCTAGTGGGAGAGGAATCGTCCAACCTGGCTGCCGGCGGAAGCGTGGGCGAAGCGGGCACCACGAGCGCGTCAGGCGAAGAAGTGGTCACGCAGGATGTTTCCGACGCCTTCACACCTGACGAGACCGAGTTCAACATCTTCAACACGGACGAAAAGCTCGCGGCCGTCGAATCCCTTGCGGAAATGTTGCGCGGGGTTCCGGGGAGGAAGTCGGTCATTCACTTTTCGAGCGGCATCACGAGCACCGGGATCGAAAACCAAGCGCAGTTGCTGGCCACCGTCGCCGCCGCCAACCAGGCGAACGTCTCGCTGTACACCATGGATACGCGAGGCTTGATGGCGCTGCCGCCTGGTGGCGATGCTTCTTCGGCAAGTCCTTCGGGTACGGCTGTGTATAGTGGTTCGGCAGTGTCCTCCCAGGTTTCCTCGATGCACAGCAGCCGGGAAACCCTGGCCTCGCTGGCGCAGGATACCGGGGGCAGGACGTTCTACGACACCAACGATTTTGGCGAGGCTTTCCAGGAAGTCCAATCGGAAAACTCCAGTTACTATCTGTTGGGCTATTCCCCCACAAACACCCGCTCCGACGGCCAGTTCCGCAGAATCCGCGTCGAGGTCACCCGGCCCGGTGTGAAAGTTCAAGCTCGGCCCGGTTACTTCGCGCCCAAGAATTTTCGCCAATTCACGCGCGGAGACAAAGAAGCGCAGCTTCAACAGGCGGTGAATCTCGATCAGCCATTTCTGGACTTGCCCTTTGTGGTCGACGCCTCGTACTTCCTTCGTCCTGACAACACCTACTACGTTGTGCTGGCGGCGAAAATTCCGGGCTCAGCGGTGCAGTTGCTGAAGAAATCCAATACGCATGAAACGGAATTCGATTTCATCTGGCGGGCCACCGATCCGTCAGGAAAGCCACTTGGAGTGCTGCGGGACACGCTGCCGGTGAAGGTGAGCGGTGAATCGTACGACATACTGCTGGCCGGCAATTTCCTCTATGAAGGCAGTCTGGTGCTCCCGCCGGGGAAGTACCAACTAAAGGTCCTGGTCAGGGAAAACCAAAGCGGGAAAATGGGGACTTTCGAAGAGCCGCTCGAGTTGCCGCCGGTTTCGACGGGCGGACTTTCCCTGAGTTCGGTGGTGCTTTCGAACGAAGTGAAAGCCGCTGAGGCTAAGGGCGGGCGCAGGAGCAAGTCCAAGGGCGAGGAAGATAATCCGCTGAACCTGGGAGACAAATCTGTATTGCCAAGTGTGACTCGAGTATTCCGCACCAATCAGGATCTCTTCGTACTGCTCCAATCCTACGCGGGGAAATCAGCCTCCAAAGCGCCGGAAGCCGCGAATGCCGCCGCAGTCCCACCCTCGGTGGCGCTGGCCTTTTTCCGAAAGGGCGCGAAGGTGGCGGATGCCGGACCCTTTCCTGGAAAGGTGGGAAAACCTTCCGAGGGCAAGGCGAGTTACTTTGTCGAGATTCCGCTCGCAAAGTTTCACCCGGGCCGCTACACCTTGCAGGTGAATGTGCTCGACCCCGCGCATGACCGCGTTGCCTTCGCGAGAGTGCCGATGGCGGTTGTTGCTGCGCCGCCACGGCCTGTCTCAAGCAAAGCCGGCAGTTAGGCGTTGTTACGCAGTAAGCATTCCAGGTTCGATCAGAGCCCCCTCACCCCAGGCGCGCCCAGCCATCGCCCGCGTGTTAGAGCTTCGCAGACATCAAAGAACGACGTCTGCGCCACCCGGCGTGATCCCGAAGCGATGCAGGGGACAGAATTGGTCGGCTTGCCGAGAACTTAAGGGTTTCCGTCTCCGCATGGTGGAGTGCGGAAACATTTACGTCGAGGGTTGGGCCAAAAATAGGGCACGGCCCGTATTCCCAATTATTCATCCCGTAGGTTATGGCAGGATAGCCTCCCCAGCAAATACTTTGCAGCAAGACAACATTGGGGCAAAGCCTTCGAGAAAACGTGCGAAGTACTTCATGCATGCTGTGTTCGCTGTCATCGCCGCAATGCACACCAACTTTGGACAGTGCCCCGTGGACAGATAGCCGCAACACGATTATCTCATCTGGGTTGTTTTGAGCTACCCTTTTATGCCAGGAAACAAAACCGTAAAGGGCTGCTCGGAACTCAGACCACGTAAAGCCTCGGTGACCTATGAATTGGTCTCCTACAGCCTTACGAATCAAAGGGTGATGGCGGAGCTTGCGATTCCACTTTTTGATGACCGATATCTGGTCTTGCGGCTTAAGGGACTCAACTACGTAGATGAACACTCAAGGCCCTTTTCTTGAAGGAGTCTGGTGCTAGCCTAACTTCTTTTTCTTCCGGCCGAGCGAGCCAGGTGAGGGGACCCCATATATCGAATGAGACCCTACCAGTTGCATGATTTCTTTCCACTGCTCTGGGGCTTTCTGTTCGTCAATTCCGCAATCCCGTAAATAGCAATCAAGAGCATTTCCAATTCGTTGCCATGCTCCTGAGTCAAACGCATCCTTTCTCCGGTCGATAGCCCACTGCCACGCCCGACACTCCTGTAAGACCAGCAAGACACCTTGCTGCTTTTCACCTGCATCACACTCTACATGCCCAATCTCATGGAATGCCGCCGCGTAGTCCCCGCAGTTGTAGATTTCTCTGACATTGATCTTGCGTTCCTTCCAGTGGGCCCAATTCACGGCGCACGTTTCAACCGAATACCAGTGCACATCAATACCAAGCTGTTCGCAGATGGCCTGTACATCATTCTTCAAGTTTTGCGTTCCTTGCATCGACGCCCCTGCCTAGATTTGTTGACTATATCTCACGTGTATACTGGCTGGTCCGTCCATCCAGTGGGCACGGCTGGGCGCAATGCGTCACACTGCGCTTCTCCTCACCTCCGGTCCCGCCCATGGTCGCCTAGAGCCCGCGCTGCGCCAGCCCGCCGCGGGGCGAGTTTACTTCCGAATTTTCACGTCCGGGAGTGCCTTAATGACACGGCATAGGTCAATCACAGAGATCACAGCTATCCATCTTGTAGCGCGGTTCACACCGGTAAGAATGAGGTCGTGAATCTGGTCGGTGGCGAAGAAACTGCTTCGGGTAGGGTCTGCATGCACGATCTTGTTCAAGGCTTGGCGCAGGCCAAGTGGCTCAAAACCATTCAGCCGACTGTACGGTGGGCGATATTCGCTGATGATTGCTTTTACCTCCTTTTCGGTTGCACGTGACCTGAGTGCGCCTACAGCGGCGGGATCGCTGTTGATCAAACCGTAGTCCTGGTCACTACGGATGGACGACGCGAGCGTCCGCAGCAACTCAACACCCCGCTCCGAGGTCGAATGCATGATTCGGTTTCTCTCGGAATTATCCCAGCCAAGTGCGTTCGTCTGAGCGCTCCTGAACTGCTGACTGATTACGCCGAGTTCGTCGGCACACTCATGGTAAGTTCGTCGTTCCCACATGCGCCTATCCCCTCGCAAAAGCAAAACTGTGCCGGGCGGCCTTACAATTTACCGAAAACTTTGTCCATCTGCTCTACCTGCAGCAGGTGTTGCACATAGACCCATCGCTGAAGCAGGTTGTAATACCGTCGTTCAAGTTGAGTGAGCTTGCTGATCCGCTGTTCGAAATCTTCGTAATCCTTGAGTTGTTCCGGTGAAAGATAGCGGTCGGGTTGAACTACCGTACCTTCCATTCTGATTGTCCTCGCCATGCGACACTCCTTATCCAGACCATTCTGCAATTAATGTTGCGTCGGTCGATAATCTCCACTCGGTCCTCATAGGACGTCATTGATGGCCGCATTGCGGTGCTGCCGTGGCAGACGCCCGACACCGGGGCAACCTCGCCCTACCGTATGAGTCTTTTCCAATCCTTGACTGTCTTATCCTGGCTTGTGGTCGCCAGCAACATCCCATATTGCCTCCATGCCACGGAGGAGACCGCGCTCGTGTGTGCCTGAGGAGGATGGAGTTCTGCCTCGCTGTAATCCCAAAATCTCACTTGACCGTCGTCCGTTCCGAGTGGCAGGGGATAACAAGCCAGAACCTTGGCCCAACGCCCTCAGTTAACCCTTCTTACACATAGGGCACGAGCCCCATACGAGCTACCGCCAGTCGACGCTGGCACGCCATATACGAAATTCAAGGGGGTGACTTCCTGGCTGCTCCAGACATAAGCCCCCGAAAGAAAGATTCCCTTCTTGACGTGGTACCCGCTTCCTACATTTTGGAGATTCGGCTTTCCATCGTAAATGCCCTTAAGTTCATCAAGGGTTGGCAGGCGCCAGTCCGAGTAGCCGGAGACCCGCGAAGCGCGGCAAAAACTCTCGGCATCAATCCATTTGATATCGCGGCCGTTGTCTTTGCTCATCCACATCAACGCATTCACGGAGGGATCGCTCCAGACACCCTGGGTTGCGGACACGTAGGCGTTCCTCTGCTGACTGTCGATGGCACGCTCCTGGCGTTGTCGCTCGGCAGCTTCGCCGGCGATGCTGTGGAAATGGCCGTTAAACGTGCCGCGTACGCACAAGGCACGGACGCCGTGAGAAGAGTCGTTCACCGCCAGGGAAAACCGCCGCGCGTCCATGAAATAGAAATACCAAGCGTGCCGAGAATCGGGAGTCTGTTCGCTACTCCAGATAGCCATTGACGAAGGCTGCACGTCCCGCCCGCCGCCAGACAATGTGTGCGGGTAGACCGATTCCAGTTCGTTGAGCGTGGCAAGCCGCCAGTCGGAGAAACCTGCGAGCCGGAGATCGCGGCAATAACTATCCGCTTGGGGCCAGGTTCGATCGCTTTGTCCGCTCTCGCTCTGCCACATCAATCCCGTTTCCGAATCCGTCCAGACACCCGCAAGGCTGGGAGCCAGTGGAGTACTTTGGCCATGGGAGGAGGCATCGGCGGCACCCGGGAGGACCTGACCTTCCGGCGACGCGGGCTGAGCGTGCGATATTGGTGCAGGGGCACGCCCATTATCCACACGCACACACAGTGCACGGGTCCCAAACATGTTTTCCGCATACTGAAAATCAAAACCCACGCCCTGAGTGCTGCTCCAAACGGTTGTATCCGAGAGGAAAATGCCTTTCTTGATGTGATAGATTCCTGGTTTTTCATCGAACTCGCGTTTCCCTTCGTAGATTTTTTTGAGTTCCTCAACTGTAGGAAGTCGCCAGTCCGAATATCCCCCAATACGTGATGCGCGGCAGAAGTCCTGGGCTTCAACCCACGTTACGTGCTTGCCATTGTCTTTGTTCATCCACATCAGTTTAGGTTTGTATATCAGGAACAATGATAGAAAGGAGGAATCCGTCCAAACACCGTATGGTGCCGCCGCGTATGCCTCGCCCTGCTTCTGAAGGATTGCCGCTCCGGCCTTCTCATTTTGTTCGTACTCCCCACCAGAGGCGAAGTAGCTTTTCGGCGTAGGACTCCAATCCCGCACGGAAACAACAATACAAGTGACCATTAAGAGCCCGACGGCACAACCGATCACGCGCGACTTCCCTGAGCTCGATTTCCACCATTCGGCAGCGGACCCCACGTTCACGCCCACTGCGATGGCAACGACTGCGGCGACAAGAATCGACATGAGATGATTTTCATTGAAGCTGATGTACCACATCACGCCAACTGCAAGCTTTGAAAAGCAAAATGCGGCGACAGCGATAGCGAGTAGCCCGATAGCGACCTGAAGACTTACAGTCGCTGACGCCCACCATTTCCGCACGAATGGCGCTTGCGCTGCCAGCATCATCGCCGCAAGAATTGCAACGGGAACGGCCACAAGTTGAATCGCAATGAGATAGAGCACTGCCGCTGCACCCACGGTAATTAAGTTCCGTCTTGCTTTCGGGGAAGCAAACCTCCACCATTGTTTGGCGAAAGAAGCGGACTTGCTTGCTACCTGTTCCACTTGCTGACTGACAGCACCTAAGGATGCCGATGGGGTCGCAGTTTGAGTGATGGGAGGAGCGGCTGCAACATTCGGTGATGCGGCGAACGGTTGACTGGTGGCGCTGGTGGGCAGAGACGCGGGTCGGATCACGGTTGGCGCCGACTGCGACACCTGTATTCGGTGTTGCACCTGGCTAATCCGGTCACCCAACTCCCCTGCCGTCTGGAACCTGTCGGATGCATCCTTCGCCAGACATTTGGCGATGATTTCATCCAGGTCCCCCGGATAGTTTGCGAGGAAGCTCGACAGCTTCAGCGGTTGCCGGTAGAGGATGTTGGCAATTGCGGAGGCTGTATTTTCTGCCGGGAAGGGAAGAACGGAGGTCAGCGCCTCAAACAGCATGATGCCCACTGCGAAGATGTCCGAGCGGCCATCCGGAGTCCGCCCTTGTAGTTGCTCCGGCGACATGTAGGCCACCGTTCCCAGCACGTGACCGGTTTGGGTGAGCTTCTGGTCCGCCAGACGCGCAATGCCAAAGTCTACAATCTTGGCTACGCCGTGTTCGGTCACCATGACGTTCGCCGGTTTGATGTCTCGGTGCACGATCCCGCGTGCATGAGCGTAATCCAGACCACGGCAGACCTGGGCCACGATATCCAGCCGTCGCTCCAGAGGCATATCCTTCTCGTTCTTAAGGATGTCTCCAAGCGAACGGCCTTCCAGGAATTCCATCGCGATGAACGGGGCTCCCTGCCACTCGCCAAGTTCGTGGATAACCACGATGTTTGGGTGCTGCAGGATACCGGCAGCGCGCGCCTCCCGAAGGAATCGGCTTAGGAATTCCGAGTCCTGTGCCAGTTGCTGCGACATGAGCTTCAACGCAACGGTCCTGCCGATGCCTGGGTCAAAAGCTTTGTAAACGGTCCCCATCCCTCCCTGGCCCAATTGCTCGATGATCTGGTACTTGCCGACCATCTGCTGCCTTACCGACGCTTCGGCATTTACGACGACGGTCGTGCGCAGATCGGGCTGTCCGACTGAGGACGGGGCTGATGTCCGTATATCTTGCGCCGAAAAGGTGGAATCCGTGCCTGGCGCTGGGGCCGCTGGCTCTGGCCTCACCACCGTTGTTTTTGAAGGCACAGTCGTTTCACCACTTACAGTTTGCTTTACCGTCGGCCCCTGTGCTAATGACTGCATCGGTGCCGCCGGTGATGTCGGCGCAGCCGAATGAGTTTCAGCGTGCGCGGCTATCCTGTTAGATTGGGACTGAACCGGAAGCGAACCCCCAGATTGTTGGCCGCGTGACGCCGCGGCTGAAGGCTCGAAGCTTACGCTGATCAGCTTTGAGTCTTCATAGTTTCCTTGGTATTTGGAGTTTTTGCTAAGGAATGCTGCAACTAATTGCTCGTCCGGCATTGATGCATATTGTGGATTCGCCTGCTTGAGTCTCTGAGCAAACTGCGCAACGGGAAGCGTAACTTTAGGGTTCGCCATCCAACTCCCTCCGTAGGAATGATCGGACGGACTAGCTGGCGCGAGATCATATCTCTGCTATATCCCGATGTCAACACTACTTATGGACCCCCAATTCGCTGATAAGGTCGTGGAATGCAATAGACACTGGGTTCGGAGCGCGGGAGGTTAGCGCTGGCGGACCATGCCGAGCGCAGCCGCCTTGCGTTTCGGCTGAGATCAGTGTTCCAAGGCCCGCTTTAGCATCCGCTTACGTTCAGCAAGGAATACCTCGCCTCACCCTCCCTCTTGGCTCACGAAAAGTAGCTTGCTTATCCGCTGATAAGACCCCCCTTCAGATCCGCAAAGGAAGCAGCCCCCAGGCCTCCATCCATTCCCCCAGCCGCTCCAGCCTCGTCACCAAGCGCAACACCATCCTGCGCGCATGATACGCTACCCGCCCCGGCGTGTTGAAAATCAGGAAGCGCAGCCGCTTGGGCCGCGCCCTCAGCAACTCCGCCGGCAGCGCCAACCGCTTCAGGGCCGTCAGCACGTTGTGGGTGATCACCGCCAGCCGCAGCCAGGCGGCGTTGGCCCCGAAGTACTTGCTGGGCAGCACCCCGCCCGCCAACTCATTCTTCACCACATCGTGCACCGCTTCGATCGTCCCCGCCTTCTCCCGG
>Ga0208821_1000622_pt1 | contig 25704 bp, 24 predicted proteins | sample June2015DPH_20_5_FD_184720 | JGI IMG/M metagenome (GOLD analysis project Ga0208821, IMG submission 184720) | Peatland microbial communities from SPRUCE experiment site at the Marcell Experimental Forest, Minnesota, USA - June2015DPH_20_40... | ecosystem: Environmental > Terrestrial > Soil >... | reverse complement strand
TCACCCAAAACGCCTTCGAGATCGTCAACTTCAACTTGCGCAGGAACCATGAGCAAAAAGAATTCCGTGCCAAGTTTCTCCTGCGGATGCACGCCGTCCAGCCCAGCCGGGAGGTTCTACATGAGGTCTTCGCCCTGGAGGGGGTAAAAAGCGTGGAGTTGAATTTTTAGGACATTAAGCAGTAAGAGTGAGAGGTTAAAATCTTGGGACGGTCTAGTGTCATGTTTCAGAATGCCTTTAAAAAAATCTACATGTTCTGGTAGCCGCAGGCTTTAGCCTGCCCTCATTTTATTAAGGATTTTCGCAAGCTTAAGCTTGCGGCTACATTTTAAAGGCCTAAAGATGAAGGACATTTTTTATTAAAGGAAAATCTGAGACATGACACTAGGAGCGGTATTCTTCGAAGAGTCTGGCGGGGTATTCCTGGGCCAGGCGGGCGGCCAATTGGTGATGCAGGTCCCAGGCCTCGTCTTTGGCACGGGTTTCCACCGCCAGGTCAGGGTTGGACCAGCGCCGGGGCAGATAAAAGAAATTGACTTCAAAAACCGCGGTCTCGAAGAGGTCCTCATCTTTCTTGATGGTGGAAACCACGAAACGCCGGCGGGTCGCCTGGTTCCTGACCTTGTTGAATAAACCTTTGGCAGTCCTGCCCGCGGTCCTCAAGATTGCTCTTCCTTATGCCTGGATCTTTTCCTGCTGATGGCCCTTTTCTTGACCGGCGCGCAAACGGTGGAGCCCATCACCACCCTGGCCTGGACGGTTTTGAGGCGTGAGGGGAAATAGAGTTTCTCCTCTGCCGGCGCCAGCTCGGCGATGGGGGCGCCTTCCAGTTCAAAGCCTTTTTCTATGAGGGGCCGCAAATCGGCCCAGTTCTTTTTGCTCCCCATCATGGCAACGATGATGGCCTGGTCGCCATTCTGAAACATCCCCACATAGGTATGCTTGGAGGCACGCGTGAAGCCGGTTTTGCCTGCCACCGCCAGGGGGGTGGTGAACAGGAAGCGGTTGTGATTGCGCAATTCCCGGTCCCCCTGGATAGTGTAATACTTGGTGGCCATGATCCTGGCCAGTTCCGGATTTCCCATGGCCCGCCTAAACATCAGGGCCAGGTCCTGGGCCGTGGTGAACTGGTTGTCCGCGGGCAGGCCGTTGGCAGTGGCCAGGGTGGTGCGGTACGCCCCCCACTGGCGGACCTCCCGGGTCAATTGCCTGGCAAATTCCTCTTCACAGCCGCTCACTTTTTCGGCCAGGGCCCGGGCCGCGTCGTTGGCGGAGGAGAGCAGCAGGGCATAGAGCAGATCCCGCACCGTATAGGTCTCCCCCGCCTTGATCTTGATCTTGGAAGGGGGGGCGGAGGCGGCATAGGCGCTCACCGGAACCTTGTCGTCCAGCTTCAGGTGCTCCAACACCGACATGGCGGTCATGACCTTGAGGGTGCTGGCGGGGGGGCAAAAGAGCTGGGGATTGCACGACAATAAAATCTGGCCGGTCTTGGCGTCCATGATGACGAAAGACTTGGCCGACACCGCCAGGCCTGCTTCCTCGGCGGCCACCGGCCTCAGCGCCAGCCAGCAACCCGCCAGCACCCCGAAAAACACCATTGCCCATTTGACGCTGGATCTCACGAACCCTCCCGCTCACTTGCCCTTATGGCCCGACGGCTCGGGGCGGCATTCATTGCCCCCTATCATATGAAAATTTTCGTCGCTTGGCAATGAGGGAGCCATCGGATTGCAGAACAATTCGTCCTGAGGCAACCGAGGAGTGAGCCACCGCCCGGCAATTTCGATTACTTCGGGGAAAAAACCGGCCAGATAAGGGCCGGCGACCGCCAGGTCTCCGGCGCCCCGCTCTTAACCGTATCTTTCCAGCTCCTTAAGGTAATCGGCAGGCGGGTAAAATCCGGGAAAGCGATGCAGTTCCCGGCCCTCGGAGGAGAAGACCAGGGTGGTGGGCGCCCCGATGAGCTTGAACTGGCGCACCACCTCCAGGTGGCTGCGCCATTCCAGGTGCACGGGAATGAAGCGGGTATTAAGCGCGGCGGCCACCGCCTGGTCGGTATGGGTCTCCTGGTGCAGCCGCTGGCAATGGGAACAGCCTTCCATATAGAGTTCCAGCACCAATGGGCGGTTCGCTTCCTTGGCCTCTTTCAGGGCCGCCTCCCAGTTGTCTCGCCAATTTACCACTGCCGTCATGAGTTCTTCTCCTTTAGGGTCTGGTGATCGCCACCCCGGCCGCTGCTCCGCAGCCGCCTGCACTCCCCCTGGCCCCACCGGCGTAGCGCACTCTTATTAACGGAAGCATGAAAGGGGTTCCATCTTTATCCCCTCTCCCCCAATGGGGGACGACAGCGGGTGAGGGGGAATTTAATCTCTTTTCCGCTCCCATTAATTAAGATAAGCCGCATCCGCCCAAAGGCAAGGGATGCCCGCATAACCAGGGGGTGAGCCGCTAATTTTCTGTCCTTTTTATGGGGAGATGATATTATCTTTCTGGGTAAAGCGCCCAGGCGGGCGGCCCCTGGAAAAGCCTGGAAGCCTGAGGGCGGCACGGCCCGCCGTGCCTTAGACACTATGGGAATATCGCCTTTCCTGTTTCTCCTGCTCCTGGTGGGGGCCTGGGGCTACCAACTCCTGGCCCTGGTCTCCCTGTGGCGCTTCTTCGCATCGGCCGCCGCCCCGTTGCCGCGGCCTCCAGAGGTCGGGATCACCGTGTTCAAGCCCTTGCAAGGGCTGGAGGCCACCACCCGGGAGTGTCTGGAGAGCTTCCTGGTCCAGGACTGGCGCCCCTGCCAGGTGCTTTTCGGGGTGCGGGATCAAGGCGACCCGGTGGTTTCCTTGCTCCGGGAACTCCAAAGGACCCATGCCGGACCGGAAATCGAGATCATCTTTTGCCCTCAGCTCCTGGGGCTGAACCCCAAGATCAGCAGCCTGCGCCAGATGGAGGAGCGGGCTCGTTACGATCTTATGGTCATTGCCGATGCCGATGTCAAGGTGGGCCCCGACTTCCTCTCCCGGGTGGCCGCGGCCTTGCAGGAGCCGGAGGTGGGCCTGGTGAGCTGCCCATACCGCTCCGGCCCGGCCCAAACCCTGGGGGCGCAACTGGAGGCCTTGACCATCGCCGCGGATTTCATCCCCGCGGTGGCCGCGGCCCACTATGTGGAGGGCATCCGCTTCGCCCTGGGAGCCGCCATGGCCCTGACCCGCCGGGCTTTGCTGGCCAGCGGCGGCTTTGCCCCCCTGGCCGACTACCTTGCCGATGACTTCCAATTGGGCCGGCGGATAGCGGCAGCCGGCCTCCAGGTGCGCCTCCTCCCCTATGTGGTGGAGAGTCAAACTCCGAAGATGAGCCTTAAGGATTACCTGGCCCACCAGCTTCGCTGGGCCCGCACCTACCGGGTCTGCCGCCCCAAAGGCTACCTGGCTTACGGCATTACCCACGCTTTGGTTTTCGCCCTGGCCCTTTGCTGGGTCACCGGGGCGGCCCCTTGGGTATTGGCTCTAACCCTGGCCACCCTGGCCCTCCGCTTAACCCTGGCCGTCGTCTCAGAGCGATTCTGCCTTCGGGGCCATCTTCCCGGGAACTCCTGCTGGCTGCTGCCCCTAAAGGACCTCCTGTCCTTCGTACTTTGGACCCTGAGCTTTCTGGGTAGCCGGGTCACCTGGGGCCACCTTCGCTACCTGGTCAGCCGTGAGGGAAAATTGGTGAAAATATAATAAGTTACCACAAATGACGGGATTACCTATGGATGTTAAGGTCCTGGAACAATTATTGCTCGAGGTGAAGGACGGGCGGCAGTCGGTGGAACAGGCGTTGCAACGCCTCCGAACCTTGCCCTTCGAGGACCTGGGTTTCGCCCGGGTGGACCATCACCGGCAGTTGCGCCAGGGGTTCCCGGAGGTGATTTTTGCCCAGGGGAAAAGTCTGGCGCAGATCCGCGCCATTTTGCAGGCCCTCAGCCCCCGGGCCGAGCGGATCCTGGTGACCCGCCTGGCCCCGGACCAGGCCGAGGCCCTGTTGCCGGAATTCCAGCACTCCCGCTACCACCCCGACTCCCGGGTGTTGACCATCATCCGCGGCGACATCCCCGATCGGGGCCGGGGGCTGATCCTGGTGCTCTCCGCCGGCACCTCCGATATCCCGGTGGCGGAAGAAGCGCTGCTCACCGCCAGGACCATGGGGCACCAGGCCGAACCCGTCTATGACGTGGGGGTGGCCGGGCTGCACCGGCTGCTGGCCCACCAGGAGTTGCTGGCCCAGGCCACCGTCTTTGTGGTGGTGGCGGGCATGGAGGGGGCGCTTCCCAGCGTGGTGGGCGGCCTGGTGGACCGCCCGGTGATCGCGGTGCCCACCTCCGTGGGCTACGGCGCCTCCTTTGGGGGACTGGCGGCCCTGCTGGCCATGCTCAATTCCTGCGCCACCGGCGTGGCGGTGGTGAACATCGACAACGGCTTCGGCGCCGGCTTCCTGGCGGCCCTGATCAACCGGAGGGATTAAACCAGAGAATATTCCTTGATACGCTTTATGGAAGTCATGGCATGGTTAACGTTGGCAAAGGGACAGGGTGGTTTAGCCGGTGGGGCGGGCGTCTCGCCCGCCACTCAATGGGCGGCAGACGATAATGTTCGAAGTCTAGAGATGGAATAATGCTAATGGCGGGATGCGCTTCGCTTTCCCGCCCTACGGGCTTTTTTCTGCGGCCCTTACCGTCGGCGGGCGGGACGCCCGCCCCACGCGGGAATGTGGTGCGTCAGACGCACCCTGGTATCTCCTGGTGGCCACTGGCCACTGGCCATTTCTTCAAATCTTTACCTCTTCCTTCTGGCCCTCCAGGAGGGCCCGGTAGTGCTCCACCGACTTCCTGGCCTGGAAGATTTCGGCCTCCAGGCGGTTGCGCTCCGCCAGGGGGGCCTCCGGCCCCAATCGCGTCCGGGCCTGCTCCAACTCTTCCAGCCGCTTTAGCCAGCGGTAGAGCTCCAGGGCCAGATGGCGGACGCTCATCCCTGTCCGGCCTCAGGAGCCGCCAACTGGTCCGTCAGGGGCACCTCCGGGGCGATCACCAGGGGCAGGACAAAGTAAAAATTATTGCCCCCGTGAGTGGCCTGGTAGCCTACTTCGCCCCCATGGGTCTCGATGACGCTGCGGATAAAGAAGAGGCCCCGGCCCGTGCCCACCTCGCCTTCCACATTGGCCCCCCGATAACCTTCGTCGAAGATATGCGGCTGGTCTTCCGGCGGGATGTGTGGCCCGGTGGTGAAGACGCTTAACTTGACCCCGTCTTTTCCCGGTCCAAAATAGTCCGAGAGCAGGTCCCGGCCATAGGCCATGTACTTGAGGCCTTCCTGGTTGCGGCGGGTGTACTTCCCCGCGTTGGAAAAGAGATTGGCGTAGACCTGGGCCATCAGGCCCTTATCCACCGACAGGGGCAGGTCCTCGTCGGGCATCACCCCAGCCCGGGTGTCGATGGCGATGCCGCGCTCCTGGAGCTTGGGGAGAAATAGCAGCAATTGCGGCTGAATGATTTCGCTGTGGACCCGGCAGGTGCGCCGCTGCAGGACGAAGTGCCCTTTCTGGAAATGGGACTGCCGGAACAGGGATTCAATGAACAGACTGACCCCGCGATAATGCTGCTCCAGGGTCTGGTAATCAGTCTCCATCTCCTGAACGAGGCCCCCAAAATACCCCTGGGTATCCTCATGGAAGGCACATTCCGGTTCTCGCACCTGGCAGACGCACTCCAGATTCTTCAGAGTCTTGATTTTTTCCCGCAGATGCCTCAGGTAAAGGGCGAGGCTGATGTTGGGGATGATGACGTTGTGTTCGATATCCGCCACCAGGCTGTTGATGAAACGGATGTGCTGGATATTCTGCCAGGCGATGATCTTGACATGCAAATTGTAGCCCAGCCGATTGGCGTACTTCTCAAAGAAAAACTTGTCTTTCCGGGAGATCCGGTCCCCGGGGAAGAACTCCAGCAAACCGATGATTCGATCCTTGGCGTAAAAGGGGAGCTGGCTCGCCAGGATCTGATTGCCCCGGATGGGGATGCTCCAGGAATCGGCGGCGTCGTAGGCCTCACTCTCCAGCCGGATATGGGGCGGCGGCTCGGGCTTTTCCGGGTAAACCCCCCGCAGGCTGTCGCACACCAGTTCCAGCCGGCCCTCGGCGGAGATCAAATAGAGGCGGCAGTTCAGGTCGAAAAATTCTTTGATGATCCATACCGAGACCCGGTAGAAGTTCTCCATGGTCTCATATTCCTGGGCCAGGTCGTAGAAGGTCATGAGGGCGTCGTCCTTCAGGGTGCCAAAGTTATACTCCCTGAATTTCCGCCACTTTTCCGTCACATGGGCGGCAACCTCTGCCAGGTCCATGGGGGCGTTCATATCGACCTCCTCTTTCAGACGGGAACCCTGCCCCACCTCAGCCGCGGGGCCGCAGTTATTCGGGGGCGGGGCTGCGCCGGTACCGGGCCACCCCGATTTCGAAGAGATCCCGGCCCTGGCAATCGTTGATGACGATGGCGGGCAGGTCTTGCACCTCCAGGCGGTGGATGGCCTCCGGCCCCAATTCGGGGAAGGCGATAACCCGGGCGTCTTTGATGCACCGGGAGATAAGGGCCCCGGCCCCACCGGTGGCCCCCAGGTAAACCGCCTGGTATTCCTTCATGGCGGCGATGACCTCCGGAGAGCGTTTGCCTTTGCCGATCATGGCCTTCAGGCCCAGGCGCAACAGGGTTGGCGTATAGGAGTCCATGCGGTAACTGGTGGTGGGTCCGGCGGCGCCGATGACCCTTCCCGGCCGGGCCGGCGAAGGGCCCACATAGTAGAGGATCTGCCCCTGAAGCTCCATGGGCAGCGGCTTGCCGGCCTCCAAAAGGTCGAGCAGACGCTTGTGGGCCGCGTCGCGGGCGGTGTAGATCACCCCGCTGACCAGTACCTTATCGCCGATCTCCAGGTTCCGGACGTCTCCATTGGTGAGGGGTGGCGTCAGCTTCACGGTTTTGGGCATATTCCACCTTTATAAAACCACTTCCAGGTGCCGGGAGGCGTGGCACTGGATATTGACGGCCACCGGCAGGGAAGCGATATGGCACGGCTGCATCAGGAGGTTTACCGCCAGGGCGGTGATCCGGCCACCCAGCCCCTGGGGGCCGATGCCCAGGTCATTTACGGCCAGGAGCAATTCCTCCTCCAGCCTGGCCAGTTCCGGATCCGCGTTAGGCAGGCCCAATTCCCGCAGCAAGGACTTTTTAGACAGATAGGCGGCCTGCTCGAAGGAGCCGCCGATGCCCACTCCCACGATAATGGGCGGGCAGGGGTTAGGACCGGCCTCCCGCACCGTGCCCACCACTTTCTCTTTGACGCCGGCCCAGCCCTCCGCCGGTTTCAGCATGTACACCCGGCTCATGTTTTCGCTGCCGCCGCCCTTGGGGACCACGGTGAGCTTCAGGCGGTCCCCGGGGACGATCTCGGTGTGGATCACCGCCGGGGTGTTGTCCCCGGTATTGGCCCGGGTCAAGGGATGGCACAGGGACTTCCTCAGGTACCCCTCGCCATAGCCCTGGCGTATCCCTTCGTGAATGGCCGTCTCGAACGAGCCGCCCACCAGGTGGACGTCCTGGCCCAGCTCCACGAAGACCACGGCCAGACCGCAGTCCTGACACATGGGAACGCGGTCCTCCCGGGCGATGCTGGCGTTTTCCAGCAACTGCCGAAAGATCTCCCGGCCGCTTTCCGATTCCTCTGCCGCTGCCCCCCGGGCCAGGGCCCGCAGCAGGTCTGCCGACGCCTCATAATTGGCGGCAATGGCCGCCTGCTTCACCCCCTGGATGACTTTTTCCACCTCGATCTCCCGCATAATCGCTCCTGACGCCAGATAATGTCTTGAACGGCAGCGGCGTGATGAATCACGCCCCACCGCAGATTTTTATCAATCAGAGCATTAACTGGATCAGGAACTGGTTCTTGCTCTGATTAATAACTTAGCCTAAAAAAACTGACGGCAAACTGCTCCTATTCTTCATCCAGGTCGTTCTTAAAGAACTGCTGGCTGGAGGCCCGGGACTGGCTGGGGGCCTTCTCCTTGATGACCTCCTCCTCGGGATAAAAAGTGTCATCGCCCTCGGTGGCTTCCTCATCCTTGCCGGTCCGCTCATCGCCCTTCTTGGCCAGGGTGGCGTGGATCTCTGGAAATTCCTCCACCTCCTGGCCACTCAAGGCCTCCTTCATGTAGTTGATAAAGACGGGCGCCGCAGCCTGAGACCCGGTCTCCTTAGGCCCCAGACTGTGATCATCGTCCATCCCCACCCAGGCGCCGGTGATCAGCGACGGGGTGAAGCCTATGAACCAGGCGTCCCTGAAATTGTTGGTGGTGCCGGTCTTACCGGCGATGGGCCGGCCCAGGACCTTCACCCGGGTGGCGGTGCCCCGCTCCACCACCCCCAACATCAACCGGATCATGGTTTGGGCCGTCTCGGCATCCAACACCCGCCGCTTTTGCAACTGATAATCCACCAACACCCGGCCATCCCGGTCTTCGATGCGGTTGATGAAGGCCGGCTCCACCAAGACCCCATCGTTGGGAAAGACCGAGTAGGCCCGGGTCAGCTCAAACAGGGTGACATCGGAGGCCCCCAGGGCCGAGGCATAGTTGGGAAAGATGGGGCTGGTGATCCCCAGGGTCTTGGCCATTCTCAGGGTGGCCGGCACCCCGATGGCCACCATCAGGCGCACCGCGGGCACGTTGCGGGAGTGGGCCAGGGCGGAGGCCAGGGAGATGGGGCCTTCGAAGCGATGGTCATAGTTCTGGGGAGACCAAACCTCGCCGCGGCGCCCTCCGGGCAGGGAGATGGGCTCATCCAGCAGGATCGAATCAGGCCGGTAGCCCTTCTCGACGGCGGCGGCGTAGATGATGGGCTTGAAGGCGCTCCCCGGCTGCCGTTGGGCCTGGGTGGCCCGGTCGAAGGTGCTATCGCCGAAGTCCTTGCCGCCGATGAGCACCGGGACCTTGCCGGTCTTCAACTCCATGGAGAACAGCGCACCCTGCACCATGGGGGCGGGAATGAGCTCCGCGGTCCAAATCTTGCTGTGGCGGTCCCGGCCCAGCAGGCGCACCTGCACCACGTCCCCGGGCCGCAGGCCGGCGGTGGAGGGACCCCCTCTACCTTTTTCCTTCTGCGGCAGGACGGCCCATTTATCCCCCAGGTGCAGGTTCAACGCCTGGCGTTTTTTGTCAGAGGAGGCCACCAGGGCCGCAACCGACAGTCCCTTGTGGGGCGGGTATTTGTTGTAATACTTGACCTCCCGGGACTGGTAGGCCGCCAGTTCCTTGCCGCCCAGGTGGCGGAGGGGGCCCCGGTAGCCGTTGCGCCGCACCAGACCGTCGATCCCTGCTTCAATGGCCTTCTGGGCCTCCTGGTGCAGATCCACGTCCGCGGTGGTATAGACCTTGAGGCCCATGTTGTAAACCGAGTCTTTGCCGAAGCGCTCTTCCAGCAAGGTCCGTACGTGCTCATTAAAATAGCCGCACTCTTTGATCCATTCCGGGCGGTAGGGCTTCAGCTTGATGGGCTGTTTCAGGGCCGCCTCTTCCTCAGACTTGCTGATGAAGCCCACTTCGGCCATGCGCCGCAGCACGTAGGCCTGGCGTTCCTTGGACTGCGTGGGGTTGAGATAGGGGTCGTAGCGGCTGGGGAACTTGGGGATGCCCGCCAGCACCGCGGCCTCGGCCAGGTTCAGATCCTCCACGTGCTTGGAGAAGTACTCCAGAGCCGCGGCCTCCACCCCATAGGACCCGTGACCCAGAAAGATGTGATTAAGATAGATGTTGAGGATCTCTTCCTTACTCAGGTAATTATCGATGCGATAGGCCAGGACCGCTTCCCGGATCTTCCGGGTAAAGCTCTTCTCCGAGGTGAGCAGGATGCGCTTCACCACCTGCTGGGTAATGGTGCTGCCCCCCTGGACCACCCGGCCGGCCTCCAGGTTGCGGGCAAAGGCGCGGCTGATGCCGATGATGTCCACTCCCGGATGCTCGAAGAAGCGGGCATCCTCTGCGGCCACAAAGGCCAGGACCAGATGCCGGGGCAGGCGGCTGTACGGCACTTCGATGCGCCGCTCGTTGTAAAACTCGCCGATGCGCTGGCCGTCCCGGGCGAAGATCTGGGTTACCACCGGGGGCCGGAAATCCTTAATTGAGGTGAAGTCCGGCAGATCCCTCAGGAAATGGTAATAGATGTACCCCCCGGCCGCCGCGACTCCCAGCACCGCGGTGAGGGCCAGGCCTAACATGATCAGGTTCAGGCGTCTGGCCCAGCGGCGCCGCCGGTGGTAATGCTCCAGCCGGTCAGGGTTGGCTTTGAAGAATCTCATTTCCGGTTCCGCTGATTATCACTCAAGAATGTGGCCCAGCCGCCCTCGGCTGTTCTCCCTTTAATTAATTTTACTCCTCTTCCTGAAAATTATCCAGAAATTGCCGGATTTGTATGCCCAGGGCGATGCAAACGTGCCCGTCCATGCACCGGCTGGCGTCGGGCTTGTCGACATAGGTGGCCAGCTCGTGGCCTCCTTTCTTTAACTTCAGGACATAGGCCTTCTGGCCGCGGTCGTAGGAGAGGGTGGAGACTACCCCCCTCCTGGCGAGCTCCGGATACATCTCCAGGATTTTTTCCTTCAAACTTACAATAGTATAACCCATGGTCGTCCCTCCCGGTCCGCAAAATTGGCGACGGGACCTGAGCCGCGCCGCCGGGCCCGCCAGGGCCTTAATTAAAATAAGTCGCCCGCGGCCCCTGGGCAAGGAGAGAAGGGGGATCAGGCAATAAATTTCCGGTCCAGGGTGCGATATTGAATGGCCTCCGCCACGTGGCCCGGGGAGAGCCCGGCGGCCCCTTCCAGGTCGGCGATGGTCCGGGCGATCTTGAGGATGCGGTGGTAGGCCCGGGCGCTCAGGCCCAGGCGCTCCATGGCCACCTCCAGGAGGCGCTGGCACTCCAACGAGAGGACGCAATGCTGCTTCAAGAGGCGGGGGGGCATGTGGGCGTTGGCAAAGATGCGGCCCCTGGCAAAGCGCCGGGACTGGGCCTCCCGGGCCTTCAGCACCAGGGCCCGCATCTCCGCGGAGCCCTCCGCGGCATCGCTCGCGGCCAGTTCCCGGAAACCCAGCCCGGGCACCGCAATGTGCATGTCGATGCGGTCCAGCAGCGGCCCGGAGATGCGGCCCCGGTACTGCTGGATCTGTTTGGGGGTGCAGGCGCAGGCCCGCCGCGAGTCGCCGAAATAACCGCAAGGGCAGGGGTTCATGGCCGCCACCAGCATCACCCGGCCTGGGTAAGTAACCGAGCTGGCCGCCCGGGAGATGGTGACCCGGCCCTCTTCCAGGGGCTGGCGCAGCACCTCCAGGGTGGAACGCTTGAACTCCGGCAGCTCGTCCAGGAAGAGGACCCCGTGGTGGGCCAGGCTTACCTCGCCGGGCCGGGGGTTGGTGCCGCCGCCGATGAGACCGGCGTCGGAGATGGTGTGGTGCGGGTTCCGGAAGGGCCGCACCGTGATCAGGGGCTGGCCGGGCCTGAGGCGCCCCATGATGCTGTAGATCTTGGAGGTCTCCAGGGCCTCCTCAAAACTGAGAGGCGGCAGGATCGAAGGGACCATTCTTATCCAATCTGCTTATTTTTCCTTCAGATGCAAACCGCTCGAAAATAGCTCGGTTGAAGTTTATACTGAGATTTTCAAAACTCCAAGGTTTTGGTGCCCCGGCTTCGACATCCTTGTAGACCGCTATTTTTCCAATAAGGCTTTCAGAAAATATTTTTTTATCATCTGGACGGAGATTGGCAAGCTCTATCTGCATGTTCTCTAACCATTCGGAATTATCTTTCACAAATTCTAACAAAGCAAAACTGTTCGCTCTTGCGCTTTGCAAGGCGTCTCTTTTAATGCTAAAATCATTGATACGTGATTTTAATTCTATCATTTCCTTATCATTACCCCTAAGCTTGTCATAACAGTCGTTTATATCAAAACGTTCATCTTCTATCATCGTATATATATTTTGTTTAGCTCTTTCTTTTCTTTTCAATTCTCTTATCATATTTTCTATTGCTATGTCAAGTTGTTTAATCTGCTTTTCATAGTTTTCACATTCGAGGCTTCTCTCTAAATAACTTGGACAATACTCACCTCCAAGTTCAAATCCACCAAATGAAAGTTTATTAATTAATGAACTCCACACTTCGCTTTCAATTTCCTCAGCTTTTATAGTAGGTAATTTACATTTACTTTTGCCGGCTGCTTTGAGTCCTTTTTTAGATGTAGACGCCCAACTACAAGAATAGTATCTCGGAAAAGTCCCATTTTTACGGGTTGAGCCATGGTGAGGCTTTATAGTAGCGCCACATTCCGCACAAACCAATAAATCTCTCAGCCAATAATCTCTTGAGATCGAAATTCTTTTTCCTTTTACTATATTGAATTTCCTTTTTTCTTGGACTTTATCCCATTCAGACTTAGAGATAAGTGGTGAAATATTAAATGTAATATGCTCGGAAGAAGGTTTCATTAAAATAGCTTTCTTTTTGCCACCAATATTATAAACCTTCTTCCGTCTGTTTCCTTCATATTGGTACTGATTAAGAATATAATTACCATAATAAGCCGGATTATTTAATATATACTGAATCGTAACGTTACTAAAAGGCGCTCTTTTGCATATAATTCCTTCTTCTTTTAATTTTATTGTTATATCCCTATAAGACATACCTTCATGTATGTACATATTGACAATTCTTTTATAAACATCGCTTTCTACCGGGTTAATTTCAAGGACTTTTTTATCTTTGTTCCAGAGATACCCGTAAGGTGGCTTCCCAATAAATGTATCTCCTCTCTTCCACCTTGTTATTTTATTCTCGTTCATTTGCTCATTAATAATGTCTCTTTCAAGTTGAGCAATAGAAGCCAACATTCCAAGCATAGCTCTCCCATAAGGGTTAGCTAAATCAATGTTCTCCTTCAAGGAGATAAACATAACCCCATTTTTATTTAATTCTTCAACATTATTCAAGAGTTCCCTGGCGTTACGGCCAAACCGTGAAAGCCTATGAATAATTAAGCAATCAAAACGTTTTGCTTTGGCATCTTCTAACAGACGTAATAACCCATGACGTTTTTCGGTGACGGCACCGCTGATACCTTCATCAGCATAAATTTCGACTAACTCAACCCCTTCTTTGCTCTTGCAGTATTTTTCGATAGCTTGCCTTTGTGTCGAAAGGCTTTCACCTTCCTTTGCCTGGATTGGGGTAGAGACTCTCACATAGCCGGCGGCTCGGCTTGTCATAGTGACCCCCATGTCGAATAAAATTGCTTATCTGCTCAGTGGCACTTTATATAATCGGAAACCTGCCAAATGTCAACTATTTTCCAATTTTTCTAACTCCTTTCTTTTTATAGATTTCTTGGCGTTGGCTATGGCTTCCGGAAATTTTTATGGCAAGCTTAACTGAGAAATGAAGGAATGATTGGTGTAGACGATCGGAGGTGTTGGATTAAATATGTTGACAGTTTTAATCCTCCCCAAGATGGAAAAAGTCTGAAAATTTGCTCAAGGTTTTCTCCCGGTAGTGTATCCCACCCAGGAAATTTACTGAATTGCCACCCCCCTACCCCCTTATCACGTTTTCCAAGCCAAAAATCGCTTATTAGCAGACGAATAAACGGGTGGTCTGAGCCCGTACGAAGCCCGTAGCTGTGCGGCAGAATCTAATTGAATGTGAGAGTGCTTATAGCAGAAATCATCGGATATCTGTGCGCTTTAGGCGTGCGGCCCTTTTTCGTTGGCTACAAGCGCCTGGTTAGGCTTTTCTGAATACTTCCCAAGTCGCTTTTCTACAAATTCAACTGTAAGGTTTTCATCATATCGAAAATAGATAATATTTACTCCGTTCTTTTTGCATAAAGACCTTTTGCGTTCATCCATTTCTTTAGTCATTTCCAATGCTTCTTTACCACCAAACATTTCAACGGGTTTATAATGTTGTTGGCCTTGATACTCTATTGCTATCTTTAAGTCCGGGATAAAAATATCGATACGCTGATTGCCAAGCCACTCTGGCCTTGCTTCACGAATGACATTTAAAGAAGGAAATAAGTAACATATAGTTTTGTATAGCTGCGTCTCATTTATCCATCCTTCCCCAATGCGTGGTATTCCAAGTTTGTCTCTAATTTTATCTTCTGCCTCTCTCTCACCTATACCTTCTTCAATAACAGTCTTTTTAATATAAGCTCCATAATTAACCATTACACTGCTTCCATACATTGGATTGCAATATATCATATCAGATTTGGTATCAGTGCATAAATGACATATATTTTTCCTAAATTTAGCTCTCTCAATCGCACTGAGAAACTTATGAGGCCATCCTTTGTCTGAATATCTACTAATTTGATCAAGAGCCTCTTTCTTATATTTTTCAATAGCTTTTCTAAAACATTCACAAAAATATGAAGTGCCACAAAGTCTACAACTAAATTCAATCCACCAAGTCCATTCTCCTGTTTTGATTGGATAAAGAAATTCATGGGGGCATGAGCAATGAGAAGGCAATCTTTCATAAACAGAGTCAAATAAACCTAAAGGAATGAACAGGTTGTAAATATAAATAAAATATCTATTCCGAGTTTTTAAAGACACATATCGGAGCTTAAAAATATAAGACTCATACTCATCTATGGGAAGCCATTTAAGATAGGTTGGTAGTGAAATATCTTTTTCACTGATAAAAAAGCTTGGCAGTGTTTCAATTTTTATACTAAAATTTTTAAAGATATAACCTTTATTATCTATGATTTCCTTGATCGAATCACACGATCCAGCAGAAAAGCCATTTTCATCTATGGAAATAATTTTCCCTTCTGTAATAAGTTGCTGCAAATTATCTTTTATACCCCTAATTACAAGGTCTTGCATGAGAACAGAAAGCAATCTACGAGGCTCTTTTATAATTGCAAGTAACTCTTGTGAAAACTTTATCGGATTAACGTCTATGACAATATTCATTTTTGTTAATATTATTATGTATCAACCATTGCAATTTTTTCTACACGTTTAATCAATCCGTCAATCGTATCTGATACGCTGTTAAGATATTCACCGGATAATTCAATCCGATCATTTTTATTCCTCAAATAACCATGTGAATTTTTTATTAAATCTTCAAGATCATCCTTTTTTCTTGCTATACTCACTCTCCCATTTGCATGAAGTAAACAATCTCTGACCTTTTCATAATCCAAAAGCAAATTCCATTCACGATCTTTGCCCAAATCCACATTAAGGATGTTTCTGACTACTTCCTTAAATCTTTCTAAACTTCCAGAGTATTTAATGTCTTGGTTCTTAGCAAACCATTTCCGAACATGATAAAGAAACTCCTCTAAATACGAATACATCATTAAAAAAGTGTTTGTTCTTAGCATACTATCGAATGTATTGATATAGAATTCTTTTTTAATTATAAGTTCTTTTATTTTATGCTGGTCGTTACAATAGCTAATTTCCTCATTAATATAAGATACCTGAACCTCCATTAACCTCCTTTGCTCATTGTGAAATTCAATAATTAGTTGAAGATTCCACGTCATGAAACAACTGAATAGTTTTTTCTTCTTAATGTCAGCTTGTGAAATATTCATCTTTTAATTTCTCCTTGCCTAACAATAATTAGCTGAGATTATGCAGCAGCCTTGGCCACCGCAATCCAAAATGATTTTCGGGACCCCTTGCCCGGAAAAAATCCCCCAAAGTTTCTGTTCTTGAAGCCGAATCTTATCGTCAACAGCACTACTCTCAAAAGAAATCATTTTGGAGGTAACCAGCTAAGCACCTTAGCCAGGTGATTCAGGTATCGCACCTTCTTAGTCTTGCTATCATATTCCCACTGAGCTTCCTTAATTTCTCCGCCATCCATGCAGGTTAACGTCACAGTCCATTTACCGCCGGTTTCCGTTGCCGACCAGGTATTGCCTTTAAACCCACCCATTCTCTCGAAAGCGGCCACCACTTCTCTAATGCTATCGATTGCCTGTCCCTTACCTTCTACTCTTAATTTGGCCTGCTGCACAGATTTGATAGCTATTTGCTCTGGGGTGAAAGGTGGTACTATTACCGTTGCCATTGTGGAAATGTGCCGACCTTCATCGGGAAATTCTTTGTCCCATGGAACTAAGGCATCCTTAGGAAGCTTGCTCCCTCCTTCACCTATTAGGGCAATTACCCCTTCATCTTGTACCCCAGGTGTCAAACGACCGGAGTTAAATTTAACCTGATAGGTACCCGGCTTAATCGATTTGCCATGATCCGAGAAGGGGCCGGCCGAAAAGTTCCCTTCATCACCAAGGACAACCTCTGCTTGCCCTGCTCCTTTCCCAGACTTAAAGGTAATAAGCAGCTTGGTTCCTTTGGGCAGCAGAGCTTTGCCAGATAGGGTTATGGTCCCATCATTATTCCTGTTGGCCACAATTTCTTTAATAAGGGATTTTGTTCCCTCAGGGGGCAGTGTGTAATTGCTATCCGCTACCCAGCCCAACACTCCGCAAAAAACCAGTACCAGAAGCATCACGCCGGAAATTGTCACCCGTTTCATTTCCCCTATTCTCCTATTGATTGATGTTGCATCTTAATGATGGGCGCTCCCTTACTTAAAATAATTTTCCAAAATCCTACCCGTGATCTGTCGCCGGGATAGAGCATGAAGGAAAGAACCGGGCAGGATAAGGTCTGGGTCTTCATTCTCCCTTGCCGCCACGCTTCTTTAAAGTACCATCTTTATCAAAAGTGAAAATAAACCCCTTCACAGAACGGTAACCTGCGAGAAGGCGGTAGATAGGGAAATCTTCTTCCCCTGGACGAATAATATAAATCCAAGTTTCTTGTCCATTAGCTCCCCGTTTTACTTGGCTTGGTTCTCCCATCATGGCCTTAATTGACTCTTTAGTTTCCGCGGCGTGAGCCGGGTACGAAAAAGAGGTCAAACTAATCATTGCTAACGCAATCACCAATACAAAGATCCTTTGTACTTTCTTCATTTCACCATCTCCATAGTTCATACACCTGACACGGATGGGGGGAGATTTAGGCTAAATTTCTCGTCGGCGGCATGTTAGCACAAACATAATTAAAAGATCAATTTTCCCGTAAATTCCGGATAGCCTACCGCCCTGTATATCCTTCAGAATGTGCCCTGTGCTTCTCCCAATTCTCCAAAAATTCCCTGGCAAGCTCTTTAGATCGAATAATCAAAAGATTTTCAGCATTGTTTTCTTCAGCAGCCCGGGTGAAATTAAAACTACCGGTGATCACGACTTCCTGGTCAATAATCATGACCTTGTTATGGGCGATGGCATGGGCTGAATCAATGTACGTCGGGATTCCCATGTGAGCGGTAAAATCTGCGGCGCTATACTTCGCCGTTTTTTGTGATTTGTCCAGGATAATTTCTGTGTGGACTCCCCGTTTATGTGCGTCAACCAGGGCTTTCGCTATTGGTTTCGATGTAAAAGAATATGCCTGTATCAGGATCTCGCTTTTGGCCTTGTCCAGCTCCGCTACAGTCGCCTCAGTGCATCGTCCTCGGGGACTGAAATAAACCTGGGCCGTAACATTGGTGAGGATGATTTCCTTTGCTGGAGAACTGCAAGGCAGGATTGATATTGTTAGGCAAATTAGTGCACATATGACCAGAAGGGCTCTTTTGGCCAACGATATCTCCTCATCGGTGGTCCAAACAGACGGTAGGTATTTTCTGGCTACACGCATCGCAACGCAAGCGGCCTTCCTTGCTCCCACTTCAAATGTATACAATCTATAGATAGTCGATTGCACTCTTCATGTAGACAAGGAAGCACTACTTCCGATATCTTATCTCCCCAAATAACTCCTTTGAGAGCAGCTTTAATATTTATAGTTTCCAATTTTGATAGTGGATCGTGTATCACTACTCGATATTCTGCCTCATCCCGGTAATCTATATGCTTTTCAAAATAAATATGGTCAAAATTACTGCTGATAAAGTCTTTTAAGTATTTTTCTTCTCCTTCATTTGCTAATCTATCGCCATTCAATGTTAATGATTCATGATGTATCTCATAGTTTTGTAAGTAAGAGACTCTTTCATAAGAATATAGTTGGTCTGAAGTACACTCATGGCTAAATATTTCTTTGAGGCTTCTCTTAGAGAAAACAACACATGCCCCGGCGTGATTATCACCGTATTGAGACCACATTCGTGACTTGTTCCACCCTTCACGTGTTGCGTGAGGATCTTCTAAGTCTTTGCGATTTTCCAAAATCATGATAGGCGGATAATTGGAACAGAAGCAGGCCACACGGTATTCATTGCGAATTATCTGATTAATCTTTTTGGATAGCTTCTTTGCCTCTCGTACTGATGGAAGATAGGAAAAACCAATGAAGCCAAAGAACCTCTCTTTATACTCACGCGGATCATTTGTATCCTTGAATAAGGAGAGCTTTAGTTTCATTGTTGGCAAGATTTCATTTATGACGGTTGCTGCCTTCGTGTAGTGAAAAAGAGCATCTTCAGTTTTTATAAACTCAGAAAAATCTGCGCTCATTCGACCTCACTTGTGGGCAATTCATTGAAAAATGCATGAAAAGACCCAAACCTCCTTCGATTTTCTGGACAGAATAGCACGAACTGTCCAGTTCTATCAAAGCAATATTAGCTGGGGTGCGGCAAATATGCCGCCCACTTCCTGCGCCATTCCTTGAGCAGGCCCGCTACCTTAAATGCCCCGTAATGCGCCCGCATTTCGACACCTTTTTTCGAAATTCACATTACCACAAAGGAAGGAAGTTTGTCAAGGCGGGGGGGTAGCGACGCAGCCTTGGACTCATTAATTTTTTATAGAAAGGTTAATCAGCTTTGCTATGGCAGTAGCCTGACAGAGCGAGAATCTTAAAAAAAGTTTTGAGCTAAAATCTTTGGCAGGGTTTTCACCCGGCAGTATATCATTTTGGAAGATTTCACCGAATTCCATCCTCTTACCCCCAGCGGCAGCGTATCAAAAAGCATAGATAGCTGTCGCTTTGTCGTAACCACTGGCGCTCTATCCCACCTATCATCTAAGTTCTCAGCCCACCTGTCTTTTCACCGAAAACGAACGTTAATATTTTTTCCAAGGCTTTTATGAAATAGGTTGACATTCATAGAAGTATATACTAATTTAAAAAGTAGAAAATAGGTTTTTATAGAACATTCAGAGGAGGACAGCAAAAATGCAGACTAAGCCGAGATTGATGAGAAGGAAGTCGGCGAAATCCGTCATCACCCAAGACTGCGAAAAATGCTCAGCCGAAGTGAACCTGCACTTGGTATCGACTACACCCGAGATATACCGAGGTAAATGCGAGGCCTGCGGTGAACAGGCTCAAGTGACGGAAGGCAAACCCCAAACCCAAAAAGTGATCGGCTACTTGAGGGTGAGCACCCAAGATCAAGACCTTGAAAAAAACAAGGCTGATATCCTGGTGTTCGCCAACGAACGCAAGCTCGGGCACGTCAATTGGGTAGAGGAAAAGGTTAGCGGCGTGAAAACCTGGAAGAAACGTGAACTGGCAAAAGCTGTCGAATCACTAAGCGCCGATGACTGGCTCATTGTGCCTGAGCTTTCCAGGCTTGGCCGGTCCACTCTTGATATCCTTGATGTACTCTCCGTGCTCCGTGAGAAAGGCGTGAACGTCTATGCCATAAAAGGAGCCTGGACGCTAAACGGCACCATTGAGGCCAAGATTTTCGTTACCATGATGGCTCTCTTCTCCGAGATTGAGCGTGACCTGATTTCTGCAAGGACTAAAGAGGCTCTCAAGGCCCGGCAAGCTGCCGGTGTGAAGCTCGGTAGGCCCAAAGGCCCTGGCAAGTCAAGACTGGACGAATACCGGCCAGAGATTGAGGGCTTATTGAAAAATGGCGCTACCCAAAGGTTCGTCGCCAAACGCTACGGATGCTCGGAGACAAATTTGAATAACTGGCTGAGGAAGAACAATATCGACCGGACCCCAATTTTTCAAAATTAAAGGTAAAGACGCCGAAGCGAGACAAAATAAGACTGGGCTTCCGCCCAAACTCAATCCATACCCTTTCCATACTTATTCGTGATTTTAAAGTCCGCCACAATCTTAGATAAATTATGTATGAATTAAGTATTATTTTGATTGAAGCCGAGTATACATAGCAGATAGTTATCTGTTAACTATGGTATTTACTTGATTTAAACAAGCTAAAATAGCTATGATGAATAAACTCTAACATTGTACCCCAAAGCTCTTAATGCCTTGCTAGTCCTACCATTTCTAGGAGGAATAATTTCAGGCTGTGCCCATCCTATAACTTCGGCAATGGAGTTTAATCCATAGTGTGGTATAAAATATTTTTCATCATTAGTTACTTCAAATAGACGCTGCCATATAAGGTTGCTATTTCCAGTATAAAGAACATAATTTAAGATGCCAGCAACATTCATCTTTACCTGATTATGTATTTCCCAAAGCCATTTTGAATAGATTTTTATCCTTTCATCTAGAGACATGCTTGCCTGGGAATCTACCCCCATCCTTCTTAGCGGGATTTTTGCTACATGATCTTTTGTTGCATGAGTGTATACACATATTTTTTGGAATTCCCCTTGTGTCAAGTCCAAAATGTGATCTTTGCTCAGCATCTTTTGTATATAAGGTGCGGACTCATAAAAAGTTTGATCTTCATGCGTTGGAGGTTTTTTGAGCGATTTCCACCATGCTAAAGTTTCTTTGAGTGCCGCACCTGGATCCCGTTTATTCGCCTGATAAAATTCCTCATAAGGATGCCTATTACCTTCCTTTACATTATTATAGTAATACGCATGAAGGAACTGATCTGTCTGCCATGCAGATGGAATATCTTCTTTTACCCATGCTGGTCTAAAGTTGATAATATCTTTAGCTATAGAGCGCAAAATGGTAAGCGCTTCAGTCCATTCAATTCGAAAAGCTTCTTTCCTTCTTTCCTGGCTATGTGATCTAGATGAATAATGGAGACCATAAAATTCCCTTACAGTCCGCATCTTTTTAGATATTTCGTCAATATTAAAAATACCGCTTCTTACTTTATTAATCCGCTCTAGCTCATCTATTATTTCTTTAGATAGCGGGAAAGATCGATCCAGTCTCTTAAGCCTATCAAAAAAACCATTAAGCTCAGCCACTAATCCAGATTCAATAAGTTCTAAGTCATTTATAAATAACCCAGCCTCGATATTATCTAGCCAAGCTTTGTCAGTAAGATTTGCTGAACCAACATAGGCACCATATCCTTGCCACCATATAAGTTTGCTGTGCAATATATCGGGTATTTGATAACAAAATATATTTTTACTTGTTAGGCTTAAGAGCTTTTTCAATAGTGGGATCTTTACTGGTACAGTGTGATCAAAACGCATCCAAATGTCCAACCGATACTTGTTGTCAATACAATTTTGTAGAAAATGATCTTCATTGCTACCATAGGCAATAGCTGCCAAAACACCATCAATTTGGGCACTAAATGGAGGAAGAATATCCCTTAAATACAACCCATTTATACCATTAGCAATAAATTTCATCGTTTCACACTACAAGTATAATTCTTAGTGGTATGACAATGTTTATAGACCCATATAAAATGATCTGAATAGCGAAAATGTGGTGGATTTCCATAAATTCTTATGTCCGATGATATTATTCCTTGCTGGAGAGGTTGCCTGATCAAGTCTTGACCATTGAAGCTTAAATGTCAAGGATTTTTAAATCGAACCGGTTGCTTTGGAAATTCCATCTGGCTGCAATTACCACCTTCCATAGTCCTTTTAAGCAAATTTACTGAAATCGTCCCGAATCACCGGTTAAAGATAAAAATTTATAACTATAATCTTAGCATCTAAACCGCTACTGTAAGGCGTTGAAAGCGCTGTAGCCTTGCTCATATTCTCAGACGAGTATCTCAGCACTCGTCTTTAAACGAAAAGTTGGCTGTCACTAATGGTAAGCTCGACTGGAAGCAAATCTTTATGGTTAGATCGATTGCAGCCCTCATAAACGATGCTGGTGAATTTTATCGGAGAATGAACGTATGGTTTAAAAATGTTTATGATTTTCAATCTACCCCAGTAGCTTCGAGCAGATTATCAGCCTGATGCTCAAATTATTCTGAAATCGAGACATTCATCTTGATGATAAACCGATTCTGTGACTGCATGAGAGCCCCGACGCCATGTCTGTCTTAAGAAATGAATAGTTGTGATGCTGTCTTTCAGAACAGAACCTGTTTTTTAAGTGGACTGGGCCACAATCGGCAACTTCATGAAGCTATCACCCAAATGGCCAACAATGTGCTTTTCAAGAAATACACTAAATTAAATTTCCTCCTGAAAAGGAAGAAATGCCTTACCTACCAAGGCCTCTCGGAATTTTTGATTAAGTACTATATGCTCTTTTAAGAATCGACTATAGTTGGTAATCTTTCTATTTTTATTTTTGAGTTCTTCCACGTGTTTCATTAACTTTTCATCCCATGGTATATATGGAATAAATATTGTTTCTACCCAACTTTCTATTTGTCTTTTTAATAATTGCCCACTCATTCCATCCTCATTGTCAAGGTTCTCTATTTCTGCCTTATTCAGCCGTATTAAATAAGCTGTAAGCCGGTCTAAATCAATTATCTTGAAAGAAAAATATTTCTTAAAATCAATTTTATCAATAGGCATCCATGAAATATCTAACCTTAATAGATTAATCGCTCTCCTGTTCAATACAAGTTCTAACCTAACGACATTGTGACCATTTACTTTTTTCGGATAAGTACGAGTGCCTTTTGACGTTTTCCTACAGTCGCTGGAATAGAAAGTAGTTTTAACACTAAATGACGGACGCCTTTGATATCTGAGAAATAAATGTTTATCCAAGGCATCTCTTAACCGTACTGGATCATATGTAAGAAAATCGAAAGCAATTTCAAGTTGGCTAATCTTTGGAGAGACGGATAACCGGCCGAAAAATGACTTAAGCAGGTCTATCATTTCTTTAGTTGGGTCATTAATTTCTATGAATATAGGTCGTCCCCCAAATCCTGAATCTCCCGAGTTATATAAAATCTTTATCCTTGTCTCCCCATTGCTAAACATTCTATTCCTATCATATTTTCCTTTCTTAGGAAATGTCTCTGACATCTTCTTAAAACCATTTTCTTCCAGTAAATTAGATATCGGCCTTAGTAAACCAACTGATATAGAACTCAGTTTAATTTTGTCTATTGCCGGTTTAAGTCTGAAAGCCGGTATGTCTGAATCGTCTTGTGTATCTGAAGTGTAAAAACTGTCTGCACTATTGTTGCGCTTGCCCGGTCGACCGGATTTAGGCTCAGTTTGCTCTTTCCGACGCTCATTCGCATCGTTGGGAGCCTCTTGAAAAGATGGATCTTTTTCTGGCATTTTTCGCCTCCAAGGTGGCTACTTCCAGAACTGGGGCGAGAATCCTTGGCATCTCGCCCCTTGACCCCGTGGCCACAGGGCGTCCTGGAAATTTTTAGATTTTAACTCTTGGTGGAACTGTGCCGAATCGTTCCTTCAATCAAAAATTAAAAACCTCGCTTGCCTATAAGATTAAATCCTCACGAACGAGGTTTCTCTTAAAAGAATCGAATAGTTGATTAGATTAAAATAGTCGGGAGGCAGCGGGCCAGCATGGTCTTGCCGGCGCCCGGCGGCCCCATCATCAGCTTATTGTACATAGTTTAAACCAGGAAAAACATTGGGACACGCTTCCACTCCCGTTTCCCGTCCATCACCAGCACCCGCCCGTCCTTCGCCACGGTCAGCCCACGCCATTCGCCGGACTTGAAGAACAGGCCATACAGGCCCTGGCCCGGCCAGACCTGGATTTCGTCCAGCAGCCGCCTTAGCTGGCCCCGGAGGCTCAGCCGCAGGTCAACCCGCTCCTGGCCCTCAAGGCCGTCCATCCTTTCTACCAACTCCTGGACGCTCCGCAACTGCTTCCGGGTGTCGGCCTCGGCGGTGGTGGCCAGGGCCACCTTTGCCCTCAATTCCCCCGCCTGCCTGTCAAGCTTGGCCTTGCGGGTCTGGTGGGCCTGCACCCTGTCCTTGACCAACCTCAGGTACTCCGGGCTGTCGGCGTCCTCCAGACTGTCCATGAGCTTGGAGATCCTCCGCTCCACCTGGCCCAACTCCCCCTCCACGCCCTGCAGCTGGCCTCTCAGCGAAGCAAGCTCGGACTTGCCGCCATCCGGCAGGATCTCACTGGGGTCCAGGCCCTTCGCGTAGGACAGGATCAACGGTTCAAAATTGCCGTACCGGATGAATACCCTCTTGCAGCCCAGGCCCCGCCGGGCCGTGTCGCAGACCAGGTAGGAGCCGCCCTTCGGGGGGACTCCCTTGGCGACGTAGGCCATGGGGCCGCGGCAATGGGCACACTTGGCCAGGTGGCCGAAAAGGTTGTTAATGGGGCCGTTCCTTCCTCCGGCGTTGCCGCTTATCGCCCGGTTGTACTGGATGGCCGCTTGCACTTGGTTGAAGAGGTCCGGCTCAACAATGGCCGGGAAGTAATCGGGGATGGGATCGCCCTCCGGCACCCGCTTCCCCTCGACCTTCCTGTGCGGCTGGAACTCGCCGAGCATGGCCCGGTTGTTGTGGAGTAGCTTGACGACGTACGACTTGCGCCATCCTTTTTTCGGTTTCCAGGCCCCGTTCCGGTTCATTTCCTGGACAATCCCGTCGGACCCCTTCCCCGCCAGCTTCATCAGAAAGATTTTCCTGATGGCCTCGGCCACCTCCGGAATGACCTCGAACCTGCCGTCCGCCAGCCGCAGCCAGGCGGGGCAGCGGGCCGTCAGGGGCCTGTGGCCGTTCCCGGCCTCCCGGCGCTTCCTGTCCCACGATTCCCGGCCCCGGAAACTCTTGATCTTGCTTTCCTCATGCGCCCTGGACATGATCACCAGCGACATGAGGAGCTGGCCGAAGTTGGCGTTGATGCTGTCCTGGTCGTACTCCATGCGGTCTGCCAGGGTCACGACCCTGACCCCGGCCCGGATGAGGCCGGTGAACTGCGTCAGGGCCTCCAGGACCTGCTCCCTGCTCAGGCGGTCCAGGGATTCCACCAGTAGGACGCTCCCAGGCTCGACCTCCCCGGCCTCCACGAGGCGGTGGAACTCCCCCAGGGCACCCTTGATCCTGTGGGCGCCGTGGAAGGCAGACAGCCCCCGGTCGGTCAGCCGCAGGGAGTCGTCAAGGGTAAGGCCATGGGCCTGGCAGTACGCCTCGCTCTGCTCCACCTGCCGCCGCAGGCTGTCGCCCCTCTCCTGCTCGGGGCTACTGAACCTGACATACGAATAGGCTCTCATGTCTCATCCCTACTGATCATGTTCGCCAGCTTGCCGTTCTCCTCGGGTAGGACGTCGGCGTAGAGCGCGGTCATGGCGATCTGAGCGTGGCCCAGCTGCTTCTGGACATAGCGCAGGTTCTTGGTATCGTGGAGAAGGTAGGTAGCGTAGGTATGCCGGGCGCAATGGATCGAGTAGTGCGGCGGCAGCCCCGCCTCCTCGGCGGCCCGCTTGAAGGACTTCATCAGGGTTATCGGCTGGCAGTGCCGGTTCCCGCG
>Ga0208821_1000621_pt1 | contig 25752 bp, 24 predicted proteins | sample June2015DPH_20_5_FD_184720 | JGI IMG/M metagenome (GOLD analysis project Ga0208821, IMG submission 184720) | Peatland microbial communities from SPRUCE experiment site at the Marcell Experimental Forest, Minnesota, USA - June2015DPH_20_40... | ecosystem: Environmental > Terrestrial > Soil >... | reverse complement strand
TGATATTTTCCTGTCGGCGATAATCTTGAAAGTAATCATACTGATTAGCAATATAAAGCACCAACAGGTAAGTCATCCCGACTATCAGCAATGGAAACCGGTAAACATCCAGGAAGAACCCCGGGGTGCTACCTGATACCATCATTCCAAATGGCACCGCCAAACAAAAGGCGGCAATATCGCCCAATAAGAGCACAAGTGACCATTTGGAAATTTGGAGATTGAGGGTATTGACCATTTGCCACCCGGATAAGAGGATGCTCTAAAATGTCCGGCCAGATAATATCAGGCTGCCGCTGAACCCATTCACTATGATCTACATGGCGATATTGTTATTTTTTAACCTTAAGTTGCCTGGCCTGCATGGCAAAGATTTCTTTGGAGAAGAGGTCTCCATATAGTTGACATACACTACTGCTCGTATTGTTACGTAATATATATCTTCGCCCATTTTTTCCAAGATCAATCCTTAAAGACTCATCTGTTTCAAGTTTCAATACAGCCTCGGCGAGCTTCCTGGGGTTTCCCGGTTCAGCCCAAATTCCAGCCTTGGCTTCTTCAATTAAGGCCCAATTGTCACCATCCCTATCTACTGAAGCGACAATCGGGCGCTCCATAGCCATAATCTCATAAGTCTTGCTTTGAATGGTGGTCTTGGACTTCTTGGGCTCCAAGATGACAAAAGAGACATCGGCCGCGGCCAAGACATCAGACATCTGGCTTCTTGGCTGAAATGGGAGGAAAAGAATATTATTTAATTGATAAGATTCTTTTAACTGGATCAGCTCTTGTTTTTTAACTCCTTCGCCCACAATAACGAAAAGAAGTTTCGGTTGGTCAGCTAATAATCGTGCCGCTTCAACTAAGGTTCCGAGGCCCTGAGAATGCCCAATATTACCGGCATACATGGCCACAAAAAAATTATTCAGGCCATAATTACGGCTAAAGGGATTGTCCTTAGGACGGGGTTTAAATAGTTCTCCTTCGACCCAGTTGGGAATAATGGCTATTTTATTTGGATTGATATTTTTGTTGATCAAATTTTGCTTGAATCCAGGAGATATTACCGCCACTTTACTGGCTTTACGATAAATCCACCTTTCAAAGGATTCCAGGATTTTGATTATCTTGTTATTGCTAATTATTCCATAGTTTACCGCAATCTCCGGATAGATATCCTGAACATTGAAAACAAAAGGAATTTGCTTAATCCGACTGATTACATACCCGGTGAAACCCAAGAATAACGGCGGTGAATAGGCATAAATTATGTCTTGTTTACCGCTGAATAACCCCCCAAAAATGCTGGTTAGAGCAAAAGTGAGATGGTTAGCGATTCTTAACAGGGTGTTTTTCCTGGGTGTAATCATTAGCCAATTGCGGATAACCTTAATGCCACCCCGCATTTCCCGCAGGAAAAATTTCCCGCGATATTCCGGGAGAATAACTCCTTCCGGGTAATGCGGAAAATCTGTCAGCACGGTAACCTCATCACCGGCAAGAGATAATTCCCGGCTCAATCCATCGACAATCCGAGAATTGGCTCCCACTTCGGGGGGATAATAAATACTCAGCAACAAAATCCGCATGATGCTCTTACTCAACTCGATTTCCCTTTTCTTGAGATCTCCGATTCGATCATCTGTCCAATGATTTGAGGTAAGCTTATTGTTATGGACCAATCCGGGAAATGGGATATCAACTTGCTCAAATCGGATATGTAACAAATGTGATCGCCCACCCTGTTTGTGTCGCTATAGCTCCAGTTGATGGGCTTGCCGGTCACTGCTTCGGTCAGTTGGATGGCCTCCAGTACTGATACGCTGTTCGACCTTCCGCCTCCCAAATTATAAACCTCACCCGGTCGGGGATTTTTACAAAATTCTTCAAAGGCTCGAATAACATCGTAACTGTGAATCTGGTCGCGAACTTGCTTCCCCTTATAGCCAAAAATGGTATAAGGTTGCCCCGAGAGGGCCACCTTCACCAAATAAGATAAGAAGCCGTGCAACTCGACCCCCGAATGTGAAGGCCCGGTGAGGCAACCGCCTCTGAAAATGCCCACTTTCATGCCAAAATAACGCCCATATTCTTGGGCCATTATATCCCCGGCAGTCTTAGAGGCCCCGAATAAAGAATGTAGGCATCGGTCGATCCTGCAGGTCTCTTTAATCCCTTCGTAATCCTCAGCATTGGCGTAATCCCAGCGGGTTTCCATTTCGATCAAGGGTAGTTCATTAGGGGAATCTCCATAGACTTTGTTGGTGCTGACATGAACAAAGACCGCCTCGGGACAATATATTCTGGTGGCTTCCAGCAGGTTGATCGTCCCAAGCGCATTTACTTCAAAATCTAGGATAGGAATCTCTTTGGCCTTATCATGAGAGGGCTGTGCGGCGCAATGTATTACTAGATCGAACTTGTATTGGGAAAATAACTCATTGATTCTTCGCTTATTTATAATGTTTATCTTATGATGTTGAAAATTATTCGTTATTTTTTGCAATCGTTTCAAATTCCAGGTCGTATCTCCTGCTGTGCCAAAAAAAAATTTTCGCATATTATTGTCGATACCATGCATCTCATGCCCCTGGTGATCGAAATATTCAACCGCCTCAGAACCGATTAAACCGTTGCTCCCGGTAATTAGAATTCGCACTTTTACCTCTTTAGTCAATAAATTTTTCGGCCCACGGGGCCAGATTTAAATAGCCTCCTGAGCACGAATCGGGTTAAAACATCCCGCAAGTCTTGAGCCAGCGACTTTCCAAACGCTAGGTTGATTGGGTATTATGCCATCAGGCGCTTCCGCCAAAGTCATTGCATCTCTTGGTCATTCTTTTTAAGTGCGTAGTATTTGGCATCGATCAATAAATGATACCAAAAATCACGAAAAAAAGCATAAAGGAATCCCGGCATGCCGTCTAAAAATCCAAGCCTGAAGAAATAATTGACCATAAATAATGTTGTCGGACGAAACCCTATGGGAAGTTTATGCCATATATGCTCCCTGAACTTTTCTTTCCAATAAAGCCAACGATCATGTATATCTCGGTTTAATCCAGTGCTAAAATTTTCCTTCCCCTTGCTTAAAGCCCAGAGATACTCGGCATTAAAGCTCGAATAACGATTGTGCCTGGCAATCCACTCAGTTAAAGGCTTATGATCTTCATGGATCATAGGTTCGGTCAAGCGGTCGACCTCCAGGTCCGACATGTATATTTCATGACCGGCCCGTTCTCCTATGGTAAGGTTATGACGGTTACACAACCTCAACTCTTTGCAACTGCCTTTGCACCCCCCCCATTTGATCTCTCCTTTCAAGAAGAAAAATCTTCTCGGGACATAATATCCTCCGAAGCGGGGGTTTCTGATTTCTCTTCTTATTATTTCACTAACTTCCCTCTCAAAAGCCGGGGTAAACCGTTCATCCGCATCCAGGAAAAATATCCAATCATTGCCAAGGGGCAGGTTGGCCAGGGCCCATTGCCGCTGGCCGGCATAATGGGTCCAGGGATTTTGATAAATCTTCTGGGTATACTGACCGGCGATTTCCAGTGTCCTATCCGTGCTGTAGGAATCCACGATGAAAATCTCGGTAGCAAAATCGTGCACACTTTCCAGACAGGCTTGAATGTTGGCCTCTTCATTGTAAGTCAGGATTATGATCGAAAGGGGAACTTTTTCCATAAACCAAACTGCCTTGGGTTATTAATTAACCGACCAGACGAGCTCCGGACTACGCCGGCCGGTCAGGATATCTTCGTAAGCCCGGGCCATTTGAGTGCCGACAACATTGATGTCATAGCGCTCCCGGGCCTTGATGGCCGCCCTTTGCCCCATTTCTTTTAGCTTGGCCGGTTCCGCCAACATCTGACCGAGGGCCTGGGCAATAGCCTCAACTTTCAAGGGCACCACCAGCCCCGCCCCGTCAGCCAGCACCTCTCGGGAGATCCCCACATGCTCCGACAGCAATACCGGGACCCTGGCCAGCATGGCCTCCACTGGGGTGATACCGAAATTTTCATTGGTGCTGACCAGGGCTAGAATATCACTGGCTGCCAAGAGATTGTTCCGATCCTGCGGGGAGACCATCCCCAGAAACCGGACCCTGGCCTCCACCCCCAGGTCCATAGCCAATTTTCTTAGGGCCTGCTCTTCTCCCCCATCGGGCCCGGCTAACAGGAGTTGGACCTCTTGGGCCTGTAAGGGAGGTTCCGACATGGCCTTGATCAGCAGGTCCAGGGCCTTTACTTTATGGAGTCTGCCTATAAAGGTGACCACCTGGGCCTTAGGATTAATGCCCCAGATTTTTTTAGCCTCCAGCATGTCCATCAGGCCATCAAATTCTTCTAAATTAAAGCCGTTGGGCACAATAAAACTGGGAGTCCGGAACCGGTGAAATGCGTCCAATTCCCGTTCCATCGCCGTAGTGTAATGAATCGCCGCGGCTCCGGTAACGTTTCTTCTTTCCACGGCCAAATAATAGAGCCATTTCTTAACTAAGTGGTCCTGCAGGTTGGCCTTTCTCAAGGTGCCGTGGGTCGATACCAGATATGGCACCCTGCTGTGCCGGGCTGCCGGTATCGCCGCCAGGGCCGGATAACACCAAAAAGACGTAACATGAACAAGGTCAAAATTTTTTATGTGCTGGCGGCAAGCCTCGGCTAAACCCCGGGAATAAGCATATTTAAGACTGAAGTCCGTTTTAAAATAATAGATTTTTATATCTTCGCTCTCAACCTGCTGGTTGAGGGGAACAGGCATTCTGCGATCCCGGCCGCTATCGGTGGTGAAGACCGAAACCTCCACCCCACACCGTGCCAGGCCCCGGCAGAGCTGGCTGAGGCTTCGCACGACGCCACCCAGGTGCCAGGCTGGTTCGAAGGATGGGGTGACATGGAGTACCTTCATGCGACTGATCGCCCCCCCTTTTTGACCATTGCCCTGATTATTATTTGTCGCACTTCTGCGATAGTTTCGGTCGCGCTTCCGGTGGTCTCTACCACCTGCCCTTGGCGAAGCCGGGAAATGAGCTGGGAACATGCGAAACTTTGTCTGGTTAATTGCTCCCGGCTCAGTTCCAGCTTGCGGCTAAGAAGCACCTCAGGGTCATTCTTCAGGTACACCACCACATCCGGATTGGGGATCAGGCGCCTTACCAATTCCAAAAGCCAGCCGGGCAGCGACATTCTTCCGATCGTCACATAGTCGTAATAATAGCGGTCGAAGATGATCAGTTCCCCCCGCCCTTTGCCATAGAGAATTAGGGGATAGCCCAGCAGATAGTCCACGGCATAATAAATCAGGTAGGCCAGGGATCGAAGCCTTCCGAACCGGGCGCTACCATTCTCCGGAGAGTATTCCGGGACAGACCTGTCTCCGGCATCATCTTGGGGCGGCTTGAGCCCCAGCAAACGTCCTAAATCCCGCAACCGGGGCAAGATGCCGAAATGCCCATGGAAGTACCGGCTAGATGGAAACAACGGTTTGAGAGCAGCCTGCAGGCCTTCCGCCACCGTGGATTTTCCGGAGCCGTCCGGCCCCATCAGGACTACAAACAGACCGCTCGGTCGGAAAAATTTCAGCAGATTCCACCACAGAAACCCAGCCCAACGGCCCAGTTGGGCCAGTGGCCGGTGTCTCAGGGCCCTGAATACCGCCTGGCGCCGAAATTGAGATGTCAGGGAGTCTATCCGGCTCCAATTACCCTGGATGCTCAATTCCGCTAGCTCCTTGACCAACGGCAAACCGAAGGTTGGGGTAAGCGTCTTAAGGAACCCGTCTCTATCCATCCGGATCATTTCCATGATCCCGGGTTTATATTTTTCTTTGACGGCCCCGTGGTAAATTAGATCCTTGATGAGGGAAATGGCTGCCTCAGGTCCGGGTTGCAGCGTGTAAAAAACCTTTCTCCAGAGCCGGTGGTGATCAAGCAGTCCTGGCGGGATTAACGATATCCCCTTCCACCGTATATCCCACCCCACATCGATCTCCAGAACCTCGCCTAATTCAGGAATGTCGGATATCAGGTGAAACTTCACCAGCCCATCATAACGTCGAAAGATACGAACAGCATATCCAGCTTTTGCAGAGACTGTTTCAATTACCTGCTTGAATTTTTCAAAATTATTGGTGAGGATATCCACATCCCGGCCAGGTTTTTCCGGGAGGCCATCATAATTTCGCAGTACCGCGTAGTCGAGACCTTGCCGATGGATAACCTCGAAGATCTCTCGCAATACCCGGCCATTCATGGCGACCGGGGGGATTTTTTCCTGAGGTTGAGACAGAATACCCGGGGTTGCGGTTGAAGGCAAGCCTTGTTCGGGATTAATCATGAAAGTGCCTGCAAAAGCCGCGCCGTAACTCTTTGGGCGGCAAAATCCAGCTCAGCCTGCCGTTGAAAAATTCTGCGACGTTCTGTTGCCAAAACCCCGGGAGAAACTTTTTTGGCCATTTGAGCCATTTCTTCCCGCCCCTTGAGAATAAAAGGACTGGGGCCATAAAGGCTCGGAATATCTCCCATAGGTTTGGTCATGATGGCGCATAAGGCCGCCATTCCTTCCAGCAGCAGTACCGGCGTATCAATGGTGCTGCTTAATTTTCGGTAAGGAAGAACTAATATGTCGGTAGCCTGCAAAAAGCGACGAAGATTATCCTCCACCTCCGGAGAATAGCTCTCCCAGGGCGTGTAATGATATGGCAAGCCGTCTTGATGGCTCAGCCACTCGTGAAACTCCACCCCGGCTTGCAAATGCCGATGATGGAAGCCGTAAATTGCCATTTCCACCTGTGGCTGATCTTTTAAGTGCTTCCAAAGGTAAACGACGTCTTCGATGCCTTTCCCCGGTTCAGTCCGGCCGATATAAGTGAGGCGGATCTTATCGTTTTCCGGCTTGGTCTCTGGTTTAAGAAAGTAACTTTCCGTGACGGGGGGCAGCAATAGCACCCCCTTATCAGACCAGCAGCTCACATACCGGTATTGGCGGGGAGATACACAAAAAAGCCTGCCGTTAAAAGGGTAGAGCCGAGCCTCCAGGAATGCCGCCTTCCGTTTAATGAGGGAGTCCGGCCAGCCGAAATAGACCTGATGAAACCTGAGATGTGCTTGGTTTGACCAGCGAAAAGATAAATAGCGGAGCCGATCCCGGGGAGGGAGATATAAGGTAATAATTTGTTCATATTCCCGCACCAGGAATTCCAAAGCGGCTTTAAATTCCCGGAAGTAGTAAAGACCAACCCCGGTCCCGGCGACCTTATGTTCCGAGGTTGGCGCCCCATAGATGACAAAATCCGCCCGGTGTCCTTCCAGGATCAGTCCGGTGGCCAGGCGCCGGGTAAAAGATTCGGCCCCGCCGATCTTAAAATAGTCAAAGGCGCCAAAGGCACCGAAGAAAGCAATTTTCATGATAATTAGTCGGATTCACAAGTTTTTCTAAGTATTATTGATATTAAATCCCCTCTTCCCGAAACCAATAGACCATACAGAGGAGCCATAATCCTGGCCAACGGATGACTCATTATTTTGGCCGGCCAAATCTCGCCACGGTTCTTTACTGATTGTAAAAAAACAGGCAACTCTTAGCCTGATATTAGAGGTCAACGATCTTCACCTGGATGCCGCTTTTTTGGGGGTCTGCCGATCGGACGACTGAACTGAGGTCCCAAGAGGCGCTCCTCGCTGGCATTGCTTGGCAACCTGATAAAATGTGTGATCCGTTCTTCTTCGCAATACTGGTATTTTCCGGATTGGCAAAGGCAGCATCAGCAAATAGCCAGAAAAGTTTAAACCAGGACCGATAACGCTGCACTAATGGTTTGATAAATTCCAGCGTGCCCATGGTGGAATGGACGTTTCCGGGTCGAAAATAGGCGGCAAAACCGTTGCCATCACTGGTAAAGCAGAAGAGGGGATGGAAGCAGTTCTTGCCAAAATGACCGTTTTAGGCCACTCCCTCTTGCTTACCTTGCACCGAGTCCTCGGTAGAATCCAGGTCGAGAATCAGCCGCTTTTTGTTATTCCTTCTCAACGTCTATTAACGTGATATGGCAGGCAATAGCCTGGGTAGCACGTTGTTAGGAAAAGTTGTATACCTTATGCGAAAACCAAATCGCATAAACCCGCTATCTCTACCAATGATATAAATTAACATCTTTTTCGTAATATCTATTAGGGAATATGGTTTAATTTTTATTTTATTTAAACCATAGAACTCCTCAATAATAAATCCATTTTCAATTATCGTTCTTTTAAGGCTTTTTTCTGTAAAGAATCTTAAATGTGTTTTATCGAGGATCCCCATTTCCACATATTTCCAATCTTTCATAACCAATAACTTAATCAAGTTATGAATGAATCTAATGTTTGGTATCGATCCAATTATATATGAATTCAGTTTCATCTTTTTCTTGATAGTTTGAAAGAATGCTTCATGGTCAACCATATGTTCTATGACGTCATTGCAAATCACAAGATCAAAATAGTTATCCGGGAGCTGGTCATATACCTCTTGGAAAGTTCCCATCAAAACTTTATATAAATTTTGCAATGCGACATGGGCCGCAGACCGAAATGGTTCAACACCCCAATATTCACATGGGTTTAAATTATTATAGAAATTTCCCGTGCCGCAGCCGATTTCGAGAACTTTTGAATAGTTTTCCGGGAGAAATGCTGCCACCTCGGGTCTACTTCCTTGATAGTATGAAAATGACTCATACATTGCCCAAACATTCCTAACAGATTAGCAAAGTTTTTGAATCATTATAATAAGAGATGTCCTTTCTGCGTTGAGGAAATACAGGATAGGGTTATCAAATGCAAGCATTGTGATGAATGGTAAAAAATTAGATTAACTCGAATGAAGTTTCTTAAATGAGATTATGCGGCAACCTTGCGCGCCGCGGTTGAAAATTGGTTTTGGAACCTGCCGTTCGGGGAGGATATCCCGAAGAAGTTCCCCCTTTTGTGGCCCAATCGTCTTCTTGAACGCAAGATAGCGCAAGTTTTCTTCAAACTGAATCTTTTTTGTAAATTCAGTGCTGTCCGTTTAACTGATTAAAAAAAGTCCGAAAACTCTCGGAATCTGTTAGAATGGGTTAGCCTTAACTCACTAAACCTAAAGGAGAATTCGGGCTATGGTCCATTGTAACACATTCTTTCATCAGATGCTCAAACTTATTCCGAGACATCATTTTGCCAAGCTGGAAGGCCAGCACGGCACTGGCCGCAAGGCCCGGTCTTTTAGCTGTTGGAGCCATTTGGTGCACCTGCTCTACATGCAACTCACGGCCTGAGCCAGTCTGCGGGGCGGCGTCGCCAGCCTGAAGGCCCGCATCAATACCTCTACCACCTGGGAGTCAAGCCGGTGGCCCGCTCCACCTTTGTCGATGCCAATAGCCAAGGCCCCGCCTCCTTCTTTGATCCCCTGTTTGCCGTGATGTACCGGCGCTGGCAGCCGCTGGCCCCGAAGCACAAAATTTGCATGTAATGAAATTTAGAAAATTACTTATATTATTGACCCTCATCAAAGATGCATATTCTTTCAATAATCACTTTTCTAACAAATAGAAACCGATGTATAGCTCGCCTTCATCTATAAAATGACCATGCGTCATTATTGGGCAGGGATCCTTTTACCTAATTTTCGTGTTAATCCGTCATGTATCCCCCAAATAACATGGATAATAATCTTTTTTTTGTCCTGGCCAAATAACAATATTTTAAATAAGCTTTTCGTTTGAGCCAACAATACAGAAATAGAATACAACGGATCATTTTTTATATACTCTAACGCCAATACTGTTGAATTTCTGAACGCATAATATGTTCGGAATGCTTTGTGGCTGCCCAAAACTACCTTATGTCCCATTACATAAATAAATTCTTTACGACCTATTGAATGCTCAAAGCCTATTTCATTAAGTTTTATAATTGCAAATCCCTTTTGCCTCGCCCGAAGACAATAATCATAATCTACTAAATCTATATAAAAATCTTCCCTGAAAGCACCAACTTTGTCATAAGTATCAACTGAAAACAAACTCCCTGAAGTAATTATTCCTCTTTTTTCAAAATAAGTCACACTTTCTCTAATAGGTTTACATTTCTCATTATTATTAGGTTCAATCCATGACATGCCAATTAATCCTATGGGTTTATCTATCTTGATGCTTTTTAATCCGTTTATTAATCTTTCAACAAAATCTGACTTCACTAAACTATCGTCATCGAGAGTCAATATCCATTTATATCCATTATTTTTCGCAATATTAACCCCCTTATTTAATGACGCTGCTATGCCTACATTTATAGTATTATGGTGAAGTAATATATTTTTTTCCCAATCAAACCATTTCTTCAGATTAATAATATTATCGATAGAATCACCATCATTTACTATAATAACAAGAGGTACCTGTTTTTTAATCCGCTCGACTCTTTTATAAAAATTATCATCTGGACGAAAAGTTGTGATAATAGTACATATATCGGTTGGTGCTGGGTAATGGCTCATCGTATTAAAAAGAGTTTTTTATTTGCTGTGGGTGTGAATGGGATTGTCTTTGCACTTCTTTCCCGCATCCTATCGCTTGGACGTAGGTATTTTGATAATAGATATTAACATACTTTAATATGCTTGGGTGAGAAGGGAAAATCATGAAACTCTATTGCCAAGCTGCTCTGACAATAAAACAGCGTCAAAAAGTCAAGAAGTTGCATGAAGCGGTGCCTTTTTTGCTCAGGATCGCCCCCAAAAATTATTTGCCAAATATTACCATAGGTTATGCGGCTTAACAACCAATTTTTGAGTAACTTTTAAGCAAATCTACGATGTATTTTGCAATAGCCTTAATTTATTGAGTACTTAAAGCCAGAATTACCGCTGCCTCCAGTTGCTCTGCCGCCCAGGTGACAGTCCGGTGTTTCGACAGCAAAGCGGCCTTTTCTCCCATATCCTTAGCCAAGTCTCTGGAGGTAACCAGGCGCGCCATGGCGGCGGCAAGGGCCTGGCTATCTCCGGCCGGTACTATGAAACCGGTTTTTCCGTCGAGCAGATAATCTTTTACAGCCCCCACCCGGTCTGTGCTTATCATCGGTAAACCGCAGATTGCCGCTTGGGCAAGGGCCAGGGAATAATGTTCCCGCAAAGCCGGAGTGACATAGGTATCTGCGGCTACGTAATAATCTGTAAGTCGATTCAGGGGCACTGGGTCTAAGAAGACGATCTCAGATAAGCCTAACCGCTGACATTCCGCTTGCAGTCCAGGTTTTTCAGTGCCATCCCCGATCAATAACAGTTTAACATTTTGAAATTGCTGGGTTAACAATCTAAAAGCTCCCAGTAAATACTTCACGCCCCGAAAGGGTAACATCCGCCCGACGAATAAAAACAGCCAATCGGAATTATTTACTCCGAGTGCAGCGCGAATGTCGTGGCGTCTGGCTTTGGCCGATACGGATAATTGCAAGATATGATCGATGTCCAAACAATATGCCCCTTGAAATACCTGCTTTTTGGAAACACCCTGATGTTCAATATATTCTTGTGTAGCATTACCAGGAACCCAAAAAGCATCAATCTTTTTAAATAATTGCCTTTCAAGCGAGTGGTGAATTTCTGGCGAGATAACTTTGTCGAGCTTGGGAAATAATACCGAATCACTTGACCATATCAAAGCCTTTCTTTTCATCCAACTGTAAAGCATGACAATTAATCCAGTTATACTCCCCGTGTGGGTTAAATAAACATCGTAATTGCCCAGGAAAAGTTGTTTAAATATCCCCGGATGAAAAAACCCCAGATACCTGAAGCGGAAAGATTTCCCTATGAAATAATTCGGGTATTGGGATGCAGATTTGGGCCTGTAAGTATGGCCGAAATCAATTCCAGACATGGTTAGGACTGTAGCGTCGATATATGACCTCTCGCTAACCTTTTGGAAGACTGGGTCGCGATAGGGAGCAGAATGGTACTGTAAGATAGCTAATCGGGGTTTCATCATGGTTTTGAAGCGTTGACTCAGATATTAAATAACGCTGCCTCAATTTTCGCGGCGATTATCCTGCAATCAAGATATCGTTTGGCAGTCTCCCGGGCCTCGATGGATAGTTTTTCCCTTAAGCCCGGGTCCTCGATCAATTTGATCAGCGCCGCAGCTAAGGAGTCAGGATCTCCGGGGCGGCAAAGCAAGGCATTTTCCCGGTCATGGAGAAACCGGGGGATGTCCCCGATGGCCGAGGCCACGATGGGCTTGCCCATGGCCAGGTACTCCGCCAGCTTTTGGGGGAAAGAAGCACGGTTTTCATCATGGTCAATTTTGGGTTCAACCAGGATATCCGGGACCGACATAGCGCTAATCAGGTCATCAGAGGCAAGAAACCCGGTCAGGACCACCTTATCTTTTAATCCCAGGTCATTGATTAACCCGATTAGCAAGGCATTGCGGGCGGCATTGCCGGTAATCAACAATTTAAAAGGCTTACCGGACCCCAACAGTTTATGGGCGGCCTCCAATAGGACCTTCAAGCCCTTGACCGCCCAAACACTGCCGAAATAACCGATAACCGGAACGCCTTGCAGGCCATATTTTTGCCGGAAGGCGGCGGCCTCCTTTTCCCGGGGCTGAAATTTATGAGTATCTATCGGGGCGCCCACCCGCACCCGGGGCACCTGGGGGACCCGCCGGCGCAGATATTCCTCAATACCAGTGCTGATGGCGAAGTTTAGGTCCAGGTGAGGGCTGACCAGGAGATGCCCGATCCGGTCCGAAATTACATACCACAGTCCCAGGAGAGAATTTTGCTTGAACAGAAAGCTGATATCACAATTATCCGCCGCCACCCTGCAACCGGCGATTTTGCCCAGAAGCAAAAAGGGGAGGCCCTCCATCCCCATATCATAAATAATCAGCCAGTCGAGTCCCTGGCGCAAAAGCCTCTGACAGGTATTATACATCAATAACCTTTTTCTGACCCGGGCCCAGGTCGTATTGGCCGCATTTCGCTCGATATAAGCTCCCCAGTGCAGCTTCACTCCGTCAATCTCGCCGGTCAAAGGGCCGGGGGAAAATTTAAAGGGAGCGATGATATGGACCTCATGTCCCAGGGAAGCCAAACCGGTGGCCAGCATCTGGGTCCGGTGGGCCACGGCCGCGCCGTCGGGAATATCGTCAAAGACCGCAAAGGCAATTTGCATAGCAGGTTTCATAAGGGTTCCGGAAGTTTAAACTTGACTCGTTCCCAACATCTCGGGCTCCAGCGCCATCTCCACCACCGGGCCGGGTTGAAAGGCGTAGATGCCCCACACCGCCCCGGCCAGAATACCCGGGACATAAGTGATATTCAACAAGCTGCCGCTCATCAGATGAACCAGAGGGGTAAAGATGAAACAGGCCCCGGTTAAGGCTGCCAGATGAATAGTCTCGGGCGGCGCGTGAGGCTGTTGCATCAGGCGTCGAGACCGCTTCAGTATGGCCAGGGGCAGCCAGAAACCGTAAACCAGGAAACCGATCAGCCCCAGTTGAGACAGGTAGGTGACATAACCCACATGACCATAGGCGATCCCGGTTTTCCTGAGCAAGCGGCCGCCTAATTTGGGACTTTCATAGTAATTCAGACCTCTGCCGATTATGGGGTTGCCGTCCAGCCAGTCGCCCAGTTCAACCCGAATGGCATTCCATCTGGATTTAGTTTCTGTGCCCTTCTTCACGGTCTGCACAAAGCGCTCCCCATATCCGGAGATCACCGCGGCCAGACCCATAACGGCCAACATGGCTACCCCGAGGCCAAGGACGGGCAGCAGCACCTTGAATCTCTGCCAGCGATAGGCCTGGGGCCCCTTGAGGAACCAAAGGTAGTAGATCGCCAGGCCACCGCAAAGGGCCAGACCGAGGGAGCGGGTCTGCATGGCGATAACGCCTGCCAGAAATAAGGCGCCGATGCCCGCTTGCACCCAGGGGCGGGGAATGACGCCTTCGCGGACATAAGCCCCCGCCAGCAGCCAGAAAAACGTGCCCGCCTGAGCAAACTGCAGGGTCCTGACGGCTTCGACATTTTCTTCCATCAAGTTCCTTTCGGCGCCCAGTAACAACAGATGTTGAGCCTCGGAGGCGAGGGCGGCCAGCACCAGGATCAGGAGCAGGGGCCGGACCTTGCGGTCGTCCTGGACCAGGTTGGCGCTCAGGAAAATCAGCAGGGGAAAAGTGAGACCCCAGCGCAGGGAGCGCATGAGTCCGTAGGTGAGGCCCATATGCAGTAAACTGTTGAGAAATCCCATGGTCAGGATGGCGGATAAAACCACGGCAGGGGCCGGAAGGAGCAGGGCCCGTTTCCTTTCCCAGAGGCAGGCCAGGATCATGACCAGCACGCAGGCGTCACCCACTTGGAAATAAGCACCCAGTTCCTCCGTCCTGGCCAGGTTCGCGTTAAGGGGAGCGGCCGTCAAAATGAAGACGCCGAACAGGAAGGCCCAGTACGGTCGGAAGATCAGCAGCAGCAGGCCGATGGCCAGAACCAGTCCGATACCCAACCAACCATAGGCCGTGCTAACTTCTAAAGTTAAACCAAACATTTTAATTGCCTATTTATTATTATTTTATTTCACCCGGTCTATTTTTCCAAATGAATAAGTTTTTCTCGTACTCCGGAATCCTGTGAATATCGATATTAAACATTCGACATATTTTCTTTATAAGAAGCTCTGTTTTGACAAGTTTCATTATTTATCTGCAATTATAAAAGGGGAAAATAAGGGTCAATTATAAATTCAGGCAATTTTCTCTAAGCTTTCTGCCGCCGCGCGATTGGCAAATAATCGTGCTAAGTATATAGAATATGGCAGTAAAAAACAGAAGAAAAAGGCAATTATCGTACCCCAAACTACCCCCGGCAAGCCAAAACTTCGGGCCAGCAAAATCTTGGCCAGCAACGAGGTGACAAAGGTGAGGACGTTACAGATGATTTGAAACTGGAAGATATTGGCTGCATTAAGAAAAATCGACATAGAACTTCCTATTGACAAAACCAGGGTCCATATCCCGAACCCCAGCAAGAGAGGCAAGGATGCAGTTATCTTACCGCCTACCCAGAGTTTCAGCAACCAGGGGCCCAAGATAACCAGCAATCCTGACGGTAGCCCCACCACCACAAGCAATAACCACAGAGTCCGTTTCAAGGTCTTCTCAGCCCAGGCCATTTCTCCCCGGGCCATGGCTTCTCCATAGGCCGGCCACAAGGGACCGATCACCATATTCATGATGATAAGGCAGGCGCCGAACATCTGGGCCGGAACAGCGTATTGGCTGACCGCCTCTGCTCCCAACAATTGGGCGATGATCAGGTTATCGGAGGAATAGGTTAATTTTACCAGCATATTAAGAACGAAAAAAGAGAGGCCGATCTTGAATATCTTGCGAGCGAAGGCAATGTTGCAAGATTTCAGGCGAGGTCGCAACCAAGGGAGCTGGTAATTAAACACGACCAGGCTGTTTAACAGCCAGGCCAGAACCGGCCCCCCGGCCACCGCCAGGACCAGCCAGATCAGGCCTGCTTTAAGGTAAATTACCAGAAAGAGGCCAAGCAGGCCCAGGACCTTCCCCGCACTTTCCCACAGGCTATTAAGAAAGCCCTCCTGGTAGCCCAATTGCACTCGCTGCACCACTCCCAGGGGCAGGTTTAAGGCAAAACAGACCATGAAGGCCGCCATCACCGGCCCGGCTTCCTTTGAAGCCAGGAGATTCTTGACGTTAAATAACCTGGGCCAGGGGACCAAGGGATAAGCCAGGGCGAAGAAAATAAGGATAAGAGCCGCCATGCCGGAGAGCATAAAAAAGCCACTGGAAACATAACCGGCCGCAGCCTGACGGTCCTCCCGGCCATGCGCCTCGGAAACAACGTTAAGCAGCCCCAGGCCCATACCCAGGTCGGCAAAGCCGATCATTAAAACCACGGAAATGATGGTCATCCACATACCGTAGCGCTCTGCCCCCAGATAGTGCAAGGTCAGGGGCACCGAGATGAGTATGGTCAGGATTGATATACCTTTGGCGCCCCCTTGGGCCAGGGCGGTGAGGGCGGCGCGGCGATAGCGCTCCTTGGAGCGTCCCTCGGGGGTTGTGGTATCGAATTCCTTGAAACGCAAAATTAAGAGCCACTGCCGTGACTTTGAAGTTAATGAATTAAATGAATTTAGTAATTTAGTATTAAGCATAAGCCGAATGTTCTCATTATTATATTATTTATTATTTTTAATAAAATTTCAATTAGAACGTTACTTCTTTTATTTCTTTAATAAATCTGGCGGGATTGCCAGCCCAAATTGTGTAGGCCGGAATCTTTTTCGTAACTACACTGCCCGCCCCTATTATTGCCCCTTTTCCGATATGCACTCCTTTTAAAATTATAGAATTGGCGCCGATCCAGGCATCATCTTCTATTATTATCGGGCAAGTCTTGATGGAGGATGAAGTTACATTGCCTCTGCGCTCAATGTGGTTTTCTGGATGAAAATCATGATCATATATCATAGTATTAGCCCCGATGTTAACAAACCTGCCAATTGTTATGGAAGAACGAGAATGGATAACGGCACCTGATAATCCGCTACCCTGGCCGATATAAATCCGACTTCTTGCTGCCGGTGCCGCCAGGATAACCCGATGATTTATGCCGGCAAAATTAAACCTGGAAATGCTGTTAAGCACCACATCGTCTCCGATTATTATGCTGGCATCTCGGTGTTTAGCTACCAGCGGTATACCATGGGTACGCAAATTTTTACCGAATTCCACCCCCTTGATGAAACAATAAGTTCTCCCAATCAAACATAATATTTTTCTAAAAAGGAATAATATCACCCTCTCCAAAAAATTATATAAATCGAATAATAATTTATTGTTTCTCTTATTTTTCATAGATAATTTGTCGACATCATAATAATAAACAAATTTCAATAGCTCTATTTTGTTGGTGGAAATTATTCCTGAATGAATTTGGGCAGCACCGGCACCAGCAAGCGGGCAAAGCCAGCCAGGCGCGCCCGGGCCTGGGCCACATCGGGTCCGGCGGGGGTGATGAGGCGGACGATGGCGCCGTCATTGCGGCGTTTCATCAGGCCGTTCCAGCCCATAAACAGCCGGGAGGAATATTCGCTGGCCAACCAGCGTCCTTGCTGGATATACCAGTAATAAACCACCTGCCGGGCGCCGCCCTGTTCCATTAGCAAATAACGGGCCGGTAAACCCGGTGCCACTTCCTCTATCCTGGATTCCAGGATATGCCAACCGCTGCCCGTCAGGCAGATGAGGGGGGAGTGAATTCTGCCTTCCACCTTCTGGCTCTGGCTCTCAAAATAAGCAATCCACAGGGATACCGGCCCTGGTTCGGGGCTGGTGTAGTCGGCTTCCAGGTAGGCATCGGCCCCGACGGCCGCGGCCATCTCCCGGTCCAAATAGGTGCGCCGGCCCTGGTAGGCCCCCAACTGCAAGGGAAAGTTATCCAAACTCTGCAGAAGGGGGACGGCGGGGGCACGAGCCACCCGCAGGGCGACCTGGCCCGCCACCAGCACCAGGACCAGGGCGGCCAGCAGATACGGGGTGTAATTGGGCCGGGGGAGAACAGGCGTCTCGGCAGTACCGGCCGCGGCGACGCGGGCAGCCTCCGGCGAGGAGGCCGGGGGGTTCAGGTAATCCAAGAGCCAGTTGAGCAGGGCCAGCAGGGCGAAAACCACCACAAAGATGAGCCAGCCGGAGAAGCTGTGCCAGAAGCCTTCCTGGAGGGCGGGAAAGAGGCCCATGGCGGCGACCCTCAGGGCGTTGGCCAGGATGGCCGCCGGCACCAGGCTGATGAGGAGAATGGCGGCCTTCCAGAGGCTGCGCTGGTAGAAATAACAGTAGATGAGGCCCAAGGCGGAAAGCGACAAGATATAGCGCAGGCCGCTGCAGGCATCGATCACTTGCAGTTGGCGCACCCCCAGGTCGAGGACGTTCCCCTGGCGCACCACCGGGATGCCGATGACCTGGAGCATCCCCGCGGCCAGCCCGGAAGAGATCATTTGCAGCGGCAAGGTCAAGGTTTTCATGACCATGGCCGGTAAGGGGATCATAAAAAACAATAAAAAGAGGGGAAAGGCCAGTTCCCACACCAGGGCCCAGCCGCCGGCCAGCCAGAGAAGGCCGGCAAGCACCACTACGAAGGAAAAAGGCGGAAAATAGAAGGCCGCGGCCAGGTCGCCCAAGACATAAATGCCAAAACCCAAAAAGATGACGGCCAGGCCCAACCAGGAAGGCTGCCAGGACTGCCGGCGCAGCTTCGGCCATTTCAGGTAGACGAGATAGCCGCTTACCAAGGGCAAGAGCAATCCAAAGGAATAATCTTCATTTCCTGTAAGCGAGTTTGCCAGGCTAACCAGGGCCGGCCAATAGAACCAGAAAAGCGCCCCAAGCAGGAATAATCCCAAGAGAGCCTGAAGTATCACCTTATGATTCGTTTTGTCTGTCATGGTCTCAGACCCATAGTCGAGATACCCGGGTCTATCCCAGGCTTAATCATACCTTGGTCCTAAGCAACGCTCCCCTCAGTTAACGGATTGAGGCGCTACGCCTGTAACGGCCAGCAATTTCTCGATTTCACCGATGATGCTGCGGCGATCGGCCTCATATTGCGCCATGGTGTTGCGATATGCCGCATTATTCACTGAAATGGCTCTATCCCGGTAATGCTCCAGAAGGTTGTTGACAGTTCGTTGCGATTGCTGCGCCAAAGCGGGATTTATCGGGGCCGCTTTATCCCGGTAATATTTCCAGGTAGCCAGATATTTGCCATCTTTGATGCCTTCCCGCGCCGCCTCCCATTGCATGGTGGGGACAGGGCCTTCCACGCTGGGAGGGGCCAGGGTATATGGCCGGAACCGGCGGTTGGGACCGGTCCAGTCAAAATCATTATAAAACTGGCCTTTACTGCCGCCCCCTCGATATAAATGAATCATGGGGCCATCGAGGCCGGTGACCCAGGGAAAGTAGCCGCAATAATACCTGTTGGTTTGCGGGTTGGGATCGCGGCATTGCCAGTAGTAAGTCTCTAGTTTATCGGGTTTCTTCTGCGCCCTTCCTGCCATTAAATCAAATGGATAGTTCTGGTACACGGGATAAATTGCCCAATCCAGTGGTTCGTAAGTTCCCTCAGGAAAAGATCGATAAACCGCGCTATGAGGGTCGTCCAGGGCATCTGAAGCTGCCTTTGACGTGGCAGCGGCCACCTTTCCTCCGATACTATGAATAACCCGTGATTTTTCAATTTCCTTTTCCATAGAAGGATCGGAGCCAAATTCATCTACGCCATAAAACCAGGGCTCGAAACCGTTATGCTTCATGATATCTTTCTGTCCGGAGGTCAAATCCTGCTTCAGGGTAGCCGGCCGCGCTCCGGTATAAATAACGGCTCTTTTGAACCCTGTTTGCCGGGCGGCTTCAATCTTTTTGGTTTGCACTTCCAAGGCAGAGATAGGTTTAAAGTCAAAAGCATCGTTATAGGAATAAAAAATTATGGTGTTAAAACCATGATTCCTTATATCAGTCAGGTCTCTGCGCAAGATTTTAAAAATATCCAGGCCCATTTTCGCAGCATAATTTTTATCCCCATTGAGCGCATACCAGACGCCGTAAATCTTGCCGGTATCTCTAAGGGCAAATGGCAGCACCTCGAGGTTGAGCTTAAGCTCCTGGTCGGCCAATCCGGCTGATTTCACCGTCACCCTGGCCATATAAGTACCGGGGACGGCGTTATCGGGGACTTTGACGATCATGGCAAACTGGCGAGAGGTGTATGGGAGAATTTTGGTTTCAACATGATCAAGAATCGGCAAGGAGGGGACTTTTGAATTCGATAAGGTCTTATCTGTCTCCAAAGGTATCTGGTCGTTATGCAGCAAGAGCTCTGGAACATAATAGGGCAGTTGGTCGGCCACCGTGGTCGGTCCTCTGGCGGCCTGGAACCAATTTTTCACAACTCTCAGGTCAAGATTACTTTTGGGAATGACGCCATTGTTACCTTGGAAATCAGTGAAGGTAACGTTAACATTGTTTAACTCAATTCGAGAATAAACATTAAAAAAGATAGTCTCATATTCCCCCCTGGGGGCCTGATAATAAAATTGATTATTGATCTCGCTTTCTTGAGGAACATAGTTTTCATAAACCTGCTCAAAGGCCGGCCTCTGGAAAAAAAGGACATTCTCTCCGGGTTTGATGCGATCGCTTAACTTAGGGCAGTCGGCCGGATCCGTATTGTAAGTCTTAAAGTTTTCACAGAAACCGTCATTTTTAAATAAGTCACGAAAAGTAGTTTCGGTTGCGGGATAATAGGGATTATATTGATAATCGGGGAAAGGGACTTCCGGAAGTAATGAGGTGTCGTAAATTTTAAGCTCATCAATCACAGCATCCGCCGGGTATCTGCCCAGAGCCCAGTCTTGGCCAATAATCAGTTTAGCGTTGGCGGATAAACCATCGGAACCCACCGGGGGGACTCTCTTGCAGGTGGTGTAGGTATCGTCAATCTTGGTGACCAAATAACTGTTATGGGAACCGTCGGCATCGTCCGGCAGAGTGAAATCCCAGAAGAGCATGAATTTGTGCCACTCACCAGACTTAAACTTCATAATGCTATATGGCTCCGTGGATTGGACGAAACGATCACGGTTGCTTTGATAAGCGAATGTGGGCGCGCAAAGATTCTGAACCTTCTGGTTGAGATTAGCCGTATACGAGCCGATCGCGATGGTCAGACTATGTGGGGAAGTCCAATAATTTGCCCCCTCATATATTGTTAACAAATACTTGTTATGGCCCCCTAGGTCACCTGTTCCATCCCAATTGGGCTTTATCCAGAACTCAATAGTTCCTTTTTGAAAGTTAAAGTGATTCTTAGCTGGATAGACAAGATTGCCTTTGTCTTGTATTAACACCCCCTTCCCGGCTTTCCCTGCTACCAGGGTGATATTACTATAAGTTCCCCCATTAGCCCTAATGGAGTCAAAACTGTCAAAAGATTCATGGAAGATAAGTTTGACTTCTGAAGCGCAAATTTTTGTTGGATCGGTTAAGAGAATAAATCCTAAAAAACAAACTAAGGTTAAATGAATAACTTTAGATTTTATTTTTATAATATTCTTTGATCTCATAAGATTGCCGGTTTCAGGTTGTTATTCTTCATTATACCCTGCGTTGAGGAAGCCGAATATAGTTCATCCCGCCTGCGCTCCCCCAGTTGGAAAAGAGTAATAGGGTCTTCCAGGCTGAGTTCATACAATATGTCTAGCCCATCCCAGCGGCTGGACTATTCTATCAAGGTAAACTGAAAATATGCGGAATCTTGGGGGTGTCCCTTTCGGAATTGTTGGGGGCAAGGTACCGTTAATTTTTGGAGGTGATATTAACGGGAGCATGAAAGGGATTCCAGCTTTATCCCCTGTCCCCCGATGGGGGACGACACCGGGTGAGGGGGAATTTAATCTCTTTTCCGCTCCCATGAATAAGTTCCATCCACCGGTTTTTTTCATTGGGGGCTACGAACATGCCACATTCCCGAGAAGACTTTAGCCCTGGACCAAAGTCTAGACCACCAACTTTTGGGGGTTGGGGACAGATTTTCGGGGTCGAGTTCTTTGACTGGCCTGCAAGTTTGGCGCAGGCTGTTGTCCGGCGCTGGCTGGACCGGCTCAACTGCTGATGATTGTGATAAAAATTTGGTCAGGACCGGCATCAGCTGGCTGGTCATTTCGAGCACCATGCCCTCCAACCTGGTCAGGCGCCCCGATAAGTCTTCAACTGCCGCATGCAAGCCGTTATCGGATACTTGCCAGCTATTCGTTGTTCCAGGCAAGGGAGCCGGTTCCTCTGAAACAGGGTTATCCACTCCGTCCTGGCCTTCCAGGCTTCCCCCCTGGGCGGCAAATACTGTATCGATAAACTCCCCGTCTATCTCGTGGCGGCCTTCAGCAAAACCGCCCACCAGGGCCAATTCGCACCAGGCATTAAGCCGCCGTGGCACCCCCTGGGTATAGTCGTAGAGCTTGTCCAGGGCCGATTCGGTAAAGATGCCGCTGCCCCCGGCCCGGGCCAGGCGAAAGTTAATATATTCCTTGGTTTCCTGCAGGTTCAGGGGAGTCAGATGGTAATGCACCGCCACTCGCTGGGCCAGTTGTGCCAGACCTGGATGGCGCAAGCGGGTCCGCAACCTGGGCTGGCCCACCAGAATCACCTGCAACAGCGGTTCCTTTTCAGTCTGCAGGTTGGATAATAACCTGAGTTCCTCCAGAGCCTCCGGGCCCAGGTTCTGGGCTTCATCCACCAGCAGAACGACATGTTCGCCCCGCGCATAGGCGTTCAGCAAGAACTGGTTGAAGGCCGCCAGTCGCGTCGTCCGACTACCATGATGGCCCCGCACCTCAAATTCCTTCAGCAACACCTCCAGCAAGTCCCCGGCGGCCATCGAAGTTTGATAGAGCACGCCCAGCCTTTGGTTCTTTTCCCTGGATCGCAACAGGGATTTTATCAAGGTGGTCTTGCCGGTTCCCACTTCCCCGGTCAACACCACGAAGCCGGTCCGTTGATAAATGCCATATTCCAGATAAGCCCTGGCTAGCTTGTGCTGCGGACTCAGGTATAGAAAGTCCGGATCCGGCACCAGGGTGAAAGGCCGTTCTTTTAAGTTGAAAAATTCCTCGTACATATTTTTAAGTTACTTGAAAAAAGGGAACTTGAATTTTCTCTTGGCGCCCCGCGCCGGTTTTTTATAATCGTAATAGCCCTGGTAATAGCCCAGGTTCTTAGTCTTCTCCGCTTTATTAAGGACGAAACCCAACAGACGAAACTTCTTAAGCAGCTCCTGGCACCGCTCAATCTCTTCTCTGGCGGTCTTCCCAGCTTCAATCACCAGGATGATGCCGTCCATCAGTGGTGCGAAGGCTAAGGCATCCGCGAAAGTCAACACCGGCGGTAGATCAAAAATAACATAGCGGTTGGTATAGAAATGTTTAAGTTCCTGGACCAAATCCCGCATCAGGGGGGAATTCAGCAATTCCGCGGCCTGGCTCACCGGCTGGCCGGCGGGTAAAATAACCAGCTTCGCCAGGCCTTCGGGGTGAATCAGGAGTTCATCGATGGGTACCCCGCTGGTTAAATGATCCGCAAGTCCTGGCTCGTCCGCCAAGCCGAAATATTTGCTTATCGAGGGGAAGCGCAAATCGGCATCCACCAGGAGCACCGTGTAGTTTAGCCCCTGAGAAATGCTAATGGCCAGATTGATGGCGGTCAGGGTCTTTCCTTCCCCCGGCAGGGGGCTGGTAATCATCAAGGTATTGTGACCCTCTTCGGCAGTCCGCTGCAGGATGTGCGTCCGTAATACCTTATACCCTTCAGCCACGGCGGCTTCTGCTTCTCCTCCCCCGGCCAGGAGACGGTGCCGGCGCAAATTCTCAGGGTCCACCGCCACCACGCGGGTGACGGTATAGAAAATATCCTGCGGGGTAAATTCGCGCTCTGTGATCCCCGCCACCTCCGGAGAGGTTGAGGCGTAAGCAGAGTTCGGCAGGCCGGCAAGAGAAACCGGTTTCTCTTTCTTTTTGTGCAGCGCTTTCGCCCTTTCCAGGGCCTTATCAATAAAACTCAAGGTGATTTCCTCAGATGGTAAGTTAACAGGCAGTCACGGCCCGAATCAGGTGTATTTGTTGACCAGGCGCAGAAGCGTGGCAGTCAGCACCCAGAGATCCATGTACAGGAAATGAAACAGGGTCAATCCCAGAATCAAAATAAGTCCGGACCCCCCCCAGATGAGCCGACGTTGACGCCGGGACTGGCTCAGATCTTCCTTGGTTTGGATCCTGGCAATGGTCCCCAGCACCGGCAAACCTGTCAATGAGGAAAGCTCACGGGCACTCTTAACCGAATGGTCGAGTTCCTCAACTAAGGCCACCGTTCCTAATCCGGACCCCAAACTCAACATGAACCCTGCCAGGATTATCAACCATCTCTTGGGCGATACAGGCTTTTCAGGATAGCTGGCTGGATCTATGAGAGTAAACTTATCTCCTTTCTCGGTTTCTTCCATCCCCTGGGAAATGCGCGCTTCGAGGATCTTGTTCATCACCTCCTGGTGCTTTGTGGTTGCATTGTTGTAATCCCGCGCCACAGCCATGTATTCTTGCTCCCATTTCGGAGTTTCTTCCAGCCTCTTGTTATACATCGCGACTTTTTCTTTCAGCGCGGCTCGCTGTCTTTGCAGGGAAGCCAATTCGTTTTTTGAGGCCTCGACTTGTGTAGATAGAGCGATATAAGCGGGGTTCTCGGGGTCGGTCACCCGCTTCACGGGTCCCGGAGTTTCCAGGGATTGCTCCAGACGGGCTATTTCGCCTTTGAGCTTGCGGATGTCCGGATGCTCATCGGAATATCTCCCTTGCTCTTGGGCCAATTCCGCCTTGAGCTGGGTCAATTTCTGCCGCTTCATGGAAGCGCTGCCGCCCTTTTGACCCAAGAGTTTCTCCAATTCCGCCATCTCCCGCCGGACCTTGCGGATATCTGGGTGGTCGTTGGAGTATTTGGATTGCAGGTCGGCCAGCGCAACCTCCAGGGCCTTGTAACGGGCCTGGGGGTCCATGACCCGTTCTCCTGTGGGACTAATCATGGGGGTGTCCGGTTTTACCGTGGCCAACTGGCCTTCCAGATAGATTCTCCGATCCTCAGCCGCCCTGATGGAACTATCTAATTGCTCAATTTCAGATCCAAGCCGGTCCGCCTGAGTCATATTAAACTGATAGAGCTCCGGTTGGATACCCTCATGTTCTTTTTTGAAGGTTTCCAATTGATTCCCCAGGACCGCGATGCGCTCTTCCAGGCCCTTCAGTTCGCTTTCCAGGAATTGGGTGGTGGTCTTGGCCTGGGCCTCACGGGTTTTCAGGTTCTCCTCCAAATATAGAGAGGCCAGGGTGCCGGCCACTTTCTGAACCGTATCAGGATGCTTGCCGCGGTAAGCAATGGAAAAGGCTATGGTTACCTCTGGTTGACCAGGCCGGCGGGCGCTGGACTTCTTCCCTTGCCCTTGATCAGCAATCTCAGCGCTGATGGTCTCCAGCTTGATGTCATCCCGCATATACTCAAGGATTTCTTCACGGGTAAATTTTTCCTGCATCTCTTTATAAAGGTTGAATTGTTGGATGATCTCCCCAAGCTTCGTCCGGGAAAGGATCTGCTGGGTAAGACTTTGGATGCGCTGGTCGGCAAAGCCGGTGACGGTGGACCGCACAAAATCGGGGGGAATTTGCTGGTCCTGAATAAGAATAGTGGAGCTCGATTCATAAATGGAAGGCAATAAATAGGCAATCGAACTCGCGATAATAAGCACGGTCAAAAAAGGAATGATGAAATATCTCTTCCTTTTTAAGAAAATAGCCCAATAATCCCGGATATCTTTTGCCTGTTCTACCATGATTTCTTAAGGCCGCTCCATTAAATTGGCGCCAGCTATTCTCCTTAGTGAAGTTGGAAGGGTGGTCCGCCAAGGACACCCGGTTTTTCCCACCCGGGTATCGTGGCCGGCTGAGTCCCGACTGGAGTTGTTGGTTTCTTTTCACTGGTCACGCTCAACCGGGTATAGGTTAGCATCAGCCAGACAGACTGCACCTTGGCACTGTAACTGCTGCCCCCGGTTGTCTCCTCCCGCAGGCCGAATTGGTAACCAGGGGAAATGGTTAATTC
>Ga0208821_1000620_pt1 | contig 25769 bp, 20 predicted proteins | sample June2015DPH_20_5_FD_184720 | JGI IMG/M metagenome (GOLD analysis project Ga0208821, IMG submission 184720) | Peatland microbial communities from SPRUCE experiment site at the Marcell Experimental Forest, Minnesota, USA - June2015DPH_20_40... | ecosystem: Environmental > Terrestrial > Soil >... | reverse complement strand
TCAGTGGACGCCTACGAATTGACGATTTTCCCCGATGGCCGGGCAATCGTGAAAGGCACGCACGACCCCGCCGTGGCTCGAAGCGTTTATGCGAAATACATCGGGGCGTAATGCTCCTCTTCACCGCCGAGACGAGTAAGAAAGCTGCCTACTTCTTGTTTGGCGCCTTCGTGGTTTACTGCTTGGGCGCGCTGAAATCAACCTTAGGAGCTTCGCGCGCAGCTACTGAAGCCGCGAAATAATCATTGTTCCTCTGGAACCCAGCCCATCGGGCAAAGATGCTATTTGGAAACAAGCCGATGTAGGTGTTGTAATCCTGGACGGCCTCGTTATACCGGCGGCGTTCGACGGCGATGCGGTTTTCGGTTCCGGCCAGCTCGTTCTGCAGGGCCAGGAAGTTCTCATTGGATTTGAGATTGGGGTAGTTCTCGACGATGGCCAGCAGCCTACCGATGGCGCCATCCAATTGGCCATTCGCGGCGATCTTTTCTCCCGGCGTCCGGGCATTCAGCAAACCGGCGCGGGCACTGGCGACATCTCCGAACACTTTCACCTCCTGCTGCGCATAGCCTTTCACGGTAGCCACCAGGTTCGGAATCAGGTCCGCGCGCCGTTGCAGCACGACGTCCACCTGCGCCCAGGCTTGTTTGAGGGTTTCGTTCTTACGGACCATTTCGTTCCGGCTGCTGACGTAAGTTCCTCCCACGATGAGGCCGATCAGCACCAATACTCCTACCACAGCCAGCAGTATCTTCATGTTGTTCCTCCTCTGTTTTCAGGTGCCAGAACATTTGGGCGCCTACCAGAATTGCCTTTTTATTTATTTGCCGGTGGAACTGCCAGCCGGCGGTCAACCTCTTCCGTGGCCTTGGCGATCCCGCTCAGGTATTTGTCGAACGTTGTTTGGGCATCCACATCACGTTCACGTTTGTGCCCTTCACGAATGTCGAGCACGGTGTGAAAGGGAGAGGGATCGAATCCCAGCACAGACCCCACACGGTCTATCATAGCCCTCTTGGTCGGGGGTGGATCCTCTCCCAGAGCGATCAAGGCATGCCGGAAGAGCGCGGCAAACGTTGAAATGGATGAAGTCATCAGTTCCAGGGTTTTGCGGGAATCCGCGGGATGCATCACGTAGTGCTGCCGCAAGCGCAACGCATTGTTTCGCAGCTCCCTTTCCACGTGCAGGCGGTGAAGATCCATGGGAACGTGGAGCGAGGCAATTACATCCTCGCCATAAAGAATCCGGCGCGCCACTTTGATGTCCAACAGTTCGATAGCGAAAACGTCGGCGGAATGGTGAAGCTCGTTGAGTGTGAAGAATAGCGGCGCGGGGTGTCCCTTTTTGGCCCACCAGGTGGAAGCGGCGTGCAACTTGCTTAATTCCTCCTTGCCAAGCTCCCGCATAATGCAAAGAACATTCAAGTCGGAATGCTTGGGGTGGAACTCTTCCGTTGCTGCGGACCCGTACAGTATTACGGAAAGAAGGTTGTTTTCCGCGGCCTTCTTCAATCTGCTTACTAGTTCTGTCAGGTGCTGATCTGCCCTCATGGCTCTCGCTCCCGGATCGTTTCTCGATAGAGTTATTTGTTACCAGCCTCCGCCGGCCCCACCCCCGCCCGAGGAACCTCCACCAAAACCCCCGAAGCCTCCGCCGCCTCCGCCAAACCCGCCACCACCCCAACCGCCCGATCGTCCACGCCCTAAGCCTCCAGATAACAAGGAGAATAAGAACAAAGGGCCTAGCAGCTTGAGTAGGATAGGCGCCGCGACAATCAAAATGATGAGAAGAACAATAATCTCGCCGGTCGTCAGGTGCAATTGTTGCCCCTGGCCTTCGCCGCTAGGAGGAGCCGCGGCATGGGATTGGGCCAGACTATCCAGGGAAACGTGACTGTCCTGCGCAATTACCTCGGCGATCTGGCTCGCCATTTGCAAGGCGGCGCTGTTGTAGTTGCCCTGGCGCAACAGCGGAACCATATCGCGTCCGAAACCACCCACCTTGCCGTCAGGAAGGATGGGTTCGAGGCCGTAACCGACTTCGGTCCAGTACTTGTGATCACCGACGGCAAGCAGAACCATCACGCCACGGTCCGTCCCCTTGTACCCGACGCCCCACTTCTGAAAGAGGTGATTGGCGAAGTCTTCCACCGCGTCACCATCCAAGGACTTGATGGTGACCACTGCGATCTGGGCCTTGGCTTTTTGATCAACTTCCGTACACAGCCGCGTAAGTCCTTCCACCGTCGCCGGGTCGAGCACGCCGGCAAAATCGTTGACGTATCCCTGTACGTTGAGCTTTTGCCACTGTTCCGCGTGGGCTGGCGCAGCGGGAATGACAGTGAGGAATAAAAGGATGAGTATCGCAAAGGGACTGAAAGCGGAATGAAATCTGAAGTGGGTGAGTAAGGAGCGCATTAATCCTCAAGGCGTTGAGGCCGCCGGATGATTTGTCGAGGGCCCGTCATTGTGCCGGTAATACGGAATGTCCGTCATTCGTAGAGCATAACCCCATCGTCTGTCATTCTGAGCGAAGCGAAGAATCCCGGCATTTTTTCGCACTGGTTGAGCTTTCAAATGCGGGGATTCTTCGCTTCGCTCAGAATGACAGACGGTGGCCTTTTCTTCTACGAATGACGAACAACCCGTATAACTCAAAGTCCCGGGCACAGATAGTCTAAGCTCAATCCCGCGCGGTGTCGAAGGTAAAGTGAACTTCTGAACTCTGCGGCCGCCTCCGGTTCTCGGGCCGCAAGCCGCACAATCTCGAGGGGCGCGAAAGCCTGCGCTAGCTGCTTACTGGCTCCGGGCCGCTGGCGGAGCAGGGTATTCTGGAAGCTTTGACTTTTGTATATCCTGGCGCTTTACTTCCAGCTCATCGAACAAGATTGAAGGAGTCACGATGCTGTGCGGAACATTCAGTGCTCGGTTCTCGATGTTCAGGTCACTGCCGGCAGCGACCAGGTCATTGCGAAGTGCCCGTGCATCCAGGTCGGCGAACACTGCCCCGCGAACGAGTTCCTCATGCCCGTCTTTGACCCATACCTTGTAGAGTAACCGAGGCACGCTTACCCCAGCCATCGTTTCCACGTAATATCCATACGGGAGGCCCCGCTGTTCGCAAAGCTCGAGGAGTTTTTTCTTCAACTCTTCCCGCGGTACGGGCTCAGAGGAACTTACCAGCATGTTCCCCAGGCTGGGCCCTGGGGAGTTAAACGGCATGCGGGCCCGTCCGTGACCATTGGAGGCAGGGAAATCCATAATTGGTTCACGACCCAGAAGATAGTTCACGAGTTTCCCCTTTTCGATGACCGGAACCCGCATCGCTCGCACTCCTTCATCATCCACTTCGTAGCTACCCAGTAATGATTTGCCGTTGAGCGAGGCCAGCGTGGGATCATCGACCACGGAGAGAGAATCAGGAAGTACCCGGCTCTTATAGCTGGACGCAAAGGCGCCCCTGGTGCGAGCCGGTTGGCCCAAACCCGGCTTCAGACCGAGGATGTTCTCGCCCACTAGATCGGCAAAGACGGCGGAAGCCGCATCGGCCGAGAACAGGACCGGTCCGTGGTATTCTTCGTCGGCAACCGGTGCGGCGCGCAAGTCTTTCAAAGCACCTAGCAGTTCTGTGGTGCGCGCGAGAAACTCTTCAGCGCCAGGCAGTTCTTTGCTATCGCGCACAGCGTACGCCCTCGAGCGCTGAAGTTGCATGCCATCGGCCGCCTGCGTACTCGCGGCGATGAAAGCTTGGTACGACGCTTGGCCGCTGCGAACGACGGTTCCTTCCGAGTCAACGAAGAAGCGATTTACAGCCTGGAACTGTAGGGACGAATCAATGGACTCGAGTTGTGGATCGGTCTTGTAAAGCGCAGATGCGTCTTGCAGAGTTTTGAGCCATAGACCGGGATCGACGTCGAGCTTGACCAGCGGCCCGATAAACTGCACGGGCTCAGCGTGCGCGAAATCATCGACCGGATGGTCAATAGTGAGTTGCTTCAGTTGTGCCTGCTTGGCGGCAAAAGCCTCGGTTGCCGCCTTGTAGGCTGTGTCGGTCGCGAGCCACAGGTGGTGACGGAGAGCGAGTTCATCGTCATCCAGGGGCATGTAATCAGTCACACCCTCACCCCGTCCGAAGAAGCTGTCCTGCTTGTAGTCGCCCACCCTGACTACGACACGCACAAACCGGAAGCGCGTGCGGAGGTTGGTGCGCAGAGCGCCAAATGCCGCCTCCGCGGTGTACCCATCCATGTCTACGACCCGGTAATCGATGTAGTAGGGCGACGCCATCTGCTCCAGCTTGAGTTGTGATTTGGAGCGTTCCAATTCCTTTTGCATCGCGCGGAGCACGGGATCGTCACTGTGGAGCGCGGGCGTCTCGCCCGCTGTCGCGGGAGCGCCCCGCTCCCGCCAGAGGGCGCGGGCAGAGCCTGCCCTGAGCCCATTCGCTCCGCTCAGGGTGAACTTCGCGAAGGGATGCCCGTCCCGCAGGCGCGAGAGGCGAGACGCCCGCGCTCCACAATTAGATTGTGCGAGTGCAGAGGCAAGAAACAAAATGAACCACACCATCAAGGCCCATGCCAGCCTTATCAATCTAGCGCTCATTGCCGGCCTCCAATCTTCGCGGCGTCCTTGGATTCGCCCACCTCGAAGCCGGGTGCCGGCAGGATCGGCGGCCGGTTGAGAGAATGGGCGCGTTTCTGCACCTCGATGTCGGAGAACAGCATCGCCGGGGCGGCGGCTGAAACGGGCACGCTGCCGGATTCCGCGCCGCAGATGCCGTTGAATACTTCAGTTTTCTCGCCAGTCAGCAGAATGCGGCTCATCGCTGCCAGCGGCGTACCGACGATATCGACACCGCGCGTCAGTTCGTCCGGGCGACCATCCGCATAAACACGCCAGACGAGGATAGGCAACACCAGGAACGCCTGGGGTGATGCTCGCTCGGTCAGCGTGAATCCTCCTTCGATGTCCTCGAAATACAGTCCATAGGGCTTGCCCTGTCTTTTGACCTCCTCGATCAGCTTCTGGCGGAGCTCCGCATCCTTGACTGTGCGCGACGAAGTCACGATCAGGTTCCCCTGCCGTCCGGTGGGCATCAAACCCGGTTGCGCGCGCCCGTGTCCGTTTGACTTACCAAAATCCTTGATGGGCATGCGCGACATCAAGAAACTCTTCAGCACGCCATTCTTGATGACTTCCACGCGGCGGGCAGGCACGCCTTCGTCGTCATACTCGTACCAGCCAGCGAGGTCCACGCCTTTCAAGGCACGCTGGGTGGGGTCGTCGATCACACTCAGAAACTCCGGCAGTACAGACTCATTGACCTTTTTGGTGAAGGTCTGACCTTCATTCTCTCCCCGCTGGCGATGACCCTCCAATCGGTGTCCTAACACCTCATGGAAGAACACTGCCGCAGCACGGCCGGAAAGCAGTGCTGGTCCATCGTAGGGTTCAGCCAGGGGGGCCGACCGGAGGGCTTTGAGATCCGCAGCCATCTTATCCACGCGCGCCGCTATTTCAGTGTCGCCGGGCAAGTGGTCGGCAGTCTCCGCCTGAAAGGTCTCTACCCGCATCAGTTCCATGCCGTCGTCGGCCTGCGTCTCCGCCTCAATCGTCAGCCTGACCGTAGCGCTGGGGGCGACGACGCGAGTCCCCTCAGTGGAAACAAAATGCCAGCGAGCTCTTTGTGCCATTACCATCACGGCTGAACGATAAACGTACGAGTACTTCGCAAACCACGCCGAATAACGCCGGACCATCCTCTCCAGCACTCGTTGGTCCTGGGCAGCCGCGAGCTCGTTGTAATCCGTGTGGATCTGCGACGCCTCTTGCGAGAAGTCCGGCGAGGTGTCTTCTTCCTTGGCGTTGACCTCAGTAGCCGTCTTAACCTTCAAATAGGCCTGCGAGGCCTTGCGGTACTCGCCGTAAGTCAATTGCCACAGCACATGGGAAATTGCGTCGGCGTCGTCTGCCAGCGGAATCGTCCCTGAACTGATGCCAGAGGCCCGGTTGTCCCCGTGGGTGTTGTCCAGCGCGGGAGAGCCAACACGCACGATTACATCGGCGAAACGCGTACGAGCGTGCGCGGAATTGACCACACTGCCTTGGCTCCCAACGGCCACCTCCATGCTCTGATCGTGAATCGCATAGCTCATGAAGTAGGGGGCCGGATCTAGCTTTCCCAACTCACCTTGGGCCCGCTGAAGTTCCTGCTGCATCGTAGAGAGTAGGACGTCCTTCGAGTTCGCCACGGCGGCAGAGGCTGGATCGTCGAAAGCAGCTCTCAAGCAAAAGACGAGCAAGAAGGCTAGGGCAATTCCCTGAAAGAGTCTCTTCATATATTTGTGATCGCCTCCGCACACAATACTCCCCTCTTATTCTACCTTACAAGATCTCGAAGGTTCGGAGCCTCCAAGGCTGAAGCTGGAAATTCAGCTTACCGGCGCTTGTCGAGACCTCCGCCACCTTCTTGCCCAGAAGGTTGGTCTCCGATGCTCCGGTCGTCGGAACGGCCAACTCGACGGCAGCCTCCCCTTTCTTGCCTTCTATCTCCACGAATCGGAGCTCGAACCCTTGGCGCTCCTTCTTGCGAAAAACCATCAGATGGGCACTTTCCGGCCTCACAGTGATGAAGGCCTTCCGCTGCGGCAGGCTTCCGCTTTGCGGCTCGCCGACCACCGTGATGAGCTTCTGGCTGAACCCCTCCGCCGCCCGCACGCGGTCGGCATTCGTGATGTTTGCGCCGTGGGGCAGCAAGGCGTGGTGGTACTCCGAGTAGCGCGGCCAGCCGTACTCGCCTGTAAAGTACGACTCCCACTCCCGCATGACCAGGTTTGAAAACACCCCCTCGCTGTCGCGCTTGAAGTACTGGGTTCCGGGGTGCAGCACCAGCAGCCCGGCGTCCTTTCCCGCCAGATCAACGAAGGTGCGGGCTTGGAAGGTCTGACGCTCCGTGGGTTCAATGCCCAGGGGAAAATCGCGCACCACCGAAGCCGGTTGAAAGCCCGGCGCAAAGGTCAGCCAGTAACCCTGCTTGATTTCGGCGGGGAAGCGATTATCGGGGCCCAGCGCGTCGGGGGCGGGCGGGATTTCCGCCAGCACCCGGCTGATGACCTCCACCCAGGGTAATCCTGCGCAAAGGGTGACGTAGGTCTCAAATTTCAGCAGTGGCCACTGGTGGCCCGTCTTGACCGTGGCGCGCAGAGGACCTTTCTCGATCCAGCGAATCGCGGATTTCGATATGGCGCGCCAATCCGCTTCCCCGGACGGGGCTGTTATCTTCTCCGTGCCCTCATAAACCGCTTCCGACGTTGAGCTGTCAAACAGTTCAGGGATCGCTAACCCTTGCCTGTGATACTTCTCCTGGATGAAAACGCTCCGCAGGCAGTAGTCCTGATTAGGTGTGCCTTTAAACACCGGGAAGGCGCCCTTCGCCGCGTCCAGCATTTCCCGCCCCGTGCGCTTTTCAACCAGGCTGACGATGGCCCCGTGCTTCGAGCTCAGTTTGACTTTCAGGTATTCGTTCTCCAACTCCAGTTGCGGCTCATTAATCCGCAAATCCGTGGCGGCGGGATTGGCGGTTCCGGGTGTGAGTTCCAGGTAGTAGGTGTCGTACCCCACGCTCGGCACCTTCTCGGCCAGGAAGGCCAGGTCGGCAACGATCAAGTTTCCCTGCTTGTCCTTGTCACTCTTGATGATCTGGGAAGGCACCACGCCACCCGAACGGTCTTTCACTACGATGTCTTTGGCCTTCTCCTGAATCGGGTAGATGCGCCCCGTGGTGGCTACGTCGGTCCGCTCCCAGGCGCAGGGATTAAACACCGTAACCGCCCATTGGCCGTGCTTTCCCACCTCCGAACCGATGTGGCTAACCACCTGGCCGAGTGAGGCATCCAGCGCCTCCTGGCCTTGCTTCTCGGCGGCGTCCAGATGGCTGTAGCCGATCGCGCCCCAGGTGAAGTTGTGGTAGTCCTCGAGGCGATCCAGCGGCGCCATCCGGTCCCCTTGCCAGCGCGAGTATTCGCAGAGCGAAACATCGTGGCTCTGCGATGTCAGCAAGTGTTTCCAGGCCTGCTCCAACGGCCGCGCCTTGTCCTTCGCACCCAAGCTGGCGGCAATGGCATCGAAGCGCTCCGCCGCCAACAGCGTCCCTTCCACCTTGCGGTCCATGACTCGCAATTGGTCGCCGCCCAATCCCCAGGTCAGCAGCTTGTCCCAGGCGTCCATCTTCAGGTAGATGGACTCCTTGGCACTACTCCCGTATTCGTCGAGATAATCTTTCAAGGTGACGAACTCGACCGCAGATTCCTCCGCAAACTTCTGGTATTTCTCGGGAGTCTTCAGGTAGGCGGGCTCATCGGGCGGTTCCCATCCGAACTCTTCCCAGGTGAAAATGAGGGGCTTGCCCAGCGCCTCCAGTTTTTTGAAGGCCTCCGAGGTTGCCAGTTGCTTCAGGTTGGGAGAGTAACCGAAGAGCGAGTTTTTGGGGGTGCTCAGAATCTCGCTGCCGTCCATCCCTTGCCACTTGAACGCGTTGACTTCCAAGTATGGTATTCCGGTGCGGCCCCAAGTGTCCACCTGCGCCAGGCTGCCATAGCGGTAGCCCGCCCCCAGCGCGATCTGCGGGATTTGCGGATGAGAGAAGTCTTCCTCATCGAGAAAGGTTGCCACCTCATAATCCAGCGCCTTGCGAATGGTTTCCCGCCCGTACACAAGCTGACGGATTTCCGATTCCCCGCTGAACATCGCCCCTAACGGCTGGCCATAAGTGCCGCCGATCACCTCGACTTTATCAGCGGCAAGATACTTCTTCAGCCTTGCAGCGACCTCCGGGAACTTTTCGGCCATGAACTTATAGGCGAGCGCGTCCAGTTCGAGGCAGGTCTTGACGTGCGGCGCTCGATCGGCCATTTCCATCGCGTCGGTCGCCGACAGCACGCACGACTCGATGCCCAACTGCCAGCCAATCCCAGTGTAGCTCCAGTGGTTACAGAGCGTGACGCATATACCTTCACGACTCCCAGTCGCCTTGGCTGGAAACCCTCCGGCAGGGAAGAAAAACGCTGCGCCAGCTCCACCCAGCAGGCTGGCCTCGAGAAATCTGCGACGCGAAATGCTTTCCTTCATGGAGATGACTCCTGTTTTTCGGTGCACCTCTTAATCCATAACGCGGAATTCGGGAAGAACGCTTACGGAGGAGGTGATGGAGCTTGAGACAAAGCAGTTGGCGTGAGCGCTCTCCATGATTTGGCGGGCGCGCTCGACGTCATCCTGCGATTTCAGGGCTACCTGAGGGTGGACGGTGATTTCTGTGAAGCGGTATTTGCCGTCCTTGTACTCGAGCAGCGCATCGGCGGAGCTATCGTAACCCGCCAGCCCCAATCCCTTCTGCTCTGCGAAGGCCAGGAAGGTTTCCATGATGCAAATGTTCAGGGCGGTCACAAACAAATCCTCAGGCGTCCAAATGCCCTGGTCGCCTTTGAACTCCGGCGGGCTGGAGATTTCCAGGTCGGGCTTGCCCGCCGCCGAAGCCTTTATTCTGCGGGCTTCTTTCCACACGGCGTGGGTTTGGTAGCGGAAAGATTTCCAGGATTTCTTGGTTTCCATTTGCCCTCCATGTAACACTAGAGGAGTCCATCTTCGGCGCGAATCCGCTTCAGTGCCGCCGCCACTTCCTTTTTGCCAGGAAGCGAAATGCCCTTAGCTTTGCACTTCTCGGCGCAACTGCGACAGCCTGGGATACAGTCAAAGGGGCGCGCAACCACGGGATTGCCGGTGGCCGGGTCCCAATCAAAAACAGCAGCGGGGCAGAAGTTAAGGCACTCCAGGTCGGAGAGGCACACGTCGCCGTCGATGGTGGGAAACCAGGGAAACCGCTCTCTCCGACTGCCAGGTATTGACACCAAATTCTCTCCTAACCTGACGAGGAACCTGACCGGTTGCCGGAGCGAAGCGCTCAGTAGTGCTTTTCTTTGGCATGCACCCGTTCGGCTATTTTCTTAAGCAGCCGGTCGAGGATTCCGTCATTCTATTTCCTTTGAGTTCCTGCAAGTTTTGCACATCCGCCTGAAGCTCCGGGAAGAAAGGAACAATCTCGCTCAGGAACTTGCGCAGAGGGTAGTTAAGGAACGGCGCACGAGACAGGGAATAACAGACTCTGGCCCCCTGCCGCTGGGTACGGACCAAATTCGCGGCGCGCAAGATGGCGAGATGACGGGAAACGAGAGGTTGCGAAAGGCCCAGCACCTCTTGTAGGTCGCGAACGCATAGGCTTTGAGCGTCTAAAAGGTTAACAATCCGCAGACGCGTGGGATCGGACAGGGCCTTGAATAGATAAGTCAATTGTTTCAAAGGAAACAGCACACCCATTTTGTAGCATAAGTGTTGCCATATACACCATCCCACAAGACAACCATGGCGCATCACTCTTCCCCAGGTCGGACTTTGTGTCGTGGGTGAGCCGGGCCCCCCATCCTTTGCCCCTACATCTCAGAGTCATTTGCCGCAGCACCTGGGTTGATGGCCGCAACCCCCTACCACTACCCGGGTACCATCTTTCAACATACTAACTCCTTTGTTTTCATCGACATGCCAGCTTTTCTGCTGATATCTCCTTTGTTTTCATATACATTCCTGTTTCGCCTTAGAGTTTTCAAAGATGCCCTTTGTTTTCAATAACATTCCCGCGTCGCTCCCTAAAAAAAAGAACTTCTTTTCAAGGTTGACAGGCTTTCTTGACCCGCAGGACAAATTGAGCGAGTGATGCTGGGACGCAGCGCCGGCGGGCGGGCCTTCGTCCCCCAGTCCAGTCTTCCACCCGATAGCCCCTTTATTTTCAACAACATTCCTGCTTTGTATTCATATCTCCTTTGTTTTCATTAACATTCACGCTTGGCTCCGGGCAGTGGAATGCCGCCCCTTTGTTTTCATAGACATTCCCGCGTCGCTCCCATTTTTTAAAGTTACTGCCGTTCGTCCTCTCCGTGGCGAAGGTGACATTTTGCGCTGGGCTACGGTAAGACGAAGCGTCTCGCAAGTCCGAGATTCCCTCAAGCGCCGTAGGCAGCGGTCCGCGGTGGCAAGAAGGAAGAAAGGCCATTCACCATTCACAAATCAGAATTGCCGCAGCCCCAACATCTGTCATCCGACACCTGAATCCCGAATCCTGTTTCTTCCACAACCCCACTTACTACCCTAGCCTATCTTCTGCCGCTTTGTCAAGAGAAATCAATTGGCCCGTGCTGGTGTCATTTGCGAGCCATGGGCATTCCAAGCCGCAGTCATTCCCGCGAAAGCGGGAATCCAGCCCGACGACAGCACCTTTCCAAAGATTTGCGGAGTAGATTCCCGCCCTTCGGCAAGCTCAGGGCAAGCTTTTCGCGGGAATGACTGCCTCCACAGGCCCGCACGAAAAGTCAACTTCCCCCAAATGACACCAGTACTGCGACTTGCCGCTCCTTGACCAGCTTGAGACTGTCTGATAGGCTATGCCCAGTTGTAAGCTGAACAAGGTCGCAGGGTAGCTGGGATAATTCGCCGTGCAATGCAGGAGGTACCTAACGTGGAAAATCCGAAAGACAACAACCGGGAGGCTTTTTCCCGCCGGGAATTTGTCAAGACGGGGGTTGCCGGAGCTGTGGGCATTACTCTAGGCTACCAGATTCCCGCTGCGGCCAAAGCCCACACTGCTGAGGAACCCGCCGCACCCTATAACCCGCGGACTTTTGCGGCCATGCCCACGCGCAACCTGGGAAAGACGGGCTACCGGGTCGGCATCTTCAGCCTGGGCGGACAAGCCACCATCGAGAAGCCAAACATGGAAGACGAATCCGTAGCCATCATCAACCGTGCGATTGATCTGGGGGTGAATTATATCGACACGGCGGCTTCCTATGGTGGCCCAGATCAGTGGAGCCAGAAGTACATTGGCAGGGTCATGAAGACACGCCGCAAGGAAGTCTTCCTGACAAGCAAAGCCCACCTGCGCACCTACGATGGGGCGATGAGGCTGCTTGAAGGCAGCCTGAACCAACTCAATACTGACCATCTGGATCTATGGCAACTCCATCACATCACCACCACCGATGAGCTGGACAAAGTCTTTGCCCAGGACGGGGCCATCCACGCCTTGGAGAAAGCCCGGTCTGAAAAGGCGGTGCGCTTCCTGGGCATTACGGGTCATGCCGACCCCCACGTTCTAGCTGACGGCCTGCGCCGGTACAAGTTCGATACGATTCTTATGGCCGTCAATGCCGCCGACCGGCATTATCTGAGCTTTATTGAACACCTGCTGCCGCTGGCTCTCGAACAGCAACTGGGGATCATCGGTATGAAGATCCCGGCCCGCGGACGAATGCTCGCTAACTGGACACCGCCGCCGCTGGACCAGCAACCCGAATTTGAGCGAGGAGCGACTCGCCCTGGAACCCTCACCATGAAAGAGGCCCTCGAGTACGTGCTGTCGCTTCCGGTGAGCACGGTGATCGTCGGCTGCAACAACGTGGCGCAACTCGAGGAAAACGTCGCCATCGCCAAAGCATTCACTCCGCTTCCTGACTCGACGCTGGCTGAGATACACGCGAAGACGGAGGTTATCAAGCGCCAAGCTCTCTTCTTCCGCACTTGGGTGTGAGGAGAAGCGCTGCGGTTCAGCCTTGCCCAGCGTACCGGCAGAACCTGATAAGCCGTGGGCTTGGGATTTCCCAACTGCGCAAAGCCTCCTCAGGGGCGAGGGAATAGGTGTGATAGGGCGGTACTAATGTGCCGCCCTTAAGGGTGCCTCTACGAAAAGGGCCATTTTTCAGCAGCCTGCCGGCAAGCTTCTGCCTTATACTGCTTCACTCCGCAGGGGTCGCGGAGCCGGGGGCTACGCATTGCGATGACGGAGAAGTCCAGGCGCGCCGGCACAATTCGAACCGAGGCGGTCTGCCGGCACTATCAGATGGGCGACGCGGTGATCCGCGCTGTTGACGGAATCTCGCTCGAGGTAGGGGCAGGCGAATTCGTGGCGCTGCTCGGCAGTTCGGGGTCAGGGAAGTCGTCTTTGCTGAACTTGATTGCCGGACTTGACCGCCCCACCTCGGGGGCCGTCATCGTTAACGGGGACAACTTGGCGGAGATGTCGAGCGAAGAACTCTCCCGGTACCGGCGGCACAGTGTAGGAATCGTCTTCCAGGCTTTTAACCTGGTCGGCGCCATGACGCTCCTCGAGAATGTCGAGTTGCCCATGCGGTTTGCAGAAACGGAGCGTGGCCAGCGGCTGGCACTGGCGCGCGAAGCCTTGCAGCGCGTAGGCCTGGGAGGGCGTCTGATGCATCGCCCCGGCCAACTCTCCGGCGGTGAGCAGCAACGCGCGGCGCTCGCCCGGGCGCTGGCGAACCGCCCCAGCCTGCTTCTGGCCGACGAGCCCACTGGCAATCTGGACAGCCACACAGGAAACGAGATCCTGGACCTGCTCCATGAGTGCAACGAACGGCTCGGCATGACGCTGCTGCTGGTGACCCACGAGCGCGCGCTCGCGGAGCGCTACGCCGAACGCCTGGTCTTCCTGGCCGATGGCAAAGTGGTCGGTGAGCAAGCCAATGTTCCCGCCTTCCAGCGAGTCGCTGCGGGGGGATCAGGCAAGGGAACGGCGGGGCCGCAAACGCAGGAAGGAGAGCGGCGGTGAAGGCGGACGACTTGGTTGATCTGGCGGCGCGCAACCTTCGCGAATCCATGCTCCGGAGCTCGCTCACCACACTTGGCATCGGAGTGGGTGTAGCGTCCCTGGTTGCGATGCTCTCGCTCGGCATCGGGCTCCAGCAGTTAGCCGACCGCCGGCTCGCAAGGTCCGGGCTCTTCGACACCATCGTCGTCACCTCGCGCCGCAGTCTGCGGGGCTTCGGCCGCGCCGACAACCGGAACGGGGCGCCTCCCGCCGAGAGCCGGCCTCTTGACGAAAAGGCGCGAGCCGAAATGGCGCGTCTGCCCAACGTTCTCGAAGCGGTGCCCGAACTCCGCTTCATCAGCGAGGTCCGCTACGAAGGTAAGCCACACCTCGCTATGGTGGCGGGCCTTCCGCTCTCCGCCCGCGACAAGGATGCATTCGACAACATGCAGGGCCGCTTCTTCTCCTCGGATGCCGCCGACGAAGCCATCTTGCAAATCCAGTTCGCGGACGAACTTCTGGGGATTCGCCAGAAGCTGGGGGAATCCAGTTCCAAGCTGAGCGGCCAGACACAGGCGTTGATTGGGAAGGAACTGACGCTGCGCTACGCGGAGCGGGTGCCGTCACCGGCGGCGCCAGAATCGAAGCCGGTGCCGGCGGAAGAGGGCGGCGGGACGGGCGATCGCTCCGGCGCCCTAAAGGATGCGCCCCAGCCCCCCGTAATGGCGGCCTTCTCGGTCGTACCGCGCGAGAGAAAGCTGCACATCGTCGCCGTCACCGACCAGGACCCCGAGGGCATGCGCGGCGCCTCGGGCGCCCGGGTGTTCATCCCGCTTCAGATGGTGGAGAAACTCCATGTCATGCTACCCTCTGGGCTGCGCGGCAGCGAGCCAGACTTTGCGAATGTGCCCGCGTATCTCAGCCTCAGCGTGCGCGTGAACAGTGCGGACAGAGTCGAGTCGGTGCAGGACGCCATCCGGAAGATGGGTTTCAGCACCTTCTCGATTCTCGACGCCACGCGCGGCCTGCAGCGCTTTTTCGCCGTGCTCGACCTCTTTCTTGGGATCTTCGGCAGCCTGGCGCTGGCGGTGGCCGCGCTCGGGATCGTCAATACGCTGGTGATGGCCATCCTCGAGCGCCGGCGCGAAATCGGAATCATGAAGGCGATCGGCGCCAGCGACGGGGACGTCAAGAAACTTTTCCTTGCTGAGGCCGCGGTGATGGGCTTGGTGGGTGGGATGCTGGGGGTGGCACTGGGCTGGGCGATGGGCCGGCTGATCAACGCCGGCGCGAACGTCTATCTGCACCGTCAAAACCTGCCCTCCGAGGAACTTTGGGCGGTTCCGTGGTGGCTGGTTGCCGGAGCGATTGGTTTTGCCATCGTGATCAGCATGATCTCCGGGCTCTATCCGGCCGCGCGCGCCGCCAGGCTGGATCCCGTGCAGGCTCTTCGCTACGAATGATGAAAACACTGCGGGCTTCCTGCTGCCTAAAGCCCTGGACTCGAGTCTGGAAATCGAGTACGGTCCGGAGCGCAAGCCCGTCGTTACCAATCTTGAACTATGCTCGGGACAGGCTCGCTACTCCCGAACCTGCATCCCTATCACTCATCCTGGTTGGGCTGTTGGCGATTCCTAAGTTCTCCATTTCACTTTCGCCACTAACCCCGAGAGGTAGCCGACTGTGTCTGCAATTTGCGAGACAACGAGGAGTACGAACAGCCGGGCCGCGCTGAAGCCTTTGCAAACCACCCAAGGCCTTAGAAAAAGCGAAGCATAGAAACTATGGTCTTCGAGCCCGGGATGATTCTGCGCCCCTTGCACTTGAGGGTGATGGAAGAGCCAGGCACCGCGGCCGTAGTTGAAATGCTGGCGAAGGAATGAAGCGAACGTGAGCCTATGAGCATGATGCACAACGACATCAGGCGCAAAGACGATCCTTCTTCCTTGCTTCCGCCACCGCCAGGAGAAATCGCGGTCTTCCGCTCCCGCTACCTGGAAGTAGTGCGCGCTGAACCCTCCCAGCGCACGGAAGCCATCCGCCGGTACGCCGAAATTGCAGCCGACAGCGAGCGCAGCGTCGTCCAAGCATGAGTTAAAGTGCATAAGCAGGTAGTCCTGCAGCACTTGGCTGGCTCGACAATACGGGTTGTACGGCAACGCGTTGACTGTCCGGCCGGCGATCACGCAGTCGCCGGTGCGCTCGAAATGCTCCGCGTACCGGGATAACCAATCCGCTGGGAAAATGCAATCGTCGTCGGTGAACACCAAGTAACGGCCGCGCGCCTGTGAGGAACCGGTGTTTCTCGCGATGCCACACCCGGCGTGAGGCTGACGAGTAAACCGGAGCGGCAGCCTTTCGCTCCACTCGGCGAGCACTGGGTCGAGGGGTTCGCTGTCGTCGTCTATCACGACGACCACTTCCCATCGGTCCTGCGGGTAGGTCTGCGAGGTCAGGGACGCCAAACACTGCTGAATTTCAGTCTGCCGCCTGTAGGTAGGAATGATGACAGAAATAAGAGGGGACGCGTGCGCCATCATCGTTCCGTTGTACTCCTTCGGGACCTCTCATTCAGGCCTAACCCGGGATTTCCGTTTTGGCATCCTGCGCCAAGGTAGTATACACCCTACTAGTTCCTTCGCGACCGCAGCTTGGCAGTGTCGTTTGGCAGTGCAGACGCCAGCACGCCATCTGACCTCCAGGTGCGCACCTTCAGTCGTCAGTTGAGAATTAGGCGAGTAAAAAGGAAAACCGAGTTAAAATACGTGGGCTATCAACCAAGTTGAACTGGCGCCTTCATGCTGTGACAAAAGGAGAAATGTCTGGTTCCTCTCATGGGTGGCAACGACCATCACTTACCGAGGCATCCCCCCGGCTTTCGTCCTGAGCGGCTGACGCGCCTGATGCGCGAGGCTGTCCGCCGCTGCGATCTCGACCTGACCGATCTTGTCGTCTTTACGGAAGCAGCTTCGGGAGCGTAGGCAGTAACTCCTGTGCTCGCGGCATTGGGCCGCGCACGGCGGGTGTTCGCGCTGGCGCGGTCGTCGGCTCACGGCAGTATCGAGGAAATCATGCAGGCGACCAGCCGTCTGGCGGCAAGCGCCAAGGTTGGCGATCGCATCGAGATCGTAACGGAGAAGCAGCCTGAGACCGTCGGCCAAGCCGACCTGATCGCGCAGCGCTATCCGGGCGCGATAGTGGCGCAATTCTGGGGCGATGTGGATCGTCTCGAGTTGTCCAGCCGGGATGTACCGTTCTGGCCCGTCGAAGCTGCCCCGCCTGGACACCAAGGCATTCCGACATCGAGCATTGGACCAGAGGCGGTGGTTCGCCTGCAAGCCGGTGGTTTGAAGGTTGGCGAAGTCATGCCACGGGTGCGTGTCGCCGGCAGCAACTCGCGGGATCCTGTAGGGACAGCCGTCGCCGCTGCGGTGGCCCGTCACCGAGCGTTCGACGCGCCAGACGGTGATTCTGCCCTTATTTCATGACCTGCGTGAAGACGAACAACAACGTGTCATCGAGGTTATTTGCGACTGCGCCGGGCTGAAGGCCAGCCGGAGTCGCCTCGCCATTGGGTGAATATGAACAACGGCGTGCGGGTAATCATTCCGTGCCACAACTACGCGCAATTCCTGCCGGTGTGCGTCGAAAGCGTCCTGAGCCAGACTGGCGTGGACCTGGAAGTTCTCATCATCGATGACGCCTCGAGCGACGACTCCCGGCAGGTTGCCGCCAGCCTCGCCGCGCGCGACCGGCGGGTCAGCGTCCGCCGCCACGCCGTGAACCAGGGGCACATAAGAACGTTTAACGAAGGATTGGACTGGGCGGCTGGGGCGGCTTACGGTATGGTCCTGGATGCGGATGATGCCCTCACGCCGGGGTCATTGCGCCGGGCCTGGGAACTACTCGAGGCGCACCCGGAGACGGGATTCGCCTACGGGCGGCCCAGGGTGTTTTCGGGAAATGCTTCTCCGCCGTCAGTAAGGATCTGTACGGCGCGATGGAGGACTTGGCCCGGACGCGAGTGGTTCGAGATTCGGTGCCGGCGCGCGGAGAACTGCATACGTTCCCCCGAAGCTGTGTTGCGGATGAGCGTGGTGCGTAATGCAGGCGGCTTCCGAGAGGAGCTGCCGCACACCGCTGACTTCGAGTTGTGGATGAGGCTTGCTCTCCATGCTGATGTAGGTTATATCCGGGGCCCCTACCAGGCATATTACCGCGACCACCCTGCTGGAATGCATCGCCGGCTTTTCAGCGCGACGATAGCGGAACTGGCGCAGGTTAAGAAGGCCTTCGAGGCGGTGTTTCGGGAGTGTCCTGAAAGGATCGTCAACCGGCAGAGCCTCGACCAGACCGTAAGGCGCAGGTTGGCGGAGCGGGCTTTGGAGGAGGCCTGTCGGGCTTTTGATCGGGGCCGCCTTCATTTGCCCGAGGCAGCACAGCTCGAAGAGTTCGCCCTTGAAGTTCAGCCCGATGTGAACGTATCGGCCCGCTGGCGCCTGTTGCAATGGCGTAAGGCGATGGGCCCAGGTTTGAGCCGGGTGGCGCTCCCTTTGCGCCTTGTGAGCCTTGGGCAGCATCTAGGCCGTCGGCTCAACCGTTATCGTTTGCACGCGTCCGGGCTATAGGTCGTGTTCGGGCTCTTGGATTAGAGGGAGATTGAATACTCTCTTTTCTCCGTATCATGTCGTCAATTCGTTCGACCAGATCCAGTCTGTCGTCCGAGAACTTCCGTCCAAAGAGAGCTTCCCCTGACCCGCAGACATCATCAAGCCAGACTTTATCCTGCGCCTCGAAAAGCGCTATGTGTTGCTCGTTAATCATGCTGGGGTGGGCGCCCCCGGCGGACCAATCCTCATACACGAAGTTTCTGCTGGTTCGAGAGCGGAAAACTGAATTGCCCAGAATCGTGTGAAAGAACATCTCGTCAGACGTACGCGTATAGCGGAAGTATCGCTCCACGTGCTGATTGCTCTCCATGAACTGCAATACGTATTGGCAGGCGTCTCGGGTCAAAGCCCACGAAGCGCTCCCGGCAAAGGGTTCCAAGCTGCCTAAGTGTTTCTTGTAGTCACGTTGAACGAGGCGGAGCCTTCCCAACACTTTTACGAAGAATAGGAGCAGCGGCCAATCGTCCCGAACCCACGGTCTGTTGATCTTGAACAGCGACTGGCCGGCCGCCTCGTTCGGCAACTCCACCATACTGATGAATTCCAGACCGCGATTCTGCTCGAGGAACGAATGTATATAGTTCCTGCTTCTGAGCGGGTAGTGGCCTGCGTGGAGATGAACAAAGTAGTCGTAATCCTCGTGCCTGTCCAACGCCTGCCGGAGCAGCAGCAGCGCTGCCTGCACTAGAGAAAATCCGCCCCAATACACGGGTATGCGCTTTTCGCTGAAGTGAACATTGTCTCCGCGAATCCCCGAAAACTCCTCAATGTCGCTTTTCTGGTCAATGTGAACGAAGAACGCACAATCCGCGGATGAGAGCAATCGTATCTCTCTCTCGAGAAGGTGTGGATTCTTGTGGACGACCAGCAGGTAGGCGATCTTCATATATTCGTCATCTCCTTGCTGCAAGGCCCACCCTACCTGCGCCTTGACGCTCATAGCTCACGAAGATAGAGGGTTATTTCTCCCCGCTGCGATCTTGAAAACCCCTGCGTGACACGGTTGACCGCTTCACTGCATCCTGGCTTCAATCGATCGTGCGACTCAATCATCAAGCAGCGGATACCGTCTATCCAATCGCAGGCTTCAAATAACTCCTTCTCGGCCCCCTCGATGTCGATTTTGAGCAGGTCAACCGAAGGCAATTGCATTTCTTTCTTGAGGGTCGGCATGCTGATCGCACGAACTTTGACGCCCGGACCCGCATGAGTGACAAATCCCCATTTTCCAAACGCGCCCGTGGTCGGATCCGGTTCGCTGACAGCTATTTCTCCATCTCGATTCCAGAGTGCTGCATGAACGGCAGTGATCGCCGGATATGGTTGGACGTTCCTGGTGAGCAGCGCGAAGTTGGACGCCTCTGGCTCTATCGCAATGACTTTCGCTGCTGGGTATCTTAGGGTGAAGTATATCGATGCTGTACCAATGTTGGCCCCGGCATCGACAATTGTTTCCGGAGAGAACGGCAGCTCAAAGGCGTACTGTGGCTGCAACAGGGTGTCCCTATACACTACCTCGTCGGTGGTTCTTACCCGGAGGCGTACTGGATTTCGAATTCCTGGCGGGTATGCGTTGATTTCCCTAGGTCGTCCCAAGAGGCAGTTGGCACCGGCGGCCAAAATCCCGCGAACCCCAAACGCTCTGTAGTACCATGTTAGACCGCTACGAATGCTCACAGCGGATTGATTATATATGATCCCAAGATAAGAAGTTCCATCCCGCGCGCAGCGATTTCGCAAGCACCGTTCGGCGGCGAGACCGCAGACCGCGAGAAATCTTCCGATGGCAGCCGCGGCCATCGCGTCCAGCTTCGCGCCCGCATATTTCCCATAATCCGTGTAGCCGCCGTTGCCTGATTTGGTCTTGGCTCCCTCCTCGGCCAAGAACTTCAAGGTACCGTGCCGGCTGTCATCGCGCGAGAGGTCAAAGCCGCTGTCAACTCATTGCCGGTTGCGAATAAGCAACCAGTGTGACACCGTATAAACGCGACTGGCACCCCTCGCCCTCATCGCGAGTGTGCGATAGCCGATTTCCGAGTTCTCCTTCCCACCCTCGCCACTAATCCCCAGAGGTAGCCGGTTGTGTGTGCAGCATGCGAGACAACAAGCAGTACGAACAGCCGCGCTGCGCTGAAACCCCTGGAAACCACCCAGGGCCTCAAAAGAAGAGAGATATAAAAACGACGGTCCTCGAGTCTGGGACGATTCTGCACGCCTGGCCCTGGGGGACTGTGCAAAAGCCATGCGCCACGGCCGTAGTTGAAATGCTGGCGGAGGAATGAAGCGAACGTGAGCCTATGAGCATGATGCACAACGACATCAGGCGCAAAGACGATCCTTCTTCCTTGCTCCCGCCACCGCCAGGAGAAATCGCGGTCTTCCGCTCCCGCTACCTGGAAGGAGTGCGCGCTGAACCCTCCCAGCGCACGGAAGCCGACCGCCGGCTCGCAAGGTCCGGGCTCTTCGACACAATCGTCGTCACCTCGCGCCGCAGTCTGCGGGGCTTCGGCCGCGCCGACAACCGGAACGGGGCGCCTCCCGCCGAGAGCCGGCCTCTTGACGAAAAGGCGCGAGCCGAAATGGCGCGTCTGCCCAACGTTCTCGAAGCGGTGCCCGAACTCCGCTTCATCAGCGAGGTCCGCTACGAAGGTAAGCCACACCTCGCTATGGTGGCGGGCCTTCCGCTCTCCGCCCGCGACAAGGATGCATTCGACAACATGCAGGGCCGCTTCTTCTCCTCGGATGCCGCCGACGAAGCCATCTTGCAAATCCAGTTCGCGGACGAACTTCTGGGGATTCGCCAGAAGCTGGGGGAATCCAGTTCCAAGCTGAGCGGCCAGACACAGGCGTTGATTGGGAAGGAACTGACGCTGCGCTACGCGGAGCGGGTGCCGTCACCGGCGGCGCCAGAATCGAAGCCGGTGCCGGCGGAAGAGGGCGGCGGGACGGGCGATCGCTCCGGCGCCCTAAAGGATGCGCCCCAGCCCCCCGTAATGGCGGCCTTCTCGGTCGTACCGCGCGAGAGAAAGCTGCACATCGTCGCCGTCACCGACCAGGACCCCGAGGGCATGCGCGGCGCCTCGGGCGCCCGGGTGTTCATCCCGCTTCAGATGGTGGAGAAACTCCATGTCATGCTACCCTCTGGGCTGCGCGGCAGCGAGCCAGACTTTGCGAATGTGCCCGCGTATCTCAGCCTCAGCGTGCGCGTGAACAGTGCGGACAGAGTCGAGTCGGTGCAGGACGCCATCCGGAAGATGGGTTTCAGCACCTTCTCGATTCTCGACGCCACGCGCGGCCTGCAGCGCTTTTTCGCCGTGCTCGACCTCTTTCTTGGGATCTTCGGCAGCCTGGCGCTGGCGGTGGCCGCGCTCGGGATCGTCAATACGCTGGTGATGGCCATCCTCGAGCGCCGGCGCGAAATCGGAATCATGAAGGCGATCGGCGCCAGCGACGGGGACGTCAAGAAACTTTTCCTTGCTGAGGCCGCGGTGATGGGCTTGGTGGGTGGGATGCTGGGGGTGGCACTGGGCTGGGCGATGGGCCGGCTGATCAACGCCGGCGCGAACGTCTATCTGCACCGTCAAAACCTGCCCTCCGAGGAACTTTGGGCGGTTCCGTGGTGGCTGGTTGCCGGAGCGATTGGTTTTGCCATCGTGATCAGCATGATCTCCGGGCTCTATCCGGCCGCGCGCGCCGCCAGGCTGGATCCCGTGCAGGCTCTTCGCTACGAATGATGCAAGCGAGGCGTTGTCCTGCTTACCTGTGCAATTCGTTCCGGGGTGACCCCCTCACCCGGTCCCGCAGGGCGGGACCTCCCTCTCCCCCAAGGGGGAGAGGGTAGCAAATTGAAACCTCCTGACGCAGTCGAGGGCCGAAAGTCGAAAAGGGCGATAGCGCAAAAATGTGTGCGACAGCCTGCACAGATTCACTGTCCTCACGCCGACGTGATTTGACCCCGACCGCTACGGTACTAGAGCGTTGATAAGGCCAGTGCCATTCGGACTGCCCCAGCCAGTGACCAAGTCGTAGCCCTTCACTGCCGAATACGTGCTATTGCTGCCGCTGGTGATGTCATGGAAGGCGGTGGAATAGCTCGACCCCAGGCCAATCGTGTAAATAGCCGGGTTGATAAAGCCGACAGTCTTCGGGGGGCTGGTGTTGGCGACAGACTGTTGATTAACCAACGCCACAAAGGCGGCCCACCGAGGCGCCGCAAAGCTGGTTCCGCCCCACCCTCCCTCGCAGGTGCCGTCGTAACAGATGTAATTGTCCGTGTTCGCTTCGGCGGCAACGTCCGGGGAATTCCGCAAAGTCTTGGATCCTTTGTTGGCCGTGGTGATAACTCCCGCGGTCTTCTGGTAGCTGGGAATCGCGATGTTGTTTGGAGAAATCCCACCGCCGCTGTCGCTCCAGGCAGTTTCCGATTTCCAAGGGCCACCCGCGCTACTGGTAGTTAGGTCCGTGCCGCCCACCGATGTGACATAGGCATCGTCCGCCGGGTAAACATAACGGGACCTGTTCCCGTACGCGCCGCTGTCGCCGGATGCCACAAACAGATTCTGCCCCTGCGCCGCGAACTCCTTGAATATGGTGTCGTCACTGGTTGGGTCGGCCGGACTCCAGCCCCACGAGCAACTCAATGTCTTGGCAGCATTTTGCGATGCCATCTTGTTAAAGATGCTGACATCGCTGGTATCGGACACGTAGACGATCACCGAGCTCAAGCCCGGCGCCATGGAGATCGCCACTTCGATGTCCAACGCCTGTTCGGTATCATCACAGCGCTTCGTGCAGCTCAGGCTGGATCCATCCGTCGAGACGCCGTTCACAGCGACGGTGCGCGTTTGCCCGACCTTGGCGAAGTAATTGTTGACGTCAGTAATGTTGTAACCTGCGAATTCAAGCAGCCCGACTGACTGGCCCTTACCGGTGAGAGCAGTTCCGCCATAGTAGGCCGCCCTCATGTCGCTGCCGATAAAGTATCCACTGGGCCCTGAGCCGCCGGTTTGGCCGGGTTTCGCTGCCGCATCTCTCCTCAGACTGGCGGGATGCGGGATCGAGAAATTATCCAGGCCCGAAATGTGCCACAGCGGCACCCGCAGGTCCGGCGATGGCTCCCGGTCCGGCGAGTAGAATGTGCGCGGTTCAGTCGGGTGCTGATAGAGGCCCATGGTCACTTGGAAAGCACTCTCGATATCCGCCACCGACCCCGTGACATTCACGACCATGCGATTCGGGAAGGTGCCGGTCACCGTCAAGCCGTTCTGTTCTGCGAAACGAACCACCGCGGCGTAATCCTCCTCGGTGGGAGCAAACCGCTCAGTGAACTCCGGCACGCTAAGGAACTGATGGAACGAGGGGCTTTGGGGATCGTAGAGTTCTTGCAACAGATCGTCCAGCTCTGACTCGTTGCGCAGGGGAAGAGCGATGTTCAGGCGCAAGGACTGAGTAGCGGGCAGCCAGTTCAAGAACGTCGCCTCCCCGCTTATTACCTCTTGACGCACGTGACGCGTCGACATGGACTGTGCCTGCGCCTGGGTTTCCATGACGAAGAGGAGCATGGCCGAACACAGCAGCACATACAGTCCTCGTAGAACTGCCCCTCCATAGCTTTTTCCTGATTGGTTCATGAGTTGGCTCCTTTGGCTCTCGAGAATGCCGAATCTCTCCTTTTGAGAGGCGGCTATGATGGTACTCAATTTAAATTGTGTGGTCAATAACGAGCCTTTTCCGTCATACTCCTTGTGTGAACTGGGATTTCCGCTTTCATTTTCCGCCCTGCCGGTAACCTACACCCGGACGCCTCAGAACGTAATAGTACTTTCGGGTTTGCAGTGCGAGGTGCCTCAGCGATCACGGAAGGGGTCAGTGTTACCTCTCTTGTACCAACGCCAGCCTCTACATCGGAAGCAAAATTGAAGCTGAAAACAAATGCCAGCACGCTGACAGAGAAGGAGCCGAATCCAAATCTTCGAAACATGGGCGCTCCTTAAGCCAACCCTCGACTCTCGTCTGCACATCGTATGCAAATAGCTACTTGTCTGTGCACCAAAAGCACTGCACCGCCCTATCGTTCCAATGATCTTAACATTAGCTCCAATCACGTGACAGGTCAAGCAAAGGCAGTGGGCAGCTTGATTTTTCTCATTCAACTGGGTCAAAGAGCGAGGATAGGGTGCCCAACATGCCCAGTTGCGTTGATGCAAAGAACCTTCGTCGTTGCATTCCCCCTTCTTAGGGTATCGGCACCGACCCGGTAACACTTTAGGGGGAGCCCTAATACTCCTCAGTTTCCAGATTCAGGGTCAGGGTCGCGTCAAAGTCCCGTCGGCGGGCCTGCCCCGAAGGGGCCGAAGGTCATTAGTCCCGCAGTCGCGGGGTGAAACCCACGGGAAGCGTCGTCCGTGGATGTTCGACCCCTTCGGGGTCGAATATCTCTTGGCTCCTTGTCCGTAGGTTTCATCCCGCGACTGCGGGACTAATGATCTTGTTCCCCTTCGGGGAACTTCGCGGACTTTGACGCGAGCCTGGGATCAGGGTCCTTAGGCCTTTTCTTATTCGAAAATCCAGCTAAGATAGAGAGGATATCATGGAAGTGTTAGTGATTTCCGTGCTACCGCTTGTTGCAGCAGCGACTTCCTGCTCTGCCGTTGCAGGGGAAGTATGGCGTTCACGTGGAGGACTTTGATGCAACCGTCGGATGTGGGCTCGAACACCGCGAACCTAACCGAGCTTTTCTGTGGACCGGACCACCCACCGGCACAGACCCTGGAAGAGCGCGCGCGGCGAGAAGACCCTGCGCTGTTAAAGACCCTGCTTGAACAAATGCTCCTGATTCGCCGCTTCGAGGAAAAGGCGGCGGAACTCTACACGTTGGGAAAGATTGGCGGCTTCTGCCACTTGTACATCGGCCAGGAGGCGGTGGCGGCGGGAGCAATTTCGACGCTCGAACCTGATGACTACATCCTGACGTCCTACCGTGAGCACGGGCACGCCTTGGTGAGGGGAATGGACCCGGGCGAGGTGATGGCGGAGTTGTGTGGGAAGCAGAGTGGCGTCTCGAAGGGTAAAGGCGGGTCGATGCACCTTTTTGACAAACGCCGGCGCTTCCTGGGGGGACATGCCATCGTGGGAGGTCAGATCCCGCTTGCGGTTGGGGCGGCTTTTGCCTCCAAGTACCTTAAGCAGCCGCGCGTCACGCTCTGCTTTTTCGGCGAGGCGGCAGTCAATATCGGATCGTTCCATGAGTCGCTGAACTTGGCGGCGCTGTGGAAGCTGCCGGTGGTGTTCATCTGTGAGAACAACCGCTTCGGGATGGGCACGCCGATCGAGCGCGCTTCATCTCTCTACGACCTTTCGCAGAAAGCCTGTGCGTACAACATGGCGCGCACCTGGGTGGACGGGATGGACGTTCTGGCGGTTCGAGAAGTGCTCAAAGAGGCCGTCGAGCGAGC
>Ga0208821_1000619_pt1 | contig 25787 bp, 18 predicted proteins | sample June2015DPH_20_5_FD_184720 | JGI IMG/M metagenome (GOLD analysis project Ga0208821, IMG submission 184720) | Peatland microbial communities from SPRUCE experiment site at the Marcell Experimental Forest, Minnesota, USA - June2015DPH_20_40... | ecosystem: Environmental > Terrestrial > Soil >... | reverse complement strand
CGTGCGTCTGATAGATGTCGAAAGTCCAAACCGTGTTGAAGGCGGTGACGTTTCCGGCCATGCCTGACATGAAACTGGCCAGCAGCGCCGTCAGCCCGATGCCTAAAAGGCCCGAGGGATAAAACTTGCCCAGCATGGCCGGGAGCGCATTGTCGTACCGGCCGTTGAGGTATTTCGTCAGGGAGGGGTCAAGCGCAATGGCCACCAAGCCGGGAAGAACAACTATCAGCGGAAAGAACATCTTCGGGACGGCCGCAATGAGGGGCGTGCGCTGAGCGGCGGGCATGTCCTTCGCCGCCAAGCCGCGCTGGACCACCAGGAAGTCCGTACACCAATAGCCGAAGGAAAGCACAAAGCCCAGTCCGAAGATCGTGCCGAACCAGTTGATCCCCATGGGATTCTGGCTGGCATGCCAGATGTTCGCCCAAGTATGCGCGTAGCCGGGATTCGGCAATTTCGCCTTGAGCCCTGTAAAGCCCCCGACCGCCTTTAGTCCCAGGATCGCCAAAGGAAGGAACCCAAACACGATGAGGAAGAATTGGAGCACTTCGTTGTAGATCGACGAGGTCAACCCCCCGAGGTAGATGTAAATCGCCACCACCGCCGCCGACGCGACCACGCTGGCGCCGAATGGCCAGTTCAGCAGTCGCTGGAAGAGAATCGCCATGGCATAAAGATCGATGCCTGAGACCAGCAGCGTCATAAGCGCGAAGGATAAGGCGTTGAGCGTCCGCGTCTTCTCATCGTAACGTTTACGCAGGTACTCGGGGACGCTGCGCGCCTTGCTGCCGTAATAAAAAGGCATCATGAATACGCCCACGAAGCACATGGCAGGCATGGCAGCAAGCCAATAGAAATGGTTGACGAACATGCCATACTTGGCGGCGTTGGCAGCGTGACCCATGACCTCGAGCGCACCGAGATTCGCGGACATGAAGGCAAGCCCGGTAATCCAGCCCGGGATCGAGCGCCCTGAGAGGAAGAAATCATCGCTGGTCTTCATCCGGCCTCGCAAGGCGATGCCAATTCCCAGGACGAAAATGAAGTAGATGGCGATAATCGCGTAATCGACAAAATGTAGATGCATATCGTCCTACCGAAGCGCGCATTCTTATCACAGCCCACGGCAAAAGTAAATGAAAGACATCGAGGGCAATGACGAGGACGGAAAGCGGGTTCCCGGTGCCGGGTACCAGGTGCCAGGAAATCAGTGACGAGGGACAAGCAGAAGCAGGTAGCGAAGACCTCTTTTGAAGGCCCGCTGTTCGTTCAAGAAAGTGGAGCACAGGCGGCAGGTTTGTAGAACAGGTCTGGGCTAGTCGCGCCGCCGAAGCCGTATGAATACTGGCCGCGATCAGGTGGCATCCAACGGTTGGGATCGGGCCGCCGCCTACAGAGCCGTATGTAAGGTGGGGCGGTGTGAGGGGCGGGCGCCGCCTCGCTATGATGAGCGGGGCCTACAACCACTCCCGCTCGGCAACCTCACTGCACTTGCAATGTCAGATTTATAGAGTTGCTGAGGTTGGTGGAACCTGACGTACACGTGCCAGTTACCGTCAGGGTATATGTGCCTGGCGGCGTGCCGAAACTGCTCTGAGGAGCAGGGCCACCACCACCTCCGCCGCCACCACAAGCTGCCATTGCCCCCATCACGAGCAACAGAGCAGCGAAAGTGACAAGCCCCGCTCGGCTTCGTCCCACTCCGGGTTGCACCCGGCCCCGGGTTGCCCGAGCCAAGCTTCCCAACGCTGCCAGAGCCACTGTCCAGAGAAGCCAAGGCCAGGATTGGACGGGTCCGGGGGCAGGAAGGGGATTGGGCCGCAGCGCGCCAACAGAGGGCGCAGTCGTGGTTACTTTTACCGTGACGTTTGTTGAGGAACTACTCAGGGTCAATGAACTCGGTGAAACCGTGCAGGCGGCTTCCGAGGGCGCTCCCGTGCAAGTGAAGGATATGTTTTGATTGAATCCACCCACTGCAACGACGCTCAATGTGTAACCGGCCGTGCCTCCCGGTGAGACGGTCGCAGAGGTGGACGAACCTGGCGGCGCAGTGAAAGTGAAGTCTTCACCGGTGCCCGTAAGTGCGACGGATTGCGGGCTTCCGACGGCGTCATCGGCGATGGTCACGGCCCCGGTTATGGCCCCGGCGGCGGTCGGCTCGAAGGTCACGCTGAGGGTGCAGCTCGCATTGGCCGCCACGCTCGAGCCGCAGGTGTTCGTCTGAGAGGAGTCGCCGCTAGCCGTGATGCTGGTAATGCCGAGCGCCTCGCTCCCCGTATTGCTGAGGGTGACGCTTTGAGCGTTGCTGGTTGTGCCCACCTGTTGTGCGGCGAAAGTCAAGGAAGCGGGGGAGAGGCTGACCACCGCGGCGGACGCGCCGGTTCCTGTCAGGCTGACGGTCTGCGTGGCAGGGTTGGCGTTATCGGTAATGGTCACGGCCCCGGTTCTGGTCCCAGTAGCCGTCGGCTTGAAGGTCACGCTGATGGTACAACTGGCGCTGGCCGCCACGCTCGCGCCGCAGGTGTTGGTTTGGGAGAAGTTGCCGCTCGCTTTGATACTCGTAATAGTAAGGCTAGCGTTCCCCGTATTCCTGAGTGTGACGCTTTGAGCGCTGCTGCTGGTGCCCACCTTTTGTGCCGGGAAAGTCAAGGAAGTGGGGGAGAGGCTCACCACGGGCGCAGTGCCGGTTCCCGTGAGGCTGATGGTCTGGGTGGAAGGGGTGGCGTTATCGGTGATGGTTACGGCCCCGGTTCTGGTCCCAGCCGCCGTCGGCTTGAAGGTCACGCTAAGGGTGCAACTCGCGCCAACCGCCACGCTCGAGCCGCAGGGGTTGGTTTGGGAGAAGTCGCCGCTCACCGTGATTCTGGTAATGCGGAGGGTCGCGCTCCCCGTGTTCTTGAGTGTGACGAGTTGAGCTTTGCTGCTGGTGCCCACCTGTTGTGCGGGGAAAGTCAAGGAAGCGGGGGAGAGGCTGACCACCGGTGCGTCTACGCCGGTTCCTGTCAGGCTGACGGTCTGGGTGGCAGGGCTGGCGTTATCGGTGATGGTCACGACCCCGGTTCTGGTCCCAGTGGCCGTCGGCTTGAAGGTTACGCTGAGCGTACAACTGGCGCTGGCCGCGAGGCTCGTGCCGCAGGTGTTGGTTTGGGAGAAGTCGCCGCTCACCGTGATGCTGGTAATGCTGAGGGTGGCGCTTCCCGTATTGCTGAGGGAGACGCTTTGAGCGCTGCTGCTGGTGCCCACCGCTTGCGCCGCGAAAGTCAAGGAAGTGGGGGAGAGGCTCACCACGGGCGCAGTGCCGGTTCCCGTGAGGCTGACGGACTGGGTGGCAGGCTTGGCGTTATCGGTGATGGTCACGGCCCCGGTTCTGGTCCCAGTGGCCGTCGGCTTGAAGGTTACGCTGAGCGTACAACTGGCGCTGGCCGCGAGGCTCGAGCCGCAGGTGTTGGTTTGGGAGAAGTCGCCGCTGGTGGTGATGCTGGTAATGCTGAGGGCGGCGCTCCCCGTATTGCTGAGGGTGACGCTCTGAGCGCTGCTGCTGGTGCCCACCAGTTGTGCCGGGAAAGTCAAGGAAGTGGGGGAGAGGCCTACCACGGGCGCAGTGCCGGTGCCCGTGAGGCTGACGGTCTGGGTGGCAGGGCTGGCGTTATCGGTGATGGTTAAAGAGCCGCTCCGCGAGCCGCTCGCCGTGGGAGTGAAGGTGACGCTGAGGGTACAACTGGCGCTGGCCGCGAGGCTCGAGCCGCAGGTGTTGGTTTGGGAGAAGTCGCCGCTGGTGGTGATGCTGGTAATGCTGAGGGCGGCGCTCCCCGTATTGCTGAGGGTGACGCTCTGAGCGCTGCTGCTGGTGCCCACCAGTTGTGCCGGGAAAGTCAAGGAAGTGGGGGAGAGGCCTACCACGGGCGCAGTGCCGGTGCCCGTGAGGCTGACGGTCTGCGTGGCAGGGCTGGCGTTATCGGTGATGGTTAAAGAGCCGCTCCGCGAGCCGCTCGCCGTGGGAGTGAAGGTGACGCTGAGGGTACAACTGGCGCTGGCCGCGAGGCTCGAGCCGCACGTGTTGGTTTGGGAGAAGTCGCCATTGGTGGTGATGCTGGTAATGCTGAGGACCGCGCTCCCCGTATTGCTGAGGGTGACGCTTTGAGCGCTGCTGCTGGTGCCCACCAGTTGTGCCGGGAAAGTCAAGGAAGTGGGGGAGAGGCCTACCACGGGCAAAGTGCCGGTTCCCGTGAGGCTGACGGTCTGCGTGGCAGGGCTGGCGTTATCGGTGATGGTTAAAGAGCCGCTCCGCGAGCCGCTCGCCGTGGGAGTGAAGGTGACGCTGAGGGTACAACTGGCGCTGGCCGCGAGGCTCGCGCCGCAGGTGTTGGTTTGGGAGAAGTCGCCACTGGTGGTGATGCTGGTAATGCTGAGGACCGCGCTCCCCGTATTGCTGAGGGTGACGCTTTGAGCGCTGCTGCTGGTGCCCACCGCTTGTGCCGGGAAAGTCAAGGAAGCGGGGGAGAGGCTCACCACGGGCAAGGTGCCGGTTCCCGTGAGGCTGACGGTCTGGGTGGCAGGGCTGGCGTTATCGGTGATGGTTAAAGAGCCGCTCCGCGAGCCGCTCGCCGTGGGAGTGAAGGTGACGCTGAGGGTGCAACTGGCGCTGGCCGCGAGGCTCGCGCCGCAGGTGTTGGTTTGGGAGAAGTCGCCACTGGTGGTGATGCTGGTAATGCTGAGGACCGCGCTCCCTGTATTGCTGAGGGTGACGCTTTGAGCGCTGCTGCTGGTGCCCACCAGTTGTGCCGGGAAAGTCAATGAAGCAGGGGAGAGGCTGACCATCTGTGTAGCCACGCCGGTTCCCGTGAGGCTGACGGTCTGCGTGGCAGGGCTGGCGTTATCGGTGATGGTCACAACACCGGTCTCTGCGCCCACCACTGTGGGTGTGAAGGTCACGCTAAGGGTGCAACTGGCGCCCGCGGCCACGGTCGGGCCGCAGTTATTGGTCTGAGTAAAGTCGCCGCTGTTCGTCCCGGCGATGGTCACGCTTGTGATGTTGAGCGTGGCGTTACCGGTGTTGGTGAGCGTTATGGGCGCGGCGGAGCTCGTCGTCCCGACAGCCTGGTTGCCAAAGTTGTACGATGACGGCGAGAGGGCCACGAAAGGCCCCGGCGTAAGACTAAACTTGGTCACGAAGGCATCGTAGGGTCCGCCCCCATATGTCGGCTGGTAGCTGCCCGATGTGATGGGGAAGTCCAACGAGAAAGTCCCGCCGGTAACGTAAGCGTTCCCTGAGGGGTCCAAGGAGATTCCGCGTCCCACTTCGTCTAAGCTTCCACCGAGGTAGGTGGAAAAAACGAGCGAGCTTCCAGATGCATTTAGCATACTGACGAAGGCGTCGTAGAATCCGGCGTTCTTAGCTTGCGTGGGGCTTACGGTTGGGAAACCGCCCCCGTAATTGTATCCCGTCACGAAAGCATGCCCGGATGAATCTACCGCAACGTCATATCCAACCTGTGTTCCGGGACCGCCCAAGTAGGTCGAATAGACAAGTGCGGAGCCAGCGCCATCGAGCTTGGTAACGAAGGTGTCGTACGAGCCACCGAAGACTTGCTGGAAAGCTCCCGCCGTTGTCGGGAAGTTTGTGGAAGTCGTGTACCCAGTCATATAGGCATTGGACGAACCGTCAAGGGCGATGGCATAGCCGTAATCGCTGCCGGTTCCTCCCAAGTACGTAGAGTAAATGAGCGCTGATCCGGCGGGGTTGAGCTTCGCCACGAAGGCGTCGTAGCACGGGAAGGTGTTCGGGGCTACAGCGCAGAGGCCGCCGGCGTAATTCGGTTGGAAGGCGTTTAGGGTCGGGAAATTCGCGGAGTTTGTGGCCCCGGTGACGTAGGCATCGCCGGCAGAGTCCACAGCGACTCCGTAAGCGTAATCGTCCGCGCTGCCACCAAGAAATGTTGAATAGCCGAGCTCGGCGCCTCCCGAGTTGAATTTGACGACGAAGCCGTCGTGGTCGCCACCGCCGTAGTTGGCCTGGAGGGCGCCGGGGGTGACCGGGAATTCAGGCGAGGCGGTGTAGCCCGATATATAGGCGTTGCCGGAAGAATCGACTGCGACGCCAGTCCCTATATCATCGCTACTTCCGCCCCAGTAGGTCGAGTAGATCAGGGAGGCTCCGTCTGCGCTCAGTTCGGCAACAAAAGCGTCGTACCCTCCGGCGTTCTCGGCTTGGAGCGCGTTCTTTACCGGAAAATCCGTGGAATTTGTGTACCCGGTCACATAGGCATCGCCGCTCGCATCGAGCGCAATCCCCGTCGCATAATCCTCATTACTGCCGCCGAGGTAAGTGGAATAGACCAGCGCAGTCCCGGCGGGATTCAGCTTGGTCACAAAGGCGTCAAAGCAAGCGATAGTGTCCACACCATCTGTGCAGGTGCCGCCACCGGGGGAGCTCTGAACCGGCTTGACAAGGGGAAAATCGATGGAAGCCGTGTAACCTGTCACGTAGGCATTTCCGGAAGGGTCCACTGCAATGGCATTGGCATAATCCATATCGCTCCCGCCGAGATAGGTGGAGTAGCTGAGGACGGGATCGATGATCAGGGGCCGAGTCCTGTCGTAGGGTGCGATTTCAAAGGTTACTTCGCCGTCCGACTTGAGGACGTAGTAGGCGTCAATCGATTTTGGATTTTGGATTTCGGATTTTGGATTGGCGGATGTCCGTTGTCCGTTGTCCGGAGACATGCAGTCCAGTGCGCCCTCGCTTTCGCCTGTCAACTGTGAACTGTTCCGCCTCAGGCGGATTGACTGTTCTTGGTACACCACCGGCTTGTGAAACCGCGCCTCCCCGCCCTCGGCGGTCACAATCAGGTCGCCATTCGCCGCGATGCGCAGGGACGAAGAGATTTTGGATTTTCGATTTCGGATTTTGGATTGGGTGCTGTCCGTCGTTCGTGGTACGTGGTCCGTTACCCCTGATCCCGCCCTGCGGGCACGACTGGCCACGGACGGTTGACTGCTGCCTGCTGCTTTCTGCCTACTGCTTACTTGCCCGCCGGCGTCGATTGCCAGTGCGATTGCGCCGGGGTCGGCCCCAGGGGCCACGACAAAGTCATACTCCAACTGCCCACCCTGCTTGCCGTAATAGACCAGATCTACCCCTGGATAGATATTCTCGTACCGCACCCTGCCATAAGTTGGCACGTTGGTGCGCCACTTCTTAGGATCATTGCCAATCAGGTAGTTGCTCTTGCCGGGTAATTCATTTACGCCGATGACCTTGGCAGCAGGGTTCGCGCGAAGCAGCTTTAGGCAGAGAAAAGAAGGGGGCTGGGGACTGGGGACTGGAAATGGCAGTGACGAGTGCGGCGTGACAAGGGACGCGCTACGATCCCCCTCCCTTGTTTCATGCAACTGACCACGGACTACGGACAACTGACGTCTTTCCTCTTCTGACTTATGACTTCTGCGTTCTGGCTCCTGCCTTCCGGCTCCTGACTTCCGCAGTGCTACCACCGCTTCATCCTCCGCAAGGAAGAGCGTGTACCCCGGTCCTCGCGAGAGGAACTTCACGCGCGGGTCGGCTTGACCTAGGTTGGGCTCAAAACTCAGCAGGAGTTTGGCATGGGCAATCCGGGCGTGGCCAACTGGTTCGGCGGCGACGAGGACGCGGTTGGGGTCATCCTTAACGCGGGCGACAAAGATAAGGAATAAGCCGAACGTGAATACGCTGGCGCGACGGAGAGTGACGAGCGCAAAGAGGGACATTGGCTTCTCCTCCCATGCCAAGGGAACCCGGAGTAAAACTGAATCTCACATTCACCTACTCCCTGTTCCCTCAACTTCCGATGCCACCGGAACCGGGGTCAAACTGAACCGGTGAATCTTTCTTTCCTCTGCTTATCGGCAGCGGAGCATTGGCGGATGAGGAGTTTCTTATCTGGGTGCGGAAAAAAAGTATCGGTATGTCATTGGGAGCAGAGAAGTCAGGAGGCAGGATTCAGGAGTCAGGTAACAGGTATCGGGGACGAGTCGAAGACGATTACCTTGAAAGCGGGGCAGTTAGCCAGCATTTCTCACCACATTTGGACGTTCTTAGTGGGCTGCCGGAAGGGCGGGGCTTCAGCCCCGACGGAATCGCGGCTCCCGCCCTCTGTTGGTCCCGTGCCCCGCGCAGTCCCGCGCCTGCGGGACTGCGCGGGGCACGGGACACAGGAATAATCAGGAAGGCCTTGTAACGGCGGGGCTGAAGCCCCGCCCTTCCAGACCCGTGGTGAGAAATGCAGGTTAGAAGATCCGCCCCATCTTGAACTTCGGAATTCGGGTTCAACGCACTTCTGTTACAGGAAAGCAACCCCTCCTAAGATTTGCTGCCGTGCACAGGAGGGTGATGTTCGTGCTCGGTAATCTGCGGAAGCTTGGAGACGTCCCATCCGCCGCCCAGCGCTTTGATGAGAAGCACGCTGGAAGTCATTCGGCGCGTCAGGAGATCGACAGCGGCGCGCTCGTTGCTCAGGGCGGCGCTCTGCGCCGTAATGACCTCAAGATAAGTCACCAGTCCGCCCTTGTAACGGGTGGTGGAAAGAGCCAGTGAGAGTTCGGCTGACTGCACGGCCTGACTCTGCTTCTTGCTTTCCTCATCGAGAATGCGCAGCCCTGCCAGGTTATCCTCGACCTCCTGGAAGGCGGTGAGGACGTTCTGGCGATAAGAAGCCACGTTCGCATCGTAAGCGGCCCAGGCTTGGTCCGTGTAGGCATGGCGGCGGCCGGCATCGTAAAGCGTTTCCAGCAACGTCGGGCCCACGGCAAAAAAGCGGCTGGGCCAGGCAAACCAGTTGACGATCGAGGACCCTTCGAGGCCAGCCGCGGCGCTGAGAGTGAGCGTGGGGTAATAGGCCGTTTTGGCCACCCCGATTTCGGCGTTGGCGGCGGCCATGCGCCGTTCCGCCGCGGCGATGTCGGGCCGGCGCTGCAACAAATCGGAGGGGACTCCCGCCGGGATCTTGGGCGGGGGCATATCCAGCGGCGAGACGGGGATCGAGAAGGTCGATGCGGGCTGGCCTACGAGCGCGGCAATGGCATGTTCGAATTGGGCACGCTGCACTCCCACGTCGATGGCCTGTGCCTGGGTGGTTTCAAGCTGCGTCGCCGCTTGCGCCACTTCCACTTTGGCCGCCAGCCCGCCGTTATACCGGTTGGTGGTGAGGTCCAGAGCTTTCTGGTAGGCGACCACAGTGGAGTCAAGCAACTGCTTCTGCGCATCCAGCCCACGTAGCGCAAAGTAGTCGGCAGCCAGCTCCGCGTGAATACTCAGCCGGGCGGTTTCCAAATCTGCCGCGCTGGCCAGGGCGCTGGCCGTGGCAGCTTGAACCGTGAGATGGATTCGTCCCCAGGCGTCCACCTCATAGGAAAGGTCGAAGGGCAATACGAAATCCCCCTGCGTTTGGCCATATTGGGGGCCGGCGTTGGGAGCGTTCTTGGAAAGTTGTTCCCCGGTAATGTTGGGACCGGCGCTGACCGTCGGATACAAGCCCGACCGATTGATACGAATCAGGTCACGCGCCTGGCGAAACTGCGCTTCTGCGACCTTCAGGTTTTGGTTCGAGACGTCGACACGCTCCTCAAGGGCATTCAACTGCGGATCGTTGAAGATTTCCCACCACTTTCCGCGAATCACCTGGTCCTGAGGCTGGGACGCTTTCCATTCACTTTGCGGCCCGGCCGCACTGGGCGCAAGCTCCTTGTAGGCGGGTGGCGTCGGAACCGGGGGCTTTGCGTACTTGGGGCCGGGGGTGCAGGCGCTGGCAAAGAACAGTAGGCAGAAGGCAGATAGCAGCAGGCAGGTGGGTAATACGAAGTCAAAAGGCAAAGCGCAAAAGGCAAAAGGCAAGAACGGCCGGCTTTGACTTTTGCACTTTGCCTTTTGCCTTTTGACCTTCATTTCTGCGCACCTGCCCATATGCCACTTCCGTGCAGTTCGTGTCACTCCCCGCCCCAAGAACCCGCGCCCGGGGTAGCGCTGCGAACTTCCTGACCTTCCACCAAAGAATCCGGCGGATTCGTAATCAGCTTCTCGCTTCCGTCGAGGCCCGATACCACTTCAACTTCCGTCCCGAAGTCCCGGCCCAGGGTTATAGGAATCAGGGCAGCGTGGCCGTTGCGGACCACCCCGACGCGCAAGCCTTCGGAACGAAAAATCAGACAGGTGACCGGGATGACGACCGTCGAAGTGGCAGAGGGAAGCTTCAAATGGACTTCGGCGTAAGCCCCGGGCAGGATTTCGCCCGTGGGGTTGGCGACGTCCACCTCCGCAAGCAGGGTGCGGGACGCCTGATCAATCGCCTCGGAGGTCCGCACCAGTTTGCCGGGAAAGCGGCGCCCGGGAAACTGCGGCATCGTTAAATAGGACTGGACGCCCGGGACCGCCGCGGGGGAGTAAGTTTGCGGCACATTCACGTAGACGCGCAGGGTGTTGATGGCCGCCACATGAAACAATTCCTTGGCGCCGCTGCCGCTTCCAGAACCAATGAGCTGTCCGATATCGGTATTGCGCGCCGTGAGCACCCCGTCGAAAGGCGCATAAACCTTTTCAAAGGATTGTAGTTGTTCCAGACGCTTCACGTTGTCCGCGGCGGAGTCCACCATGGCCTTTTTGGCGTGAGCGTCACCCACAGCGTTATCAACATCCTGCTTGGCCACGGAATCGCTCTTCAGCAGGAACTCATAGCGGGCGGCGGTGGTCTGCGCCAGATCGTAGTTGGCCTTGGCCGTTGCCAGTTCTGCCCGCGCCTGCTGGAGTTGCTGATCCAGTTCGGGCGTATCGATGTCCGCCAGAAGCTGGCCGTCCTTTACCCTGCCGCCGATGTCCACGTACCAGCGCTTCAGATAGCCGCTCGTACGCGCATAAATCGGCGCGTCGATGAAGGCCTGGATGTTCCCTGGCAATACGATTTCTTCCCGCGGCGCGCCTCGCTTGGATTGAGCCAGCGAAACCGCGGGCACGGCGAGATCGCGCGTGTCGGCTTTCACGTCGGCAGCGGCGCGGGCACGAGTGGTAATGCCCCTGTAAACGACGGCGCCCGCGACAATTAAGAGAACCGCCAGCCCGAAGATGACTTTGCCCGCCCCGGATGACGGGGGCCTTTGGCCCGGCAGGCCAGGACCCGCGTTCTGCCCGTCGGGGCTCTCAATGTCGAAACTTTCCTCAACGCTCATTACGTCCTCCAGGATCGGGTGATCGGAAGATCGGGAGATCGGGCGAACAAAAACCTACGCGTCTGCAAGATGTTTCCTGCTCGTCCGATCACTCGGCCAACCGATCTCCCGATCATCCGATCTGTTCACCCGATCTTCCGATCACCCGATCCTTCTTCTGCCGTGCACAACGCTGAACACGGTGGGAACAAAGAACAGCGTCGCCACCGTGGCAAACAGCAGGCCGCCGATCACCGCCCGGCCCAGTGGGGCATTTTGCTCGCCGCCCTCACCCAGGCTCAGAGCCATGGGTACCATACCGATAATCATGGCCAGCGCCGTCATGATGACGGGGCGAAAACGAGTGAACCCGGCGTCCAGTGCCGCCCCCGTGGCATTGACGCCTTCTTGCAATTTTTCCTTGGCAAAACTCACCACCAGAATGCTGTTGGACGTGGCGACACCCACGCACATGATGGCGCCGATCATGGCCGGCACGCTGAAGGTGGTGTGAGTGGCGAACAGGAACCAGAGGATCCCCGCCAGCCCCGCCGGCAAGGCGGAAATAATGATCAGCGGGTCCAGCCAGGATTGGAAATTCACCACGATCAAGAGATAAACCAGCACAATCGAGAAGACTAGCCCGGCCAGCAGTCCCGAGAAGGACGAGCGCATGGTCTCAATCTGCCCGCGCACAATGGTCCGCGAACCGCGCGGCAGATCCTTCTGGCTCTCACCCACCATGCGGTCGAGGTCGCGAGCCACACCGCCCAGGTCTCTTCCCTGCACGGCGCCATAAATATTGACCACGGGCTGAACGTTGTAATGCGAGACTGCGGCCAGCGATGCGCCGCGGCTGATGGAGGCGAGGTTCCCGAGGATTTGCGGGGGAGCGCCGGCGGAGCTCGTAATGGGAATGTTTTGCAGATCCTGGAGCGCTTCCACCCGGTATTGCGGCGTTTGAGTTGTGACACTGTAGCTGACGCCGGTCCGCGGGTCCAACCAGAAGGAGGGAGAAGTCTGGAAGCTCCCACTTAGGGAAACCAGAATGTCGCTGGCGACGTTGCTGGTCGTAAAGCCCACCTGCGCCGACCGGGTACGGTCAATGTCAACCTGGAGCCGGGGCAGGTTGAAAGGTTCCTGAATGCGCAAGTCAACCGCGCCGGGAATGTATTTGAGTTTACGCATCAGCCCCTCGGCGAATCGCCGATTGGCGGTCAGGTCTTGGCCCACCACCTGGACATTGATGGGCGCCGGGAGGCCGAAATTCAGAATCTGGCTGACCATGTCCGAGGGCAGGACGTAAAACGTCACGCCAGGGTATTCCTGAGCCAATTTGAGCCGCAGCCTGCGGAGGTACTCCGCCGTGGGGTGATGGTCTTCCGACAGCGCGACCATAATGTCAGCATCCCCGGTGCCGATGGGAGCCGAGTTGCTGTAAACGAGATTCACGCCGCTGTAGGGCAACCCGATGTTATCGATAATGCTGGTGACTTCCTGGGGAGGGATCTCTTGCCGAATTGAATTCTCGACGAAATCGCAAAGCCGCGCCGTCTCCTCGATGCGCGTGCCGGTGGGAGCCCGCAGGTGCAGGGTGAACTGACCACTGTCAACCTTGGGGAAAAAGTCCTGGCCAATCAAGGGAATCAGCAAAAACGAAGCCGCGGCGGCGCCTAAGACCCCCAGTGCGAGCCAGGCAGGATGGCGCAGGCAAGTCCCTAGCCAACCCTTGTACCTCCCCCGCAGCCCTTCGAAAAGGTGCTCAAATCTTATTTGCAGTCGCGCCAAAAAGTGGCGCTGGGCCTCGGCTTCCAGATTCTGGGCGTCGTGCTCGTGGCCGCGGAGCAGGTATCGCGCCATGGTCGGCACCAAGGTCCGGGACAGGAGGTAAGACGCCAACATGGCGAAGCTTACCGCTTCCGCCAGGGGGATAAAGAGGTGCCGGGCAACCCCGGTCAGGAAAAACATGGGCACGAAAACAATGCAGATGGCGAGGGTCGAGACAAAGGCCGGAACGGCAATCTGCGACGCGCCATCCAAAATCGCCACCAGGATTTGTTTATTCATGGCGATGTTGCGGTTGATGTTTTCGACTTCAACCGTGGCGTCGTCCACCAGAATCCCCACCGCCAAAGCGAAGCCTCCTAGCGTCATGATGTTGATGGTTTCCCCGAGCGCACTGAGCACGACCAGGGAGGTTAGGATGGAAAGCGGGATGGAGACCGCGATAATGATGGTGCTCCGCCAGCTCCCTAAGAACAGCAGAATCATCGCCGCGGTAAGGAGAGCGGCAATAAGCGCCTCCCTCACTACACCTTTAATGGCGGCCCGCACAAAGATGGACTGGTCATTGAGGTAGTGGAGTTGCAATTGCGGCGGCAAACCCTTCTGAATGACCGGCAGCTCCGCTTTGATTCGGGAGATGATATCCAGAGTCGAGGCATTCCCGGTTTTCATCGCCGTCATCAATGCCGCCCGTTGGCCGTTAACGCGCACGATGTTGGTCTGGGGCGGGAAGCCATCGCGCACATAGGCGACGTCGCGAACATAAATGACCGTGCCACCGGAGGTTTTTACCGGCAAATCGTTGAGTTCTGCCGTCGTCCGCGGGCTGGCGTTGGTCTCAACGTCATACTCATAGCGGCCGATTTTGGAAGTCCCGGAAGGAAGAATCAGGTTCTGGGCGCTGATGGCATTCACGACGTCGACGGGCGAAAGTCCCTTGGATTGCATGGCGGCAGTGTTAAGGTCCACCTGCACTTGACGTTGCTTTCCCCCGTAGGGCCATGGTATGGCGGCGCCTTCCACGTCGGCCAGTTGGACGCGGATGAAGTTCGCGCCCAAGTCAAACAACCGCTGCTCAGAAAGCCCTTGCCCGGAAAGTCCCAATTGCAGAATGGGCACCGTGGATGCACTGTACTGCATAATAAACGGAGGGGTGGTGCCGGGCGGGAATTGCCGAAGCTGTGTCTGCGACATTGCCGTCACCTGGCTCATCGCCATGGCAATGTTGGCGCCCGGCTGGAAGAAAATCTTGATGACGGCGATGCCATTCAGCGATTCGGACTCAATGTGCTCAATGTCATTTACCGTCAAGGTGAGGGAACGTTGGTTGACAACCGCGATTCGGTTCGCCATCTGGTCAGCAGAGAGGCCCGTGTAGCCCCACAGGACGGTTACAACCGGGATGTTGATGTTGGGAAAAATGTCCTTGGGGGTGCGAATGATCGAAAGCGCCCCTAAGATCATGATAACTATAGCCATCACTATGAAGGTGTATGGCCGTCGTAAGGCTAATCGGACAATCCACATAACAGACAGTAGGCAGTAAGCAGAATGCAGTAGGCAGCAAACCCTTTCCGATCCTGCTCACGCATCCAGAATACCCACCCTTACCTTTCGCGAAACGACATCGGAAGAGCGAAGTTTGCGTAATGACGACACAAATTCACTATGCCCTCAACCGTTATATTTAGCATGTGTGATTCCATTCTTTGAGGGCTCGACTATTTCGTTATAAGATGTTAAAAATAAATGCCTTATTTTAGTAATGTCAAAAGAAACTTGATTTCTTGGAGTGTCATTTTGGGGAATTGACGTCAAATTTTTGACGCACTGACGCCATTACGTCAGCTTTCGGCCCTTGTTCCAGGGATTTGAGCGTTTGCGACATAGGATTTTCAGGCCACTTCGTGGGGTGCACGGCCACGCCCTCCCACCGGCAAGTGGGGGGGCTTACCGCCTACTGCTTTCTGCCTACTGCCTACTGCCTACTGCCCACTGCCTACTGCCTACTCTCCTTCGTGGTCCGGCAAAGCAGGGTTGGGGCGGGTAATCCCCAGCTTTCGCATTTTGTAGAAGAGCGTCGTGCGTTTAAGTCCCAGCCTCTCAGCAGCGCCTCCGGGACCGCCAAGCACCCATTGGGACTCGCGCAGGGCCCGTATAATCTGATCACGTTCTATCTCGGCAAGGGTGTGCGACCTTCGCTGGACTTCCCGGCTGGCTTGCCTCAGTTCTGAGAGCGGCGCCTGAAGGGTCGATCCGGGGGTGAGAATCGTGGCCCGCTCGATGAAATTCTGTAATTCGCGCACATTGCCCGGCCAGTGGTAGCGCTTCAGGGCATCCATCGTTTCCGCTGGTATCCTGCTGATGCGCTTATCCATTCTGCGCGCGTACTTATCCGTGAAATGGGCCACCAGCAGGGGAATATCCTCCGGCCGTTCGCGTAAGGGTGGGAGAAGAATAGGGAAAATGTTCAAGCGGTAATAGAGGTCACCACGGAACTCCCGATTTTCGACCATTTGCGCCAAGTCACGGCTGGTCGCTGCCATCAGGCGGGTATCCACATGGAGCGTCCGGGTGCTGCCTAAGCGTTCAAATTCCTTTTCCTGCAACACCCGCAAGAGCTTCGGTTGCAACTCCAAGGGGATGTCTCCCACCTCATCAAGAAAGAGCGTCCCCTGATGCGCTAACTCAAAGCGACCGATCTTTTGCGCGATTGCCCCGGTGAAAGCGCCCTTTTCGTGACCAAAAAGTTCGCTTTCCAGGAGGCCCATGGGAATTGCGGCGCAATTCACACTAACAAAAGTCCGCTCGCGCTGTGGGCTGATATCGTGGATGGCCCTCGCCAGGATCTCCTTCCCCGTGCCGGTTTCTCCCAGAATGAGGACGGTCGAACCGGTGGGCGCTACCAATTCAGCCTGTTTCAAAATCCGCTTGAGAGCGGGACTTTGGCCGATGATCGCTTCAAAGTCGTGCTCAGTGCGAATCTGTTCATTAAGATAGTTTCTTTCCTCCGTCAGTTTTTCTCGCGCCTCTGTAACCTGTTCATAATTCAGTGCATTTTCGACACCGATGGCAATCTGATTTGCCACCTGAGCAAGGAATTCCACATCCCCCTGGGAAAAAGCCCCCTCCCGCAGTCGTCCTAGATTCAATGTGCCGATAACGCGGTCGCGGCTGACCATGGGGAGAAAGCAAGTGGACTTCAATCCCATTGACACGAGGTTAAGTTGGGGGCCGTACCGGTTGAGCCCTTGGCTATCGAGGACCAGGGGTTGGCCTGACTCCAAGACTTTGCTGGCAGGCCTTCCTGCAGCCGGAACCACAATTTCCTCCTGCCAGGATTCCCCTCCCTCGGAGAAGTTGCGCGCGTACACTCTTAAATGCTTCCCATCCTGTTCGGGCAGAAGCACACTGGCGTAATCACACTCCATGACTCGCCGGACGCTCGCCGAAATGGCGCGAAAAAGCTGCCGAAGGTCAAGGGTGGAAAGCACGCTATTGTTCAAATCCAGGAGCAACTTTAGCCGATCCCGCTCGTGCTCGAGCTGCTGTTGCAATGCCTGGGCGGCTTGGTGATTGAGCGCGTTGTCCACGGCGACAGCAATTTGCCGAGCCACAAGTTGGAGAAATTCCACCCCCGCTTCACCATACGCCCCCACCCGCTGGCTGCCGAATCCGACGGCTCCCAAGCGCCGGTGCGCGGTAGTCAACGGCAAAATGCACAAGGACTGAACAGCATAGCCTCTCAACAAATCCATGGCTTTAGGAAAGCGATTCTCCTGCCCCATGTCCGCAACAATTAAAGGCTCCTGCCGTTCCCACACCCATCCGCTGGGGGAGTCCTCCACCCTTCGTTCAATGACATCCATATAGGCTCGGGCCGGGGTTTCCAGGATTTGGAGGCGCATGACGTTGCGGGTGGTTTCGTGCAAGACCAGCCAGAGCGTATCGAAGTTTACCAAGCGCGGCAGGCGTTCTTTGAGATCATGAAAAAGCGCCGGCAGGTCACGGTGCGTAGCGATCGATTCGGTGACCTCCAGCAAAGCCTGATGCTGCGAGGCGGGGGGCTTGGGCTGGGGCCTCTCTCCTGCTCCGCTGGGGTCCATCATAACCATGAGGATACTATAATTCTGCCTGCCGCTCTCGACATTCCAGCCGAGAGCAACTCTGTTTTGCCAGCCTTACCAAGTCACGGAAAAACGTGCCGCCCTCATGTTCCTCCGCCACGGCCGTGTACGACATACCACCTACCAGACACCTGACACCAGACACCTGTTCTACCCCCACCTGCCACCTACTAACTACATTTATTTTCAACAACATCCCCGCTTTCAGCGGCTAAGTACCTGTGTTTTCATAGACATTCCCGCCTCACACCCACTTTTTCCACAGCGGTCCTTTGTTTTCAATAACATTCCCGCGTCGTTGCGTCATTTTTTGAAGTTACTATGGTTTCTTCCTTCGTGGAGCGAGAAGACATCTAGTCCCTGGTAGCAATGTCTGCGAAGGGTCCTACCATGTTCAACCCCTCTCAAAGGGACCACGCGTTAAGCAGTGGGCGGCAAGCACCGCCAAGAAGCAAAACAGCAATTCACCATTCACCATTCCCCCCCCCTGCAACCTCTCTTCCGTCTCCTTGCTCCCGAGTCCCGAATCCTGAATCCTGAATCCTGAATCCTGAATCCTGCTCGACTCCACGTAGCATACTAGCCTATGTGATCGTGAATGTCAAGAGACAGGTTGTCGCTTTCGTCAATATAGTGGAAAGGGTGTTGGTGTTTCATTTCGGGCGGGGGTGGCTGTCGTGCTGATGCCGCTTAGCCCCGCCTTGCGCGACCCCTTCCGGGGCAGGGATGACTTCGCGTTTCTCATGAGCACCAGTCCGAGGGCAGATGGAAAGCCGCAGAGGAACGCAAAAGGCGCGTACCTCTGCGCTACCCGCTCTTCAAATTCCAACTCCTATGTCGCGCACGCCTGGCGCAATTCTCATTTGCAGAAGTGAACTTTATAAGATACAGTATGAAAGAAAGGGTCTTCGACGTGAGAAAAAATCCGCACATCGGCTCTTCCCTTGATGACTTTCTCAAGGAAGAGGGACTTTACGAGGACGCGACCAACCACGCCGTTAAGCGGATGTTGGCATGGCAGGTGGAAAAGGGCATGCGCGAGCAGGGCATAACCAAGGCAGAGATGGCGCGGCGCATGGGAACGAGCCGCGCTCATCTGAACAAGCTGTTGGACCCCGAGAACGACAAGGTACAACTTGACACCGTGCAGCGTGCTGCTATGGCTGTAGGCCACCGTGTTCGGCTGGAGTTGGTTTAGATTTGTACAACACTCCAGTAAGGGGCTGACTCCTTGCTGCCTTGCCTCACGCGGGCTGGCGCAGACTCCTGCTTTTGGGAGTCTGCGGTCCCGAAGGGACTTGGTAAATTGAGCTCAACGCATCCGATCCATGCGGAGAATTGACGCATCCTGCCAATAGTAGAACCTCGATCTGGACCACGGCCAGTCGCCGGGGGCACTCACCAGGCCGCGCGTCACCGGGTTGTTGCGCATGTAGTCCAGTTTCTGCTTGTGTTCGGAGAAGACGTTGAAGGGGTAAAAGCGGCGCTGCCAAAGACGGTAATGTGATTCATCATGAACCGTGGAGGGCAGCCGCAGCCTGGCGAGCGTCTTCCGGCACCAAGGATACGGAGGGTTTTCCCGAAGCGTTTTGATGATGCGCTTGGCCGATTCCTCCTTAAGCCCTTTCATAATCAGGGGAGTCATCGCAGACACCAAAAGACAGGTATGTGCGCCAGCCCGGACGCGAAGAATTTCGGAGAGCGTCAGTCGGGAATATCAACCTCGGTGTAACTGCCCGGTGTGGCCGCATTCACGGCGGAGACAACAAGCTGGACGTGCTCCCGTAGTTCCGGCCACTGCTGCTTGCCGAGCACAACGATGGCGATCTTTCGGCCGGTGAGATTCTGCTGATAGCGCATGTTTTTGTCAGTCGTTACCAGCACGTCAAAACCGGCGGCTTCAGCGGCGCTAAGCAATTCGCCGTTCTTGAGCCGGCCCCACCCTTGGTGTGCGGCAGTGGTGACGGCGTGACCTTTCAAAAACGCACGGAGTGGTACGGGCGTTGGCTGGTCGAATAAAACTTGCATTAAGGAGCGTACTCGGGAGGCTTGTCCAGACTGCGGGCGGCAAACTCGATCACGGCTTTTACCTGCTCACGGTCAAGGCCGTCGAACCATTCCATGATGTCGTCGATATTGGCTCCCGCCTCGAGGTTCTCGAAAATCGCCGTCACCGGCATGCGCGTACCCCTCAGAACCCACGCGCCGCTTACCTTCCCCGGTACGCTTTCAACGGCAGGACATTGGGACCAATCGAGAGTTGCCATGTTCTCACCCTCCTTTCATTGTAGCTTGTTACGCAGCTTTTTACCACAGTTCGGCGGCCCGCGTCACGCGCAGGATAGATGCAAAACTTTCCTTTTCTGAAACATGGCGGGGGCGTTTCAGCGGTCGAAAAGGGCCCCCAGGTGGCGGCTATGGACGACGCGAAGGATAAGCACGTCCTCGTTTTCAACACAGTAAAGGATGACATACTCCCCCACAGCCACGCTGCGGCATCCGACGCCGAATTCGTCATCGCGGGCACGTCCGACATAGGGGAAGCCCGCAAGCATGAAAAAACGGTCGGTGATGGTGTCAATTAAGCGGTTGGCAATCTCGATGCTGCCGCTTTCCTTCGCGACGTAATACCAAATCTCATACTGGTTCAGTTTGCTGACGTAGCGGCGGGTTTACCCCGCCATCGTACGTTGAAATAACTCGATCGATGGCGGGGTAAACCCGCCGCTACGTCAAACTGAACCACCACCCCAAATGTCGTCAAGATTGGTTTCGGCGCGGGGCGCCAGGCGATGCGCCATCAGCGGGACGTGGTGAGTTCAGCGAGAAGGCGCGCGCGTCCGCGTTCCTTCACTTCCTGGGCAAGCTGTTGCATGGATTCCTGCGTGATAACGCGGCCTTCGCCACGGGCAAGCGAAGCCTTGGCGTCGTCGAGGGTCAGAAGAAATTCCGTCCGTTGCCGCTCGCGTTCTTCCCACAAAGCAAGCGCCTCCTGCACGGCGTCTTGTTCCGAGTGCAGCCGTCCGCTTTCAATCGCGCGGCGGGCGAAAGCCTTTTGATCTGGGGTGAGGTGTACTTCCATGGCTTTCAGAATACGGGAAAACGGGCTCCTGGGCAACGGCGAAAAATACGGCGAAAAATTCGAGCGGCTGCTCCGCTGGAAACACGGCGGGGGCATAACACGGCCCTGGGTGGGTGCTACTGGCTAGGGCCGCCCCGTGTCTCCGGGGGCTTTTTTTTGCGGGTTGCGGGCATTGGCTCTCTGCCGCCTTGCGAATTGCGTCCACGTCGGCGAGGTCCTGCGGTCGTCCTGCCGCCAGCTTTGCCGCTATGAGATCATCGCGGGAAATGAAAAATGCTTTCAGCGCTGCCGCCTGTTCGTCGGGAAGCTCGATCACCGTCATAAGAAATCTCCCCCACCCCCTGTAACAGCGTCGATCTTACGCCATTGGAAAGGTTTTGTCACACGCAAAGGAAACGCAAAGGAAACGTAGTCATTGCACAAAGGACCCTTTGTGCAACACCTGAATCACATCGACTAGGACGGCCTACACGTAGAAGTGCCCTTAGTCCGCGCAGGATCGCCGTATAAGAATCTGTCATCGGCGACTACCTGAGATTGAGCGGCAACAGAAGCTGGGCAAGGAAGTGGCGCTTCGAGCCGCCGCCTTTGCCAAGCCGGAGATTCATGAGCTGGTAGCGCGGAGTTATCCCGCTGGGAGCGGGATTACTCCGCGGCTTTTAATCCTCTGGCATCGCTCCGTAGCCCTCCCGAGTTGTAATACTCAAGGTGAGCGTATGAGATTACGAACCGCAGAGCAGGGCAGACTACGTCCAAGTCCGCGCTACACCCTGACGGTGGCTGGACTCAAGGTGCGGGCAAAGGCGTCGCGGCTGCAGGCAAGACAATCTACGCGCCACCCCACGAGATTCTTCGGCGTTCGGGCTTGGCATTGCGAATTGAATCAGCGAAGAGCCGCAGACGAAGGCAAACTGCGCCTACGTCTGCGCTTTGAACGGACCGCGGAATCGACGAACCGGTGCGCGTTTCACTTGCGCTTGCTTTCGTGAGATCAAAATGACTATCATGACTATATTGACTGCTACCGCAGGGAGGTTGCACCGTGGGAGTGGATGCGTGGACAGTCGCCCAAGCCAAGGCGAAATTCAGCGAAGTCATTGACAAGGCGCGATCCCTGGGGCCGCAAACCATTACGCGGAACGGACGCAAGGCCGCCGTGGTAGTTGCCGCTGACGAATGGGAGCGCAAGACCCGGCGCAAGGGGAACCTGGCTGAGTTCTTTGCGTCGTCGCCCTTGCGGCGGTCCGGATTGAAGATTGACCGCCTGCGCGGTGGCGTTCGTAAGGCGGGATTATGAGTTTTCTGGTCGATACCAACGTCGTCTCAGAATGGGTGAAGCCACGCCCCAATCCGGGAGTCGTAGCGTGGCTGGCCGATACGAATGAAGACCAAGTGTTTCTCAGCGTGGTGACTCTAGCGGAACTGCGCCATGGCATCGAGCGCATAGCCACGGGGCGGCGTCAGAGACAGTTGAGCGCATGGCTGGAAAACGAGCTGCCGATGCGATTCGAAGGAAGGGTTCTGAGCATTGATGCGGCTATCGCCGACGCGTGCGGCAAGCTGGTGGCAAGGAGCGAGGCGGCGGGGCGGCCAGTCGAAGCCATGGACGCCTTCCTCGCGGCCACCGCCCAAGTTCACCAATTGACCCTTGTCACCCGCAACACTGCACACTTTCATTCGATTTTGAAGGCCCTCCTGAATCCATGGACCTAGCGCTGGTAGCGCGGAGTTGTCCCGCTCGGAGCGGGATTACTCCGCGGCTTTTAATCCTCTGGCATCGCTCCGGAGCCCTCCCGAGTTGTAATACACAAGTCTGACTCACTCTAGAATTGTCCCTACCTTCGCCAGAACCTCGTCCATGATCGCATCGGGCACGTTTTCCAGCTTTCTGCCGTTGCGCGCGCCGAGATCGAGCGCGCGGGGCTGGTCGCAGCGGACAACGCCGGTTGTTTTAGTACCGGCGCCGGTCAGAGATACCGCATAACATCTTGCATGAGGATTCACAACACTGGCAGCTTTGTTGCGTCTGCGCTGTCCCCTCTGTGGGGTGGCGCGGAGGGCAGCTTCGGGGCCGCGGCTGACGATGATTAACAGTATCCGGGCGATGCCGGTGGGTTCCGAACAATCCACTCGGCCATAAAACGGCCAACCTGTGCTTTTGGGTCGTCGCCCCCACACTTGGGGTCACCGTGACGCGAAGCCGAAATACATAATTGTGGCTGCGCGTTCAAGTCTCCGCGAATACAAACCCACGATGATGCCCATCCAGTTGTTCGTAGCTTCGCATGAAGCCCCCACGCGAGAGAGATTCACATCTTTTGTAGAGAAGATTCCTTTCTGTTAGACTGGTCAAATAGACAGGTCCGAGGAGGACAGGGATATGACCACGATGGGTTTCTACGAAGCGCGGACGCATCTTTCGGAGCTGCTCGACCACGTCGCGAAGGGGAAGAAAGTTCTTATCACTCGGCGCGGCAAGCCTGCGGCCCTGCTTGGTCCGCCCCCCAAGCAGGACCAGCGGGATGTGCATCAGGTTGTGCAGGAGATGCTGGCGTTCCGGGACCGCGAGGGGCCAACGCTGGGCGGCCAGGTGACCATTCGCGAGCTGATTGACGAAGGCCGCCGCTTTTAGGCGGACGCGCCAGCGAGGGGAGGCACGATGGCGAAAAAGGCAAGGAAGCCTGGCATGGCCGAGTTTGTCCTCGACGGCTCGCTCGCTTTGGCCTGGTACTTCAAGGACGAGGCAGACCCGTATGCGGATGCGGTGGCGGCGCATTTTCCGGCGGCGCGCGCCGCCGTGCCGCTGATTTGGCCCCTGGAGGTGGCGAACGCGGTGCTGATGGGAGAGCGGCGCCAGCGGAGCACCGAGGCGCAAGCCGCCAGATGGCTTACCTACCTCGGGTTACTCCCTATTGCCGTCGATAATGCACTCTTAAAGCAAGGGATTCAGCGAATTGCCCTATGATTTCTTGGTGCCTTGGTGTCTTGGTGGTGAAGGGAAAAAAGATGGACCACCAAGACACCAAGGCACCAAGAGAGTCAACTCCCAAAGAAACTGCAACGGATTACAAACTGTGTGACAGGATTGCTTCCACTTCCTTCGGACCGATGTCCTGGCGTTCTCCGAGAGTCGTCCAACCGCGAGCTGCGAGGCGATTGGAAACAGATTCGACGACATCCGGGGCCACACCGTAGTCCTTCAAATGAGTCTTCACACCCACAGATTCGAAGAATGTCCGGGTGTTCTGGATGGCCTGGTCGATCTTTTCATCCTCGGCGCCGGTGCGAATGCCCCAGACGCGTTCGGCATATTGCAGGAGTTTGGCGCGTTTGGCTTGCTTGCGCTCTGCCAGGGTTCCGGGAAAGACGACAGCCAGTGATTGAGCATGATCCAAGCCACGCAGTGCCGTGAGCTCGTGGCCGACCATGTGGGTCGTCCAGTCCTGCGGGACGCCGAGGCCGATGAGTCCATTGAGCGCCATGCTCGCACACCAACACAAATTGGCGCGTGAGTTATAGTCGGCCGAGTTGGCAAGCGTCTTAGGCCCTTCCTCGATCAGGGTGAGCAAGATCGATTCCGCAAATCGGTCCTGGAGTGGGGCGTTCGCCGGGTAGGTCAAATGCGGTATGTGGGGATTGGTTGCTGTCCCTACCTACCACCTCTCGACCCCCTCACCCCCCGGCCCCTCTCCCCCAAGGGGGAGAGGGGAGAGTTGATTCCATTTCTACCACGCTCGACCCCCAAGGGGGAGAGGGGAGAGTTGATTCCATTTCTACCACGCTCGACCCCCAAGGGGGAGAGGGGAGAGTTGATTCCATTTCTACCACGCTCGACCCCCAAAGGAGAGAGGGGAGAGTACGAGAGAAAGGAGGGTGTCGACCAAAATATACACGCTTCTGTAGCCGCGGCGACCGAGGCGAGAGTACGAGAGAAAGGAGAGTGTTGACTGCTACGACAGTGCCGAGGAATGCCGGGAGCCTGGAGCGCCCCCCTTCAACCCGTTTACGCTCGCCAGAGGAATGCCGGGAGCCCGGAGCGCCCCCTTCGGCCCGTTTACGCGTGCCACACGCCGGGGATGGCTTGCTGGCAGTATTGGCATTTGTTGTTGTGGATGTGCACCGTGCCGACGGTGTACCCGGTGCGTTCCACGACAATCTTGCGGCATTTGGGGCAATAGGTATTCTCGGCGGGGTGGCCCGGCACATTGCCGATGTACACGTAGTGAAGACCCTCGGCGTCGGCGACGGCCTTGGCGCGCTCGAGCGTTTCCACCGGCGTGGGAGGAAGGTTCTTGAGAAGGTATTCGGGATGGAAGCGCGAGAAGTGGAGCGGAACGTCCGGTCCCAATTCGGATTTGACCCATTTGGCGAGGCCTTTGAACTCCGCGTCGCTGTCGTTCAAAGTGGGGATCACAAGGTAAACGATCTCATTCCATACCCCGTGCTTGCGGATGGTCACGAGGGCATCGAGCACCGGTTTCAGTTCCGCGTTGACCACTTCCTTGTAGAACTTTTCTGAATAAGCTTTCAGGTCCACCTTGATGGCGTCCACCTGGCGGCACATTTTTTGCAGAGGCTCTTGTTGGATGTAACCGCCGGTGACCACCACGCTCTTGACGCCCAAGCCGTGACTAGCCTCGGCGCAATCAGCCAGGTATTCGTAAAACACCACAGGCTCGCTGTAAGTGTAGGCGATGCTGGGGCACTTGTACTGCTGGGCCAACTCCGCCACCTTCTGCGGCGGCGCGTAGCTTGACCGGACCTGCTCGGGGCGGACCTGGGAAATATCCCAGTTCTGGCACATCTTGCAGTTTACATTGCAGCCCGCAGTGGCAATGGAGAACGCGACGGTGCCAGGGAGAAAATGGAAGAAGGGCTTCTTCTCGATGGGATCAACGTGAGCCGTCACTATGCGGGAGTGAACCAGGGTGTAATAGGCGCCGCCGCGGTTTTCACGCACCCCGCAATAGCCGCGCTCCCGGTCGTCGATGGCGCATTCGCGCGGGCAGAGCTTGCACTTGATTTTCCTGTAGGGCTGTTTCTCGTAGAACCTGGCTTCCTTGATGAATTGCGAGTCGTCCTCCGCGAGCGAAGCAGCGAAGATGGGGACAGCATCCTGCCGACCGATAACCACCCCGGCGCAGGCGGCGAGGCAGGGAAGGGAAGCGGCCTTCAGAAAAGCTCGCCGGTTGAAGGCGAGGCTGGGGGTTTCTTGGGGGCGAACTCGCGGCGTCCGAGAAGAGGCCTGGAGGAGTCGCAAATCATATTTCGTTGCCATCAGACTTCCACCACCTTAATGTTTTGGGGATCGTTGGTTCCCAGACCGTGTTGCGGGTCGGCAGCCGTCGAAATGTAAACAGGCTCGCGCTTCATGTCCCGCAACGATTTCATGCCCACTTCGGCACGCTTCTTTTCGATGATTTGCCAGCCCGTGTGATCGAGCGCCACAGGGTCGTGCCCGACGATCAAGGCATTGTACGGCCAGGTCCAGTGCGGCATGAAAGAGGGCCCGCCCTCGTATTGTGCTGTGGTGGCGTCGCAGATGTGGAGGCGGACCTTGTGACGAATGGGGGGCAGCATGAAAACGTCGGCCACGTAGGGATTGCCGACGTTCATGTGGT
>Ga0208821_1000615_pt1 | contig 25942 bp, 23 predicted proteins | sample June2015DPH_20_5_FD_184720 | JGI IMG/M metagenome (GOLD analysis project Ga0208821, IMG submission 184720) | Peatland microbial communities from SPRUCE experiment site at the Marcell Experimental Forest, Minnesota, USA - June2015DPH_20_40... | ecosystem: Environmental > Terrestrial > Soil >... | reverse complement strand
TGGGAATAATCATAGTCCTTATATCTCGCCATATCTCTCCTTCTCTTACTAACCGGTCTCCGCTCTTTTTTCTGTTACTGATATGGCGATATTATCACGCTTTTAAGACTTTTTCTACAACCTCAACGCCGGAATTGAGGCGCGGGGTTAGAAAGTCTTTGAAAAATGCGAAGGGCTAATCCCCGTCCCCTCGACTTGTTAGGCGGTGCCTGAGTGAGCCGTTTTCTCTAATCCGAGGCCCACGGCTCCTACGTGCCTGATAAATGCGGAGAATCTACTACCGCCCCGTTTGTGGCTGTGCCCTCTGTTACTATCCGTTCGTCCCAATCCAATCCTCACCGTAAATCGCATCTTCGGCTACGCTTGCCCATCCTCCCTCTCGCCGATAGGTCTCCATGAGAAAAGCCAAAACCTGTTCATCAGCGGCCGATTTGATTTTTGGTACTGGGTCAGACATTGCCCGCAGTATGAAGCGTAAATAACATTGAAATTCAACTCGCTCTCGATTCAACCATTCCGTTCCCATGTCTAAGAAGGGCCCATTTCGGGTCCAGTCGTCTTCTGATTTTGCCTCAATGCCAACATATGCCATAACCGAATCGAGGAATAGTAGATCCGTCGGCTTTCCCGGCGGCATCTCATGGAGGGCATGTATAGTTCTTCCAAACCGCTCTATTGCTTCCTTTGTCGTCCGCTCGGTGAAGATATCCAGTAGCAAATTGGACATCTCTTCGCCATATATTTGTCTGATATTGTCGTACGACAGGTGAAAACGCAGGGAGGTTAGCGCAAGCAACAGGACCTGCCTTTGGTCTTCCGAGAGCCCTGCCAAACGATTGTCCAATTCGGCCTCGTTGCTCCTTTCCTTTAGCACAAGCGCTAAGATCGTTTGGATTTCCGGTATTTGTTTGAAAGGCCTAGCGCCACTCGTGTCAGGGAGAAGACCAAGGTTAACAAGGACACGTCTACCAGCATCATAGTCGTTCGGTACGGCGAGCAAGGCCGCACACTCTTCTGCCGTGAAAAGTGCTGTAGCCGCCTTATCTCCTTTTGCTATAAGGCCATGCAGAATTAGCACCGCATTGCCAGCCTCATACTGCCCTGCGAGAATTAGTTGCCGCACAAATTCTTTCCTCATCTTCGCGACGGTCTCTTCCCCCAATGCTTCAAAGTAGTCTGGCACCAAATGCCTGTGCTCTGGCCTCATGGCATATGGAAGGATATCGGCATCCGAAATGGACTCCTCTGTGATCTTCCAGGATAGCGAACCAACGCCCCACAGTCGTGCATTTTCTATCATGTAGTTGTTTGCCTTTCGAAAGGCGACCAGACTATCCGGGTTCTCCGATAGTGCGTTTTCCACGTCTGCGGTGAGTGTTTCCGCGAGTCGTAGCGCGATTTCCCGGTGCTGCTCGAGAACATGATTATCATATAGCGCAATGTTATAAAGTCTCTGGAGAAGTGGGGAGCATTGTGCATAAGTTTTTAACTCGGTAGACGCTGCATAGGCTAAGATGTCCTCAATCGACATCTGCTCTATCGATGCTGCTGACCGCGACGGGGTTGCCTGGCGTTCTTTGTTAGTTCGGAAAAGAGACCTGAAAAACCTTTTCATGTACCATTCCTCCCATGTCTAAAGAGTTACACCAAGCATAATCACACCGGAGCGGGTGCTAACTGTGACGAAAGGTCCTCCATGCTGTTTCAGTCAGGATATCGTATCCTGCCTTTTTCTCCATTCATACTCGTAGCCTAACAACGAGTTCACCGGGAGCGTAAGCGATCCGGTGGAACGATGGGTTAGGCCTTTGGCTCATCTCCTGTTCCCTGGTAGTTACCCACTGCCCTCTCCTTCTCTAGTTTGGGACTCCACGTATTCGAGCGATGCCGAAATGAGTCTCGTTATCAAGCGGGTGATCTCCTCGAAGTAGTGGTGGGTTAATTGCTCGTTGTATGCCAGCTCTTCACTTGAACCTGGAATGTACCAAACCTCTTCTCTTGTCTGCACGTGTTTTCCGCTTGAATCACGAATGGGATAGTTGCGGATGTTTCGCCTGCCGGTCACGCGATGTGCAAGAATATTTCTGATTGCCTCGATTTTGGTGAACTCAGGATCTGTCAATAGTTCTCTGAGAAGGTGAGTTATCGATGTATGAGGGAAGGCGGCCTCAAACGCACTGGTCGTGGTCTTCAAGGTGATGCTTTTGGGTTTACGGACGTGTCGAAAATGTTCCGGGCTCGCCATACCGCCGACAAAATACAGGCAGAATACCAAACTTTCAATAACGGATAAAGCATTCAAGAAAAAGTGATACAAACACTGTTCCAACAGATAATGGTGTTCTTCGCCCTCCGACCACTCTCTCCAGACGTCGCTGGTTTTGGCTTTAACGAGCAGGGTTCCAAACGTATTGTTATGCCCTGAGCAGGCGCGATATCGATAGAGAACAGCCAGCCAGGCCTTTTGAAAATGCCATAGTTTTTGATGAGGATCATCATAAAGGTTTTCATTGCTTAGCGCGGCCGGAAATAGCTGGCTTGCGAGTTTCCCAAATTTCTGAAACATATCCTCCGGAAACGTTGACGGCATAGAGAAGTTCATCGAGTCTTATGATCTCCCTGGTGGCCTAACACGCGGCTCACCGGGAGCCGGATTTTTCGGCGATCCGGTGCAGCAGCTCGTTAGCGTCAGTATTTACTTCAGTTTCCAATTTCAACGCACCCATGGCGGCTGCAGCCCTCTTCGCAAACTTCTTGTCCAACGTGAGAATACCGTCACAGGCAATAGCGTATGTGGCATGGTTGGCATCAGAGAAATTGGACCTCACTCTGTCCTTTCTTGTCAGGTCATCGGGATAGTACCCGAAGAGATTGAGCCAAAGCAAGACAATCGTAAATTGATCATCTATCGTCTTGGCACTTTCGATTTCGTTTTCAATAAAGTTACCGATAAGCTGAAGATTTGGGTCGGTGGTACTCTTGAGCTTACCGACACAGGTCCAGAAGACGGACTTCTCCGGGATGTTGTTGATTTCCTTCGGCGTGAAGGGGAGCAGCGTCTTCAAGTGAAGGAGTTGTCTGTACAGTTCCTTGTATTCCTGCGGATCGCTTAGGACCTTGTTCATTTGCGTTTGTGAGCTTGGGAACTTATCATAGTTACTCTGGATCCATGCAACCTGATCGCTTATGGCCTGGTCCATGTCCTGGATTGCTTCCGGCATATTCCCGCGGAACAACGTGCTGATGAACAGAAAGTGAGAGTCATTTAGGGGTCCTATGTCCGATTGCATTTTCAACCATTTCTGGTGCATATTCTCGTAATCCAACTCACTTATTGACATGTGCGACTCGTCGGGACCCGAGTGGATATACCGGATTCCTAATCTTTTCAGGGACTCGATATTCCTTCTTGATCTGGCCTCGTCGTTGCCTCTGAAGATTTCGTCGACCGACGCCAGAGATATGATTGGCAAGACTCCTCGACTGGCGAGCAAGGGGTCGAGATATGCCGTCTCTCCCTTGTCGAACCCGTCTACGACGTTATGATCGAGATAAACCGTAATCATTTTCTCGTATCGCTAACCATTGATTAACTTGCCATTTTGCCCTGATAATGCGATCATAGCTGGGTTTTCGGGCAGTTTTGCCCGATGCCGTTATCAGCGATCTCGGGGTATCATTATGGGAGTCTTATATGCCTGACTCGACAAAAGGTCAATAGCCAAAACTCCTCGATCAAGTCCGATAGGTACTCCATCTGCACCACTACTCTATTCACACCGAGCGATCCTACGTGGACTGGATCGTGCGGTTTGTTCGTTTCCACAGCATGCGGTCCCGTGAGGCCCTCTTCCCCGCCGAAGCCAAGATCGAATCGTTCCTGACCGACCTCGCCGTACACGCAAACGTCGCTCCCGCCACCCAGAACCAGGCGATGAATGCCCTGGCCTTCCTTTACAAGCGCGTCCTCAACCATTCTCTGCAGGACAGCATCAATGCCGTTTAACATTTAAAGGGTTTCTATGGTGAAAATCATGGATATCCGCAATTCCTCCAAAGAGCCTGCCCCCTTTTGCCAACTCTGGATATTGTCGGGAGCTTTATCCCCCAATTGGTTCTTCCGGAAGTTGAGCACCCTGCCAGACAGCTATGACCCAGACAGTTTTTGAACAATGGCTGCAAGGAACTGTTTGCGTCCCGAAGGAGTGAAAAGGACTTTCAAGGTTTCGTCTCTCTTAACAAGGAATCGGCTTCAGCGAGAACCACCTCAAGATCATACCCCTTGCCGGCTTCGATCTCTTTTCCGCCCCAGGTAAGAAGGCGCAAAATTTCCAGCTCATGCTGGGAATGTTTATAAGCTTCCATGCTCCCCTTTTTAACCAACCATTTTCTTGAATTCTTCTTCGGTTAAAGTCTTGATGCCCAATTCCTTCGCTTTGTCGAATTTGGAGCCCGGGTCTTCTCCCACCACCACGAAGTCCACTTTCTTCGAAACGGCGGAGGCCGTCATCCCGCCTAAAGATTCCACCAAACTTCGAGCTTTATCCCTTTCAAAACCTTTGAGGGCTCCTGTGAAAACGAAGGTCTTGCCTGCCAGTTTCCCTTTCTCCTTTCCTTTAGGCTCGATCACCTTCACTCCGGCCTTTTTCAATCGATCAATGGATTCCCTGTTCTTCTTGTCTCTGAAGAACTGATGCACACTCGCTGCGACTTCTGGACCTATTCCTTCCACCTCCATGAGGTCCTCTTCTGAGAGGTGGAAGAAATCGTCAAGCCGTTGGAAATTGCGAGCCAGGTCTTCTGCAGTGGTTTCACCTACGTGACGGATTCCCAGGGCGTAAAGGAATTTTGGTAACGGCTTGGTTTTGCTTTTTTCAATGGCATCAATGATGTTTTGGGCTGATTTATCTGCCATTCGCTCCAATTCGATGAGCTGCTCCTTTTTGATATAATAAATATCCGCTACGTCTTTGACTAAACCAGTGTCAACCAATTGATCAATCAGTTTGACGCCAAGGCCTTCGATATCCATCGCCCGTTTGGAGGCAAAATGTCTGATCCGGCCTTTCAATTGAGCAGGACAGTCCAAGCCGATGCATCGATGGATGGCCTCCTCTTTCATGACCTCTGCCCCACAGACCGGGCATTTGGATGGCATCTTGAATTTCTTTTCTGTTCCTTTCCGCTTTGAAGTAATGACCTCGACGACTTCGGGAATCACATCTCCGGCTCTCTGGATGACCACGGTATCGCCGATCCTCACATCCAGTCGATCAATCTCATCCTGATTGTGAAGCGTCGCCCGGCTGACCTCGACGCCTCCTACTTTCACAGGCTCCATCACGGCCACGGGTGTGAGCGCTCCGGTCCTTCCGACCTGGACCCTGATATTCAGTATCTTTGTCGTCTCCTGTTTCGGTTGAAATTTGAAGGCCAGTGCCCATCGAGGGCTCCGGGCGATTTCTCCAAGTCTCACCTGGAGATCGAAACGATTGACCTTGATCACTGTCCCGTCAATCTCATACGGAAGGGTCTCTCGCTTCTCATTCATCTCATGGTAATAGTCGAGGACTTCTTCAATGCCTCTACATTTCCGAACATGAGGATTCGTCCTGAGGCCCCATTTTGGAAGGGTCTTGAGAACCTCCCACTGGGTTTTGAACGTCCAACCTCTCACTCCGCCCAAGGCGTAGAAATAGGTTTCAAGGGGCCGTTCTGCCGTAATCTTCGAGTCGAGCTGTCGAACGGAACCGGCGGCTGCATTTCGAGGGTTGGCGAAAGGCGGCTCCCCCATCTCTTCACGCTTGCGATTGAGCTCCTTAAATTTCTTGAGTTGCATGATGGCTTCCCCCCGAACTTCTAACCGTTCCAGGGCTGGGAGTTCCTTTCGAATAAGCTGAAGAGGAATGGTCCTGATGGTGCGGAGATTCTGCGTGATGTTTTCGCCGTTCACTCCATCGCCACGGGTCGAGCCTACGACGAACTGGCCACGTTCGTAAACGAGCTCAATGGCTAGGCCGTCAAACTTAGGCTCTGCCACATACTCGACCTCTTCAGTCGTTCCCAAGAATTTCTTGACCCGTTTATCAAAATCCCTTGCTTCCGTTTCGTCGAAGGCGTTCGCAAGGCTGAGCATTGGGATGGTGTGCCTGACGATCTCGAATTCTTCTAAGGGGGTCGCGCCGACTCTTTGAGTGGGTGAATTGGGAGAGCGAAGCTCGGGGTAGTCCTTTTCAAACTTCTCCAACTCCCTCATTAACCGGTCATATCGAGCATCGGAAATTTCCGGCTGATCGAGGACATAGTAGCGATAATTGTGGTATTCGATCTCCTCCCGGAGCTTTTCTACGCGTTTTTTAATCGCCTCTGACGCCATCAAAAACCATTTTAGACGGGACGGAAAGTCTTGTCAAATTGGACAAGAGACAACCGTGTCTGTGCGCGCCATCCGTGTCGGTAAACCATTAATACGAATGTCCGAGATGTGCCCTCTATGCCCGCCTGTCGGAAGGCGGAACGGAGTACCGATTACAAGAGAATCAATCGGAAACATGGGAGCTAAATATGGGGTGAAAGAGACCTGGTTGGGATAGATATTGGGGTCACGTGGGCGAAAATAAAAAAATGGATTAAGTATAAAATTTTACTTGACAAATTAACGTTTTCAGTATATTTCTAAATCCCAAGTGGTAAAAAGTGGGAAAAGGTGGTATGGATTCCTAAAATGAGGGGGATGAAGCAATGTTTCGGGGTAGGTATGAGCACACCATAGACTCTAAAGGTCGAATCAGCATTCCTTCAAAGTTTCGAGAGATTCTCAACAAGAAATACGACGATCGATTAGTCATCACCAATTTCGACCGCTGCCTGGTCGCATTTCCTTATGAAGAGTGGTTCAATTTGGTAGAGCAGAAAGTGAGTTCATTCTCACTCGTCAGAAAAGAAACGAGTGCTTTTTTAAGGTTCTTTTATTCGAGTGCGATCGATTGCCTCATCGACAAACACGGGAGGCTTCTCATCCCCCAGACGTTGAGAGATTATGCGATGCTTCAAAAAGATATCATCTTGGTGGGCGAGGGACGATTCGTGGAGATCTTTGCCAAGGAGCGTTGGCAGGAAGTCGCTCAACAGGCAGAAGAAGGTTTTGATCAAATCAGGGATACTCTGGCCAATCTGGGGATATAACCGTCATTCGTGACTGGCGATTGGTGAATCGTGAACTTATCGGATCACGAACTGCGAGCCACGAATCACGTCACTATGGGATCACGACACATTCCCGTCATGGTTGAAGAGGTGATGACATTTCTAAAATGTGAACCCGGTCATACTTATGTGGATGCGACCTTGGGAGGGGGAGGGCATGCTTCCGAAATTTTGAAGAGGTCCGGGCCGGATGGGATGCTTATCGGAATGGAATGGGATGAAGAGGCCCTGTCTGAGGCAAGAAAAACACTCCTATCCTTCGGGGATCGAGTCAAACTATTTCGAGAAAATTTCGTCCATCTTCCCGACCTGATGAAACCCGAATCCGCTGATGGGATCCTTCTCGATTTGGGACTTTCTTCTATTCAACTGGAAAAAGGGGAAAGGGGGTTTAGTTTCAGAGGAGAAGGCCCTCTGGATATGAGGATGGACCAACGGATGGACGGATCAGCGGCTGACCTGGTCAATAACCTTTCGCTGGAAGAACTGGAATCCATCCTCTCGCAATATGGAGAGGAAAGATGGGCCAAGCGGATTGTAAGAGCCATCGTACAGGAAAGAGAACGAGAACCCATCAGGACTACCGAGGCTTTAAGAAAGATTGTCCACCGTGCCATCCCAAGACGGTTCCAATCCCGGAGAATTGACCCTGCTACAAGAACGTTTCAAGCCCTGCGTATCAGGGTGAATGAGGAATTGGAGAATTTGCAAAAAATACTGGAAACAGGATGGAAGATCTTAAAAAAGGGAGGACGGATGTGCGTCATCTCTTTTCACTCCCTCGAGGATCGAATGGTCAAGGAGACGTTCCGAGCCCTGGAGAAACAGGGAAAGATGGTTATTCTGACGAAAAAACCTGTGACGCCGTCTGAAGAAGAACAGAAGAGAAATCCGCGATCCAGGAGTGCCAAGCTGAGGTGTGCGGAGAGAATTTAACATGGCAAAGGCAATCAACAAGAATAGAGATCGAATCCTCTGGACAGAAGAAAATTCAAGGTCCGGGCCGAAACGGATAAAACTAAATCTCCTCATCCTTTTCAGTCTCCTCACCCTTTTTTTCATCGGGGGATGCTTGTTCTATGTCTGGTCGAGAATTCAGGTGATCCAACTCGGATACGAAATTTCGAATGCCCTGAAGGAGGAGAGGGCCCTTACCGAAGCCAATAAGAAGTTGCGGCTGGAGATTGCTACGCTCAAGTCCTATGCGCGGATTGAAAAAGTTGCCGTAGAGGAGTTGAGCATGTCCAAGCCTAAACCTGACCAGGTGATTGTGATCCGATGAAACAGAAATCTATCAATTGGTTCAAGGTCCGGATCGTCTTTCTCTCGTGTCTCCTCTTCGTCTGTTTTGTATTCGTTATGGGGAGGATGTTTCAGCTTCAGGTGCTGAAAAAAGAGCAGCTCTATAAGCTGGCCGCACAACAGCAGCATGTTCAGATCCCTCTCGTTCCCAAGCGTGGGACGGTTTACGATAGCAATGGAGATGAATTGGCAGCCAGCATCGAGGTCGAATCGGTTTACGCCGATGCCCGGAAAGTCGTTGACGTAGAGAAAACAGCCAGAGAGCTTGCCTCGATTCTTCAGATCGATCGGGAGGAATTGAGACAGAAATTGAAGACCCATCGGCCTTTTGAATGGGTTCAAAGAAAAGTCTCCTCGAAAGAAGCCGAGCGGATCAAGGCCCTTCAGCTGCCCGGCGTTTCTTTTTTGAAAGAGAACCGGCGTTTCTATCCGAATTCCCAACTGGCTGCTCATCTTGTCGGTTTCGTAGGCCTCGATTCGAAAGGTCTGGAGGGAATAGAGTTCCAATACGATGCTTTGCTCAATGGAGAGAGCCATGTATGGACAGCCGCCAGAGATGCCCTCGGCCGGGAAATTGCCATGGGCAACGTTCCCTTTGAAAAGGAGGACCATTACCGGAATATCGTCTTGACCGTCGACAAGGCGGTTCAACATATCGCCGAGACGGAGTTGGATCGCGGTGTCGAAAAGTGGGGGGCAAAAGGAGGCATGGTCATTGCCATGGATCCCTCGACCGGAAAGATCTTGGCCATGGCCTCCTACCCGACTTTCAATCCAAACCAGTTCATCCAGTACCGTTCCAAGAGCTGGAGGAACGGCGCTATCTCTGATGTCTTTGAGCCCGGTTCTCTCTTTAAAGTCTTTCTTGCCGCGGCCGCCTTGGAGGAACAGGTGGTTCGGCCCTCCGATTCCTTTTATTGCGAGAACGGCTCTTACACGGTTTATGATCGAACGATCCATGATACCTCCAAACACGGATGGCTTACCTTTCAACAGATTCTCAAGTTCTCCAGTAACATCGGGGCATCGAAGGTGGGCGAGAAGATGGGGAGGGAGCGTTTCTACCGGTATATCGCCGCCTTCGGATTCGGTGAGAAGACTCGAATTAATCTCCCGGGAGAAGGGAAAGGAATCGTCCACCACCCAAGATATTGGCCTCCGGTTGCCCTTGATACCATCTCCTTCGGCCAGGGAATTTCAGTGACGGGGATTCAATTGGTGACCGCCCTGTCAGCCATTGCCAACGGCGGGTTCCTGATGAGGCCCTATGTTGTAGAGAAGACTCTGAATGAGAAAGGGGAAGTGGTCCAATCGTTTCAGCCGGAGACCATCAGGAAGGTCATTTCAGGGGCGACGGCCGAAAAGGTGACGGCACTACTTAAGACGACGACGGAGAAGGGAGGGACAGGGGAAGGAGCAGTGCCCGCAGGATACGACGTGGCCGGAAAAACGGGGACGGCGCAGAAGGTCGATTCTTTATTGGGCGGGTACTCCGAAACCCGCTATACCAGTAGTTTTATGGGTTTTGCCCCTTCCGACGAACCTAAGCTCGCACTCTTGGTCGTCATTGATGAGCCGCAGGGAGGCAACTACGGAGGAGTGGTCGCTGCTCCGATATTTAAAGCGATCATGGAAAAGGTTCTTCCCTACCTCCATGTGGTGCCAAAGGGGACGATGATTGTGAAGAACGGACTCAACTCCGCTCCCCGAAAAGAGGCGTCGGAAGCTCAACCCGTGATCGATGGGATCAAGGTGGGTAAGGGAGCAGAAACGGTTGTGATGCCGGATCTTAAGGGGCTGTCCATGCGGAATGCCTTGAGTCGCATAGAAGGAAGGGGACTGATCATCAAGGTCTCGGGGAATGGAAAGGTCGTGGAGCAGACTCCCCGGCCGGGGACAGTGGTCGAGAGAGGGGATATCTGTTTTTTGAAGTTTCGATCCCCATCATAGCCATAAAGTCGCATAGGGCATAGCGCATAGCGTTTTGAAAATGGAACTGAGAAAATTATTAGAAGGCGTTGAGATCAAGAAAATCACCGGAGAGACCCGAAAGGAGATCAAGGGGATCGCTTACCACTCGAAGCAGGTAGAGAATGATTTTCTTTTTGCCGCCATTCGAGGGATGGCAGCAGACGGACACCAATTTGTGAGAGAGGCGATCGAAAGAGGAGCAGAGGCTGTCGTCTTGGAAAAAGAGCCAAACATCTCCAACGGGACCATGGTTGTCGTTCCCGATAGCCGCCGGGCCCTGGCAAAGATCTCCTCAAACTTTTATGGCGATCCATCGTCCCGGGTCAGGCTCATCGGTATCACCGGGACAAACGGAAAGACCACCACCACCTATTTGTTAGAGTCCATTTTCAAAAAGGCCGGTTGGACCGTAGGCGTGATCGGAACGATCAATTATCGGTTCGGGCGAAAGACAACGCCTGCTCCCAATACCACGCCGGAGTCGTTGGACCTGCAAAGAATCCTTTGGGAGATGGTCAATGAAGGGACCTCTCATGTGATTATGGAAGTTTCGTCCCATGGGCTTGACCTCGACCGCGTCTTTGGATGCCAATTTGATGGTGTGGTGTTTACAAATTTGACCTCCGAACATCTCGATTATCATAAGACCTTAGAGCAGTATTTCGAGAGCAAGAAGAGGCTATTCTCGGATTATTTAATCAAGAGTCGTAAGGAGAAACGGTTTGCTGTGACGAACCATGACGATCCCAGAGGGGAGGAGATGGTCAAAGGGATGGACCTGCCCGTCGTCCGTTATGGGGTGAGCCCTTCCTGCGATGTCACGGCGGATCGGGTGAATTCGTCCTTTGAAGGCCTTTCTTGCCGGATCAAAACTCCGAAGGGCAATCTTTCGATCCACTCGAAACTCACGGGAGACTTCAATCTTTACAATGTCCTGGCGGCTGTGGCTGTCGGGATGGCCATGGAGGTCCCGTTAGAAACCCTAAAAGAAGGGGTGGAGGAGTTGGAAGGCGTTTCAGGAAGATTCGAGAAGGTCGAGAATAGGAGAGACATTCACGTTATTGTCGACTATGCGCACACCCACGATGCCTTGGAACGCGCTCTGTTGGGCTTGAAGAATATCTTAAAGGACGGAATTCAGAATAACGGAAAGATGATCACTGTCTTCGGATGCGGCGGGGACCGGGATCGGACAAAGCGACCGTTGATGGGGGAGGTGGCGGGGAAGTACAGCGATCTCGCGATTCTCACTTCGGACAATCCAAGGACAGAAGACCCCTTGGCCATCTTGGATGAGGTGGAAAAGGGTCTAAAATCTCTTCATCTAAAAGAGTGGGATGCGGATGAAGTCAAGTCATGGAGATCACGAAAGGGGTATTTAAAAGTGCCGGATCGAAGGGAAGCGATTCGGACAGCGATCCGATTGGCCCTCCCCTCGGATACGGTACTCATCGCGGGGAAAGGGCACGAGGATTATCAGATCATCGGAAAGAAAAAATACCCCTTTGACGATCGCATTGAGGCCAAGAAGGCCCTGGGGGAAAAGTGATCCTTACCATAAATGAGGTTTTGAAGGTCACCGGAGGGAAACTCTTACAAGGGAAGGGAGACTCCTCCTTTCAAGGGATTTCCACGGATTCAAGAACGGTGGCTGAGGGAGAATTTTTTGTTGCCCTGAAAGGCCCCCACTTTGACGGCCATCATTTTGCCTTAGAGGCCCTTCGAAAAAAAGCAGGAGGGGTGTTGATCGAGGAGGGGAAGGTCGGAGACATTCGATGGAATGGTTATCGATCCAGAGCGGTGATCGCTGTGGAAGACACCCTCTCCGCGTTAGGAAATATCGCTCAAGGTTGGAGACGCAAATACGATATCCCGCTGGTGGCTTTAACCGGAAGCAACGGTAAGACAACAACGAAAGAAATGATTGCCGCATGCCTTGAGACGACTTTCCCCATTCTCAAGACGAAGGGGAATTTGAACAACCTGATCGGGGTTCCTCTTACCCTCCTGGCGCTCACCGAGAAAGAGAGGATCGTAGTTCTTGAGATGGGGATGAACGTGCCGGGTGAGATCGGAAGGCTGGCCCAGATTGCGGAACCCGATGTGGGGTTGATCACGAACATCCAGACGGTTCATCTCGAAGGCATGGGGAGTTTGGAGAGATTACAAGAGGAGAAGGGAGAACTCTTCCGAAGGATGAGAAGGGACGGAACGATATTGGTGAATCAGGATGATCCCCGAGTGGTGGATCTGGCAAGGGATTACCCTGGCCAAAAGATTACATTCGGGACCGAACATCCTGCGGACGTCATGGCGAAAGAGATTCGACTCCATGGCCCGGAAGGGACCTCTTTCACTTTGATTTTGGAGGGGGAAGCGCTCGAGATTCATCTCCGGTTGCTGGGAAGACACTTCATTCCGAATGCCCTCTCCGCCATGGCGGTCGCGTGTCTTTTCGGAGTGGGGGTGGATCGGGCCAGGGAGGCCTTGGAGAATTTTCGTCCCTTCTCCATGAGGATGGAGGTTATTCCCCTCAAGGGCGGAGGGACTCTGATCAACGATGCGTACAATGCCAATCCTCACTCGACAGGAGTCGCCCTCAAGACCCTTGCAGAGGTGAAAGGAATGGGAAGGGCCATTGCTGTGTTGGGAGATATGTTAGAGCTTGGGAGTTTTACGAACGAAGCTCACGAACAAATAGGGAGAATGGTGTGTGACCTCTCGATCGACTTCCTCCTCGCCATGGGAGATGAGGCGCCCGTTGTGGTCGAGTCGGCGATTCGGCACGGGCTTCCAACGGAGAGGGCAAGGGTTGTGGAGAGTCATTCAGAGGCGATCTCTCTGCTAAGGCAGATGATCCAAAGTGGAGATTGGATATTGATCAAGGGTTCAAGGCGGATGGCCATGGAAAAGATCGTCGAGAGTTTGGCTGAGGGGAGGGCCTAAAGAATGTTATATCATCTCCTTTATCCTCTTCACGGATTATTTTCTTTCTTCAATGTCTTCCGGTATATCAGCTTCCGGACCATTTGCTCGATTCTCACCGCTCTTCTCATCAGTTTTATCATCGGGCCCTGGCTGATCAAGAAGTTGAGGGCTTTTCAGATTCAACAGGTGGTGAGGGAGGATGTTCCTTCTCGTCACATGGCCAAGAATGGGACTCCTACAATGGGAGGAGGCCTTATCCTCGCCGGCATCCTCGTTCCAACCCTTTTCTGGTCCGACCTGACGAATCCGTACGTCTGGATCGTTTTGGTGACCACGTTGGCGTTCGGCCTCCTCGGTTTTTGGGATGACTATAAAAAGCTCAGGGATAAGAAAGGAATCGGCATCCGGGCTCGATATAAGTTTCCCATTCAGGTGGGCATGGGACTTGTCGTCAGCTTCATCCTGTTCAACACGATCGACCACGATTCCAGGTTGATCTTTCCCTTTTTTAAGAAAGTGATGCCGGACCTTGGGGATTGGTACATTCTCTTTGCCATGTTTGTCATCGTGGGTTCGGCCAATGCGGTCAACTTGACCGATGGTTTGGATGGATTGGCGATTGGCCCCGTGCTCATTGCCAGCGCCACCTTTATGCTCTTCTGCTATCTTGCGGGAAACTTCAAATTCGCCAGCTATCTCCAAATTCCTTTTGTCAGAGGAAGTGGGGAACTGACTATCTTATGCGGCGCCCTGGTCGGTTCGGGTCTGGGGTTTCTCTGGTTCAATACTTATCCAGCCCAGGTTTTCATGGGGGATGTAGGTTCCCTCTCCCTGGGGGCAGCCCTGGGGACGATTTCTGTGATCACGAAGCAAGAGTTTCTTTTGGTCATCGTGGGCGGGATTTTTGTGATCGAGGCGCTTTCGGTCATCATCCAGGTCGTCTCTTACCAGGTTCGCAAGAAACGGGTCTTTAGAATGGCACCCATTCACCATCATTTTGAGTTGAAGGGCTGGGCCGAGCCAAAGATTATTGTCCGATTCTGGATCATCGCCATTATCCTCGGGCTGGTTGCGATCAGCACACTGAAGTTGAGATGACCGAGAGTTAAGAGTTTAGAGTTATGATTCATTAAGCGGAACATATTATAGATTGCATTAACCCTCGCAGGTCATTGCGAGGAGTGCAACGACAAAGCAATCTCAAAGCGAGATTGCCACGCCCTTCGCCCTGAACACCATGCGGTGCAGGGCTTCGGGCTCGCAACGACTACTTTTCGTGGTTCCTAATGCAAACTATTTTGTGCTCTCAATAATAAGCATTACGGACACGAGGCACGGACACGAAACACGGTATTTATGGATCTCAAAGGCAAGAGAGTATTGGTGGTGGGCATGGCCCGAACAGGAATAGCGACAGCTAAATTCCTTAAGTCAAAAGGATCTCTTGTCACCACGACAGAGATGAAGCCGGAAGAGGAGATGAAGGAGGCCGTTGAAGAGTTGAAGGGCCTGGATATTTCCACAGAATGGGGCGGGCATCGAGCAGAGACCTTTCTGAAACAGGATATGATTGTCGCGAGCCCAGGCGTGGACCTGAGCATCGAGCCCATTCAGGCGGCCCTCAAGAAAAAAGTTCGGGTGATCAGCGAAATTGAACTCGCTTACCATTTCATCCGGGTCCCCATCATCTCGGTCACAGGAACCAACGGAAAGACGACGACCACCCTGTTGATTGGCGAGATGCTGAAAGAGGATGGGAAAAAAGTCGGGGTGGGAGGTAATGTCGGAGAGCCGCTGGTCCTTTTTGCAAACGGAAGGGATCGTTGGGACGTGTTGGTGGTTGAGATCTCAAGTTTTCAGTTAGAGGCCATCGAGGACTTCCGTCCCCGAATCGCTGTTCTTCTGAATGTCACGGAGGATCATCTTGACCGTTATCTTAGTTACACGGACTACATCAAGGCGAAGGTCAGCATTTTTACGAATCAGAATTCCGGGGATCTGGCTGTTCTGAACAGAGATGATCCCATCGTGATGAAGTTCGGAGAGGGCGTAAAGGCGAGAAAAGTTTTTTTCAGCTTGAGCGATAAGCCGGAAGAAGGCGCTTTCTCCGAAGGCCAATCGATCTTCCTCACGCTTGGGGGAAAAAGAGAAAAGTATTCTTTGGCAAAAGCTCCTCTGAAGGGAATCCACAATGTTGAGAATATGATGGCAGCTCTCGCCGCAGCCAGAAGCTTCGGTTGTTCGAAAAAAGCGGCCCAGACGGTCCTCAACCGGTTTGAAGGTCTCGAACATCGCCTCGAATTTGTCCGGGAGGTCGGGGGGGTTCGTTTCTACGATGACTCCAAAGGAACGAATGTGGGTTCCGTGGTCAAATCTCTTCAGAGTTTTTCACAACCCGTGATCCTGATTGCGGGAGGCAAGGACAAAAACGGGGATTTAAGTCCGCTTAAAGAATTGATTCGGAAGCGGGTCAAACATTTGATTCTAATCGGAGAGGCGAAGGAGAGAATGAATCGCGAGCTTGGAGGGCTGACTGATACGGACCTGGCGAAGACCATGGAAGAGGCTGTGTTCCTCGCCCGCCAAAAAGCGACAGCAGGAGAGGTGGTCCTCCTCTCACCGGCCTGCTCGAGCTTCGATATGTTCAAAGATTATAAGGAGAGAGGAAGAGTATTTAAGGAAGCCGTTTTCAGAATATGCACGGGCTAATGTCAAATGTTAAAGTTCAAAGTTCCAATGAAGCTCAAAAGTCAAAAATTTTTGGCATTAAGCTATTTGTCATTGATTTGATCCCGCCCTGGCGGGAGATTTTGAAATTCGAAATTTACAGACTATTTCAGCAGTGGCTAATGTCGGGTGAGTGAAGGCGATGAAGGGTAGAAAGAGGCTAGATTTTATCCTGCTGTTTGCAGTCCTTGCGCTCGTGGGAATCGGGATTGTGATGGTTTACAGCACCAGTGCGATCCTCGCCGGGGATCGTTTCGGAGACCCTTACTACTTTCTGAAGAGGCAGGCCCTTTACGCGGCGGTCGGTTTCGTTCTGATGCTCGTGATGATGTTTCTGCCTCATGAAACTCTAAAACGCGTTGCCTATCCCATTCTCATCTTTTCCGTTCTTCTCTTGGTGGTCGTGTTGGTTCCTGGCATCGGGCACCGAAGCGGTGGGGCGATGCGCTGGCTGAAGATCCAGTCTTTCTCCTTTCAACCTTCAGAGTTTGCTAAGCTGGGTTTGGTGATCTTTCTTGCATACCTCTTAGCAAAAAAAGAGGAGAAGATTCGGAGCTTCTCCTTCGGGTTTCTTCCCCCGGTTCTCCTCTCCGGTCTCGTCATCGCTTTGGTGATGAAGGAACCCGATTTTGGAGCCGCTTTTTTTCTGACCGTGATGGTCTTTCTCCTTCTCTTCGTCAGCGGTGCCAGGGTGATTTATATTGTGGGTGCCTTTTTGATCGCCATTCCAGTGGCTTACGCGCTTTTGATGAATGTGGGATATCGCTATAAGAGGTTGATGAGTTTCATCCGGCCATGGGAAGACCCCGGTGGCACGAGTTTCCAAATTATTCAATCCTTCCTGTCTTTCGGTTCTGGGGGCCTGTTCGGCTTAGGGCTGGGAGAAGGAAGGCAGAAGCTCTTCTTCCTTCCGGCCCCCCACACCGACTTCATCTTTTCAGTCATCGGGGAGGAGTTGGGCTTGCTGGGCGCGATGGTGGTTGTGCTCCTCTTCTTCATTGTGGCCCTCAGAGGGATCCAGATCGCGCTTTCCCTCGAGGATCGATTTGGCGTCTATTTGGCTTTGGGGATCACGTTGATGATTTCCCTCCAGGCAGCGATCAACATGGGAGTTGTTTTGGGACTCCTCCCTACAAAAGGGTTGACGCTTCCCTTCGTCAGCTACGGGGGGACATCCTTGATCGCCAATTTGGCTGGGGTGGGGATACTTCTTCACCTTTCGACGCATGCGGAAAGACGATGAAGTGTGTGATCGCCGGAGGAGGTACAGGAGGTCATCTTTTCCCGGGCATGGCGGTTGCCGAGGCATTTGTTGAGAGGGAGAAAGGGAACGAAGTTTTGTTTATTGGAACGGAAAGAGGCATCGAGGTCAAAGTTTTGTCAGGAGGGAAATTTCCGCTGAAGACGATTCAGGCGAAACCCATTCAGGGAAAATCTCTTTTAGGGAAGGCTAAAGCCATCCGGAGCTTACCGATGGCCGTCTCCGAAGCTTATTCGATCCTGAAGGAGTTTCAACCCCATTTCGTATTGGGGGTAGGGGGATATGCCTCCGGGCCCACGCTTTTGGCCGCATTCTTTCTCGGAATGAAGAGGGCCATCCAGGAACAGAATGTGATGCCTGGAATGACGAATCGGATTCTAAAATGGTTTAGCCAACGGATCTTCGTCTCATTCGAAGAGGCGAAAAAGTACTTCCCTGAGGAGAAGACCCTTGTGACTGGAAATCCGATCAGGAAAGGATTCCTTGCCCTTTTAAGCGAAGACGGGCGGCTGATGAAGAAAGAGGGTGGATTTACCCTTCTTATCTTTGGAGGAAGTGCAGGGGCACACCGGATCAATCAGGCGATGATAGAAGCCCTGGATCACCTTCAAGAAATCAAGTCCTCCATCAAGATCATCCATCAAACCGGAAAAGAAGATCTCGATTTTGTGTCAAGGAAGTATCGAGAAAGAGGGTTTGAAGCGTTGGTCAGGCCTTTCTTTGAGGACCTCGCCACCCACTACCAGATCTCTGATCTGGTCATCTGCAGGTCAGGAGCGAGTACCGTGGCTGAGCTGGCGGTCTGCGGAAAGGCCGCCCTCCTCGTCCCTTATCCTTATGCGGCCCATGATCATCAATTGATCAACGCCAAGAAATTAGTGGATCTGGGCGCAGCCAAAATGATTTTAGACCGGGAGTTATGTGGAGGGACTGTCGCCCCGATGATCCTTCATTTTTACGAGCATCCGGAGGAGCGTGTTAAGATGGAAGAGGCGATCCGACGGCTGGGGAGACCAAGGGCGGCAGAAGAGATAGTGGATCATTGTTATGCGTTGGTTGCGGGATAAAATGTCAAATGTTGAAGTTCAAGGTTCAAAGGAAATTGAACGTCCGAAGTTTCAAATACCAGATTTAGACACAGAGTATTTTGACATTTGGCATTCGTTTGACATTTGCCTGCGCGAAGCTGCTTCGGCGAAGGCAGGAATTTTGACATTTGAAGTTCAGGTTTAAGAATGTACCGAAGAGGGAAGATCCAGCATATTCATTTTGTGGGCATTGGCGGAATCGGCATGAGCGGAATTGCCGAGGTGTTGCTCAATCTCGGTTACCATATCACCGGGTCCGACGTCAAGGAGACAGAGGTGACCCGAAGACTGCAGTCTTTGGGGTGCGAAATTTCCTACGGGCACCGGAGGGAGAATTTGAAAGAGGCGGACGTGGTGGTCATCTCCTCAGCCATCCGGCCACAAAACCCGGAGGTCGAGGCCGCGGAAGAGAGGCTGATTCCGGTCATCCCAAGGGCAGAGATGCTGGCGGAGCTGATGCGAATGAAAATCGGGATTGCGATCGCAGGGACCCATGGCAAGACGACGACCACCTCCCTCATTTCGACCGTTTTGGCGGCGGGGGGTCTCGACCCCACGGTTGTGATCGGTGGACGGCTCAACAGCATCGGGAGCAATGCGAGGCTGGGGCAGGGTGAATTCCTGGTGGCGGAAGCCGATGAGAGCGATGGCTCCTTTCTCAAACTGATGCCCACCATTGCCGTGGTGACCAATATCGATCCGGAGCATCTTGATTATTATAAAGGCATCGACGAGATCAAAGAGACTTTCCTCTGCTTTTTGAACAAGATTCCATTTTTCGGATTGGCCGTGCTCTGCCTCGATCATCCGAACATCCAGAGCCTTCTTCCGAGGTTGAAGAAGCGCTTTACCACTTACGGGTTGACCCCGCAGGCTGACTTCCAGGCCAAAGAGATTGTATTCGAAGGGCTCTCTACCTCCTTCGATGTGATCCACCAGCGTCAGGAGATAGGCAGACTGAGCCTCCGGATGCCGGGGCTCCACAATGTCTACAATGCCCTCGCGGCCTTGGCCACCGCTTTTGAACTCGATATTCCCTTCCGCGTCGTCCAGGAAACGCTGCGCGATTTTAGCGGGATTCAGAGACGGTTCCAGATCAAAGGAGAGAAGAGGGGAGTCCTCGTTGTGGATGACTACGGTCATCATCCCGTGGAGATTATGGCCACGCTGAAGGCAGCACGGACCGGCTGGGGGAAAAGAATCGTCGCCGTATTTCAGCCTCATCGCTACACGAGAACGCAGGCCCTGTTCAAGGATTTTCTCACCGCATTTTATGACGCCGACGTCCTCATCCTCACGGAGATCTACCCCGCAGGAGAGGATCGGATAGAAGGCGTGGAATCGAAAGCCCTCTTTGAGGGGCTCCGGGAGTACGGCCATAAAGACGTGACTTATTTAGCCGATAAGAAGGAGATCGTCGAGCATCTCCTCCGTGTTGTCTCTCCGGGGGATCTGGTGATCACCTTGGGAGCGGGAGACATCTGGCAGATTTCAGAGGAATTAGTAAATCGACTTTGAATTCGGATTTCGGAATGTGAAAAACTTTTGATCTGTGATTTTGGATTTTAGATTTTTATTCCGCACTCCGCAATCTGCAATCCGCAATGGGATGATGGAGCGGGACTACAAAAAATGGGCGTCGGGGTTGATCAAAGGGAAGGTTCTTTTCGATGCACCGATGAGACAGTTTACGTCGATGCAGGTGGGAGGCCCCGCGGACAGCCTTTTTTTCCCCAGAGATGTGAATGAGCTGAAAAAGGTGGTCCGTTACGCCAGGAGAAAAAAGATTCCCCTCTTGATTTTAGGGAGGGGAACAAATTTAGTGGTGAGGGATAGAGGGGTTCGTGGATGGGTAATCAGTTTGGCCCAAGGGATGAAAAAGATTCAGATGGACGGAGAGGTCGTAGATGCGGAAGCAGGCCTCTCCTTGCAACGGCTGATTCAGTTCTCTGTCCAGAAGGGACTCACGGGGCTCGAACCCTTCTTCGGCATTCCCGGAACGGTGGGAGGGGGTTTGGCGATGAATGCAGGAGCCTGGGGTTCCGAACTGAAGGATGTGCTTCTTTCGGTGACGTTGATGAAGGAAGACGGAGAAATTCTGGAGAAGTCCCGTTCGAAGCTTCGATTCTCGTATCGAGGACTGGCCATCCCCTCTTCTTGGATTATTCTCAAGGGCCGATTTAAGCTGAAGACGGGAAAGAGGGAAGAAATTCTTGAACGGGTGAGATCTTACTCGGAGATGAGGAAGAAAAGGCAACCCTTGGACTATCCCAGCGCAGGGTCCGTTTTCAAGAATCCCGAAGAAGGTCCCGCGGGGAAATGGATCGAAGAAGCTGGGCTGAAGGGGTTTCGGATCGGTCGGGCGATGGTTTCAGAACGTCATGCCAATTTTATCATCAATCTGGGAAAGGCCAAGGCCGAAGAGGTGATCCGTTTGATGGAGTTCGTCGAAAAAAAGGTCTATGAAGGGAAAGGCATCTCCCTCGAAAGGGAGGTGAAGGTGGTGGGCGAATCATAATTCGGGATTTGCAATGGGGATCGAATGAACGCGGTGGGGTTTTGGCGGTAAAGAAATGAAAGAGCCATCGTTTAAGAAAAAGAAAATAGGGGTGATGATGGGCGGTTTTTCCAGGGAGAGAGAGATTTCCCTGAAGACGGGCAAGGCCATCTTAAAGGCTCTCACGGGGAAGGGGTATACGGCGACCCCGATCGATGTGGGAGACGATATCGCGGAAAAATTGGTCAAAGAAAAGATTGAGTGTGCCTTTTTGGCTCTTCACGGAAGATTTGGAGAAGATGGGACCGTTCAGGGGATGTTGGAGTTGATGAGAATCCCCTATACAGGGTCAGGAGTTCTGGCCAGTGCTTTGGCCATGCACAAGGTCATGTCCAAGAAATTCTTCCTTTGCGAAAAGATTCCGACTCCTCGTTATGAGGTTTTTCAGCGAGAGAAGATGAAGAAAGATCTGCCCGGGAAAATTTCCCTTCCCCTGCCGGTCGTGGTCAAACCGGCCAGAGAGGGATCGACGATCGGTGTTTCAATCGTTAGGAAGGATGAAGAGCTGGGCCCTGCCCTGATGAAGGCAGGAGAATACGATGAGGAGATATTGGTAGAGGAGTTTATGAAAGGGAAGGAGATCACCGTCGGCATTCTTGAGAACATTCCTCTACCCGTCATTGAGATCGCCCCCAAGAGCGGCTTCTACGATTACCATTCCAAATATACAAAGGGCGAGACTCAGTACATTCTCCCGGCCCGGATTCCCAGAGAAAAGTATCTCTATGCGCAGGAGATAAGCCGTAGAGCCTTTCAAGAGCTGGATTGTTCTGGTGTAGCGAGGGTCGATCTGATGACCGATGAAAATGAAAATCCGTTTGTGATTGACATCAACACCATGCCCGGCATGACCGAGACGAGTCTCTTGCCTATGGCCGCCAATTATGCCGGCATTCCGTTTGAAGATTTAGTTGAACGCATTTTGTTGGGGGCCTCTTTAAAAATGGAGGGAGGGACGTAGTAAAAAACCACTGTCCACCTTTCACGCTCCACATTCGAGGGGTTATGGGAGAGACGGTTAGAGTGCGAGAGGGAAAGTTTCTCCGACCAAAAGCGAGGAGGGAAGAGAAAGGAGCCGAAAAATTCCTGAGGATCTTGAAAAAAACGATCCGAGTGGCTTTTCAACTTCTTCTCCTCTCTTTTTTCCTCCTGGTCAGCCATTGGGTTTATGTCCGCCTCCTGGGAGATCCCTGTTTTCGAGTGAGGGAAGTCGAGGTGGAAGGAGGTCGAATGATTCCGAAAGAGACTCTCCTCTCCTTGACGGTGATCGATGGAATGCCCAATCTCTTCTCGGTCAAGTTGAAGGAAGTTGTCAAACGATTGGAGTCCCATCCCTGGATTGAACAGGTCCGGGTGATGAAGGTCTTCCCCCATAAGATATTGATTCAGATAGAAGAGAAAAAACCGATGGCGATCATTCAATTGGAAGAGCTTTACTATATCGATACCAAAGGGGAGATCTTCTCTCCCGTAGGAGATAGAGATGAATACAATTATCCCTATCTGACAGGTTTGACCCGCCGGGTTTTGGAAAAAGATCCAGTGGAAGCGGAGCGCCTGATCACCAAAGCCCTCGAGATTCTGAGGATCGCGGGACGAGAAAAACTGCCTCCCCTGCAGGAAATATCTGAGATCCATATGGAGAAGGCGTATGGAATCGATTGTATTACTAAGGCGGAAGGGGTGGAGGTCAAAATGGGATGGGACGACTTTGGAGAGAAGCTGCAGCGATTGTCTCTCATCTGGGCAGACCTTCGGAAGAGAGGGTTCTCGGCGGCTTCGATTGACTGCAGCGACTTGAAACGAATGCTGGTTAAGAGGGTCCCCTCAGGGGGTTGAAAGGAGGTGATGAAAGGTGGCGAAGAAGGATTCGTTGGTAGTCGGGTTGGATATCGGGACGACCAAGATCTGTACCGTGGTCGGGGAAATTTCTGACGGTCAGGTCAATATCATCGGCCTTGGGACGTTTCCATCGAAGGGATTGCGAAAAGGTGTGGTCGTCAATATCGAAAGCACCGTCCATTCGATCAAAAAGGCGGTTGAAGAAGCGGAGTTGATGGCAGGATACCATCTCACCTCTGTCTATGCAGGGATCGCGGGCGGGCATATCAAAGGGATTAACAGCCACGGGGTGATCGCCGTAAAAAACAGAGAGATCGGTCCGAATGATGTGAAGCGCGTGATCGATGCCGCCAGCGCCGTGGCCATGCCCATGGATCGAGAGGTGATTCACATCATTCCTCAGGAATTCATTGTAGACGATCAGGATGGAATCAAAGATCCGGTGGGGATGTCAGGGGTACGGCTGGAGGGAAGGGTTCACATTGTCACCGGCGCGATTACCTCTGCCCAGAACATCATTAAATGCGCCAACAAGGCCGGGCTGGATGTGGACGACATTGTTTTGGAGCAGTTGGGGTCGAGCGAAGCGGTCCTCACTTCTGAGGAGAAGGATCTGGGAGTGGCCATCATCGATATCGGAGGCGGAACGACGGATCTCGTGATCTTTTCAAACGGTGCCATCAAACATACATCCGTTTTTTCCCTGGCAGGAAGCCATATCACAAACGATATCTCGATGGGACTCCGGACACCGGTGGAAGAAGCGGAGAAGATCAAGATAAGATACGGATGTGCCCTGACTTCTTTGGTTCGGAAGGATGAAACCATTGAAGTTCCCAGTGTGGGGGGCAGGAAGCCTCGTGTCCTCTCCAGGCAGACCTTGGCGGAGATCGTCGAACCCAGGGTCGAGGAGATTCTCACCTTAGTTCATAGCGAAGTGGTCAGGACGGGATTTGCCAATCTGCTCGCCTCTGGAATTGTCCTCACCGGCGGGAGCGCCATCCTGGAAGGTATTCCTGAGTTGGCCGAGCAGATTTTTAATCTGCCCGTTCGGAGGGGGGAGCCCGTCGGCATCGGAGGATTGGTCGATCTGGTCGCGAGTCCAATGTATGCGACCGGCGTAGGTCTGGTTCTTTATGGAAGTCGAAAGAAAGGGCAGAGTCGGTTTAAGGTAGGCGAGGGGAACGTCTTCAGCAAAGTCACCCATCGGATGAGGGAATGGATTGAAGAATTTTTCTAACGACCGGAGGATTCATGGGGTCAAGGGTTCAAGGGGCTAAGTGAAACGTATAGGAACAAAACTAAACGATCACGAAACACTCGAACCCGTGAACCCTCGAATCCTCGAACACTTTAACTAAAGGAGGGAGGATATGATCGAATTCGACGAAAATAAAAATTTAGCCGCCAAGGTCAAGATCATCGGGATTGGAGGAGGAGGGAACAATGCCCTGAATACCATGATTTCGTACCAGCTCTCCGGTGTTGAGTTTATCGCAGCCAATACCGATGCGCAGGCGTTGGCGGCAAATATGGCCCCCATGAAATTGCAATTGGGAGAGAACTTGACCAAGGGCCTGGGAGCCGGAGCCAATCCGGAGATAGGAAGGAAGGCTGCTCTTGAGGATGTAGAGAAGATCCGCGAGGCCCTGAAAGGGGCGGACATGGTCTTCATCACATCTGGGTTGGGCGGCGGGACCGGAACGGGCGGCGCGCCGGTGATTGCCGAAGTGGCCCGTGAAATGGGTGCCCTCACTGTGGCGATCGTGACCAAACCTTTCCATTTCGAAGGAAAGAAGAGGATGAGCCAGGCGGAAGAAGGACTGGCTAACCTGAAGATGACGGCGGATGCCCTCATCACCATCCCGAACCAGCGGCTCCTCGGCATTGGCGGGAAAAGCATGACGCTGCTGGAGGCTTTTAAAAGAGCGGATGAGGTCCTCTATCATGCTGCGAAAGGGATCTCGGACATCATCGTCGGCCACGGAATTATCAATCTGGATTTCGCCGATGTCCGGACCGTCATGGCTGAGACAGGAATGGCACTGATGGGGACGGGAATTGCTGCGGGTGAGAACCGATCGGTGGAGGCCGCTCAAAGAGCGATTTCCAGCCCTCTGCTGGAAGATATTACGATCGAAGGGGCCCGGGGCCTTCTCATCAACATCACCGGGGGAGAGAATATGACCCTCAGCGAAATCAACGAGGCAACGACTCTCGTTCAGAAGGAAGCCCATGAAGATGCCACGGTGATCTGGGGGATGGTGGTCGACAAAACCATGAAGGAAGAGATTCGGGTGACCGTGATCGCTACGGGTTTTGGAAAGAAGGAGGATAAGAGAACAGCGCAGTTTAAGAAAATAGCTCCTATCTCGTTTGGCCTACGGGAGCAAAATAAGGACCTGCCGCGCTTTTCCTTCAGCAACAAGGAAAATAACAGGGATATTCCCGCTTTTATGAGGAGGGGTAAGACCAACGAGCGTTTCGATGAGCTCAAACTGGATCCGCCGTCGGATTTCTCCATGGAGGACGAGGATCGTTTTGACATCCCCACTTTCTTGAGAAAACAGGCCGACTGAAGCTCGTGGCTGGTGAATCGTGATTGGTGATTCGTGATGAACCTGATGCCTCATTAATAAATGTTACCCGAAAGAAATGAAGAGAGAGGTATCGTGACCATAGGTTTTTGGGAACGTAAGATTTTAAAAATGGTATCAAGCTTATTTTCTATCGCTCTCCTCAACCTAAAAGGGTTAAGTGTTTCAAACTGCTCTTTAAGAGACCGTTTCACCGAAGCTGAGACAGAAGGTGATTCTAAGACTCTTTGATAAGGAGTCTTAGGTTGATCATAACGCTTAATAGACTTTCCCTCCACCAATTTCTTCTCTACCAGCTTCACGGAGGGTAAGAAGAAGTTATGATAGAGCCGCCATTCGTGGGTGTATAAGTCATTCATGAGCCCGACCAGGACGCGTTTATCGAGTCGATGGTATCCAAACCACTGCCGGACATGGGTCCAGTTTTTCTGTTCCACATGAGCGTTGTCATCCTTATGATAGG